>ORJL010429571.1_pt1 | contig 11625 bp, 13 predicted proteins | sample 1779941 | NCBI WGS metagenome assembly ORJL01 (sample SAMEA104232317, study PRJEB22302) | groundwater metagenome | biome: forest; feature: aquifer; material: groundwater | place: USA | collected 2011-08-07 | depth 5.8 m | reverse complement strand
GAATTTCGTACCTCTTTTTACAGCAGCGGGACTGTGGTTGATTTACACAACCTTCCCTAATTCCATGAAAACTTTAAAACAAACAACTCTATGATAAAAGAACTTTTGCTAACTTTGTCTCCTTGACTAAACGTGCAACTAATTCATAAGCAGAAAAGAATAAAATCGAATATATTAAAGTTGAAACCGTAAAATCGCGTAAGAAAGGCAGAGCCATTACATAACAATCAATTAAACCTTTCATGTTTTGCGGATACCAACCCATGACCCAAACACCAAAGTTAGAAATAACAAAAAACACAAACGAGGCGGCTAATGACATTCCGGCAATACGCATAGCACTCTTATTCTTTCTAATGAATGTACCCATAAGCGCTGCCAAGACAAAACTACCCCAAGTAAAAATAACCACATTATGCATTCCGATAAAAACGTCGCTTATAGCCATAAGGGCTAGAGGAACAATAATGGCGTATTTTCTCTTAAGATATGCTCCTGAAAAAAGAGCAATCGCTGCTACAGGTGTAAAATTTACCGCATGAGGCATAAACCTCAATAATATACCTACTATTATTAAACTTATCGCTAACATAATAATCCTCCTTGCGCAGTAGTGCACACCGGCCCATCCTTTAAGGCCGGGTGTATATTTTAGTTAATGTTAATACAAAGCCGACTTCGTGTCAAGATAATTTTAAAACTTGAGCACCATAAGTTTTTGTCCGGCGAAATCCTTGCGCGAAGCGTAAGGACCTAATCGTAAGTGAGACCAAGGTTATAGATTTAAAACTCTATTCCTTTCCTGGCCCTTACGCCTTTATTATAATAATGCTTTTTTTCTTTAATCTCACTGACTAAATCTGCCACCCTTATAATATCTGGACAAGCATAGCGCCCAGTGAGAACTATCTCAATATCTTTCGGTGCGATCCTTAAGATAGCCATGACTTCCCGCAAGCTTATCAATTTAAACTTTATAGCGATATTAATTTCATCAAGGATAACTAAGCGATGTTTTTTATTTAAAATTACTTTCTTAACCCTACTAAAGCCATCGCAAGCTAATTTTATATCTTTTTTATCTGGCTTTACCTTAATAAAACAACGCCTACCGAATTGCTCTACTTCTATATTTTTAAACCTTTTAAGTGTGATTAATTCACTATAGGCCCTTCCTTTGGCAAATTGCCCGATATAAACATTGAAACCCGCACCGGCTGCGCGCATTGCAAGGCCTAATGCCGCTGTAGTCTTCCCTTTGCCATTGCCAGTATAGACTTGGATCAATTAACCACCGCCTTCCAACTAAGGATACCAAGTGAACAGAGCAAAGAAACAATAATCCCAGCTACAATTACCCCTGCAACAATAGCCAAGAACGCATATCTAAACTTAATCTTAAACAAAGAAGCTGCTATTACGCCACTCCAAGCACCAGTCATAGGAAGTGGAATAGCTACAAATATAGCCAAACCCAAAGCTTCATATTTTTGTATAGCATCCGAATTCTTCTTAGTACGCTCAAAAACCCATTCAAAAAAACGCGACCAAAGCTTAAATTTTCTTAAAAATGAAGAGACTGGTTCAAAAAGAAAAAGAGCCGGAGCCACAAAAATAATATTCCCGAGAACTGACCAAAAAAATGCTTTGAGTATCGGCATACCAAAATATAGCCCCAGAGGTATCGCTCCCCTAAGTTCTGATATTGGTAATGCACCGACGATCATTACAACATACTCCTGCGGTAAACCTTTTAGCCAACTTATAACGATATTTAACATAATTACCCTCTAAACATAAATCGAATGAATCTTAAGGTGTCTATAAATGGATTAATCTGGCTCTTGCCCCGGCCATATATACTTCTGATAGGAATAGATTTTATCTTAAATCCTTTACGAGAAGCCTTAATTAATAATTCAGATTCAGTTTCAAATTTTGAGGTGCTTAATTTAATATTTTTAAAAACCTCTTGCTTGATTAGCCTGAAACCGCATTGCGTATCCGGAATATCTTGCTTACTTATGGCCGATATAAGCCAAGACATGAATTTATTAGTCATAACGCGTAAAGGAGGCATCTTTTCAACATTAAGCATACGATTACCCAAAACTATATGAATATTTGTATCATTGGCTTCCTTAAGAAATAAAGGTAAATCTTGCGCTAAATGTTGGCCATCGGCATCCATGGTAATGACAGCATCGAAATTATTCTCCAAAGCATACTTAAACCCTTTTATAAGTGACGCACCTTTACCCTGGTTATCAAGGTTAAGCATAGCCTGAACTCCGGCGTCTTTGGCTATGTTAAAAGTATTATCTATTGAACCATCGTCAATAACTAGAATCTCTAATTGATATTTCTTAATCTCCCGGATGAGATTTAAAATATTAGCCGCCTCATTATAAGCCGGGATTATTACGCAAGTTTTCATGCTTTCCAAAACCTCCTAAACATATACCATTGATCCGGATAAGAACGGATATACCTTTCAAATGTCGATTTACATTGCGATATTATATTATCCAAATCCTTACTCCGATCTCCGCTAATAGTATATTGCAAAGGCTTTTCGAAGATTAAACTAAAACTATCATCTTGATTTCTTAGCATAAAGCCAAGAATAACCGTTGCCCCAGTTTGCAAAGAAAAAACCGCTGGGCCTTCAGGAAGAAGTGAAGGTTTGCCGAAAAAATCCACGGCCTTACCGCCGTCGGTAAAATCCCTGTCACCCACTAAAGCTAATATTTGGTTGCTCCTTAAGGTCTTAAGGCACCCTTTGGCAGCATTGCCCAAAAGAAAGACTTTTAATCCTTTGCTCTCTCTTTGCTTAGTAAAGAATTCCGTTACTGCTTTAGATCTATGCGGTAAGGCAACGCTTGATAAAGGATACCCTAGCATAGAGACAACAACTCCACCCAGCTCCCAATTACCTAAATGCGCAGTTACAATAATAACCCCCTTGCCCTTCTTAACCCCCTCTTCAAGATATTCAATATTCTTAATTTTAACATTCTTTTTAATATAATCCATGCTCAATCTATTGAAACGGAAAAAATCAACCAAATATTTGGCAAAATTATGAAAGACCCGTAAACGAATCCTAGAGATCTCCTGATCGTTTTTATCCGGAAATATAGTTTTTAAGTTTTCCGTAACTATCTTACGATCTCTTAAAGCAAATAAATACCGCAAATCCGACAAGAATACCGCTACGGCATAAGCTCCTTTTAAAGGTAAGCTTAGAGAAAGCATCTCGCCGATTCTATAAAAAATATACTCAATCATATATTTATTTTCCTAAGTATTAGGCACCTTAGATTTTTTATTTAGCCCTAAAAGCTGGATACTTGGCCGAACGGAAGTGAGACCAAGTACAAACCTTGCTATATCCAAACTTGAGTTGGGCTTGCTTATATTTTTGGCAGATTCGCTAAGATGGTTTAATTTATGTGGATTATTAATTAACTCATCAATAATTAAATTGATCTTTCTCGGCTTATCAAGCTTAATAGCTGCTCCCTTCTCAACAAGATACCTGGTATTACTAGCTTCCTGCCCGGGTAAAGGTTTAATAATAATCATCGGCTTGCCCTTAGCAAGGACTTCGGCTGTAGTAACCCCTCCCGGCTTACTAACTACAATATCAGCAAGATGCATAAGCTCATTGATATGCTGAACGTATCCAAAAAGCAAAATATTATTTTTATATTTCTTTATCTTCCTTTTTAATGATTTATAGAGTTTTTTGTTGGTTCCTGTAACGACAATTTCCTGGATCTTAGCCTTGGTCTTTTCAAATGCCCTGACAATGGTCTTTATCGGCCCCAACCCCTGTCCACCACCCATAATTAATACAATTGGAACGCCGGGATTAAGTTTATATTTATGCATGAGCTTATCTTTTTCCAACGACTCACTAAACTTAGGATCAAAAGGAATACCTAATGATTTAACCTTATGCTTAGAAACACCTTTATTGATTAATTTAGCTCCTACATCTTCCGAGGGAGTTATATAATAATCAACACTATCATAAATCCAGTATGAATGAGGAATATAATCCGTCAATACAGCCACTAGGGGGAGCTTAGAAGCATAGGTATCTTTATAATCAGCTACCATCCCGCAGGGAAAAGCTTGGGTGCAGATAACCATATCAGGATTGAATTTGTCAAAAAGTTTCTTTAATTTAGGAGAATTGGCTTTGTGGATTTTCTTCTTAGTCCGCTCCACCTTCTTAACTATTCTGGGATTATCATAAAGATAATCCCAGATCTTAGGGGCCATTTTAATAATCCCCATATAAATGCTATTAGTAACTTTTTCCGCGACCGGATTAGTGTAATTAAAAGCATTAATATTTAATATTTCAACACCGGGCTCTAAAATACGTACTGCCTTCTCAATAGATAAGGCAGCATTACGATGACCGGAAACTTCCGATATATACATTAAGATTATACGCTTAGGCGACATGGCGAGACTATAACACCCCCTCTTGGCATAATTCCATAAAAGCTTGAGATACCAGAGGGCTAAACTGCAGATTGGTAAACTTCTTTATTTCTTTTATTGCCTCATCTCTATATAGAGCCGGCCGATAGGGCCTTTCCGTAGTCATAGCATCAAAAGAATCTGCTACAGATATTATTGAGGCAATCAATGGAATTTCTTCTCCTTTTAAACCATCCGGATACCCTGTTCCATCAGGTCTTTCATGATGATGCTTAACTCCTGAAAGAGATTCTTTCAGCTCCTTTATCGGCTTAATTATTGTCTCACCAATTAAAGGATGCTCTTCGATCCTATTTCTTTCTCCGACGGTAAGTTTAGTCCGCTTATTCAGAATATGTTCCGGGACGCCAATTTTACCTACATCATGTAATAAGCTGGCAATATGGAGGTTTTCTAAGAACCTCTCGTTAATAATCTTTCGATGTTTTCTCGCTAGTCTTTTAGCTAATTGAAGGCTGAAGTTAGTTACTCGGGTAGTGTGCCCATGCGTATAAATATCCTTGGCTTCAATGGCAGCTACTAAAGCAATAGTAGTACGCATAAAAAGCTGATGCTTCTTATCAAGCTCAGACTCTAAATCCTTAAAGAGCTGGGCATTTCTTATGGCCATGGATATGTTTGAAGCCAAAGCAAGAAAAAAATCTAATTCCGCCCTCAAGAATTTCTTCCCGTTTCGATTCTTTCCTAAAAGCAAAAGACAAAGAAGGTCATCCCTGAAATAACAAGGTACGCAGGCAACTGTATCAAGAAAGTTCATCTGGTAAATTACATCACCTAAAAGGTTCTTCAGCCTCTCCTTGATATTTTTATCTGCTAAAGCTGCCTGGGCTTCTTCTAGGGTAAGGATATCACTATTAAATATTGCCCTACAATTACGCTCCCTAAAAAAACGTATGAGCGAATCATCTTTATCTAGGGAAGCAAAACCTATAGGTATCTTTTTACCTAACGACCCTCCTGAGATACTTAGGACATACGCCTGGCGCTCCGGCTTATAAAGAAGTATGCTGGCATGATCTATACCTGACTTTTCTACTATTGCACGGACAAGGATCTTAATCAAAAGATCAGGGTCATGCACCAAAATCATACTACGCGCTGCATTCTCTAGTTCCTTTTTGAAATCAATGGCCATTGGTATATACTAACAAAACCATATATATTGTCAAGGCTTTAGCTTTCATCTATTGTGCCTAAAACCGAACCTACCTCAACTATCTCCCCCTCGGGCTTATTTATTTCTGAAATTATACCTGAACAAGGACTTGGCAGATTAAATGATGTTTTGTCGGTAGTAAGTTCGATTAAATCATCATTCTCGCTTACCCTCTCTCCTACCTTAAAATACCAATAAGATACTGTGGCTTTTTTAATACCCTCTCCTAACTCAGGTAAGATAATTTTAGTCATCTTTCAACCTCCAGATATATTATCGCAGGGCTTCGCTTATAGACTCACTTAGGGTAGGATGCGCGAATATGGTAGAACGTAGTTGTTTAAGGGTAATACGGCAGGAAAGAGCCAAAGTCATAGTAGCGATAATCTCAGTTGCCATCGGGCCTATGATTGAACAACCCAGAAGAACACCTTGTTCCTTGTCTGAAATTATTTTCAAGAACCCTTGCGTCTGATCAATTATCCGTGCCATGCCTGAACCCAAATAATCAAATTTATTTATATTTATAGCTATACCTTTTCTAATAGCCTCATCTTCATTTAAACCTACAGAAGCAATTTCAGGATCAGTAAAGATACAGTTAGGGACAGTTGAATGATCTAATTTACTAGGCGTATTATTACTAAACATATTTTCTACTGCAAGGCGCCCTTGGTAAGCAGCAAAATGCGCAAGCATAATTTTAGCAGTACAATCTCCAGCAGCATAAACATTGTTTAAGTTAGTTTTAAGGTACTCATCAACTATAACCATACCACTATCTAGTTTTACTTTTATCTCTTCTAAGCCCGGGACACAACATTTAGCGGATCTACCAATAGAGACTAAAACCAAACTAAAATCATCCCTGCTAAACCTTAAAGCATCTGTAGCGGTATTTACCTTAATTCCTTTCTTTCTAAAAATACTCTCAATTCTTTTAGCTATTTCCCTATCCTCACCAGGGAGAAGCTGCGGCATCTTCTCTGTTATCGAAACTTCTACCCCTAAACTTGCAAATAAACTGGCAAACTCACAACCAATCACCCCACCCCCAATAATCAAAAGCGAGCGAGGTAATTCTTTGCAAGATAAAATATCATTGCTTGACAGAACTTTCTTGCCGTCAAATTTAATCTGGTTAAGTTCTAAAGGAACTGAACCAGTGGCAAGTAAGATAAATTTTGTTTTGATGATACTCTTGCCGATATCAATCTCCTGAGGAGAAATTATTCTCGCTTCAGCATTAAAGAAATCAACACCTTTAAGCATAGACTGCATACCTAAACGCAGCCCATCTATAACTTTATTCTTTCTCTCTTGAACTTTTAGGAAGTCTAAATGCGGATCTGGGCTAATAATTCCAAAATCAGATGATTTTTTGACTAGATTAAATACTTTAGCGGATTGAATTAATGCTTTGGTAGGTATACATCCTGAATTTAAACAAACCCCTCCGGTAAGAGATTTTTCGATAAGAGCCACCTTCAAGTTTAACTCTTTGGCCCTTAAGGCAGCATTAAAACCTGCCCAACCTGCCCCGATTATTACTAAATCGTACATAAAGTAAGCCCCTTAAGAAGCTGGCCTATTGAATTAGCAGAGCTCTTAAGCCGGTTGCTCTCTTCTTCATTCAAATCTAACTCAACTATATCTTTAATACCGTTTTTGCCCAAATAACATGGCACTCCAATACAGATATCTTTAATGCCATACTCACCATTCAGATACGCGCATACGCCAATTACCTTATTCTCATCCTTAACAATAATATTTACTATTTTTGCTATTGCTGCGGAAGGAGCAAAAAAAGCACTACCAGTTCCTAGCGCAGCTACTATTTCAGCACCTCTACCTATAGTCTTATTAACTAGCAAGCTTACCTTTTCTTTGCTCAAGACCTTATCCAAACTTATCCCGTTCACTTTAGTATGGCTTGCTAAAGGGAGCATCGCCTCTCCATGAGCCCCAATAACCATTGCTTCAATATCATTAATCGATACCTTGAGTTCACGAGAGATAATATTGGCAAACCTTGATGCGTCTAAACTTACGCCCATACCGAATACTTTATTCTTACTGAAACCCGTTGCCTTCAGGACAAGATAGGTCATGATATCCAACGGATTAGTCACAACTATGACTATAGCTTCAGGAGCAAGCCTCTTTATATCCAATGATAAATTTTTCAATATCTGGGAATTCTTGGAGAGAAGTTCTTCGCGGGTCATACCAGGCCTACGTGCAAGCCCAGCAGTAATTACCACTATATCTGAATCTTTAATCTTGTTTATATCTTCGCTACCTTCAATATTATAATGGGAACTAAGAATTGATCGCGCATCTTCTAAATCTAAAGCCTTACCAAGCGCCAACCCCTTAGCTATATCAACAATAACAATATCACCAATATTATCCTGCGCAAGACGCATAGCAGCTAAGCTCCCTACGTTACCTGCGCCAATAATAGATATCTTCATCTTTAAAGCTTACTTAATTTCCTGATAATAGCATCGGCCATTTCTTGCGTGCCGACAGCTGTTGGATCTTTAGGATTGGGCTTGAGATCATAGGTTACGTTGATTCCTTCTGAGATAACTTCCTTGACTGCATCTTCTAAGGCTGCCGCTGCTTTCTTTTCGTTCAAATAATCTAGCATAAGCACAGCGGATAATATCATTGCTGTAGGATTTACTTTATTTAACCCTTTATATTTAGGCGCCGAACCATGGACTGCTTCAAATACTGCGAGACCATCTCCAATGTTGGCTCCTGGAGCAATACCTAAGCCGCCGATTAAACCGGCACAAAGATCCGAAAGTATATCTCCGTAGAGATTAGGTAAGACTAAAAGATCATAATTATGCGGCTTCTGGACTAGCTGCATACACATATTATCCACTATAGCTTCTTCAAAATTTACCTTTCCGGCATATTCTTGGGCCACTTCCCTTCCAGCTCTCAAAAATAACCCATCGGTGAATTTCATAATATTAGCCTTATGAACTATAGTCACTTTCTTGCGATTATGTCTTAAGGCATACTCGAAGGCAAATTTAACTATCCTTTTAGAGGCAAATTTAGATATCGGTTTAATTGAAATACCGGAATCTTGACGAATCTTCTTTTTACTTAAACTCTCTATCTCTTTAATTAAGGCTTTGGTCTGATCAAGGCCTTCTTCAAATTCTATACCCGCATAAAGATCCTCGCTATTCTCACGAATAATTACCAAATCTATATCTTTATAATTACTCTTTACTCCCGGGTAAGATTTGGCTGGCCGGACACAGGCGTAAAGATCAAGCGCGTGCCTTATTGCGACGTTTACCGATCTAAATCCTTCGCCTATTGGAGTTATAATCGGCCCTTTGAGCGCGACCTTATTCTTTTTTATTGAATCCAAAACATTTTGAGGAAGTAATTCCCCAGTCGTAGATAACGCATCTGAACCAGCAATAACCTCTTCCCAGTCTATTTTTACACCCGTAGCCGCAACGCATCTCTTTGCCGCCAAAGTAATTTCTGGGCCAATGCCATCTCCAGGAATTAAAGTTATTTTATATGCCATCTATACTTTAAGCTCTCCGTATTTCTTAAAATAATTAACAATACCCCCTTCTTTCAATAGTTCCTGCATAAATTTAAGAAAGGGTTTAATTTCAAGGTTTATATTCTTAGTAATATTCCTGACTGTGCCTTTTTCTAAATCGATATCCAATAGGTCATTTTCAGCGATTTTATCCGTATCTGTTTCAATTAAACATAAACCTATATTAAATGCGTTGCGATAAAATATGCGAGCAAAACTCTTAGCTAAAACCGCTACAATACCTGCTTCCTTAATTACCAGCGGCGCTTGTTCACGAGAAGAACCCATACCAAAATTACTCCCTGCTACAATTATTGATTTACCAGGATTTATCTTCTCCGGAAACTTAGGGTCAATATCCTCCATGATATGCTTAGCCAGTTCTTTCATATCGGTAATTGCAAACTTATATCTGCCGGAAATAATAAAATCCGTATTAATATTATCTCCTAATTTAATCGCTTTGCCTTCTAGCTTCATAATTGTTTAAATTCCTCTACGTTCTTAACTTTGGAGAGCGCAACATCAAGGCTAATTGAACCATTCTGAGTCAACTCTTTAAGAGACTTATCCATCGTATGCATTCCATATTGCGAACCTGTCTGCATAAGTGTAGGAATCTGCTCAATCTCCTGCTCACGTATTAAATTTCTTATACCTGAAGTAGCTATCATTACCTCGGTTGCTAGAACCCTTCCTTTTCCTGACGCGTGAGAAAGTAAAAGTTGAGAGACAACACCTTGGAGACAATTTGCTAACTGCAGCTTAACCTGCTGCTGTTGAAATGGTGGAAAAACATCGATAATTCTCTCTATAGTTTGAGGCGCATCAGGAGTATGCAAAGTAGCCAAAACCAAGTGCCCAGTCTCTGCAGCAGTTAAAGCAGTAGATATAGTTTCCAAATCACGCATCTCGCCTACGACAATAACATTAGGATCCTGCCTTAAGGCATGCCTTAAGGAATCGGCAAAAGAATGTGTATCTGAATAAACCTCTCTCTGTTTAATAATGCTCTTCTTGTTTGTATAGATAAACTCAATCGGATCCTCAATAGATAGAATCAAACACTCCCTTTCATTATTGATTAAGTTAACCATTGTTGCTAGGGTAGTAGTTTTACCCATCCCAGTCGGACCGGTTACGAGTACCAATCCATTTGGCCTACGTGCAAGCTCAGTTATAATTGGAGGAAGGCCCAAACCTTCAATTGTAGGAATCTCTAGAGGCACGCGCCTGAAAGCAGCTTCTACCGAGCTTTTTTGCATATGTATATTCACCCGAAACCTGTCTAACTCTGGAAGAGCAAAAGAAAAATCTAGCTCTAGATCTTTTTCAAACATCTCCTTTTGCTGGCTAGTAAGAATAGCATAGATCATCTTTTTTAAATCTTGCTTATTTAATACCGGATAATCTGTTCTGAATAATTTACCATCAATTCGCAATATTGGGGGCTCGTTTTCCGTAAAATGCAGATCTGAAGCCCCTCTCTTGATACACTCAATAAGTAATTCACGAATTTCCATATTAGTCCTCCATATTTATTACAAAAATTTTCTAGGATCAGTAATATAACCTTTAATCGCTGAAGCAGCCACAGTCGCAGGCGAAGCTAAATAGATAAAAGCATTAGGATTACCCATTCTTCCTTTAAAATTCCTATTGGCGCTAGATATTACTATCTCTCCATCCGCAGGTATACCATTATGCGTACCAACGCATGGGCCACAACCCGGAGCAACGATAATCGCTCCAGATTTAATGAATATTTCCACTAAGCCCAATTCCATTGCCTTTAAGAAAACAGAGCGAGAACTAGGGGCTATAATAAATCTTACCCCCAAAGCAACTCTCTTATTCTTTAATATTTTAGCAGCAATTTTTAAATCTTGCAATCTTCCATTTGTGCACGTCCCCAGAAAAGCTTGATTTATTTTAATATTGCCTAACTCGGAGACGGATTTAGCATTATCTACGCTATGAGGCAATGAGACTTGCGGCTTAAGTTTAGATATATCAAATTCTAAAATATCTTCGTATTTTGCACCCTTATCCGCAGATATAACTTTAATCTTTGAAGGAATTACTCCGCGAGAAACAAACCAACTAATAGTAGTCTTATCCACAGGCATGAAACCGACCTTTGCCCCCATCTCTACGACCATGTTACTGATCGTAAAACGGCCATCCATATCCATATTATCTATAACCGGGCCGGTAAACTCCAGGGCTTTATAGGTCGCTCCATCAGATTTAATCGCAGTTATAACATAGAGAGCTATATCTTTCGCGAATACCCCCTTAGGAACCTTTCCTTTAATTACAATCTTTAGCGTTTGCGGAACTTTAAACCAATTCT
>ORJL011386173.1_pt1 | contig 11629 bp, 8 predicted proteins | sample 1779941 | NCBI WGS metagenome assembly ORJL01 (sample SAMEA104232317, study PRJEB22302) | groundwater metagenome | biome: forest; feature: aquifer; material: groundwater | place: USA | collected 2011-08-07 | depth 5.8 m | reverse complement strand
ATGTCAGCATTAAAAGAGCTGAAAACGGTTTATATCATGATTGTTTTCTGCTTGAATTGGATGATCTGGATAAGTTTGATGTATTGCTTGATAGGTTGGAAGATATTGAGGGAGTCGTTAAGGCGGCACGAGATGATAAGTTCAATTAGCACGTTGCATACGCAATAAGTTTTTGGAAGAGGCCATTTACTATCCGTTCTTCGTGTTTGTCGATGGATATTTTTTCCGTTTCTTGTATCGGCTGCGTTTTTAAAAAGTGTAGATATTTTAAATATTTTTTGTCCGTTTTTGTGCTTATGGTTTTAAAATCAGGGATCATTCCGGCTTTGTCCAGTATTTTCATTATGTAGCTTTGTGCAGCCAGTAGAGGTTTGTTTGATATACTGAGTTGTTTCATTGTGCTTGTTAACAATTCAAACAGATTTTCAATTTTTTGATTTTCGTAAATAATTTGATTTGTGATTTCCGCTATTTGTAGAGCTGATTCGAGTCTTTCCAAATTATCGCGAATTTTTTTAAAGTTTTTAACGGTTATAATTTCTTTGAGGATTGTATTTTTTGGGCCGAAATAAATTTCCGCGATTGCAAAATTCAGGGTTTCCAAATGTCCTGTGAATTTGCTGGTTATTTTGCGAGCGCCTTTGGCAACCACTTTAATTTTCCCGAATTCTTCCGTGTATAGAAAAACAAATTTGTCGTATTCAACAAGGTCTTTATGGCCTAGGATAATGCATTGTACACTTTGGCTTTTCATATTAATTTTCCAGTAAATCTTTCTTTAAATATTCATGAATAGCAATAATGGAGCTGAAAATGCTTAATAAAATTGTTATCGCAAGTTCTATTATAAAGATTGTCAGAAAATTTATTCCTGAATAATAATTCCAAAGATTTGTGTTTTGAATTTCGATTTTTTGCGTCAAGGTAAACAGCATAATGAAACTTAAAATTACCGCCAGAGTGCCGTAAATAATACTTTCAACTATAAAAGGCGAGCGTATAAACCAGTGAGACGCTCCAACCAGTTTCATCACGCCGATTTCGTGTTTGCGCGTAAAAATCGTGATTTGTAAGGCATTTAGAATGATCAATGCGCCGCCTATTATGAAAATAATTATAAGCCAGAAAATGACTTGATGAGTAAAGTCACTCAGTTTTAAAAGGTTTTTTGAGACGCTGGAAATTATCGCGCTATTCTCAGAATCATTACTGTCGGTAATTATATTTGAAAGATAGATTTTGTATTTATCCTGATTTAAAAAGTCAGCTACGGGTTTATGGTATTTTGGATTTGTGGTAGTTATATTGATGCTTGCCGGAAGGGGATTGCCAAGTTTGTATTTTTCAAAAGATAGAGAAAGCTCCGGATGAGTACTTTTTAGTTGATTCAAGGCATCTTCTTTGGAAGTGTACGCAATATTTTCAATTTCTTTGAAATTTTTAAGATCATTGATTACCGTATTTGCTTGTTCTTGAGTTGTTGTTTCTTTGAGATAGACAGTTAGGTCAATTTTTTTGCTTAGATCGGAAAGAGCATCCTGAGAGATAAAATTAATCGCCAGAATAATATTGAAAATGAAAAGAATCGTTCCTGTTACAAATATTGTGGCCAATGATAAAATTTTGTTGCGCCAAATATTGCTTAGGCCAAGTTTAAGGCTTTTTTCCAATAGATATGAAACTTTTGGTTTATTTTGCATGGTGAGGGGTTGACTCTTTGAGATGTATTATACAGCAACCTCTTTATTGGGAAAAGTGGGAATGTTGGCACTTTGTTTTGTTGCTTGTCTAATTATAGAAGATTTATACATATCTGGTCTGTATGGTTTCAGGCGGATAATTTTTGCATCCAGATGAATATCCATAAGAAATTTTTCCAATCTGTAAGTGAATGCAAATTGATCGTATCCCAAAGCAATAACATCCGGTTTATATTCTTTAACAACTTTTGTTTTATCTTTGTTATTTCCTAAAACTATATAATCAGACCAGTTTGTGGCTTTTAAATTTTCCAATCTTTCTTTTTCATCGTGATCCGGATAGTCGCCTTTTATGGTTTTTACGGTTTTGTCTCTGGCGATTATCGTGATTATTTCATTGCCAAGATCTCTTGCTTGGATAAAAAGATTTTCATGTCCAGCATGCAGGTAATCAAACGTGCCGAAAATCATAACCAAAGTTTTTTTCTCTTTATTCATAAGATGTTATTGTGTTTTTAAGTCTGGCAGCAACAGATTTATAGCTATCAGTCCCAGTAGGGTCACTATAATTACACAGATTAGAATAATGTCCAGTATTTTGTGCTCGTGCTCAGGATTTGTGAATGTTAATCGAAGAGATGACAGTCCGTAAATCAGACCTGTTATTATGAATGGAATGTCCATTGTTTTATTGAGAATGAAGGCAGGTTTAATGTAGAGTTCGTTTGCAATGAATATGCTTGAGCCTATGTGAAGTATCCCTGTTATTACGAAAAATAGGAGGGCAATTTTTTTTATGTTCAGAATTGTATTCATATGTGTATTCGGATTATATATTCTCTATTTTGTGATAGCAAAGAATTCTGATATATTTGCACTATGCTTAGCGAAGATCAGGTCAAACATGTGGCCAAATTGGCCAGGATTAAGCTTACTGATGCGGAAGTTAAAAAGTTTGGTAAGCAGCTTTCCGCTGTGCTTTCTTATATGGATATTTTGAATGAAGTTGATACTGAAAAAGTGGCTGAAACAAGCCAGGTTACAGGACTTAAAAATGTTATGGAAAAAGATGAAATTTTGCATGGACCATGCGGGAGAGAGGAACTTTTGAAGTGCAGCGAACTTCCTGTAGACAGTAATCAAGTCAGAGTTTTACGAGCTGTGAAATAAATTATGTCCAAATTAAATGAGCTGACAATTAGGCGGGCTGCGGAAGGTTTACGCGCAAAGGAATTTTCCTGCAAAGAACTTTTGGATGATTGTTTGGTTGCTATTGGTGGGAAAGATGGGGATATAAATGCTTTTATTACTGTGGATGAAGATGGGGCGAATTTGGCTGCAGGAATTGTTGATAAAAAGTTGGCAAAAGGAGATGATTTGTCGATTTTAGCCGGGATTCCGGTTGGGATTAAGGATCTTATTAATACGAAAGGAGTTAAAACAACCTGTGCGTCTCCAATTTTAAGTGATTTTGTGCCGCCTTATGATGCGACTGTAATTGAAAAACTTAAGGCTCAGCACATGGTGATGATCGGGAAAACTAATTTGGATGAATTTGCGTGCGGAGGCTCAACTGAACATTCTTGCTTTGGTGCTACAAAAAATCCTTACGATTTGAGCCGCGTGGCCGGTGGATCATCCGGAGGGAGCGCTGCTGCGGTTTCCGCTGATATGTGTATTTACTCTTTGGGGACTGATACTGGAGGGTCGATACGTTTGCCTGCTTCTTTTTGCGGAATATATGGGATGAAGGTGACTTATGGGCGAGTGAGTCGCTCCGGTGTTACCGCCATGGCTTCGAGTTGGGATACTATTGGAAATTTTGGAAAATGCGTGGAGGATATTGCTTTGGTTTTGCAGGTAATTGCCGGGAGAGATCGCAGGGATTTGACTACGCCTGATAGAGAAGTGCCGGATTACAGCGGTTTTTTGGAAAAAGATGTTAAAGGGATGAAAATTGGCTTGCCCAAGGAATATTTTGGGGATGGAGTGCAGAAGGAAGTAGCTGCTATTGTTAAGGAAAAAGTGAAAGTTTTGGAAAGAGCAGGAGCTAAAATTGTTGAGGTGGTTTTGCCTTCAACCAAATATGCCGTGGCTGTGTATTATATTTCTATGCCCGCTGAGCTTTGCGCGAATTTGGAACGTTTTGATGGAATACGTTATGGCAAAAAGCCATCAAAAGATCCTAAAGACCTTGTTGATTTTTATTTTCAGGCCAGGGGAGAGGGTTTTGGGGATGAGATTAAACGACGCATAATGATCGGGACTTATGTTTTGTCTGCCGGTTATTATGATGCGTATTACAAAAAAGCCCAGAGAGTGCGCACTGTAATTATTAATGAATTTGCGAAAGCTTTTGAAAAAGTTGATGTATTGATTGGTCCCGTTGCTCCAATTCCAGCGTTTAAAATAGGGGAATTGATAAATGATCCTTTGGCTATGTATATGGCCGATGCTTTAACAATACCTGTTAGTGCCGCTGGACTTCCTGCCTTGGCGTGTCCGGCAGGTATGTCAAAAGCGGGACTTCCTGTGGGACTGCAGGTTATTGCTCCGCAGTTTGAAGAGGGAAGATGTATAAAGGTGGCGAGTTTTTTGGAAAAAGCCACATAAGGTTCTTGTTTAAAATAGGGACGGATTTGCAGGATTTTTTATCTGTTCAACAATATTTGCGAATTGCCAGCACATATTAAAAATCGCGCGTTGGCTGTTTGCGATTTCAATACTTTCTATAATCATGCCGATCAGCTCATCTTTGAAAGAAATAATTGCCACTTTGTCATCGTAAATATTGATTTCGTTTGTGAAATCGAATTGTGCTGAAGGAATTAAGCGCATTTCACGATAATATTTTTTGTCTTGGGATTGCACAAGCTCGCCATCTTTATCTTTTGGGCAGATGCCACGCAGATAAATTTGTTTTTTTGTTCTTTTTTCCACATATTCTTGATCATAATTTACCCATTTTTTACGTATTTCGTAGGAATTTGAATAGTTTAGGATTTCGGTTTTGCTTGTTAACGTGTCTGCGTATATTGTTTTTATTCCTTCCAGGCCTTCAAAGTAACGGACGCGAGGATGGCGGATTTCACCGGTTAAGGTTTTAAATTTCGGCATTACTCCGCGGAGATCGTTTGTGCGTTTTTCAAATTCTTCAAGTAGATTTTCCGGTTTTATACTGCTGAAATATTTGATTTTTTGTTTAGTGTAATAACTGACCATGCCGCGTTGTTTCAGCTTTTCCAAAATGTCATAAGTTGTTACGCGATTGATTCCGGCCTTGCGTGCTATGTCCGAGACCACTGCTGTACCGAGTTCGGTCAATGATAGGTAGACTTTTGCTTCTTTATCTGTTAATCCAAGATTTGTTAGGACTGTAATCAGTTGATTTTCCATATTATTTGCAGCAATCAATTATTAATCTCTCGATTGCCAATTCAAATTCTTTCTCGTCTGTTTTATAACTTTTGATAATTCCGGTTTTGACTTTTGTATCAATTTCCAAAAATTGTTGATAAATTTTTTCCAACTTTTCTTTTGAGAAATTTTTTGCCTGATAAGAGGTTTTTTGAATTACAAAAGGATGCTGTTGAAGTTTTTTTGTTATGGTAAAAGAGTTTTCGCCTTTGTTGATGAGTTCGTGTACCTGGATCAATATACGAAAATGTCTGACGAGCATAAAAAATATTCTCGTGAGTTCTTCTCCGCTTTCTTTTAAAATTTTGAATATTTTGAGAGATTCTTTGGTGTCTTTTTGTGCTACATTATCGGTTAATTTGAAGATTGAAGAGCTTAAAGAGGGGACACATAAAGTATCAATCATTTCTTTTGTTATTTCTTGGCCGTTTGCGAAAAATGTAAGTTTTTCGAGTTCATTGGAGATTGTCCAGAGTTCCTGGCCGCAATATTGACTCAAATAGTTTGCTGCTGCAAAACTGATTTTGATTTTTGGGATTATTTCGTTTTGTTCGCTTTGCGTGGCTTTGGTAAGTATCCATTTTGAGATTTCGTTTGGAGAAAGAGCTCTAAATTCCTCCGGATATCCTATTTTTGAGATTTTCTTGAATAACGCATTTATTTTTTCCGGCATTTCTTCTTCATAAAAAACCAAGATGCAAAAGTCCGGTGTTTTTTCTATTGCCGAGGCAATGAGTTTTTGTTGATCAGCCTTACCTTCAGAGAGAAAATTTTTGACAATTACCAGGCGTTTTTCCGAAAGGAAGGGGAGAGCTTCAAGATTTGTGGAAAATTCTCCCGGATCCAATTTTTCTCCATCTATAATTTCAAGTGAATTTTCCCCATGTTTTTTTACAAATTCATCCTGCCAAAATTTAAGTTTTTGGCTGCTTGAGTAGCGGTCTGCGCCGTAGAAGAGATATACTGGTTTTTTGGTGGTTGGTGGCATGTGTGGATTGTTTTCTGGAGTTTGATTATATAATAAAAGCCTCCGGATGAGCCAGAGGCTTTTTAATGAATATTTGGTTTGTGGAATTTTAGTTTAATTAGGCACTATCGCCTGTTTGAGATTAATCAAATCGTTGATGCCGGGAGGTGTGTTTAAGAGAATGCGTTCGTCATATCTGATGGTTACAGAACCTTGATCCTTGAGAGGATCGCCAACGCCTCTGCGGTTAAGGAATAAATGGTAAACATCTCCGATGAGATTTCCATTGATTGTGAGAGTGATATAGGATGGGACATCCAGTGCATTATTTTTAACTTTGCCATCGCCGCTATCGTCCAGATCAACCGCCATTAAGATGCCATCGACTTGGCCTACCTCTCCATCAATGATGATATCCCCATCTATAACGATAAATGCAGCAGATGGGATTTGTTTGCTCTTGGTATAATCAGTCGGGCCATATTTGATGTCTGAATTGATATATAGGTCGTGGCCGATGACTATATATGTTTGCGCCGCAGGGACATTGTCTGTTTTATTTATAATATATCCGTCTATGCCATTGATTTTTAAGTCGTCACTTTTTCTTACAAAGACTCCGCTTTTACTATTACTTAAATTATTAAGCGCATCCACGTTCCTGAGATTTTCTATATTCAGATTTTCTTCCCAGCGCGAGATCCTTTTTACATTTGCGTTTATCGAATCAGTGATGTTTTTCTTTGTCCAAGCTTTTGAAATGTCTACCTCAAGTTCGCAGATTGTACTTGAGAAGTTCTCTAATACGTTGTTGTAGCCTTCAAGGTTATTTGCTGAATTGCTGTAGCGGCATACGTCGTGTGATGGTAGATCAAGTTTTATGAAATCTTCAGGAAGATCGTCGGTTCCTGTTTTTGTAACTTTTTCTTTTTCTACCGGTTCCGGTTTTAGACATGGGCCGTCGCATGATTTAACTTCCGAACATTGCGCCACATCAATACCTGTGTCGATTACATCGTGGAAGAATACATCACCGCCTTGGCGAGTTAAGATGTAAGGACAGATTGCAATGACTTTTGTGGTTGCGTCTCCTTCATATTCTTTATTGCTGCTTTTGCTTTCAGCTGTAAAATTGGCTTCATTTTTGAATTGTTCACCGCAGGCAACTGTAAGTTTTTGGCATTGTTCGTCGGTTATAGGAGTTTTGTATGTCATTTCGTATTCAATGCGGATAGTTCCGATCTCCGAGTTATTGTTATCTAGATTTTTAAAGGTTAATTTTTTGCCTGTGGAAAATTTGTCTACGATATCTGAAGGTGAAATATCCTTCATATCAATACAGGCAGAGCCATTATTGTCACATGCATATTCCTTGTTTTCTTTATTTGTATAATCTTTGTTGTCAAAGATTGTTGTTTCTTTATTTTTTTTATTGTTCTTATTAACAAGAATGATTCTCATATTGTCAAAAACCAGCTTCCCATCGGTGCCCTCGTAAATGTTTTCAATAGTTCCTTTTATTAATTTGCTGTCCCAAATTTTTGCTTCTTCTATATCGGTTCCAACTGTGAACTTGATTACATATGTTACGAAATCGGTTTTCCCAGTAATATTTATGATGTCATCCGCTTCCTTTTTTTTATCCTCCGGATAAGCAAATTTTTCAATCTCAGGTTTTTCTTTATCTTTTTTGGCTTGTTTTACGGAAATTGTATCTCTACAGATGATATTCCCAGACGCATCTGTTATCTTGGTATCGCTATTGCCTGTTGATGCCCAGACTTCCACTTCAGTGTCTTCGTCAATATCTTCGAGGGTTTGTGTGGAATCGTCATATTCTCTGATAGACTGTTTATCATTACTTTGCCATCCTGCATCACTTTGCCATTCTGCATCGCCCTCTGTTACTTTCCAGTTATAATAAAGATTGTTTTTGTAGTTTGATGGGTTTGTGTCTACTGAAATTTGGAAGTCTTCGTCGTCACCATCATCTATTTCCCAAGGAGAATCCGGTTCGATTATTTCAAGGTCTATACATTTCTCAACTTGTCCTGTTGGTTCAAATTTTAAGGTCTTTTTACAATCCGGATCGTTACTGCCAATCGCTTCCACGGTTAATGTTAAAGTGTCTGTGTTTTCTTTGTAGCCGTTTGGATGATATTCAAATGATTTGGCTACATTACTTTTCAGTTCGTTATTATAGAAAGTTAGTTCTTGTTTGTTTGTTCCAGGTTGATCCAGGCGATTAATGTAGGCTTTTTTATCTTCCGGAGATGTATTGCTGTAAAGAATTACTCTAATGTCTCCATTGTGGTTTTGGTAATTGCCAATGATGTTGAAGATGGTATTGTTTGTCGCATTTGGATTAAAAGCCGGATCGAGTTGCAGATATTCACATGCTCCTGCCGGAGGTTGCTCCGGTACTACAAACGGGAACGATTTTGTACATTCTGGATTGGAATATGCTGTTGCTTTAATTCTTAAGACATCGGTTTTTGAAGCAGGAGCATTGCTGAATGTGACCAATAGAACGGGTTCGTATTCCGGGGCTGTGATTTCGTATGTTAGAGAATTGGCAGGAAGTGCCGCAGACAGAAAGTTGTAATTTAATGATTCCGGAGGTAAACCCTTGATCATTGCTGCAATTATCGACATCAATGACGGATTTACTTTGATGAAAGCTCCGTATTGACTGTCTATTGCGTAAGTGATTGTTTCGTCACTTGGGAGCTCTGTGCTTAGGCCTGTTTCTACGGTATAGACTTTGCCCGGGTCCAGTTTTTCAAGATTACCAGCACCATTAAATTCCGTTATTTTCAATTCATCGAATCTTAAACAAGCTTGCGCAGGTGGAGGAGTTGGGGCCGCTTTGACCTCGATTTCTCCTTTGCAATTTAATGAATTAGCTGCTGAATAAGCAGGATCCGCTCCATTTATTTCCACTTTAACCTTCCCGGGTTTGTTTGATTCTTTAAATTGGACAGGGAATTGGCTGACTTTTGCCTGATTGTTATTTATAGGAGCAATTAGCGCTTTCATTGATTCAAATTTTCCTCCGGCAGTTGTTGAAAGATTGAAATTGGTTGTATTTACAAGTGAATTGCCGTTTTGGTCTGTCGGATTTATACCTATGATAACTGATTCTCCCACGGTTAATGGAGTTTGTTTGTCGGTTAAAAGGTTAATATTTTTGCAATATAAAGGTTCCGGTTCGGGTTTCTGTTCCGGCACAATATCAAAGTCGCGTTTGCATCCAGGATTTGTTGTTTCTTTGACTTGTACATGGACAACGGCTTTGCCAGGTTTTTTTGCCCAAAAATAGACTTGAGTGCCGGGATCTACAGTAATGGATTCAAAGATATTATTTATGTTGCCTATAGGCCCGAGTGCTGATTCAGGTGTTAAATTGAGGTCAGCCATGTCTATTGGAGAGAAAGCTCCCGAATCAATAACTGATCCTGAATTGTCAGAATCTATAAGAACAGGTTGGTCAAAGGCTGGTTCAATATTGAAATTTAACGCAAGTAGAGAATTTGTCTGGCCGAAATCCGATGGAGTCATTTCCGGACTTGGATCAGGAGTTGGGCCCGGCTTTGGAATCATGCCTGAAGACATCCACTCCGGTAGTTCAATTAAATCTTTGACTGCAAAATCTTGCAATTGCTGTAAGTCTGAGATGTTTATTGAGATATCCTCAATGCCAAATTGGCCGCTGATAAGTTCTCCAACTATGTCTATAGCTGCATTTGCAGCGTTTCCCTGAGCGTTTCCTGCGAGGATGATGCTTGGATTTATTACAGCTTGAGCATTGCCCAATATAAACGGTATTGCATTCCCTCCGGGATTTATTTCTGAAATATTTGCGGAAGGATTATCTGGAATATTGTTTGGCTTCATGAGATAAAATTCGCCGTAGCCCGCATTAACCCAATATTTTATTTTGTTTGGGAAATTTTTGTCATCAGTTCCAAATCCTTGAGATTTTAATATGGAAACTGTGTTTGCGTAAATTTTTTGCGGATGATCAACTTTAAGCTCTTTACATCTGATTTCTTCAATTGGAATTTTGACATAGGCATAGCAAGAACTCCCTGTTTGCGCAGCAGGAATTCCTACAAGTTCCGCTTTTACTTCTGTTTGTTTTTCGCCGATGTAATAGAGTTGGAGATTAACATTGTCTACAGTTACTGTGCCTGTGCCGATTTTGATATATGTTCCGCCCTGTTTTGATCTCCAAAATTCTCCATTCGGGTCGTCTGCGGTCCATTTGATTTTTGCTCCTTGCGGGACAGAGTTTTGTGGCAGGAAAGTCAAAGAATCCACTTTGATCGGGTATGAAGTTTTTCCGTTGATTATTACTGTATTAGGATGAAGTTTGACTGAGAGAGATTGGCAGACGTTTGGTGGGGGAGGAGGCGGTTCTCTCCATACGGTTGCTACTGATCCTATTGGAAACCAGTAGAATGTTTTTAGCGCGGTGGTAAATACATTTTCTGTTTGATAAGCTGCCGGCGGTGTAAGATAACACCAGCCGTTCTGTGAATCGTTTATATTTTCCGGATTCGTACATCCTTTACCGGAATTGGAAGTATAATTTCCTTTACTTATAGCCAGGTCAGCTACTAGAGCGAGAGATGAAGTGGTGGCGCTCCAAATTTTGTCATTATCTTTGGAAGTAAGGTGTACGTTGAATTCCAATTTTCTATCATTTTCGTCTGTAAAGTCTCCTTCAGAAAAATTTTTGCCATTATTCGCCCAGATTACCGGACGTCCTAAGTAACTGCCATTTGATGAAGTTTGAGCGAAATTCCATGTTACAACAATATTGTTACCAACAGTTGCTTTGCTAACTGTTGTTCCACCCCAAAGATCATTGACTGTGCCTGAACAATCCTCGATTGCTGCCATTTTTGTTGTATCAAAACCACTTGGATAAGGGGTCTGACATTTTATTTCATTTGAATTGATAGAATTTTTGCCGTCTGACTCAAGCGTTATTTCAAAACGATCCATGAAGGCTTTGTAATAATAGTTACTGTCATGGACAGTGTCGTTGTAATAGATATGATCGTGTCGTGTAATAGGTAGATTTTTGCTTTCTGCGCCTGCTTTTAGAGGATTATTTACTTCTTTTGGTGGCTGTGGAGCGTAGGTATTAGGGTATGTAATGAAATTTTTACATATGTTGTTTAGATAATTAATGTATTGATCTCCGGTTGGACCAATTGTTGCAGGTTTGCTGCTGTCAAATGGTTTCACCATTAAGGTACATAGATCTCTGGGAATAGGGTTGTAAGCTGCGTTTACAGCGGAAATATTAAGAATATTCCAGACTGTAAGAAATGTCCCTATTGCGAGGATGTTGAAAATTGTTTTTTTGATATTTGTTTTAGTCATTTTATTTTAAAATAAATTTTATTGATGTTTTTATTCTCATTCGCCAGCGTTAGCTGCCGGAGTGTCTTGAGGAGTTGTGACTTCTTGACCTGCTCCTCCGTTAGTTTCTCCGCCTGTGCCGCCACCTGTAGAACCTCCCGGACCGGCT
>ORJL011342200.1_pt1 | contig 11634 bp, 11 predicted proteins | sample 1779941 | NCBI WGS metagenome assembly ORJL01 (sample SAMEA104232317, study PRJEB22302) | groundwater metagenome | biome: forest; feature: aquifer; material: groundwater | place: USA | collected 2011-08-07 | depth 5.8 m | reverse complement strand
TGGGATGGCCGTGAGAGCGGTGGTTTCCTGTTATGTAGTCGTCGTCCCGCAGAGCGGTGCAAGCGCCCACCGCCACCGCCTCCTCGCCCAGGTAGCAGTGCACAGCGCCCACGATCTCGCCGCGCTGCACCAGTCCTACAACCGTTTCATCAAAGCCCCGTATGCGCAACATGCGATACAGCATGTCCATGTACAGGGTCTTGGTGTCCGCCGCCTTCTCCGTCGTCGCCATGGCAACCTCCTTACTACACTACGGGCGGGGTTTGAGCTTCAAGTATCAGTGGAAATGGCCTGGAAGGCACAACGGCTGGATTATAGCACAGAGGATGCAGCGTTCCAGGTTACAGCAAGCTCACAGGCAATTACGGATCCAACCGGCTCTCCCTTTTCGCACATCTGGTATCATTAGTAGACTTAAGCCCAATTCGAGGAAGCTACGTCCATGAGTCCCGGCTCCAGCCGCTTCGCCAGGTTGAAAGAAACCTTCTATCGTAGCCTGACCCTTTCCAGGCTGGAGTGGGTGGGAATCCTTGCGCCCATTGGATTCCTCCTGCTCTACCACTACGTGATCCTCGGGCCGGGGAACCGGCTCCTGCACTCCGCCACGGGTGTGCTCCTGCTGATCGTCTTCATCAGCCTGGTGGTCACCGTGTTCTCCAGGCTGATGTTCCGCGCCATCGCCAGGTTGCAGCGTCAAGTTGCCGAACTGTCCCGCGTCGCCGCCAGCCGGAATGTCCAGTTGCGAGCGCTGAATGAGGCCAACCTGGCGCTGTCAGAGGAGCGCCTTACCTCCTCTGTATTGCAGCGCGTGGTGGACCTGAGCCGTGAGCTTGTCCAGGCCAGGTACGCTGCCCTCTGTGTTGCCGACGAGAGCGGACGCATAAAGACCTTCCTTACCTCCGGCATCGGCCAGAAGACACGCCAGGCCATCGGGCGGCTCCCTTCTGGGAAGGGTCTCCTCGGTCTGATTCTGGAGGGAGGGCAGCCGCTGCGTCTCGAAAATATCAAGGACCACCCCGCGTCCACAGGGTTTCCCCCTGGACACCCCGCTATGAACACATTCCTGGGTGTTCCCATACGCTACAAGCAACATGTGGTTGGGAGCCTCTACCTGACGGAAAAAGAGAGCGGCGCCCCGTTCACCGAGACCGATGAAGAGGTGGTTCAGCTCTTCGCCAACCAGGCGGCGGTGGCCATCCAGAACGCCCGCCTGAACGAGCAGATCCAAGCCCTGGCCGTGGAAGCCGAGCGTATCCGCCTGTCCCGGGAAATGCACGATGGCCTGGCCCAGGTGCTGGGGTACGTCAGCACTAAAGCCCAGGCGGTGGAAGCCTTCATGGCCAAGGGCGATGTCGACGTAGCCCAGGAGCAGGTGCGGGAGCTGAGCCAGGCTGCTCGCAAGGTCTATCAGGACATTCGCGAAGGTATCCTGGCCCTGAGGAGTCAGATAGGCCCTGACCAGGAGTTGAAGGGTGTCCTGGAAGAATACGTCAATGAGTACCAACTTCAACTCCACAAGCCCGTGGAGGTGCAGTGGAACCTGCATCCCGAGGACATAGACCTGACTCCCCTCCAGGAGGTGCAGATCCTGAGGATTGTCCAGGAGGCCCTGACCAACGTCCGCAAGCACGCCGAGGCCGGTCATGTGTCGGTCAGATTCACGGCCAGGGACGCCGACCTGGAGATAGAAGTGGCGGACGATGGCATAGGCTTCAATCCCATGGCCGTCAGGCGAGGCGAGTGGCCTCACCTGGGGCTTCAGACCATGCAGGAGAGGGCGGAGGCTATAGGCGGCAACTTTGAAGTGGACAGCACCATAGGCAGGGGCACTGTCGTGCGGGTGCGAGTGCCTGGCGCCGTTCAGCCGCGAGTGGGGAGGGATACCCGGTGAAGGTGATGCTGGTGGACGACCGCCTGCTGGTGCGCGACGGTATCGCCAGCCTCCTGCGCGCCCGCGGGCACACGGTGGTGGCGGAGGCCGGCAATGGCCGAGAGGCCCTGGAAAAGGTCGCCGATGCCAACCCAGACCTGATCCTGATGGATATCCGCATGCCGGAAATGGACGGCTTGCAGGCCACCAGGCTTATCAAGGCCAAGTATCCAGACCTGCGGATCGTTATTCTCACAGTGTCGGATGATGAACAGGACCTGTTCGAGGCCATCAAGAGTGGCGCTCACGGCTACCTGCTCAAGGACGTGGAGGCATCCGAGTTCTTCGAGGCCCTGGACGCCATCGAGGCCGGCCAGGCCGTCCTCCCTACACGCCTGGCAGGCAGGCTGCTGGAGGAGTTTCGCGTCCAGGCCAAGAAGGTGGGCGAGGTGGAGGATGTCCAGGTCCTTAGCAGTCGTGAGCAGGATGTGCTGGGCCTGGTGGCCCAGGGCCTCACTAACAAAGAGGTCGCGGAGAAGCTGTTCATCAGTGAGAACACTGTCAAGTACCACATGAAGAACATCCTGGATAAACTGCACCTCCAGAACCGGGCCCAGGTTATTGCCTGGGCTGCCCGTCAAGATCGCAGCTCCGCAAGTCCTTCTAGCTAGCTAACGCTACTCCTTTCCTTCTTACCCGCGGCCACCTCTGCTGACCTCTGGCCCCGTATGGCCTGCGCTTCACCTACCCGCTAGGGCAGGGCGCACCTATCTTCTGTGGTAAGTGGAGGCTACCCCAACCCACCCGTCAGCCCGCCCAGTGGCTACCCGTCTGGAGGTTACGCTGCCACTGGCGTACTAGTACCATCGTACTAGAACGAACTGACACCAAAAGACAACACAGAAGAACAGAAGAAAGGAGAACGGACATGAAGGCGACAATCAAGAGATACGTTTGGATCGGTGTGCTGGTATTCGGGCTCGGATTCCTGGCTGCAGGTGCCTTCTTCGTAACTCAGGGGCTGGCTGCCAAGGCGCAGATCAAGGCAGCACTGCTGGAGGAGCAGATAACCACGGGTAAGGACGGAGTGAAGTTCGGCGTGGCGGAGGGCACTCTGGTGCAGGACGCCACAACGGCTCAGGCCGAAGCCGACATCATAAAGTTCCACACCATGGGCAAGTGGGGGCCCTATTCCAAGATGTCCCGCGACGACCCCAACAGGGCGATCTACCTCAATGGCGTAACCTTGAGGACGGCTCTGGGCATGGCGGTTATGGGATTCGGAGTAGCCAACCTGGCCATCGGCACCGGGGTTATCATAGTAATCCTCGGCGTGATGACCACCGGAGCTGGGGTTCTGGGGCTCTACTGGGTCAGCGAGGCTGAGCCCAAGGCGAGCCGCCAGGTGAGCAGGCAGACTGCCATAGCCACGGGCACGTAGGTAGCCAGGGCGTTACGCCCAAATCTCGCCAGGCTGCGGCTTGAAGGACCTTAGGGCAGAGATCGCCCGGCCTGGTGCCGACTGAGAGGCTGGTCAGAGGATCCCAAGGGTGGACGGGGTTCTCGCCAGCCTCTCTCCTTTTGTCGAGCAACAAAGTTAGTTGTTCTGTTCGCTTTGGATGGTGAGAAGCGGAGTCGTACGCAGGGAGCCTGTCCTCAAACGAAGCGAAGGGGGTGGAAGGGAAGGAACAAATACGTTGGGGCGTGGTGAGGAATACCTGGCAAGGCCATTCGCCCCTATGAAGCAACAGAGCCTTCCTAGGCCACCGCGCCGCCGTGGACGGTCCTCTGCATCTCCGCCGTAGTCAGAAGCTGCGCCAGCACCTGGCGCGCCTCCGGCCGCCGGAAGTTCAGGGCTGATATGGCCACGGCACGGTACAAGACACCGGCCGGCACCTCCGCAGTCACCTTTCCCTTCGGAGGCGGCAGCTCCACCCCCAACGCCTGGGCCATGTAGACGGCCTGCACAAACCCCACACGGCTGGCGTGGCACCTGGTAAGCGCCCGACCGCGGTACAGCAAGGTCGTCCCGCTCTCGCCACGCCTCACCGTCACCAGGTAATCGCTGCGGGGACGAGCCAGGACGCCTTCGGCGTAGTCCTGGGCCTTCTTACGGCTCACAGACATGGCAACCGCCCGCGCACAGCCGCTAGAGTGACCACCGCTAAATAGCGCACTCGCCTTCTCCCCGTTCCACCTTATATAGAACCGTCTTGTCCCAGTCCAGGTACGTGCTGATGTTTTCCCGGTTGAGGCGGCCTGGCTCCTTGTGCTCCTCAGCAATCGCCTCGAAAGGCCCAACGCCTACACGGTCGACGAACTGGTTGAAGGTCTCGCCATCATGGCGCTGGTCCTGGTAGAGTTGGACGGCCTGGCGCAGCACCTGGGGCACTCGTTTGGCCGGGACCTTGGCCTTGATCCGCTGGCCGAAGCGAACAGGATCAGCGTTGCCGTAGTTGCCAGCCACGAACATCTCATAGGCGGGGACCTGGTTGCCATCGCCCTTGGTGGCGGCGCCGTGGAACCCTATGTTGGCGATATGGTGCCTGGCACAACCGTTAGGGCAGCCGCTTATCTTGATGCGCATGGAACGCGTCAGCGGGTCCTGTATGTCCATCTCACTCAACGTCTTCTGCAAAGCTCTCCCCAGGCCCATGGAAGATGTGATTCCCAGCTTGCAGCTATCCGTGCCGGGGCAGGACACGACGTCGGTGATTTCGTTGACGCCTGCCTCGTTCAGCTCCACCTCTCCAAGCTCCTGCCATACTTTGTACAGATAGCCATTGGGAATCCACCGGAACACCAGGTCTTGCTCAGTGGTGGTGCGTACGCGGCTTCCAGCGTATTGTCTGGCTATCCGGGCCAACGCATGGAACTGGTTCGCCTGGATATCGCCCTGTGGCACCTTCACCCAGACGCTGTTGTACCCCTCCTGCTTCTGGGGCCGCACGTTGGTATCCAGCCATCGTTGGAACTCAGGTCCATGGTGGCCGTTAGCCAGCCCAACTGGAGGAGGCGGCGCGTCCAGGTGCTCATCGGGGATCTGCATGAGGGGAGTGGGATCAAATGACTTGCGAGCCCACTTCTTCGTCAATTCTTCCTCTACTTCCTGCCGGAAGGCTTCGATGCCCACGCGATCTATGTAGAACTTGATACGTGCCCTCATCCTGTTTTTCCGCAACTCATCCGTCCGGTCGAAGACGCGGATTACGGCCTCGCTGACCCGCAGGTAGTCCTCCACCGGCACAAAGTCGTACAGAGTGTAGGCAATCCTGGGCATAATAGCGGTGCCGCCTCCGGCCAGCATTTGGAAACCCCTGTGCGGCGTTCCGCCTTTATCCAGGCGTACTTTGGGTATGAAAGCCAGGTCATGAATAGCTGTGACCGTGCAGTCTTGAGCACAGCTTTCAAAAGCCACCTTGAACTTGCGTGGCAGCTTCTGGGTATACGGGTGGCGCACAAACCAGCGGGCGAAGGCCACCAGGTATGGAGTCACGTAGAAGGGCTCATCAGGCGTGACTCCTGAAAGCGGGCAACCCACTACGTTCCTCACGGTATTGCCGCACGCCTCGCGAGTGGTCACACCTACATCGCCCAGCATGCGCAGCACGGTCGGGGCGTCGGTCAACTTGACGAAGTGGACTTGGATGTTCTCTCGGGTTGTGACATGACCCTTCTCCAGCGGAGCGTATTTCTCCACTATCTGTCCAATGACGTCCATCTCGTCGGCGGTAAGGCCGCCAAATGGGATCTTGATGCGGAACATGTGGACGTCGGGCTGGCGCTGTCCGTACACGCCCTGAAGCAAACGGAAGGCCTGAAAAGCAGTGGGTTCCATCTCTCCCTTGAGGAAACGCTGCGCCTCTCTTTCAAAGAGGTCAATCTCTTCGGGGAAATATGGGATCACTCCTTTGGAGTAGTCCAGCTTGGCCTTCTCTTCGATGGTCGGGTCTTGGCGAACGGTAGTCATCGGCCTGCCCTCCTATCCTTCCTGTGAGGTATGAAAAAAGCGCTGCGCCCCTCTCGGCACAAAAGCTTAGAGGGGCGCAGCGCTTTTTCTCTTCTATTCCGGCGCTGGCCCTACGGCCAACACGTACAACCCTTGATATCCGGCTTATAGTTAGTTGTCATCTTGCCTAAAACGGTAACACCCATGTGGTGGTGTGTCAATACGCACATTTTGTCGGCGGCTGCCGGCACGGAAATAGAACCGCCGTTACCTGAGCGCGGTGATTTGCCACTATAAAGCTGCCATGAACACCATCTACCTCCATCCCTTTCTGCCCATGCTACAATAGCCCCAACTCCATAGCTTAGTGACATTGACCATGCCCAATGACTTTCGCAGCTTGCCCAGCGTAGACCTAGTCCTGTCCCAGGAGCCAGTCCTGGCGCTGGTGCAGTCGTACTCCCGCACCGCGATGCTGCAACTGGTGCGCCAGCAGTTGGACGAGGCGCGACGAACCATCGCCCAGGGCGGCGATCCGCCTACCCTGTCGCAGGTGGTGGCGCAGGTACAACGACGTGCCGAGCGGGCCTGGCAGGAGGCGCCCCGCCCTGTCATCAACGCCACCGGCGTCGTCCTGCACACCAACCTGGGCCGTGCGCCCATCAGCAAAGCAGCCATCCAGGCGGCAGCCAACGCGGCCAAGGGTTACTCCAACCTGGAACTCGACCTGGACGACGGCAAGCGCGGCTCCCGGCAAGCGCATATCAGCGAACTGTTATGTCAATTGACTGGCGCCGAGGCCGCTCTGGTGGTTAACAACAACGCCTCGGCTGTGATGTTGGGCCTGGCCGCCATCGCCCAAGGCAAAGAGGTCATCGTTTCACGCGGTGAGGAGGTGGAAATCGGCGGCGGGTTCCGCATCCCAGACGTCCTGGCCCAGAGCGGCGCCACGCTGGTGGAGGTCGGGACCACCAATCGCACCAACGCCTCCGACTACGAAGCAGCCGTCACAGACAACACCGCTGCCCTCCTGAGGGTCCACGCCAGCAACTTCAAGGTGCTGGGCTTCACCCACGCCCCTACCACGGAAGAGTTGGTAGACGTGGGCAAGCGCCGCAAACTGCCAGTGCTGTACGACCTGGGTTCCGGCTGCCTTCTGGACACGGCACAATACGGCATGGCCCACGAGCCCACGGTGCAAGAGAGCATCGCCGCTGGCTGCGACCTGTCCTTCTTCTCCGGCGACAAGCTGCTGGGCGGCCCGCAAGCGGGGATCATCGTAGGCAAGCGCGACCTTATAGCGCGCATCGCCCGCCACCCGCTGGCCAGGGCCATGCGCATAGACAAGATGAGCCTGGCAGCCCTCAGGGTAACCCTCCTGCACTACCTGAAGGACGAGGCCGTCACCGCAATCCCCGTTTGGCAGATGATTTCCGCGTCGCCTGAGACGATACGACGTCGTGCCGCCCGGTGGCGTACGGCGCTCGGCAATCCCTGCGTTAGCTTGCAAAAAGGCGAGTCCACCATAGGCGGCGGCAGCCTCCCGGGCGAAACGCTTCCCACATGGCTGCTGGCCCTCGATCCCAGCGCCTCTTCCTGTAGCGCCGATGCCCTGGCCCAGCGGCTGCGGGAGGCCGATATCCCTGTAATAGCCCGCATCCAAGACAACCGCGTGGTGCTGGACCCTCGCACCGTGCTGCCCCAAGAAGAGAAAGCGCTGCTGAAGGCGGTGAGGGAGGCGATGGAGAGCAAACGGACGCCATGAGGTAGGTAAGGCTGCCTGGTTCGAAACCCGTATGGCCCACTGATTGACATTTAGCAACAGAAAGCTTGACACCATCCGAGCAACGCAAATGGACGATAAGCTAGAACTGGATTGGGCAAACCATTTCATGCATTGGGTATCCCTGGGCAATTCCAAATTGTTGGAAAAGCCCGACCGTGAACGCCATTCCAGGCAAGGGGGACATCCAGATTTCAGATTCGAAGACGGTGCCGGGCGTGAATATGTCCTGGAATTAACGCGACTTATGAGGAAGGAGTTGAGGAAGCTTGAAAACTTCCTGCAGGAATGTATTTCCCCACGTTTTGAGAACCAACTACCTGGGACCTATGTGCTCGAAATCCCTGTTGACGCCACTGGGCGGGGTAAGATTGATCCTCAGGTAGCCCGAAATGTCGTGGCGGAAATATCTCAGCTTGTCCAGTCTGGCGTTTTGAGTCATACCCAGCGGTTAAGCACTGGTTTTGTTCTTTCTAAGGTTAGAGAGGATGGTAGCAGACTGGTTCCTTGGTTGCTTGCGCCTGAGGTTCCGTATGATTTGGCATTGACTGACCCAATAGCAAGAGAGCTAGAGGAGGAATTCCGAGGTATAGTGAAAGAGGCTGACCAGAAATTTAGGGACTACGACGGAGCGAGAATACTGTTGATTGGCTTGTCTCAGTCTGGGCTCGACCATGATTTTCACGCAAGCCGAGTCAAAGACGGCCAGGGAGTCATGCTGATGTGGGCACAGGATGCAGGCGAAGACCTCGCAAATGTCGACTACGTCTACGTCGAACCAGGAATCAACGTATGGCAGCCAACGCCTAGTTCTAGTGACAACCTAACACTGCGCAAGGTCTTTGCCGGCCATAGGTATGTTAACAGTAAGGCAGGGTATTACGTCCTGCTTTGGCAACGAACCGGGAGTCCGAGGCTTCTGCGCTGAGCAATTGTGCAAAGCCGAGGTGTGCCAACATTTAACCAACATCTCCCTCAGCCTGGGCACCAGGTCAGGCCACAGAAAGTTCGGGTACTGCCCATAGAACCCCTCATGCCTTTTCCCACCGTACCCACTGAGATCATGCTTCGCCACCTGGATGTGGAGGAGGCTCTGTATCGGCTTGACCGCTACCTGGACGCCGCCTTCATGGCAGGCCACTTGCGAGTGCGCGTCATCCACGGCAAAGGCACCGGTGCCGTCAAGAACGCCGTCTGGGAGCGCCTGGCTGGGCACCCCCTGGTCAGAAGCTACGAGCTGGCCCCCTACGGCCAGGGCGACACCGGCGTCACCATCGTGGAATTGGAGCACCGCTGATAGCGCCACTGTAGGTGCACACGACGCGCCGTTCCCCTGGCAACTAGCGGATCACCCTTACCTCTACTCCCACCTCAAGTTCCCTCCAACTGCGGTCCGCGGTCAATACCGGCAGACGCAGCCCTTGGGCCAGGCTGAGACATCCTCTGTCGCCCAGGGAAAGTCCCAGATTCCTTGTGCCGGGACGCAGAAAGCCAGCCGCAAACGCCTGCTCGCTGTCAAAGTCCACGACTTCCAGGTCAAGGGCTGCTAGGGAATCTCGTATAAGCCGTCCAGGGAGACCTTTCTCCGCAAGCTTGGCCACCACCTCCGACAAGTTCACAGTGCTTATGGCCGCGTCGGCAATCTGCTCGCCCACAAGCTCAGACCCTGGCTCCCTCTGAAACAACGTAAGAAGGGCTGAGGCGTCCAGAACCACCTTAGCCATTAAAAGGCCTCTCGGCGCCGCTCTTCCAGAAGTTCGTCGGTTAGCGAAACCCCTTCAGGGACGTGTCTCTTCACCAGATCTTGGATACGCCCAATCGCCTTCTTCAAAGTAATGAGCCGTATCTCCTGAGAGTCATCCATCACCAGCACCACATCATCGCCTGGCTTTACTCCCAATCGCTTCCGGTATTCGGCAGGTATCACCACTCTGCCACCAGCGCCTATCTTTGTCTTTATGGATGGCATGTGTCATTACCTCATTAGTTGTCATCAACTACATTATATACCATAACTCTCTTATATGGCAGGTCCGCCAATCCTTGCCTTTAGTCAAGTGCATCGTCGTAACTGTCGTGGAGCTAGAAATGGGATGAGGTAGAGGCATGACATGTCGTGCCACATCCATACCCTGCCATCCGACCCTGGCGCAGCCGGGGCCAGTACCTCTATTCTGAACTGTGATCAACTCTACATTGCAACCCCTGGAAACCGGCTACGACAAGCGGAATTGTTTCTCGAAAAAACTTCTCTCTTCCAAATATGGCCCAGATTCAAACTTTCAAACAAAATCAAAAACAATTCCCTCCCTCCGCTGCGTGTATAATTTCCACATGACCCTCTTCGACCACCAGCGGCAGCAGCGGTTACGCAGGTCGGCTCCCCTGGCCGCCCGCGTGCGCCCTCGCACCTTCGACGACCTGGTGGGCCAGGAGCACATCGTTGGCCCAGGCCGCGTCCTGCGCCGTAGCATCGATTCCGACCAGGTGCCTTCCATGGTCCTCTGGGGGCCGCCAGGCTCCGGCAAGACCACCTTAGCTCTCCTTATCGCTGCCGTCACCAAGTCGCACTTCGAGCAAGTCTCCGCCGTTACCGCCGGCGTCGCCGACCTCCGCCGCATCGTCGGAGAGGCCAGAGACCGGCTTGGGGAGCATGGACAGCGCACCATCCTCTTCGTGGATGAGATCCACCGCTTCAACAAAGCCCAGCAAGACGTGGTGCTCCCTCACGTGGAGGACGGCACTATCACTTTCATCGGCGCCACTACCGAAAACCCCTCCTTCGAAGTCATTGCGCCTCTGCTCTCCCGCAGCCGCGTCTTCGCCCTCAAGCCGCTGTCCGAGGAGCAGGTGGGAATCATAGTCGACCGAGCCCTGCAGGACTCCGAAGATGGCTTGGGCGACATGCACGTGACCCTGGAGCCCCAGGCCAGGACACTCCTGCTCACCATCGCCAACGGCGACGCCCGGATCGCCCTGAACGCACTGGAACTGGCCGCCTCAGCTACGCTTCCTGACGCCCAAGGACAGAGGGCCGTCTCGTTGGCCACTGTAGAGGACGCCCTCCAGCAGCGGGCGCTCATGTATGACAAGAAGGGTGACCAGCACTACGACACTATCTCGGCCTTCATCAAGTCGGTCAGGGCATCCGACCCAGATGCCGCTATCTATTGGCTGGGCCGCATGATCGAGTCCGGCGAAGACCCGCTGTTCATCGCCCGGCGCATCGTCATCCTGGCGGCGGAAGACATCGGCATGGCCGATCCCATGGCTCTCCCAGTGGCCGTCGCCGCCCAACAAGCTGTTCACTTCATCGGTATGCCGGAAGGGGCTATCCCCCTGGCCGAAGCCACTGTCTACCTGGCCACGGCGCCCAAGAGCAATTCCGCCAACGCAGCCTTGATTCGGGCCATGGAGGATGCACGCCACAGTCGCAACGACCCCGTGCCGCTGCACCTGCGCAACCCCGTGACACCCATGATGAAAGATATGGGCTACGGCAAGGACTACAAGTATGCCCACAGCTACGAAGAACACTTCGCAGGCCAGGCCAACCTGCCCGATAACCTGAAAGGCCACGTCTACTACCAGCCTTCTGACCAGGGCTACGAGAAGCAAGTGATGGAACGCCTTCGCCGCTGGTGGGGCGAGCGCAAAGGCGGCCCTCCGCAAAACAAAGCCCCATCAGGTTGACCTTGCCAACTGGATGCGTACTGCCTAGGGGGCCTACCCATCGAACCGTCGAGTCACTTCACCCAATCAAAACGCTTGCCTGCCCCCATTGAACCAGTGTCCACCGATGTTATAATGAGTATTGAGGAACGTTCCTCCGAGTCAAGGTAAGCTGAAAGGAGGTGCCGATGGCAAAGGTCTTCGTGACCAACCATGCATGGCATTTCCCCTCGTGTAGCCCCCGCTGGCTCAACGCAGCGGCACAAGCGAGGCGAGGCTGGTAGAGCTAGCGAGGGGGTTCGGAAGCCGGTGGCTCCGCTCTCGTTCAAAGGATTAGCCACGTTCCCACATAGTGGGAAG
>ORJL011063450.1_pt1 | contig 11636 bp, 11 predicted proteins | sample 1779941 | NCBI WGS metagenome assembly ORJL01 (sample SAMEA104232317, study PRJEB22302) | groundwater metagenome | biome: forest; feature: aquifer; material: groundwater | place: USA | collected 2011-08-07 | depth 5.8 m | reverse complement strand
GTAGCACGGGTCGTGGTAGGCGATGGAGCCCAGCTGCACCGCGCCCGGTCCGCCGTCGTTTACCTTGATGCGGCCTTCGGCCAGGAGCTGGCGCAGGTACTGGCTATGGTGCATGACCTCATAGGTCCCGCCGAAGAGCGGGTACTCGTTCTTGATGGTGTTGAAGCAGTGCGGGCACATCGTGATGATCTTCTTCACACCGTAGTTCTTGAAGGTCTCGATGTTCTGCTCCGCCTGCATCTGGTACAGGAACTCCTGCCCCAGGCGGCGCGCGGGGTCGCCGGTGCACGTCTCCTCCGGGCCAAGGACGGCGAACTTGATGCCCGCCTTCTTCAGGGTGGTGGCGATGGCGCGGGTGACCTTGATGCTGCGGTCCTCAAGAGAACCGGCGCAGCCCACCCAGAACAACACGTCCACATCGTCCATGCTCTTGAGGTCGGCGGCCAGGGTGATGTCCAGGCCTTCCATCCAGTCCGTGCGCTGGTGGGTGGTGCCGAAGCCGGGGTTGCCGCGCGTCTCGATGCTGCGGAGGGCGGTCTGGGCGGAGCGGGGCATCTGGGCCAGCTCCATGGTGAGGGCGCGGCGCATATCCACGATCATGGGGACGTGCTCGATGTAGACCGGGCAGGCCTCCATGCAGGCGCCGCAGGTCACGCAGTCCCAGAGCTCCTCGTCGCTCACCACCTCGCCCGCAGGGACCTTGATGACGTCCTGGGGGATCTTGGACTTGTCCCCCTTCGCCGCGATGGCGTAGGGGCCGTATGTGTCCATGTAGCTCTTGACCTTCTGGACCACCAGCATGGGGGACAGCTTCTTGCCCGTGCTATGCGCGGGGCAGGCGTCCGAGCAGCGGGCGCAGCGGGTGCAGGCGTCCGTCTGCATCAGCTGCTTCCAGGTGAAGCCCTCCAGCGTGCTCGCGCCGAAGGTCTCGGCGTTCTCGATGTCGGGGATGGGGTACAGGGCGCCGCGGGGCCGGAGGTTGCGGAAGAAGAGGTCCGTGGGGCCCAGGAAGACGTGGGTGAACTTCGTGAACAGCACCACGGCGTACACGGGGATGAACGCGTTCACGATGGCGTGGACCCACCACAGCCCGAAGTGGACGGTCTCCACGGTCGCAACGCTGGGATTGAACAGGTTGAACAGGCTGGCCATGGCGTAGCCGCCCGGGGACCAGATAGACCAGTCGGGGTGGTCGAAGAACTCGCGGAAGACCTGGCCGCCGACCTCGGTGGTGCCCAACTGCCGCAGGCCTTCCAGAGCGAACCCGGCGATGACCTGGAACAGCAGGACGCTGAGGATGAACCGGTCGTCCATGGTGCTCAGGGAGTGGGGCTTGTTGAGGAAGGCGCGGCGCACCATGGCCATGACGATGCCCGTGAGGGCCATGAAGCCGAAGATGTCCCATATGAGGGAGCTATAGAGGTAATAGTCGTTGGGGGGGAAATGCCACTTAAGGAAGATGAGGGCCAGCTCTTCGGCGAAGGACACGCTCGTTGCGATGAACAGCCCGATGAAGCCCCAGAAGAGCATGATGTGCATGATGCCGGCGTAGCGGTCGCGCACGAACTTCCGCTGGGGGAGTATCTCCGCCGTGAGGAGACGCACGAAGACCTTGGTGCGCTGCATGAAGGTGGCTTTTTCCACCATGGGCTTGCCCAGGTTCCACAGGCGGATGCGCTCGCGGACGCGGATGATGACGTAGATCAGGGCGAACGCCGTCAGGACCAGCATGATCAAGCGCAGCGGGTCCCCGACGTTCCAGAGGATTATGCGGTCTGGACGCATGCCTACCTCCCGCATCCGATTGGCCGTCCGCCCACCGGTACGGCGATTGAGAGACGTGTCACGTTGCGCAACATGATAATCGCCCTTCGGAAGGGGGTCAACGCGGTGCCCGGACGTGCGCGGCGGGATCTCACTTGCCGTATGAAGGGAAGCGGCCTCCTCACGGCAACGCTATTCCTCGGCGCAGGGGGAGGCGGCAGGCGGCAGCGAACGGATACAGCCGTACAGGGCATGGTTCCTTGACACCCTGAATTGAAGAATGCTATATAGAGCGGAGATTGTGAAAGCCAGACCACGGAGGCATCATGCACGTAGTTACTTGCGTCAAGCAGATCCCCGATCCGGAGGCCCCCGCAAGCCTCTATACCATCGACCAGGCGGCCAAGCGGGTGGTCCCTGCGGGAAGCGTCCCCCCGGATATCAGCGACTATGACCGCTATGGGGTGGAAGCGGCGCTCATGCTTAAAGACGCAGACCCCAGCGTGACGGTCAGCGTGGTGAGCCTGGGTAAGACCCACACTCTGGATGTCATTAAGCGGCCTCTGGCCATGGGCGCGGACAACCTGTATCTCATTCAAGGGGCGGACCTTGACGACCCCGATCCGGTGGCTACGGCGCATGGCATCGCGGGAGCTGTGAAGAAGCTGGGAAACGTGGACCTGGTGACTTTTGGGCGGCAGTCCGGCAACCTGGACCAGGCGACCGTGGGCCCGGGCGTGGCGGTCCTCTTGGGCTGGCCGGTCATCACCAACGCGGTGAACCTGGAGAAGCTGGGGGACAAGAAGCTGCGTGTGGAGCGCCTGACGGAAGGCGGCACGGAGGTCCTGGAAGTGAACCTCCCGGCCGTCCTGACGTTCTCCTCGGAAATGCCGCACCAGCCCCGCTACGCCACGATGAAGGGGATCATGCAGGCCCGGCGCAAGGAGCCGGTGGTGTGGTCCTCCGCGGACGTGGGCCTGAAGCCCAAGGACGTGGAGAAGGTGGAGGTCTTTGACGTCTTCTTCCCGCAGCGCGGCGGCAAGGTGGAGGTCATCGCCGGGGACTCTCCGGCGGAGGCAGGCCGCAAGCTGGCCCAGCGTCTGCGCGAGGCGCGGATAATCTAAGAACCTGCAAAGGGCGCAGCACAACGCGGGCGGAGCCCGCCTTTAGTTGGTATTCGCTTTTAGCGCTATAAATAGAAAGGACTGACACCGTGGCTTGGGAAAGCGGGATTCTCGTATTCGGTGAAGCGAAGGACGGCAAGCTCCAGTCGATCACAGCGGAGCTTATGGGTGGGGCCAAGAAGCTGCAGGCGGGCATCAACCAGCCCATCTCCGTGGCCCTGATCGGCGCGGGCGTCGCCGCCGCGGCGCAGGAGGCCATAGCGCTGGGTGCGGACAAGGTGTATGTGGCGGACGACCCGCTCTTCAAGAACTACGTGCACGACCTTCACGTGACTGCGGCGGTGAACATCGCCAAGCAGGTGAACCCGAACATCATCCTGGCGGGCCAGACGGCCAACGGGCGCGACCTTGCACCGGCCTTAGCCTTCCACCTGAACACCGGCATCGTGGTGGACTGCGTGGACTTCAACGTTGACGCGGCGTCCAAGCGCATGCGGGCCACGCGCCCGTTCTCCGGCGGTAACTTCCGCCAGGTAGTGGGCGTAAAGACGCAGCCGCAAGTGGCCACCGCCCGCGTAAAGGCGATCGACGCCGCCACGCCGGACGCGAGCCGCAAGGGCGAGGTGGTCAAGGTCAACCACGGCGTGGACGCCAGCAAGGCGCGCATGAAATACGTGGAGTACAAGCCGGTCAAGACCGAGGGCGTGCGCCTGGAGGACGCCGGCGTCGTGATCAGCGGGGGCCGGGGCATCGGCGGGCCGGAGGGATTCAAGGACCTGGAGAACCTTGCAGGGATCCTGCGCGGCGCCGTGGGCGCCAGCCGCGCCGCCACGGACTCCGGGTTCACCCGCGCGGAGCGGATGGTGGGCATCACCGGCGTCATCGTCAGCCCCAACCTGTACGTGGCGGTGGGCATTTCCGGCTCCAGCCAGCACATGGCGGGTTGCGGCGGCTCCAAGAACATCGTGGTCATCAACAAGGACCCGGACGCGAGCATCTTCAAGGATGCGCGCTTTGGGGTGGTGGGCGACTACAAGATGGTGCTTCCGGCGTTCATTGACGAAGTGAAGAAGCTTGTCCAGGCCGGCTAACGGAGGCGTATGGACGGCGACTTCCGGACGGACATAGACGGTATCCTGGAGCAGGTGGCGACGGCGGAGATCGTGAGCTTTTACTTCCCGCTGCTCCGGAAGAGCCTGCTGGTGGACATGCGGTTCACCGCAGAGGACGACCCTCTGGTGCTGGTGGCGCCAGCGGTGAGCAGCCCGGAGGAGCGGCTACGGAAGCTCCGCCGGTTGCGCCCGCAGTTCCCCCGCCCGGAGGACATAGCGCTGGTCATGTGGCCGCACCATGCTGCCGCATTGCAGCGCTCCGGCGTCCTGGACGGGGTGCGGGAGCGGCTGGAGGAGGCGCGGCGCGCGGCACCGCTTGCAGCGCTGGAGAACGCCCTGCGCCACCTCGCCAACTTGGAGCGTGAAGAGCTTGTGAAAGCAATCACAGGAGACCAGTACCACACGCTCTGGCCCGCGAAACGCTAAGGTTATAAGGATAGCAACAAGGGGCCCGACGCGTCGGGCCCCTTGTCCTGTTAATGCCCCGACATAGGTATTGCGCCTTCTTTCACGAGTTCATGCGCTTTTCACACCTCTGCCCCATTTATTTCACATGACATTCATGCTGCCTTCGCATACTGATTGTGAACGATGTCACAAGAATTGGCGGACGGCTGGGTGGTGGGGCGTTGACCGACTGCCCATCACGCTGTTGAGCCGGCGGGCCATGAAAGCCGCCAAGGCCAGGGATGGCGCTGAGGACGCGGACACACGCCACGGCGGCGCGGGCAGTAGAGTGCCGCAGCTGGCGCGGTAAGCAGACAGCCTGAATCGAATAGGGTGCGGACTCAGCGGCCTTCTGCCACAGAAGCCGCACAGCTGAACAAGGGAAGAGGAGCGTCCCGATTACTTCGGGACGCTCCTCTTGCTTGACGCGCAGGCGGCCGGCCTAGCCCGTGGCGCGGGCCAACTGCTTGTTGGCCGCGCCGACCTTCTGGGCGATGTGGTCAGGCACCACATCGTAGCGCAGGGTCTGCATGGTGAAGGTGCCCCTTCCCTGGGTCATGGAGCGGAGAGCGGGGGCGTAGCGGAGCATCTCCGCCAGCGGCGCCTCCGCCTGGACGGTGGTCAGGCCGTCCTGGGGGACCATGCCCAGGACGCGGGCGCGCCGGGTGTTGAGGTCCCCGACGATGGCGCCGGTGTGTTCGTCCGGGGTGCGGATGTCCAGGGAGACGATGGGCTCAAGCAGGACGGGATGGCCTTGCTCCAGGCCGTGCTTGAAGGCCGTGGCCGCGGCGATCTTGAAGGCCATTTCCGAGGAGTCCACGGGGTGGGAGGAGCCGTCGTACAGGATGCACTTGAAGTCCACCACGGGGAAGCCGGCGAGGATGCCCTGGCCCATGGCTTCGCGGACACCCTTCTCCACGGCGGGGTAGAAGTTCCTGGGGACGGAGCCGCCCACGACCTTGACCTCGAACTCGAAGCCTGCGCCACGCTCGCGGGGCTCCAGGCCGATGACGACATGGCCGTATTGGCCGTGGCCGCCGGACTGCTTCTTGTGCTTGTATTCGGCGCGGACGGGCGCGGAGACGGTCTCCCGGTAGGGCACGCGGGGGACGTCTGCCGTGAGCTCGACGCCGAACTTGCGCTTCATGACCTCCAGGGCCACTTCTATGTGCGCGTCGCCCAAGCCGGAGAGGACGGTCTCATTGGTGTCCGGGTCGCGCACCACGTGGAGGGAGGGGTCCTCCTCCGCGAGGCGGGCCAGGGCGGCGCCCATCTTGTCCTCGTCGTTCTTGGTGGCGGCGTGGAGGGCGACGCTGTAGACGGGGGTGGGGAACTCCAGGCCCGGCAGGGCCAGGCCGTCTTCGCGGGATGAGACGGTATGGCCGGTGAGGGTCACGGTAAGCTTGGAGCTGGCGCCGATGTCCCCCGGCATGAGGCGCTCGATACGCTCCTGCTGCTTGCCCCGCATGGCGAAGAGGTGGCCCATCTTCTCCTGCTGCCAAAGGGAGGAGTTCCAGACCGGGGCGTCCGGCAGGAGCGTGCCGGAATAGACGCGGAAATAGGACAGCCGCCCTACGAAGGGGTCCGCGGCGGTTTTGAAGACGAAGGCGGCAAGGGGGCCGTTGGGGTCCGGCTTGAGCTCCACCGCGCCGCCCTTGGCCGCCGCCGCCTGGGGTGCGGGGCGCTCCTGCGGAGACGGTGCCAGGTCCACGATGGCGTCGAGGATAAGAGGCGCGAAGTGCGGGTCCAGCGCGGCGCCCACCATCACGGGGATGATGCGCCCGCTTCGGACGCCTGCGTGCAGCGCGGCCACAAGCTCCTCGTCGGAGATGTCAGCGCCTTCCAGGTACTTGAGCTGGAGGTCGTCGTCCGTATCCGCGATGGCCTCCACCAGCTTGTCCCGGAGGGCGTCGGCCCCGGCCTGGAGCTCTGCGGGGACGGAGGCCTCAACGCCGTTGATGAGGGCCTTGCGGTGGAGGAGGTCGATGACGCCCTTGAAGGTCTTTTCAGCGCCCACGGGCATGAAGAGCGGGGCGCAGGCGGTGCCCAGGCGGGCGCGCAGGCTGTCAAAGACGCGGGGGAAGTTGGCGTTCTCCCTGTCCATCTTGTTGATGAGGATGAAGCGGGGCAGGCCGAGCTTCTGCGCGCGCTGGAGCATGAGGTCGGTGCCCACTTCCAGTCCGTTGGCGGCGTCCACCAGCAGGAGCGCCGCGTCCGCGACGCGCAGGGCGGAGACAGCCTCTCCGGCGAAGTCCAAGTACCCGGGGGTGTCCAGGAGGTTGATCTTGGTATCGCGCCACTCCACGGGAAGGACGGTCAAGTGCACGCTGTGCTTGCGCTTGATCTCCTCCTGCTCGTAGTCGGACACGGTGGTGCCGTCCTCGACGCGTCCCTGGCGGGATATGGCGCCGGTGTGGAATAGCAGGGATTCCGCCAGGGTGGTCTTGCCTGTCCCGCTGTGGGAGACAAGGGCTACATTCCGGATGGCATCTGTGCCATAGGTGCGCATATCAACCCCCTTGCATGACGTTCTTCTCCAATGCCAGGTCCCAAGTTTCAGCCATTCTATGCGTGTTATGCAAATCGGGCAAGGTTGGAGCGCACCAAGAAAGGGGCGTTCCATAGGAGGCCATGACTGAGGACCAAGGTGTTAGTCCATTTATGTGGAGCAGTGTGGGGGCGCCTCGCCCCGGCCTCACGCTCCCCGCGCAGCCTTGTCTCAAAAGCGCCGGTGGGGAGGGGAAATCCGTTCATCCTGAGGCTCTCGAAGGACGCCTTTGAACGGATGGGGGCGGGGACCTACGATCACGGGCTGATCTGCGCCTTCGGGAGACGAGGGTCTCCATGACGGTCACGCGAAGGGGAGCCACTATGGGATGTTGGGTGCGCGTTGACGGGGGAGGCACCAAACGGCTAGACTTAGGAGTACCGTTGACAATGCGGACGCTGGCATGCCGGCTGTTCCGCTTCTCTCGGAGGGGCGATTAGCTCAGTTGGTTAGAGCGCGGCTCTGATAAAGCCGAGGTCGATGGTTCGACTCCATCATCGCCCACCATACCTGTCCCGCGCCCTTACGGTCAAGCACCGCGAGGCGGTTGGGATGGGCCACGGAGAGACGGACGGGGAGGTCGTCGAATGACAACTGCCGGGGCACACGTAGACTGGTCATGGCCGCACCTGGTATTCGTGAGAGCGGGCCCCGAAGTCCTGAGCGCTCCATGCGCCCTCGGCGATGCAGTGCATGACGTGCTCGAACACGGCGACGTAGGAGGCCAGGTCCTTCCGGCCCCACGCCTTACAGCCACAGCGGGCATCGTAGTGGCCCACCTTGGGGACAGGCACCAGCAAGAGGCGGTGCGCCTCATAGATGGTGGCGGGGAGAGCTGGCGAGACGCCAGCACTAGAGACAGGCTCTTTTTGAGCAGGGCGGGTTGGGGGAACTTCTGGTAGAGCTACCCCAGCCCGCCCTTTATTTTGGGCGGACACGCGAACCTCCTTAAACGAAGCTACCAGGGGACGCGGACACGCACTCTACCAGAAGTGCGTCCCCGCGAACCCCTGGTAGAAGGTCCACAACGGACTACGGTCATAACGATGGCATAAACCGCCTAGGCCGTCAAGAGGGGAGAGACAGCATGCTCGGTCTGACCTATGAGGAAATCCGCGCCATCATGATTTCCAACGTCGATCAGGCGATCGACCACATGAAGGCCCGCCTTGAGGCATCGGAACACGGCGAGGACAGCACCGATCTTGCTTCCCTCACAGCCGACATTGCAGGCGACGGCATCCCCCCCCGCTACCTTTCGCATGATCACCGCCTTGGGACACGGCCTTTCGGTCGCAATAGCAGCCAACAACGCCGCCATAGAGAAGGCTTTGCAGGCGCGCGGCCTGTTGTAAGGACGCCATGCGCGCGCCCCCATCGCCACCACATGTCCGCCTCTTCGTCAGTCATGGGACGGAGCATTTCTTTCTCCTAGTGTTCTGATTTGTTCTATTTTAGCAGTCCGCGGAGCCTTCCGCGATACTCTTTTGACACGCCACAACCCCGGTAAGAGGAACGCCATCCGGCCCCGGTGCATGACGCCGGGGCCGGATGGCAGGCGCGGGACAGTTGGGAGGGGCGGCTTAGGGAGTGGGAGCCGGATCGGTTTCGATGGGCGGCCAATGCCACGTTCCCGGCGTTTCGGCGGGGTCGTAGGCCACGGAGGTACGCCAGATCAGGGCCGGGGCAGGCATGTCCACATCGACGGACGGGTTGTTGCCGTAGGCGTCCCGCACCGGGAGACGCCGGACGGTGGGCGGGTTGTCGTTGCTCCCGTCCGTGAACTGCTGTAGCTGCACGTTCGTTGGACTCCAGACGCGGACGATGATGGCGGGGCGCACCTGGCCCGCGTTCGCGTCCCCTTGGGGCAGAACGTAATGGACGATACGGCCAACGGTGGGTTGCATAGCTGTGTTGCCTCCTTTAGGCGATAGGACCTTGCAGCGCGGCCAGGACCGCCGCGCCCACGGCAGGCGAGACGACGGAGAGCAGCGTCACGCCGATAGTGAGGACCAGGGACCATTGACGCGGGGAAAGGTCGATCAGGGGGCGCGGCTTGGCGGTCTGGGCCTCGATTTTCTCCAAGAGGCGTATCTGGCGCTGGTGCGCCTCATATTGCAGCCAGCCCATGTCCTCAACGGTGAGGGAGGACGCGCCGCGTTCGGCTAGCTTGTGGCGCACGTCGTCGACGTAGTCGGTGAGCGGGTCGGCGGGGCGGGTGTCGGTAACCATAGCCTCTCCTTAGATGGTCTTCGCCCAGGCGTCTAATGCGCCTTGCTTGCCGGCGGGGACAGGCCCCCAGGCCTTTCCGTCCCAGACTTCAACGATCACGGTCCGGTCCTCTTCGACGGTCAGCCTGACCGCCGTGGAGGGGAGGCCCAGGACCGCTGCGGCCTCTTCCGCGTAGCGCCGGGGTTCAGGCATGGGACCTCCTAGCTTTGCGCGATCCACAGCTTCATATCGTGCACGATGCTGTATTGCGTTGCGGCATCGCCGCCGTTGTCCGACTCGTTGTAAAACTCCGTTTGGGCGGCTGTACCAAGGGCAGCGGGGCCAAGGGCCGTGGTCCCCTTGCTCACGTCATGCACCAGCCATTCGACGTTCCCCAGGCCGTCGCTGAGGATCGTTATGCGCTCGGTTGTAAAGGAGCTTAGGGCCGTGCTGAGGTCTACGGTGGTGAGGGTCGTCCCGTTGTGCACAACGCCGTAGAGGGCGCGTGTCGCCCCGGTGTGCTTGATGCCCAGGCCCTTCGCGGAGAGGTCGCCTAAGCCCATGGCGGCGGTCTTGCCCAGAGTGAGGCGACTGACGCCGTTGGTGGTCCCTACAGGCGTCAAGACGATCTGCCAAAGGAACGGCTTGGTCCAGTCGATCTTATCCGGCGTTTGGCCGCGACTGAGGCCGTACTGCCCGGCGTTGGCAGACCGGAGGAGGGCGGTAGACGTGGCTGTTACTCCGGTCTGGGCGATCTGGTATCCGCTACCCTGCGCGGTGCTGCCCGATCCCGTCACGACAGCGGTCCAGCCCGCGTTGATGGCGATCTGCCGCCATTGGTCCTGCCGCACCAAGCCCCGCAGGACGGTGCGGTAGTCGGCTAGTGGGTTCAGGAGGCCCGCCATTAGGTGACCTCCTGTACGGTCACAGTCCGTGTCCCCGTCCCCCCGTGGATGCCGTTCACGGCCTCCGTGGTGAGGGGCAGGCCCCCCGGCCCGCCGAACTGGACGGCGCCGCCTTGCGCATTGAGGCGGATGCCCTTGTTGAGGAGGGCGGCCGTGTTGACGGCCAGATAAACGACGGTATCGCTGTCATTGACCACCACCAGCCCTTTCCGGCTGGCGTTGGCGGCGGCAACCGCCGTAGAGGTCGTGGCGACAGCGGCATTGGTGGGGGCGCTGTAGGTGCGGGCAACGTTGTCCCCCACGGCAACCCCGGCAGCGTCCACCACCAGGACGGCATCGGCCTGAGCGTCGGTATCGTAGGCGGAGCCTTTTGCGTTGCGCGTCATGTCCTACCCCTGTGTCGCCTGTAGATGCACTTCGATCTGTCCGGCGTCGGCGGCTGCGGCTACCGCCGCGTCTACACGTCCCCGGAAACGGAGCCACTGCGGGAGATCGGTCACTGTCAGGAGGACTTTTGACGCAGCGGGGATCGTAAGGCTGGCTCCCGTGGCCGCGTGGTTATACCAGACGGTGTTACCGCCAATGCCGTCGCCTACCCCGTTCAGGGGGTTTATCTCCGTGGTCGCTAGGACGCCCTGCATGTTGAGGTTGACGGCGTTGGTGGCGTGGTAGTTCCGCACGGTCACGATCCCCCGGTTGTAGCCCCGGACGCGGACATATCCGAGTGACCAGGCAACATTTCCCGCGTCGCCGCCCGATACAGGGATCATCGTGAGGGCCGCAAACGTGTCCGCAACGCCAGCGCCGTTGGTCTTGGCCATATTCAGCCCGCCCCGGCGCTGTAGGTGCGGGATGGTGCGGGCGATGGCTAGACCGGGCTCGCTCTCGCTGAGGAGGATGCGCAGGTTGAACGACAGCCCCGTCACGCCCAGAATGTCCAACGTGTCTACGTTGGCGATGGGGATCAGCAACGGGGCAGCGGGCAGCACAGGGAGGGCGCTGTAGCCCGGCGTTGGCAGCACAACGGCTTCATCGTCGGCCTCGATCAGGATGGCTTTGATCCGGGGCCGTAGGTCGTAGCCTTGCTGTATGCGGGGCAGCAAGGAGGCCCCGGTAGGCCCGTTGGCGGAATCGATGCCCTCTAGCCAGTTGCGGGTGAAATCGAGCCGGACGCCTGTTGCGGGCATCGGCTGGAACGGCCCGCGCGTCGTCGCGCCGTTGCGTATCTCCGGCCAGGCTCCGAGCAGGGCTGGCATGTTGGGAGCCATGGCTACCCCCTCACCAGCAGGAAGGCGAGAAGGGCCAGCATCCCCAGGACCAGCCACATGGCGAGGTTGCCCGTCTCTTTGACAAAGCCCGTCCCTGCCCAGGTCGCAAGCCCGGTGAGCCCGATACCGCCGAGAATGAGGAGCGGCATATCCTACCTCGCTACGGCCAGAATGAGGACCAGGGCGGCGACGGCCAGGAGGACCAGGAGCCAGACGTTTGACGGGTTGGCCTCCTTGGTGGCGGCCTTGGCGTTGCC
>ORJL010868941.1_pt1 | contig 11636 bp, 9 predicted proteins | sample 1779941 | NCBI WGS metagenome assembly ORJL01 (sample SAMEA104232317, study PRJEB22302) | groundwater metagenome | biome: forest; feature: aquifer; material: groundwater | place: USA | collected 2011-08-07 | depth 5.8 m | reverse complement strand
TGTTCACACGTGACGCGGCCTCGGCGGGCGGCACGCCCAGGCGGCCCATGCCGGTATCCACTTTGACGTGCAGGCGGGCGCGGCGGTGGAGGACGCGCGCGGCCTCGGCATAGGCGCGCGCCACATCGGGGTCGAACACGGCGAGGGAAAGATTGTGTTCGATGGCTTCGGCGGCGAGATGTGGCGGGGTGTAGCCTAGCACTAGCACGGGCGCGGTGAGTCCGGCGTGCCGCAGAGCCACGCCCTCGGCGCTGAAGGCCACTCCCAGCCAGTCGGCTCCGGCTTCCACGGCGGCGCGGGCCACGGCCTCCGCACCGTGGCCGTAGCCGTTGGCCTTCACCACGGCCATCACTCGCGTGCCGGTAATCTGGCGCATGCGGCGGATGTTGTGTTGAATGGCGGCGAGGTTGACGACGACGAAGGTAGGCCGGGGAGAGAGCATGAACGGGATTATACTCCTCGCGGTATAATCCAAACTCTCCCGCTATGACGCTTCCAATCGTATTTGTCCTCAGCCTCATCGCAATCGCCAGCGCGCTGCTGATCAGCGACAGGCTTCGGCCCGATTTGATGGCGCTGTTGCTGCTCATCATCCTCGGGCTGACGGGGCTGGTGCCGGCCAAGGATTTGTTCTCGGGCTTCAGCCGTTCGGCGGTCATCACCATCATGGCGCTGTTCATTATTACCGGCGGGCTGGAGCAAACCGGCGCGACACGCATTTTGGGCAAGCAGTTGAGCCGCCTCGCGGGCGACAGCGAGGGGCGGGCGGTGACCGTGGTGATGGTAGCCACGGCGGCGCTGTCGCTGATGATGAACACCATTGCCGCGGCCGCCGTGCTCATGCCGCCGGTCATCGGCATGACGCGTCAGTCCACAGTGCGGCCTTCCAAGCTGCTGATGCCGTTAGCCTTTGGCGCGCTGCTGGGCGGCATGGCTACGCTGTACACCACCTCCAACATTCTGGTCAGCACGGCACTGGTGGATAGCGGCTTCAAGCCGTTCGGGGTGCTGGAGTTTGCGCCGGTGGGCCTGCCGATGGCCGCCGCCGGGATCGCGTTTATGGTGCTCGTGGGGCGGCGATGGCTGCCCACCAGCGGCCTCGGCGGGCAACCGGATGAACTGCCCCGTCAAAGCCGCACGCTGTCGGAAGCGTACGGACTGCGCGACACGGTACACGCCGTATACGTGAAGCCCGGTTCGGTGCTGGCCGGGCTGAGTTTGGCGAACGGCGGCTGGGGCGGCAAGCTGGGGCTGACGGTGGTGGCTATTTCACGAGGGGGAGCCATTCATCTGGCTCCGCCGCCGACTGAAGAGGTCATCGAAGGCGACGTGGTTCTCTTTACGGGCAACACCGACGACGAGGAAATGCGGCGCTATGGGCTGCTGCTCACCGACGACCCGGCATGGAACGGCAAATTTGCGTCGAGCAACGTGAGTCTGGTGGAAGTGGTGCTGCACCCGCGCTCGTCGCTGGCGGGCAAAACGCTGCGGGAGATTCTCTTTCGCGAGAAGCACCAGCTTTCGGTGCTCGCCATTTGGCGCGAGGGCATCACCATTCGTGAAGGGCTGGGCGACATTCCGCTGCGTTTCGGTGATGCGCTGCTGATGCAAGGCCCGCGCGCGCGCATCAAGCTGCTGCGCGCCGACCCGGAGTTTCTGGTGCTGGACGAAGACACGGCAGCGGTGGAAACGCCGCGCAAAGCGTGGATGGCCGTGGCCCTGACCACGGCAGCGGTGGTGCTGCCCGCCGCGAACATTCTGCCCATTGCCGAAGCGGCATTTGCGGCGGCGTGCCTGATGGTGCTGCTGAACTGCCTGACGATGGACGAGGCTTACAACGCGATTGAATGGAAGACGGTGTTTCTTGTTGCGGGGATGATTCCGTTGGGGCTGGCGATGAACAGCACCGGCACGGCGGCGCTCATTGGCAACGGCCTGGTGAAATTGCTGGGCGGTTTGGGGCCGCTGGCCGTGGCCGGCGGGGTTTACCTTTTGGCCATGTTGCTGACGCAGGTGATGAGCGGGCAGGCCACGGCCATTGTGCTGGCGCCCATTGCCATTGCCGCCGCGCATTCGGTGGGCGCAGACCCCCGCGGCGTAGCCCTCACCGTAGCCATGGGCTGCTCGACGGCGTTTCTCACGCCGTTTGGCCACCCGGCCAACATGCTGGTGATGGGCCCCGGCGGTTACAAAGTCAAAGACTACACCCGCATCGGCGTGCCCCTGACTGCCATCATGTTTGTGGTGCTGCTCGCGGGTCTGTTTCTGTTCTGGAATATTCGCTGAGGGACATGTTTGAATTTGACGTAGTTGCCCGCTCCGGCGATGCTCGCGCCGGAGTTTTTCACACCCCGCACGGCGATTTGCTGACGCCCGTTTTTGCGCCTGTGGGCACGCAGGCCACGGTGAAGGCCCTCACCCCGGCGCACCTCACCGAACTGGGCGCGTCGCTGGTGCTGGCGAATACCTACCACCTTTACCTGCGCCCCGGCGACGATCTGGTGAAGGAGTTCGGCGGCGTGCACGAGTTTATGCGCTGGCCCGGCCCCATGCTCACCGACAGCGGCGGTTTTCAGGTGTTCTCGCTTTCCGATACGCGCAAGATCGACTCCGACGGGGTGACATTCAAAAGCCACATCAACGGCGCGCTGCACCGCTTCACGCCCGAGCGCTCGATGGAAATACAGAACAACCTCGGGGCCGACATTATCATGGCCTTCGACGAATGCCCGCCGCCGCTGGACCGGGCGTATAACGAGGAGTCGCTGGCCCGCACCCACGCCTGGGCCGAGCGCTGCCGCAACTACCACCGCCGGGATTCGCAAGCGTTGTTCGGCATTGTGCAGGGCGGCATCTTCCCCGATCTGCGCGAACAGTCGGCGCGGTTTCTCATGGGGCTGGACTTTCCCGGCTACGCCATCGGCGGGCTGGCGGTGGGCGAAACCAAAGCGCAAATGCACGCCGCCCTCGCAGTGGTGAACGACGCGCTGCCGCCGGACAAGCCGCGTTACCTCATGGGCGTCGGCACGCCGGAGGATCTAGTGAACGGCGTGATGCGCGGGGTGGACATTTTCGATTGCGTGCTGCCCACCCGTTTGGCGCGCAATGCCGCCGCCTTCACTCGGCGCGGGCGGCTGAACATGAAAAACACGCAGTACGCCCGCGACCACCGCCCGGTGGAGGAGGGCTGCGCCTGCTATTGCTGCGCCAATTTCACTCGCGGCTACATCCGTCATCTCATCGTGGCCAAGGAAATTCTGGCGTCCACCCTGCTCTCGATGCACAACGTCCATGTGCTGCTCACGATCATGCGCGAAATGCGCGCCGCCATCGTCGAGGGAACCTTCGAACGGTATGCCGAAACATTTCTATCCGAATGGAAGGGAACGCAAATCAACTCGATATGAACACCTTTCAGGCATTCCTGCTCGGCATTGTGCAAGGCCTCACCGAATTTCTGCCCGTGTCGTCCACGGCGCACCTCATCCTCATCCCGTGGCTGTTCAACTGGCAGTTCGACGCAGATGCGGCTTTCGTGTTCGACGTGCTGCTGCAACTCGGCACGCTGCTCGCGGTCATCGCCTATTTTTGGCGCGACCTGTGGCGCATGGCCGGGGCCATGATCGGCGACGCGCGCCGGGGCCGGCCGTTTGCCTCCGGTGATGCGCGGCTGGGCTGGCTGGTGATGTTGGCCACCGTTCCGGCAGGGGCCATCGGGCTGCTGTTCAAAAAATACTTCGAGGCGCTTCACCACGACCCGGTGCTCGTAGCCGCCATTCTGCTGGGCACGGCGGGGCTGCTGTTTGTGGTGGAATACCTCGGCAAGCGCACGCGCCACCTCGACTCGCTCAACTGGCTGGATGCGCTGGTGGTGGGCTGTTCGCAAGCGCTGGAGCTGCTGCCCGGCGTGTCCCGCTCGGCGGCCACCATTTCCGGCGGGCTGGTGCGCGACCTCAACCGCACCTCGGCAGCGCGCTTCAGCTTCCTCATGTCCATCCCGGTGATGCTGGCGGCGGGCGCGGTGGCCGCCAAAGACCTCGTCGCCATTCCAAACTTCATGACCTACATTCCCCCGCTGGCGGTGGGGTTTGTGGCCGCGGCGGTCGTGGGCTTCGCGTCCATTCGCTGGCTGATGGGCTATCTCTCACGCCGCCCGCTCCATGCCTTCGCGTGGTATCGCATCGTGTTCGGGGCGCTATGCCTCACAATCGCTTTCATCCGGCGGTAGTGCTGCGCCGGCTGCTCCTCGCCGCGCTGGTCGCCGGGTGCGCCGGCGCTGCCCCAAAGCCGCCTATGGCTCCTCCGGTGCAACTGGCGACCACCGCGTCCGCCGTGCCGTTTGCGCGGCTGATCGCGGATCGGGCGGTGACGGGAGTTGCGCCGGTAGAGATCATGCGGGTTTCTTCCAATGAAGATTTGCTTGACTCTGCCGCTCAACCCGGGGTGGTGGGCCTCACCCTTTTTTTTCCGCAGGGCACGCCGCTGTGGGCCACGCCCCTCGGCAACGAGCCGCTCGCCATCGTCGTCCACCCGGCTAACAACACGGCAGGGCTGACGCCGGAGGCCGTGCGACAAATCTTCAGCGGGCAAACGGCCGGATGGCAAGTGGCGGTGCGCGAGGAGGGCGACGACTCGCGCGCGGCCTTCGAGGCGCTCACCGAAACGCGCCCCGCCCCCACGGCGCGGGTGATGCCCTCGCCCGAGGCGATGCTGAAGTTTGTTTCGCAAACGCCGGACGCGATTGGCTACCTGCCGTGGCGATGGGTGACCGAGGCGGTGAAGGCGTTGCCGGTGGACGGCAAAGCGCCCACGGCAACCGACTATCCGCTGATGGCAATGGCCGTGGCGGTGGCGAGGCAAGAGCCGACGGGCGCGGTGCGCGACTGGCTGGCGCAGGCGCAGAAGTAACGCGGCATCAGATCACGGAGAACAATTTTCGCGCCAGCCACAAGTGAAATCGATCCAATTGCGGCAGAGCCAGCGCCAGCCCGACGACGAACGCGGCCAGCGCGCTGACGCGCAACAGCCCGGCCGGCAGGCCGAGCAGCGGCGGGCTGACGACGATGGGCAGCGTGCGCGCCCACAGCACGCGCTCGGTCGTCGCTCCGCCCTGTGAGACCAATCGCTCGCGCACAATCAAATCAACGCGCTGCCGTCCCGCGCCCGACGCCGTCACCGCCCAACGCCACACTACCGTCTGCCCCGGCAACACCGTCTGCTCCCAATCGCCGGGGCGGTCGGCGCGCAGGCCGATGGAATCGAAATGGGCAACAGCGGTGATGTTGTAGTTTTGATTGGCATGGGCGAACGGTGTGGAATCCGGTTCCCCGAGGTTTTGGGTGGCGGGCGGCGACTCGCCATTGGGCGCGGAGTTCAACGCCAACCGCACCCACCCCGTTTCACCGGGGTGCAGCGTCGCCGGATATTGCAACTCCACGCCGGGCAGCGCCGCGCCGGGAGCCAGGGCTTGCCGGATCACGAGCGGCGGGTCGGGCCACCACGAGGCAATGAGCGCGGCGGCGGAGCCGAGCACGGCGAGCCAGCCAACGATTGAGATCAGCCGACGGCGGATGGACATGCCGCGAGTATACCCCGGGCAAAAATCGGCATAGACATTCTGCGCCGACAGTGGTATATAGAACATTTGTGCCTCACATGAACCCACAGGATTACGAGTCCATCTACGCCGGGTTTGAGTCGGCGTTCTCACGCTACGATTGCGGCCAGTATTGCGCCCCGCACAACGGCGGCGAGCCGGTGTGCTGCTCCACCCAGCACGCAGTGCCCATTGTGACGGTGGAGGAATGGAAGTTTCTCAAATCGCGCACCGACCTGTGGCGCCTCTACCAATCGCCCTCCGCCGTCGGGCGCAAAATCAAAGCCGAACTGCCCCACGATTGCCGGGCGCTGGAGTGCAAAGGGGCGGCCCTGTGCGAGCGCGAGAACCGTTCGCTCTCGTGCCGCACCTTCCCGTTCTTTCCGTACATCACAAAGGAATACGACTTCGCCGGACTGGCGTATTACTGGAATTTTGAAGACCGATGCTGGGTGATCAGCAACTTGCAAGTGGTGGAGCAGGCCTTTGTGCGCGAGTTCGTCAGCACCTTCGAGTTGTTGTTCCGCAAAATACCGGGGGAGCTGGAAACGTTCCGCGACTACTCGGCCTCCATGCGGCGCGTGTTCTCGCGCAAAGGGCGCACCATCCCCCTCGTAAGCCGCGACGGCGGCTACTTCGAAGTGGCGCCCGGCACCGGAGAGATACGGGCGGCAAAAGTGGAGGAGTTCGGGAAACACGGAGTGTACAAGGAGTAATTCACAATTCACAATGCTCAATGCACAATTGAGCATTGTGAATTGTGAATTGTGCGTTGGAGACTTATGCCTCAAGATAAACTCGTCATCGTCGGCGCGAGAGAGCACAATCTCAAAAACATCACTGTCGAGATTCCGCGCGACAAGCTGGTGGTCATCACCGGGCTGTCGGGGTCGGGCAAATCGTCGCTGGCCTTCGACACCATTTTTGCCGAGGGCCAGCGGCGGTACGTGGAAAGCCTGTCGGCCTATGCGCGGCAATTCCTCGGCCAGCTCGAAAAGCCCGACGTGGATCGCATTGATGGCCTCAGCCCGGCGGTAGCCATTGACCAGAAGGGCGTCAGCCACAACCCGCGCTCCACCGTGGGCACCGTCACGGAAATATACGATTACTTGCGTTTGCTGTTCGCCCGCGCCGGCACGCCGCACTGCCCCAAGTGCGGGCGGCTGGTGCAAAAGCAATCCGCCGAGCAGATCGTGGATGCCATTACGGCCATGCCCGAAGGGGCCAAATTCATGATCCTCTCGCCGCTGGTGAAAGACCGCAAAGGCCACCACCAGCAGGTGTTCGACGACGCCCGCAAGAGCGGCTTCGTGCGCGTGCGCGTGGACGGGCAGGTGCGCGACGTGGAGGAGCAGATCGAGTTGGACCGCTACAAGATGCACACCATCGAGGCGGTGGTGGATCGGCTGGTGGTGAAAAGCGGCAAGGGAGAAGTAGCCAGGGAATTCCTCACCCGCGTCACCGACTCGGTGGAAACGGCGCTGCGGCTGGGCGGCGGCACCATGATCGTCAATCGGCTGGATGCGGACGGCGGCGAGGATCAATTGTTCTCAGAGCACTTCGCCTGCCCGTTCGACGGCACCAACCTGCCCGACATCGAGCCGCGCACGTTTTCGTTCAACAGCCCGCACGGGGCCTGCCCCGACTGCCAGGGGCTGGGGACGAAAATGGAAATTGACCCCGACCTGATCCTGCCCGACAAAGAATTGAGCGTGGCCGAGGGCGCCATTGCCGTGATGGAATGGCGCAACATGGAAGAGGGCGGCGGCTACTACTGGCAAACGCTGGAGGCCGCCTCACAACATTACGGAATTCCCCTGCGCGCGCCCGTCGGCAAGTTGGCTGAGGACAAGCTGAAGTTGCTGCTTTACGGCTCCGGCGGCGAGAAGATTAAAATCCATTACAAGTCGCGCGACGGGCGCTCGGCGGTGTGGGAAACGGCTTACGAGGGAGTCATCCCCAACCTCAAGCGCCGCTACAGCGAAACCACGTCCGAATACATCCGCGAACGCATCCAGGAATTCATGACCTACCGCCCGTGCGAAGTGTGCAACGGGCTGCGCCTGCGTCCGGAAGCGCTGGCTGTTACCGTCGGTGACAGGAACATTGTGCAGGTAACCGACTGGCCTGTGAACCATGTGCTGGAATGGGCGGAGGGCTTGAGGGGGAAGAAGCCAGGAGTCAAAAGCCAGGAGTCGGGAGCCGGAAGGCAGAGGTCGGAAGTTAGAGGTCAGACGTTGGAAGGAAATGAGACGGAGCCGGCGCTGAGTTCCCGCGAGGCGATCATTGCCACGCCGATATTGAAGGAGATTCGGGCGCGGCTGCAATTCATGGTGGACGTGGGGCTGGATTACCTCACCCTCAGCCGCACGGCGGGCAGTCTCTCGGGCGGCGAGGCGCAGCGCATCCGTCTGGCCACGCAGATCGGCTCGCAACTGATGGGCGTGCTGTACGTGCTGGATGAGCCTTCGATTGGCTTGCACCAGCGCGACAACGCCCGGCTGATCAAAACGCTCCAGCGCATGCGCGACCTGGGCAACACCATGCTGGTGGTGGAACACGACGACGAGACGATGCTGGCCGCCGATTGGATCGTGGACCTGGGACCGGGCGCGGGAGCCAAGGGCGGCTACCTCGTGGCCGAGGGAACGGTGGAGCAGATTCTCAAACACAAAACATCGCTCACCGGCGCGTATCTTTCGGGCCGCAAGCGCATCGAAATCCCCGCCCGGCGGCGCGACGGCAACGGCCAATACCTCGTGCTGCGCGGCGCGCGCGAGAACAACCTCAAGAACATTGACATCCGCATTCCGCTGGGCAAGGTGGTGTGCATCACCGGGGTTTCCGGCTCCGGCAAAAGCACGCTGCTAGTGGAACTGCTCTACAAGGCGCTGGCGCAAAAGCTGCACGGCGCGCACGACCGCCCCGGCGACTTCGACGGCCTGGATGGCGTCGAGCACATCGACAAGATCATCAACATTGACCAGTCGCCCATCGGTCGCACGCCGCGCTCCAACCCGGCCACGTACACCGGCATGTTCGACGAAATTCGCAGCCTGTTTGCCGAGCTGCCGGAATCCAAAACGCGGGGCTACAAGTCCGGGCGCTACTCGTTCAACGTCAAGGGCGGGCGCTGCGAGGCCTGCCAGGGGCAGGGGCAGAATCAAATCGAGATGCAGTTCCTGCCGGACGTGTTTGTGCCGTGCGAGGTGTGCCACGGCACGCGCTACAACCGCGAGACGTTGCAGGTGCGCTATAAAGACAAGAGTATTGCCGACGTGCTGGATATGAGCGTGGACGAGGCGCTGGTGTTCTTCGAGAATTTCCCGGCGCTCAAACGCAAACTGGACACGCTGGCCGCCGTGGGGCTGGGCTACATCAAGCTGGGCCAGCCGGCCACCACCCTGTCCGGCGGCGAGGCGCAGCGCGTCAAACTGAGCAAAGAACTCTCCCGCCGCTCCAACGGCCACACGCTGTACGTGCTGGATGAGCCTTCGGTGGGCTTGCATGCCGCGGACGTGCATAACCTCACCGACGTGCTGCAGAAATTCGCCGACGACGGCCACACCGTGCTGATCATTGAGCACAACATGGACATCATCAAACTGGCGGACCACATCATTGACCTCGGCCCGGAGGGCGGCGACCGTGGCGGTTACATTGTGGCCGAAGGCACGCCGGAGGCAGTGGCCAAGGTGAAGGAAAGCTATACGGGGCAGTATTTGAGGAAGTATTTGAAGAACGGGAGGAAGGCGTAGTGGAAGGATGAACCATGCTCACTACCGAAAAAATTGACACCGGCAGCAAACCCCTCGTCCGTCGCTTCATCGCCCTGCCCTACCGCCTCTACGCCGGCCACCCGCAATGGGTGCCGCCGCTGTTGGGCGACATGGAGCTGATGCTCAACCGCAGCAAGCATCCCTTCTACCAGCATTCTGACGCCGACTTTTTCCTCGCCACGCGCGATGGCCGCGACGTGGGCCGCATTGCCGCGCTGGAAAACAAACGCTACAACGACTACCACAAAACCCGGCAGGCCCAGTTCTACCTCTTCGATTGCGAAAACGATCCCGAGACCGTCGCCGCCCTGTTTGAGCAGGTCGTCGCGTGGGCGCGGGCGCGCGGCCTCACCCGCCTCGTCGGCCCCAAAGGCTTCGGCCCGCTCGATGGCTACGGGCTGCTCGTCGAAGGCTTTGAGCATCGTCAGCTTATGACGATGATGAACTACAACTACGACTGCTACCCCAAACTGGTGGCGGCCCTCGGCTTCGAGAAAGAAGTGGACTTCGTGTCGTGCTACCTCAGCCGCGACGCCTTCCGCCTGCCGGAGCGCGTCCACCGCATCGCCGACCGCGTGCAGGAGCGCGGCCTGCTGCGGGTGCGCCGCTTCGCCAGCAAACGCGAACTGGCGGCCTGGGCGGGCCGCATCGGTCAGGCCTACAACAAAGCCTTCGTCAATAACTGGGAATACTACCCGCTCACCGAGGCCGAGGTGAAATACGTGGTGGATAACATCATGCTGGTGGCCGATCACCGGCTGATCAAAATCATCACCCACGACGACGACGCCGTGGGATTCCTCTTCGCCTTCCCGGACGTGTCGGCGGCGTTGCAGCGGGCGCGGGGCCACCTCTTTCCGTTGGGGCTGCCCGATCTCCTCCTCGACATGCGCCGCACCCAGTGGGTGGCCCTCAACGGCGCGGGCATCCTCCCGGAATTCCAGGGCCACGGCGGCAACGCGCTGCTTTATTCCGAAATGGAAAAGACCATCCGCGAGTTTCACTTCCTGCACGCCGACCTGACGCAGGTGGCCGAGACTGCCGTGCAAATGCGCCGCGACCTCGTCAACCTCGGCGGCAAGCCGTACAAAAACCATCGCGTGTACGGGCGGGCGTTGTGAGGGTGATCCGCAGACGCCGTGGATTGGCGTACTCATTCGTCGGGCGGCATAAACCACAGTATCCCCAGCCGCCGGGCTTCCGACAGAAAGAAGCTCTTCACTTCATCCCACGTCATCGGCAGTAGAGACTCTACCGGCCTATCACGATCGGCATTGCGAAAATCGTTCAAATAGGGCATCACGATCATGGGAAAGTCGCGCGTGTCGGGGTACTTTGCCTGCGCCCGATCAAACAACTGCTCCAGCGGGATCTTCTGCGCCAGAACGTAGAGATCATAAAAATCCCGCCGTGCCCCGCGTCCGGCAATGGCGTCCAACTTCATCGCCGCAATGTCGAGCAACCCAGCGACGCGGATGTTCAGTAAATCGTCGCCCGGCTCCAGCAATCGATAGCCATACGAATAAAATCCAACGTGCCAATCCGCAATCGTCGCCGTGAGATCGCCCGGCGTATCGGTAACAAGGACAATGTCCGAAAACTCGCGACGCAGATGATCCACTATCTCTGCGCGAGTTGCATCGTCCACCCGATCCGTGCCGGAGAAGAAATCCAGATCGTGCGACAGGCGATGGCCAAGTCTCAGGGCCAGCGCCGTGCCGCCGCCCAAATAGAACCTGCGGCAAAACGGGTACGCGCCAATGACGGACAGCAACTCACGCAATCCGGTCGGCACGGCTTCCCAATGCGGCGACTCTAATGCGGCCATATTCGCGGATAGTCCGACTGCCGATAGTCAGTGATGCCAAAGAGATTGAGCCAGTAATAAAAGCGGTGCGGCGGGATGCGCCACCAGCCGGCATCGCGGACGAACGCAGCCAGCTGCCGGCGCGGATAGCGATGAAACAGCCATCGCAACTCGCGCCGATTTCCGCACGACAACGTGCGCTCAATCACCGTAAAGGCGTCGGTTTCCGGGTTGACGCTCTCGAAAACGCAATCCTGGAAAAACGGCCGCAGGCTGGCGGGGATCCCGGCGGGGGTCAGCTCAATGGAGGCGCGGTCGGAATTGCTCACGGCAGGAATTATACCGTGCCCCGGCCGAACCCCGGCCCCCACACGGCCAACGTGTCCAGTGGGCTCCACTCCTGTCTCCTGACTCCTGTCTCCTGATCCCTGATCCCCCTTTTCCTCAAAGTTTG
>ORJL010720915.1_pt1 | contig 11636 bp, 11 predicted proteins | sample 1779941 | NCBI WGS metagenome assembly ORJL01 (sample SAMEA104232317, study PRJEB22302) | groundwater metagenome | biome: forest; feature: aquifer; material: groundwater | place: USA | collected 2011-08-07 | depth 5.8 m | reverse complement strand
GTGCGCGTCCTGGTCGATGAGGCCGCCGACCGCATCCAGGACCTGGTCCGCCTGGGGGTTCCTTTCGACACGGTGGACGGCCAGATGGCCATGGCCCGCGAGGGTGGACACTCGCAGGCCCGGGTGCTCCATTCCGGCGGGGACGCTACCGGAGCCAACATAGAGCAGACCCTCAGCGGCCTGGCACGCGCCTCCGTCCGCATCACCATCCTGGAGAACACCCAGGCTGCCGAGATCCTGGTGCGGGATGGCTCCTTCAAAGGACTGGTGGTGCTGGACTGCCGGGCCAATCGCTACGATACTTTCGTAGGACGTTCCCTGATCATAGCTACCGGAGGAGCCGGACATCTCTTCCAGCGCAACACCAATCCGACCGTCGCGACCTCGGATGGCGTGGCGCTGGCCTTCCGGGCCGGGGCGGAGGTGGTGGACCTGGAATTCGTGCAGTTCCACCCTACGGCCTTGTACCTGCCCGGCGTACAGCCTTTTCTCATGTCGGAAGCCATGCGCGGAGAGGGCGCCACCCTGTTGAACGTGCAGGGGGGGCGCTTCATGGCCGGCTATCATCCGGACGGCGAACTGGCCCCACGAGATACGGTGTCCAGGGCCATCCTCGGGGAGATGGCGGCCACCGGCTCCGATCACGTGCTTCTGGACGTCTCCCATCTGGCGGACACCACCGTTACTACCCGGTTTCCGACTATATACCGCTTCTGCCTTGACCACGGCCTGGACATTACCCGGTCACCGATCCCGGTGGCCCCGGCAGCCCACTACATGATGGGAGGGATTCGGACCGATACCTGGGGACAGACCAGCGTTGGGGGGGTGTACGCCTGTGGCGAATCCGCCTGCACCGGCGTCCACGGAGCCAACCGGCTGGCCAGCAACTCCCTGCTCGAAGTGCTGGTAATCGCCAAGCGAATCGTGGAGAGGTCGGGCCCCACCCCCAGTGTCAACGGGAGCACCATGATTGACCTGCCCCGCCCCGATCCGCTGTCCAGCGCCCCCAAGGCCTCGTTTCGGGCGCTCCAGGCGCTTCTCTGGGAGAAGGTGGGCATCCTCAGAACCGGCGTGGGCTTGGAAGAGGCGCGGCGGGTGCTGGCTGCCTGGGATGCCTTGCTGCCGGAACCGGAAGACCGCCCGACCTGGGAGCTCTCCAACGGTGTGCTGGTGGGCAGGCTGATGGCGGAAGCGGCCTTCTTGCGGGAGGAGAGCCGCGGCGCCCATTTCCGACAGGACTTCCCCCAAGAATCGCCTCTCTGGCGGAAGCGAATAGCCTTCTCGCTGGGAACGTCAGGGCACATGAATTATCGCTTTTTAGGAGGGCACTGATGGACGTACCTCTGTCCGCGGTCCGGACAATCATCGAGCAGGCCCTGGCGGAGGACGTGGGGTGGGGTGATATCACCACTCGGGCCCTGGTGCCTCCGGAACATAAGGGGCGGGCCCAGGCGTTGATGAAGAGTGACGGCATACTCTGCGGGGGCGAGGCCTTCGCTATGGCCTTCACGGTCTGGGACCCTTCCCTGCAGGTGGAGCTCCTGGCCCGGGACGGCGCCCAGGTCAGTAAGGGCGATATCGTCGCACGGGTGGCGGGCAGCGCCGCCAGCATCCTGACCGCCGAGAGGGTCGCCTTGAACCTCCTTCAGCGACTCTCTGGCATCGCCACCATGACCAGGCGGTTCGTGCAGGAGGTGGGCGAGCTTCCCACCCGGGGGATCGAGACCCGCAAGACCACACCCGGCCTGCGCTTGCTGGAGAAGTACGCAGTGCGGGTGGGCGGTGGCTCCAATCACCGGTTCAACCTGAGCGACGGGGTCCTGATCAAGGACAATCACCTGGCAGTAATGCGCACCCACGGGGGCGATCTGGCCGAGGCCATCCAACTGGCCAAGCGCAGTGTGCCTCTGACCATCAAGGTAGAGGTCGAGGTGGAGACGGTAGCGGAGGCGAGGGCCGCCGCCCAGGCCGGCGCCGACCTCATACTCCTCGACAACATGTCGCTCGAAGACATGAGGGAATCGGTCCAGGTCATCAGGGCCGAGTGCCCCAGTGAGCGTGGCCGTATCCTGGTGGAGGCCTCCGGCGGTATCACCCTGGAGACGGTCAAGGCCATCGCCGGCACGGGTGTAGACTACGCCTCGTCCGGCGCCCTGACCCATTCCTTCCGTGCCCTCGACATCAGCCTGGAGATGGCGGTAGGCCTCTCGGCCTGAGGGTGTAGGGTGTAGGGTGTAGGGTCTAGGGTCTAGGAGTCAACGCCCGAGTCTCAGGCGGTTGCGCTCTCCCGATAGACCCACGCCATGGGGGGCATCCGCGTCAGCGAATCAAAGAAGCCCCCTGCCAAGGGGGTTTGGGGGTCGCAGCGAGCAAGGCCAACGACGCGATACCTCTGGCAACGCTGCCGGGTCTCTGCTATAATATCGTTTGCGTGGGCGCACCGCCCGCCTCTACGGGACCGGAGCGAGAAGCTCCAATCTCTGTCCCAGGTCGGCAAGGCCGAGGTAGCTCAGTCGGTAGAGCAACGGACTGAAAATCCGTGTGTCGCCAGTTCGATTCTGGCCCTCGGCACCACTTCTTGAACGCAAAGCGAAGGCCCCTGGCGTTACTTCCAGGGGCCTCTTTTCGTTTTGACTGTAGAATTGACGGTAGCTACTTCAGCCGGTAGGACGGCGCCGGCTCCGGCCGGAAGAACCCCTTGGCCGGCATCTCGACCGCAGGCAGAGACTGGGCATTCATTTCCGCGTCGTCGGGGATAATCCCGTTCTGGTTGAGCAGCCAGGCCACCAGTGCGTAGACCTCGTCATCCTCCAGCGAATTCGGGGAGCTGAACGGCATGGCCCGATTGACGAAATCGTAGACGGTGGTTGCATAGGGCCAGTAATTGCCGATGGTCCGGGGGAGCTGCGGCCAGGGAGCGCCCGGCTCGAAGGGCTTTACAAGGACGTCAAAGGATCCTTCTTTCCCCGTGGGGCCGTGGCATGGGCTGCATTTCTGCTCGAAGATGGCCGCCCCCTGGGCGACGGTCCCAGTCCCCGCCGGAAGACCGGCGCCATCCGGACGCACGTCGATGTCCCAGGCAGCTATCTCTTCCGGCGTGGCGTCCCGCCCGAAGCTGAACGGCCCCTTGGCGCTGGCGGCGCCCACGAGGACCTTCGTTGACCCGGTGTCCACCTCAGCCCCCGTGGCGGGACGGGAGCCGGCAGCGATCGGCGCCACGGTGAAGGTGAGGATCGCCAGGAGGGCCGCTGCAACCGCCAGCGACGCAAGGGATAGTACCGGTGATATTCTCTGTTTCATCTGCCACTCCTTCTTTCCTCAAGCCAGGCCGTTGGTTACGTTGCCGTTGCCGGCCACGCGCCAGGGCTGGATATAGTTGGCGTGGTAGGAGGACCCCATAGTAGGGCCGGTTATCAGTCCGCGTATGCCGATCAACTCCTGTCGTGTTGGCTGAATGTAGCCCGTGGAATCGGTCGCCCTGCTCATTATCATCGCCGGGGCGCCGTCCCAGTTCCAGAGGTACCGGAATCTAGTGTGGGCCATGTGCATGACGGGCTGTTCCAGCTTGGCCAGATTCCAGGTGTTCCCTCCGTCGGCGCTTACTTCTACCTTTTCGATGAAGCCCCGCCCCGACCAGGCTATCCCCTTGATCTCCCAAATACCGGGTCCGGGAACCGTCTGTCCACCGGAAGGCCAGGTGATGACCGACTTGGCGTCCATCATCAAGGTGAACTGGCGGGCGTGGCACTCCTCGTCGGGAGGGCATACCGGATCCGTGTACTTGGAGGTCTCCTCCCGGGTCTGCCACGGCCGGTCGGAGATCTCGATGCGGCGCAACCATTTCACCTGGGAATTACCCTCGAAGCCGGGAAGAAGAGACCGGACCGGATAGCCCTGTTCCGGCCGGATGGCCTCGCCGTTCTGTCCATATGCCAGCATGGCGTCATTCCAGAGCTTCTCCATCGGGATGCTGCGTGTCATCACAGCGGCGTCGTGGGACTCGTACAGCGCCCAGGAGGCGCCCTTTGCTGGCTTGACCTCCCGGAGAATCGTGGACATCAAGACCCCGACCCATTCACTGGTGCTGGTAAGCCCGTGCACGCTCTGCGCCGTGTCGGCAGCCTTCGGCTCCACGAAACCGGAGCCACTATTCCCGGAGCACTCCAGAAAGTAGATGCGCGACACAGCGGGGTACCGCTTCAGATCGTCCAAGGTGAAGACCATGGGCCTTTCCACCATTCCATGTACCAAAAGTTTGTACCGCCTGGGGTCAATCTGTGGCACGCCGTTGTGGTGGCGCTCAAAGTGCAGGCTCGAAGGGGTGATCATCCCGTCCAGCCCCTGCAAGGGAGTGAACGATGTGCTGGGACGGCCTACGGGAGCCCTGGCAAGCTGCTCGAAGGGAGATGGCGCCCCTCTGGCGCTGGTCAGAGCGCCGGGGACCTTGGTTGGGTCTTCGGGTGGTTCCTCCGCCCTCACCACCCCACCGAGCGCCACCACGGCCGCAGCGCTGGCCGCGCCGAAGAGCATCTGGCGGCGGGTGAATCTCGGGGCTCGGGGGATCGAGTCGGGGGCAGGGACTTGCTCAGTCAGGTCGGTCTCTCGGGACATGAACGCCTCCTTCCAGCATCAGCCTGTTTCCACCAATCCTCACTTTGGACAGTCAGGACGAAAGAAGGCTCGCCCCTCCTGTCTCCACTATTATCATATTCGAACCATAGGTAGTTGTATAGGGTTTCTGAGCTGGCATCCACGTCAAATGCGGTTTCGTAGAACTGAAAGTCCAAGTGTTGCCGGTTCGATTCTGGCCCTCGGCGCCAAGACTTTCGTCTTCGCGGCGGATCCAACCACGACCCGTGGCGGTTAGCTGGGGCCCCCCACCCTCATTTACATGAACGAATCACCGCCTATCCGGAACCTTGTAGGCAGTTGGTCATTCCTCACACCCGGCAGATCCCCGGTCTTGTGGGCGACGCTAACCTCGTCAGGCAGTAGGGCCGAAATGAAGTCGTTCAGCCTCTGGTGCAGGAGCAGTTCCATCATGGAACGGCTGGCCTCGTCGCTGACCAGCCGCCGGCCAGCGAGCTCCTCGAAGAAGGCCGTACCTGCCCGTCCGTCCTCGCAGGCAGGCCTCGATCTCGAATTGTAGCCCTGGGTCGATCTGGCCTGGCGGCGACGCTGGCTCTGTCAACGTAAGCCTGCCACTGCTGCCAGCAAACGGGTCTGTCAGTTTCGAGTTCGCGTGACTGCGCTGTTCCGCCCCGGCAGTGCCTCTGGGACGTGGGAACCCTCTGTACGGATGGATAACCGCCGCTGATGGTCTCCAACGACAACCTGCTCGACCTCCTACACCGAGACGTGATGGCGAGGGATGTGGTTCTAGATGGACCCGGAATTCAGAAATTGAGTTACGTTATCTCCCCGGCAAAATCACCGAGCCAGCGCACGAAAGGCAGCCGGTTACCCAGAGTATTCACAAGTTTCCGATCGTTTGTCCAAAAGGTACAGCCAAGCAACTGCGAAAAAGCCAGATAATGTGCGTCATAGGCCGCCGGCAAATCGTAGGCAGCGGCGAGAGCCAGCGCCTTCCGGTGAAGAGTATCGGGGTTGATCACGGATACAGGGAAGGAAAAGAAGCGGTCCAAGAGTTGGGTGGCCTGAATCACCGAGATGTGGTCTCGAACCATTTGTCGTCGCAAGAGATTGGTGAGATCAATGGGCAGGAGAGGCGGGGCTACCAACGGCTCACCCGCCTGGACGCAGGCCTCATAGAGCGCATCGGCCCTGTCTGAGTCTTCCTCCTCAAGAAGCCACTTCGCCGCCACGCTGGCATCAACGCAGATCATGGCAGAAGGTGGCTGCGCTCCTTGCGCATCTCTTCGATAAGCTCGGAGGAGTCAGAAAACAGCTTGCCGCCTCGTTGAGCCAGCATTTCGCTCCTCAGACGCCTGGCTTCCTCAAGCGCTGACAGCGCATCTTCTCTCTCCTCCTCGGTCAAAGGCGTAGGGAGTGTTGCTTCCGGGTGAGCCATCACTCCTCCTTTCCGTGATGATCTGGCAGGTGTAACCAGTCGCTCTAAGTCGGCCTTCTTAACCCACACCCGTCGCTGTCCGACTCGATAGGCAGGTAGATCATCGTGTTCGATCCAACGCCAGATGGTTGACTGACTGACTTGAAGGAAGGTAGCTGCCTCGGCGACCGTGAAGTAGTCCTCACCCAACATGGTATTCATGTCTCTCGCTCCCCGGAACCTGATACTAGTCTCAATACCTGTAGGCTATTGTATCTTATCATAGATATGTATATATTGTCACCAGGGCAAACGTCTGGCCCAAGCCTCGTAGCGATTTGTCTCTGACGCGGTTGGCCAGCCGGTCTACAGGACCCTGCCCCAGGTCGCCCAGAACGATGGGAGGCACGCCTTCGCGGCGTGGGCTTGTTACGCTCCGATACTTGATGATTTGCCGATTCAGATCTCGTGTTACTGGCCCCAAAGGTATGTATCCTCTTGACTTAGCGCAACCTGCGGTGTATAAGAAGATATATGCCTTTCTTGCTCACAGACTTGCGCCCGATTGAGGAAGTCAGGATAGTAGGCCATGGCGCTGTGGCGCTGCTCACCTCATGGTGGAGGACGTGGAGAAAGGCCAACAAGAAAAGGAGGGTGACAATGGCTGCTGGAAGATGGAGGTGGGGCGGACTGGCGTTGGGTCTGGTCTTGATGGGATTCGTGGCCGCCGGGCTCTTTGCGGCCGCGGTGCAGGCGGCTGACCCGCCGCCCCCGGGCGACCCGGTGAAGGGGAAGGTAGCCTGGAATAAGAGCTGCGCCCTCTGCCACGGGGCTAACGGCGAAGGTGTTGTAGGTCCTCCCCTGGCGGGACTGGCCGGGCACATGGAGCGGATAGCCCAACTGCCGGGTGGTATGGAAGAGGGGATAATGACGATCAGGAATGGCATTCCCAACCGAATGCCAGCCTTCCCGCCCAGCATTCTGAGCGACGCAGACCTGTTTGACGGGATGGCTTACCTGATGACCCTGCCGCCTGCCACCGGAAAGCAGCTCTACGAGAATCCCAGTTCCTGCGCCGCCTGCCACGGGCCCCGTGGGATGGGCGGTATCGGCCCCAAGCTGGATGCCCGGAAGGCCGCAGCCGATTTCGGCGTTACGAAGGACCAGATCTTGCAGATGCTCGTTCCGCTGGTGCGCGACGGCATCCCAGGGCGCATGCCGGCCTCCCCGGTGCTGACCGATGGCGAGATCATGTCCATCGGTGAGTACCTCTGGGACCTTCGCGCGCTTTCCTGGGAGGAGCAGTTTGCCCTGGAGCACGGGCGCCCTCCTGCCGGGGACGACATGATCGACCGGGATTGGGGCAGCCGTTTCATGGCCCAGAACGGCCGGGAGCCCACCGAATCGGAGTGGGCAAAGCACTACATGGACCGCAAGGGCTTCAAATAGGATAGATCAGTCAATACTCGGCATTCGGCAGGGGTGGCCCGGATACGTGTCACCCCTGCCCCATTTCTTCAGACGTAGTGCTGCATCTTGGGCATCCCCAAACTCTAACCATACTCTAACCACCTTCTGACCTGCATCTAACCTTCATGTGATACGCTTACAAGAATCGGTTTTCCGGACGCGGGTGAACTGTCGTTCCTGCCGGAATTGACCAAGTTGTGGTGTTTAGGAGGTCCTGATGCGACGGATGGTTATCGCCGGTTGCCTAGCTCTCATCCTCGGTGTTACGCTTTTCCAGGGCGCCCGTGATGGAGCTGCCCTTCTCGATTATGGGCCTGGCCGCGCCCTGGCCGCGGATCCCCAGGTCGGCGAAGACATCGTGGTCAACGGGGATTTCGAAACTCCCTTTGTAAGTGCTAGCTTTGTATCCTACTCTGCCGTTCGGACCTTCGGTGGCTGGACGCTGGAGAGCGGTGGCCTCGACCACATAGGAAGCCTCTGGCAGCCGGCCAGCGTTCGTCAGTCACTGGACCTCAACTCATGCTCACCAGCTACGATCTACCAGGATCTGGCGACAATCCCGGGGCGGAGCTATCTGTTGCGTTTCGCTCTCGCTGGCAACACGGCGGGGGGACCTTCGATCAAACAGATGGAGGCGTGGTGGGGGGCCGATAAGGTCGACACGCTTTCGTTTAGCGTGGCCGGCCGTACCCCAAGCCAAATGGGGTGGAGATACAACGAGTACACCGTTACCGCTCCGTCCGATAGCATTCGTCTGAAGTTCAAGAGCGTGATTGGTGGGTGCTATGGTCCTGCGCTTGACGATGTTTCGGTGACGTTGCTTGCGGCCCCTCCCACGGCAGTGACCCTGAGCAGCTTTGGGGCCAGCTACGGCCTGAGCGGGTGGCCTATCTCCGTGGCGCTCGGTTGTGTGGCCGGGCTCCTCGGTCTGAGCGCACTCTGGGTCAGCAGGAGGCAGGACTAACTCAGAGGTCCTACTCCAGACAGCGCGGCGCGATGAGGGTTTCTTTCGGCAGCCCTATCTCGGGAAGCAGGGGCTTTCCGCCTGGCGAATGGTAGACTACATTCCCGGTCCCGCCGGTGTCTTTGAACAAGGCTCCGGCGCGCGGCCGGCGCCCAGCTTCTTTCCCAGTTTGAGCAGGAAGACGACCAGCCCGTCCCGGAAGAGCACGAATAGGACGACCAGGAGAGCTCCGTAGACCAGGAGATTGAGGGGGCCAAGGGGCCGGACCAGTTCATTGACGACCGTAAACACGGCTCCACCAAGGACCGGTCCCAGCAGCGTGCCCATGCCGCCGAAGAGCAGCATTACCAGCACCACCGTGTCCACGCTGTTTATCGAGAATATCTCGGGGCCGATGAATCCGTTGTAAAAGGCGTAGAAGGCCCCCACAGTGCCCAGGAGCGCCGATCCGACGAAGGCCGCCAGCACCTTGTACCTGGTTACGTCTATGCCCGCGAGCTCGGCGCTCAGTTCGTCATCACTCAGGGCGCGAAAGGCCAGTCCAATGCGCGACCGCACCAGGAAGTAATAGAGGAGAAGCGACAACACCAGGATAGCCAGGAAGACGTAGTAGCCCGACCACCGGTCCTCCATTACAGCCAATCCGAGCCCACGAGTTACGATTCCAGTCTCGCCTTTCGTAAGGTCTCTCAGCCCCAAGAGCAGGTTGTGGAACACCAGGGAAAAGGCGAGCGTGACGATACCCAGAAAGATTGTGCCCAGTCCACGGCGAACCGAGACGTAGCTAAGCGCTGCGCCCAGAGCGCCGGCGAACAGGATGCCTAGAGGAATGCTCCCCAACGGGGGTAGCCCGAGTTGCCGGGTCAGTATCACCGAAAAGTAGGCAGAGGATCCCGCCAGCGCTCCCAGGCAGAGAAAGAGCTGCCGGGTATGGCCGAAGATGAGATTGAAGGCTATCGTGTAGGTCATGTATACCAGCATGATGGTGGCGAGCCTCATGTAGAAGCTGCTGCCCCCCAACACCAGCGGGAGAAGAGCCAGCAACAACCCGGCCGCGCCGATCGCGGCGTAGCGGGGCCACGGGTTCGCTTTGATCACGCCAGGTTTCCCAGGAGCCCTTCAGGGCGGATCAGAATGGTCAGGGCCGCGATGACCAGAAGTATGATGGACGTCAGATAAGCCCCAATGTAGAAGCTGGCGAAGGCGTTGACCACGCCGAGCAGGACGCCGGCAGCCAGGGCCCCGTTGATGCTACGAACGCCTCCCACTGTGGCGACGATTAGGGCCATGATAGTCAACTCCATCCCCTGCTCCGGTCCCACTGCTGAAAAGAGCCCCTGGGCCACGCCCGCCAGTCCGCCCAATAGGCCGCCGAGCACGAAGATGATGGTGCGGATTCGCCGGGGGTCTATGCCGCACAGCTCCGCGCCAGCCTCATTCTGGACTACCGAACGAACGGCCTTCCCGAGAGTCGTGATCCTCAAGAAGGCCAGAAGTGACAGAATGGCCACCAGAGAGACGGAGGCGACCAGGATGCTCGCGGTCCTGACGGTGACGTCGAAGATCACGACGGAGACGACAGGAAGACGAAGGGATAACGCAGTCTGCGGAAACCGGAAGTTCAAGAGGCCCGTGACGATCAGCGAGAGGCCCAGGGTGAGCATAAGGCCGAGCAGCAGCCTGCTCTCTCCCTTATACCGGTATGCCGGGAGCATCAGCGACCGGTCGATGACAAGTGCAAAAAGGCCGGACGCCAGTATGCCGAGAAGAGCCGCCACAGGGGCGCTGACACCTACGCCGATCAAGAGCGCAGTCACAATCCCGGCGAGGACCGCAAAATGGCCGTGAGCCAGGTTCAGGATTCCCCCCAGCCCGAATATGAGGGTCAAACCGACGGCCAGCAAGGAGAACTGAAGCCCCAGGACCACCCCGTCGACAAAGAGAGGTATCAAACGACGCCCAGATAGGCGTTCTTGACTACCGGATCGCCCAGAAGGTCCTTCGATCTTCCCGAAAGCCGGACACGGCCATTCTCCAGGACGTAGGCTCGATCGGCAAAGGAGAGGGCGGTTGGGACTTGCTGCTCAGCCAGCAGCAAGGTCAGCCCATCCTCTCTCAACTGGCGGAGCTGCCGGTACATCTCGAGTACGAGCAGGGGGGCCAGTCCGGTGGATGGCTCATCCAGCAGCAGGACTTTCGGCCTTGACATCAGCCCGCGCGCAATCGCCAGCATCTGTTGCTCGCCGCCGCTCAGGGTTCCGGCGAGTTGCCTCTTCCGCTCTTCCAACCTGGGGAATAGGCCGAACATCTGCTTCAGGAGCGAGTCCTTCCCCTGGGGGCTGAAGTAGGCCCCCAGTTCCAGGTTTTCCAGCACGGTCATCTGGGGGAAGAGCTCCCGCTCAGCCGGAACGTAGGCTATCCCCAGTCTCACAATCCTGTGTGCGGGCAGTCCGATGAGGGGGCGGCCGTCATAAGATACATGGCCCTTCTGCGGCGTCAACACCCCTGCAATGGTATTCAGCAGTGTTGTCTTGCCGGAGCCGTTTGAACCGACGACCGCAACCGCCTCGCCCCGCTCGACCTCGATGCTGACCTCCCACAGGGCGCGGGTCTCCCCGTAGCATACTTCCAGACCTTCCACCTTGATCATCCGCCGGCGCTCGTGGCGCTCATGCCCTTTCCAAGGTACGCCTCGATGACCGTCTCATTCTGAGCCACTTCAACGGGACTTCCCAGGGCGATAACCCTACCGTAGTTGAGGACCATCACCCGCTCGGCGACCCCCATGATGGCCCTCATCACGTGTTCTATCCAGACGACTGTAACTCCAAGTTCGTCCCGAACCTTCTGGACCAGGCGCATCGCCTCTTCGATCTCCGTGGGATTAAGGCCGCTCATGACCTCGTCGATCAGCAGGACCGCAGGCATGGAGGCAAGCGCCCGGGCCATCTCTACCAGCTTCTTCTCTTGTAGCGTCAGACCCCCTACCGTGTGTTCTTGCTTGTCCTGGAGGCCCATGAAGCGAAGAACGGATTCCGCCTGCTCCACAGCAGGCCGGCCCTTCAGCCTGGCGTGGCCGCCGAAGACCGCTCCGACGGCCACGTTCTCCAGGACCGACATGCTGGCGAAGGGCCGGGGAGTCTGGAGCACCCTGGAGATGCCCAGCCGGCACACGCGGTGAGGGCTGAG
>ORJL011850055.1_pt1 | contig 11637 bp, 18 predicted proteins | sample 1779941 | NCBI WGS metagenome assembly ORJL01 (sample SAMEA104232317, study PRJEB22302) | groundwater metagenome | biome: forest; feature: aquifer; material: groundwater | place: USA | collected 2011-08-07 | depth 5.8 m | reverse complement strand
AGTATAGTCTACAATGGCGTAGTGTTTTAACATGATACAATCTTGGCATAAAGCTGAGGTTGTTTTTTTATTTTAAGGATGGGAAAGATTAAAAAGTTGTTATTGGGTTTTTTTATTTGCTTGCTCATACTCGCTTCTGCGAATAATGCTCAGGCTTCTATTTTTATTGTAGACCCAAATTACAATTGTTTTTCAGATTTAGCGTATGCAGAAATAAATTATGGTTATACGCCCTATTTGCTAGATACGGGTATTGACTTTAATGCGGGTGATATCTTAGAAAGTCACGCTACTGGACTTTGGTGGCATAATAATACTGTTACTAATATCCCTTGGTATGATGCGAATGGCACAGGAGGATTAAGTGGTGCTTTTCCGCAAGTAAGACAAGGTTCTCTCCTTGGTCAAATCTCTAATAATGGTCCTCATATAATACATAACGGAAACTCTTCAGGGGCTAATTTTTTTATGATAGGAGCAAATTATTCAGGACCAGTTGATAGAAGCGGTAGGCTGTATTTAGGTTTTGCTGATACTGATTACGGCAATAACCAAGGTTATGTTACTGTGGATATTCAAGGCGGTAGCCTTGTCCCCGAACCTTCCTCTATGCTTCTCTTAGGTCTTGGCAGTCTAGCATTTAGCCTATTTAAAAGAAAAAGATAATCTTTCCTGCAATTTCCCTTGCTTTAATAATGCTATAGATGTATCATTTTATTATGAACAAAATATAAAGCAATCTCTGTGGTCGGGGTTGCTTTTTAATTTTAATGGAAAAATAAGATGATGAAAGTTATTGCATTATTGGCATTATTAACCTTTGTTACCATATCGTTTCCAAAATTTTGTCTTGCTGAAGAAACTACAGAATATATGCTAGCTGTTCTCAATGCACATCCCAAAATAATTGAAAGAGATGATATAACTATTACAAGATTTCGCTATTTGCTTCAGAATATAAGAAGTAATACAAAAGATAAACCCACAGATAAAGGCATGGGTAGTGCAATTCTTTACATGCGAGACGAGCTTCAAAAAAAATATGGTGTAAAAATCAATCTTTTAGAATTCACCGAGGGTCTAAATAAATTTTTAAATGACCGAACTATAAAACCTGTATTTACAGAAGCACTTACGTGGTATGCTCTGTTTTATTCAAAAACTTTGGAGTAATATTTTAGTATGAAGTCAAGTGCATATTGTCTATGGTGCAAAAACACTCTTTCGTCAAATCATATAGGAGCATGCCCTAAATGTGGTAAGGAAGGTAAGCATATAACAGTTATGCCAGACCCTATTAATGTAAAAGTGAAGGCTATAATGCCCAGCATAGCTATTACAGAAATAAAAGAATTTTATAAGAAGAATAATAAAGTACTTTTTCCTGGAATTGTTATTTGTGTAATTATGGCGGTTATTACTTTTTTTATTATTGGCATACTTGGAATTATTACATCAATAGTTCTAGGCATTTTATTTTTTTTATATTATCCAGCATGGAAAATAAGAATTAGGGAAGTCAAAGAAGAAAAACATATATTTAAAGAACAATCCTAATAAAAATAATCGATAGATGAACCCAGAACTCATAGCCGACATAAGAAACAAACTCCAAGCCCCTAAGACAGCTTTAGAGTTACTTAGCCAGGGCAAGGATGTGCCTAAGGAGTTTATAGAGAGGGCGCTGAAGGACTTGGATGAAGCGGTGGGGTTACTAAAGGAGAGATAATATGGCAAATGTTGATATTAATAGAGTTACTAAAATAAGCATTACAGTAGGAGTCCTACTTATTAGCTTCTCCCTTTTTTACTATTTAGTAATTTTGCCTACAGCAAAGGTGGCAAAAGAAAACAAAGAAAAGCAAACTAGAAGTGAGTGCGCATATGAGGCTCAAGAAGACGCAAAATACTTATTAAAAGAAAAAGCAAAAATGAACTCTAGCTATAAAGAATCTGCAGAAAAAAATCTTTTTTTAAAAGACGATTTTGAAACTTTATATAGAATGCATTTGAGGGAAAAAGGATTAGATAAATGAATAAAAAACAATTAATACTTATTATGATTATTGCTCTAAGCATTCCCCCTATTTTTTGTTTTGGGCAGGATAAGAATAAGCTACTCAAAGAGGGCACCTATGTGCCTTTGAATAAACCCGCTTTTGAATATGGCAGATTGACTTGTTCGCAAGATAATCTATCTTGGCTAAGTGGAATAAAAGCTAAATATAAAATTATAGAAGAAACAGAGCAGTATTGCATAATCGAAATAACATCCATGCCTTTACCTAAATTTTATGATGAAGAATATAGGTACATTCAAATCACTTGGGTTGAACCAGAAGCAGAGCAAGAGGTGATAGGGTTTGAATTTGCAAAGTCGTTAAAAGATTTTAATAAAGAAGGCAACGAATGGTTTTCGTACGGTTTAATAAATAAAGAAGAAAAAAATGAATCCAAAAATTAAAAAAATCATAGCAAGGGAAGGAGTTATATTTGTAACGATTCTTTTATTGGCTACTATCTTAATGTCTGGCTGCGGCAACTATGATAATGGCTATGATGATGGCTATGATGGAGCTAAGAAAGAGTTTGTTTTATTTGGTGCTGGTGAATACAATAATGGTTATGAAGATGGCGCTAATGATGCTTATTACTTTGATTTAGGCTATAGAGACGCACAGGATGAAGAACCCGCACGCTATCCAAGCATGACTGAGTATATGGAAGGCTATAGGGAAGGCAGTTAGAACTGGAAAAGCTCCTAACCGTAAAACAACTAAGTGAAATTCTACAAGTTAGTCCTTCAACAATTTATCAATGGACTCATACAGGCTTTATCCCTCATTATAAACTAGGCACACAAGTAAGATTTAGAGAAAAAGATATAGAGGCTTGGCTTAATAAACGAAAGAGAAAAGGTAGAGTTACTTACAAGATAGATGTTAAGGCGCTCGTACCATAAAATATTAAAGGAGAAATAATATGAGAAAGATAATAATATTACTTATATGTTTTGTATTTTTAACATCTTTTGTTTTTGCGGAAGAAGATGGAACCTATGACGCCACTGTTACCACAAGCAGCGGAAGCTATACAGTACCCGTAGAAGTAGAAAATGGCGAAGTTACCATAGTTCATTGGCCCAATGGTGGGAATATGCACGTGTATGGCGCAACTGTTGAGGATAACTCTGCAACAGGTAGTAATTCAAGGGGCGACAGCATAGATATAGAATTAGATAATTAAAAATAACAATGGAGTATCGTAATGAAAGATATAATTAAAAAAATAGAAAATGATAAACTATTGCTCGAAGTTAGCTTAAAGATTTATGATAAGAAAGCTATAACTGCGACAAGCTATAAATTTACAGATAAAGCATATATTCATATTGACCCTATATCAGAAGATATTGTTGGGGTGTATTTTAAAAATAAAGAAAATAGCTTAGTATCATTAGAATTAATAGCGAGTGAATTTTGCAATGAGCTTGTAGGCCAACAGCTACGTTTAAATGTGGAAAATGCTTATGGAAACATTAGGGAGCTTATTGTTAAATATGCTTTTTTGCCTATAGAGAACATTGAAGAAGAAATAGAGATAGATAAAGCTTAGCATGAACCCCTATCAAATCCTACCTTTCAGATTTAAAAAACTTAATGGCAAAGTGTTTATTGCTAATGAGGTAGGTGAATTTTTATTTTTAGAAGACAATAATTTTAGTGACTTTGTAAACTATAGACTAAAACCCTCACAGAATATTTTCTTAAACCTCAAATCAAAACAAATGCTTACAGATACGGAAATCGTACCTGTAATTAAAATGCTTGGTGTTAAATATAGAACAAAAAAAGGTTTCCTGAAGCATTTCACATCTCTGCATATGGTTGTTCCTACCCTTAGATGCAATTCAAAATGTCGCTATTGCCAGGTTTCAAGCAAGCAGCTTGATAATAAAGGGTTTGACATGACAAAAGAAACAGCTAAGAGAACCGTTGATATAATATTTAAGAGCCCATCGCCTATAATCAAAATTGAATTTCAAGGTGGTGAGCCATTATTAAATATGGATATTGTAAAATATATTGTTGAATATGCTAAAAAGCTAAATTTACAACATAGAAAATATCTTGAATTTGTTGTATGCACCAATCTTTCTTTGATTACTTCTAATATTTTAAAGTATTTCAAAAAACACAATATATATGTATCAACATCGCTTGATGGCCCAAAAGATTTACATAATGCAAACAGGCCTCTACAGAATTTAGATAAAAGCTATATGATAGTTGTAGAAAATATAAAGAAAGCTCAGAGTATGCTGGGCTTAGATAAGGTTTCTGCTTTAATGACCACTACCAGAGAAAGCCTTAGCCGTTTTCCAGAAATCGTAGATGAATATATAGAAAGAGGTTTTAATCATGTGTTTTTTAGAGCTCTTAATCCTTATGGCTTTGCGCATAAAGATAAGCTTATTTTCGAATATACCACTGAAGAATATGCAGAAGCATATGTAAAAGTATTAGATTACATTATTGATATAAATATAAAAGGTAAGTATTTTGTGGAAGGATTCGCTGCTCTGCTTTTGACAAGAATATTAACTCCATTTTCAACAGGCTTTGTTGATATGCAGTCTCCGTCTGGCGCTGGTATTAGTGGAGCTCTTTATAACTACGATGGTAATGTTTATGCATCTGATGAAGGCAGGATGTTGGCGTCAGTTGGCGACCATAGATTTTTATTAGGTAATGTTATCAAAAATACTTATAAAGAAATTTTTTATGGTGATGCAATTAAGGAAATAGTTAATGTATCATGTTTAGAATGTTTGCCAAATTGTTCTGATTGTGCATATCAAACTTTCTGCGGCTCTGACCCAATTAGGAATTATTCAGAAACTGGAGATTTAATCGGCAACCATACGACAAGCAGTGTTTGTAAGAAGAACAAGGTTATCATAGCTTATCTGTTGAAACTAATTCATGAAAACGATACGCGAGTAATGAATACCTTTTGGTCTTGGCTGACTCACAGGTCACTTATTGTTGAAAACCATATAGAGTGTGAGGCATAATTGATAGAGTTAAAAGGTATAGCTCATAATATAGAAAAGAGTATATTAGGCCGTATATCACATGAATCTACACTACAACTTAAGAGAAAAGATGTTGTTCTGGTTTTTGACACTCTGCCTAAATTATTACGTGGCTATGCAGCAGTGCTAATCGGCAGAAAATTAGATGAAGCCTTAAAAAATATTACTGTTCCTATCTGTCACAATGTAAATAATATTGATTCGCTAAAAGATGGCGATGTTGTATTAATTAAGCCCGATGGCCTAATAATGGTGTTATATCAAATAGATTCAGGGCAAAATGCAATTTTTGCTACAGAACAATGTAATTTTTCATGTATAATGTGTCCACAGGATACAACAAAAGAGAAAGATGATTTAACCCAATTAAATTTAAAACTTATTTCACTATTTGATAAAAAAACCTCTAATATAGCTATTACAGGTGGTGAACCTACCTTAATTGGCGATGATTTAATACTTTTATTAGAGCAGTGTAAGAAGTTTATTCCTAAAGCATCCATTACAATATTAACCAATGGTTTAAGGTTTAATGATTTTGATTATGTTAAAAAAATTGCTGCTGTATGCCATAAGAATTTGACAATTGCCATACCGTTATATGCGGATACAGATACCGGTCATAATAATATTGTCAAAACTAAAAGTTTTTATGCAATTATTCAAGGTTTGTATAATTTAGCACTGTTTAATTTGAAAGTTGAGATAAGAACAGTTGTAACTGCTGTAAATTATAAAAGATTACCAATGTTAGCTGAATTTATTTATCATAACACACCCTTTGTTGTTCATGTCGCAATTATGGGCATGGAAACAAGAGGGTTAGCAAGGCAGAATATAGAAAATATATGGGTTGACCCATATGATTATACAGCTGAGCTTGATACTGCAGTTACATATTTAAACCAACGGTGGCTTAATGTATCTATCTATAATCATCAGCTATGTTTACTTCCTAAAAAACTATGGCCATTTGCAAAACAATCAATATCAACATGGAAAAACATATACTTGGAAGAATGCGAAGTCTGCTGTGTAAAGAAAAAATGTTGTGGATTTTTTGCAAGTTCGAAAGACATCCACAGCCAACATATAAGAGCAGTAATAAATGAAGTTTAGATTGACATTATGTATAAATATGATATAATCTTCTAAGAAACAAGAAAGTGGTGAAAGCAATGAGAAAAACCTACAAAACAATCCTATCTGTATTAGCTATAGTTGTTTCTTTAATCATCCCCAGCAGCAAAGCACAAGCCAATATTGAGCGTGACCAAAAGCAATTAATCAACGATGTCAAAAAAGACACGCCTTTAGTTTTGTATCATGCTAAGGATGCGTTTAAAGAGCAATCAATGCAGCTTGCATGGCACTATTCGCATAGTTCGCATTATTCGCATAATAGCCATAATAGCCATAATAGCCATTATAGCCATTATTCTTCAAGATACTAAAATAATTTTATAACAATTCTTTAAAGCCGTGTAATCTAACACGGCTTTTTATTTATAATAGCAACCAATTAAAGATGTGAGGAAGAAGTGGCGAAAAATATAAGTAAACCAGCAAAGCTAACGAGACAACAAAAAGTAGGCTTTTGTAGGTGGGAGCCCTTAAGAAGAAACGAAAACTATATAGCCGATTTTAAAAATAAAATACCTGATTGGAAAAAAGTTGTCTGCTACGGTATGCACAGAAATAAGAACATTAACAAATACTTTCAAAGGCAATATGGTCTCTATTTTCCTATCAATCCAAAATTATCTTTTTTTGATATTACGAAGATAATGAAAGCTAATTATTTGGGCAAAAAAATACGTCGGGAGCACACTGATATCATAAATGCTTATATGGGCTTATTAAGTGTTCGATGGGGAAAAACGTTATTTTCAGAACCAAAAGAACAGAACCCAAGCATAGAAGCAGTTATGCGCTGTCATCCATTAGGTGATGATGAGGTGTTTCTTTTTAATACAAAAAAATACCGTTTTTTAGTAAAAGTAGACTTAAGCAAACCCATCGGTTCACCTAAAAGACAAATTATTAAAAATGGGCGACAATACAATGGTGATTTGTCGAAGGTAGTCTTATTGGTTGATTTAACTTTGCCAAAACCAGAGATAATGCGTTCGATAGAAAAAGAAATAGGTGTTTGGAAATATTTTTATAGCCAGCAAGTAAACCGAAACAAAATACGTCTTGAAAATTACATAGACTATTTATCAGTTTATGATTTTGTAAATAAATACGGAGTAGAAAAAGCAGCAGAAAATTTCTATGAAAATGATTCTAAACAAAATAAGCATTATGCTATTAGAAAGGTAAGAAGAGATTGCAATAGATTTCAAGAGCTAATAAATGGTGGTTATAGACAAATTAGGTAACCCCCCATATCTGTCTGTGACTACTGAAGTTTAATATACTATAATATACCCATAGTTTGCAAATAATGCGAATTATGGGTATATTTCTTTTATGAAAGGTGAGGTTGAAAATGACAGAAAAGTTGATAACACAAGTGGAAGATAATACCTATAATCCCCAAGCAAGGGCATATAGCCTTTGCTAGAGAACATAGCAAGGGATTAGGAGTAATGTGATGGACAATGTTAAAACTAATGTGACAAATAAAAAATTAGATAATAATGTAGAAATAGCTAATAAGATATCTGCAGAACATAAACTTATATACTGTGCTTATGATTTTTATGAATATAAAGAGGGCGCTTACAGAAAACTTCACAAAATCACTGTCCAGTCATACATAAAAGACATCTTAGGCTACGAATATAAGACTTATAAAGCAGAAGAGATAATGAATATATTAAGCATAGACCATCATGTTGTAGTAGAGGAACTAAACAACACAAAATACCTTAACCTTAAAAATGGACTATATGATTTACAAATGGTGGAGTGCAAGCCTCATGCGCTTGATATATATTCAACGATTCAATTGCCTATTACCTATAATCCAGAAGCAAACTGTAAAAAATGGTGCAATACGGTTTATGATATCTTTGAATACGATGAAGACAAAGTTATGATACTTCAAGAGTTTTTTGGGTTATGCTTAACCCCCGATACAAAATATGAAAAGGCGCTTTTTTTAATAGGTGATGGGAGCAATGGTAAATCAACTATCCTTTTTGTGCTTGAGAAGATATTAGGGGAGTATAACTACACAGCCATCCCCTTAGAACGATTAGATAATCCCCACTATGTTGCCAACCTATTCAATAAATTAGCAAATATATCCATAGAGACCAATGCCAAATCGGCTGTTTACGATGCTATGTTCAAAGCCATAATTAGTGGCGATAGCATAACAGCAGACCCTAAGTACAAAAAACCCTTCCAATTCAGACCCTACTGCAAGCTAATCTATGCCCTTAATAATATGCCCCGAGTAGATGATAAAACCTCAGCCTTTTTTAGAAGACTATTAATATTGCGCTTTAATAAGCAGTATTCTGAACTGGAAGCTAATAAGAACCTTAAATATGAACTTTTGGAAGAACTGGATGGTATATTCCTGTGGCTACTGGAAGGATTAAGAAAGTTGCGTAAAAGAGGCTATTTTCTTAAAAGTGAAGAGATGCAGAGAGAAGTCAATGAATATAGGGCTGAGAATAATAATGTTATAACTTTTGTAGAAGAGGAGTGCGAGTTGGGTAAGAATGCGGTTATAGATAAGCAAGCGCTGTATTTCTCATATTCAGAATGGTGTAAGGGAAGCGGTTATAGAGCGTTAAGCAAGAGTAAATTTGGTAAAGAGCTGAAAAAACAGTATCCATCTATAACAGATGATAGGACTTCTATAGCCAGAAAGTGGTACGGAGTTGTTAAGGGGTTAGGGTGACGCAAATGACACAAATGACAGTTATTTCCTATTGTTATTTATATAATACACCACCCCTACAGGAATAACATATAAGAAAAAGCGTCATTTACGTCATTTCTGTCATAACTGGAGAAGCAACTCCCTGAAGGGTTAGTTTGAGTTAATAAAAGACAGAAAAAGACATATTTTAGGCAATAAATATGAAGATGAAATGTACAAGCAAACAGTTAGCATTCATACAAGAACTGGTTACTAATAAGGCGCATACCATTACAGAAGCAGCCCTGAGAGCCTATCCTAACTGCAAAAATAGGCAGACTGCAGCTGTTTTAGGGCACAAGCTATTAAATAATCCTTATGTGCTTGCTGCCATGGCTTATGAGGCAAGTAAGGTAAGTGATGTATGCTGTGAAGAGTTGGCTTTAGAAAGGCTTGAGGATACAGCCAAAGAGATATCAAGCAAGAATATACTTTCCTATATAAAGGTATCGTTGCTCTTAGTAGAGAAGGCTGAGCGAATGAAGATAAAAAAACTTTATGGAGACCATGAAAGGAGGTATGGGCAAATGGCTAAATGTGATAAATGCGGTAAAGAATTGGAACTTTTAATATGCGATGAGTGCATAGAGAAAGAGGTTAAAGAAGCTGAGGAGAAGAAAGAAGAGTAGCAAAGAGGATGGAGAAAAATACACAGCTGACAGTAGTTTTAGAATACGAGCCTACGGAAGACTCCGAGGATAGGCTCTTAAAAATATTTGAATTTCTTTTAGAAGATATGGAAAATAAAAATAATAGTTGACAGGAAAGCTAAAATAGTATATATTAGGTATATACCAATGAAAAGAAAGATTTTTCCTATAAAGATGTCTAAAGAAGAAATACAGGAACTAAAAAACCTTGCTAAAGAAGAAGGTCATCAGAGTGTAGCAGGTTTTGTTAAGTGGCTTATTTATCAATTTAGAACTGGGAAGCTGGTTAGAAGAAAATGAGAATAGCAATATACGGAAGAAATTCTACGGAAAAGCAAGAGCAAGAGGGTACTATTGAATCTCAGCTTGAGGCTCTAAGAAGTTTTGCCAAGAAAAATAACTACACCATCTATAATGAATATCTTGATGAGGGCTACTCAGGCGAGCTATTAGACCGACCTGCCTTAGATAGACTGCGAGACGATGCTAAAAAGAAACTTTTTGAGGCAGTTTTAGTCCATTCCCCTGACAGACTTTCAAGGAAATACATATATCTCGGTATATTAGAGGAAGAACTAAAGAAAAGTGGAGTTAATTTTATATTCCTAAACAGACCTGACGCTAAGGACACTCCTGAAGATAACTTACTTAACGGCGTTCAGGGGCTTATTGCTGAGTATGAGAAAGCGAAGATATTAGAACGCACCCGACGAGGCAAAATGCACAAAGCGAGGAGCAATATCTTAGTTACAAGCATAGCTCCTTATGGATACCAATATATTAAAGTAAATAAGGCTACTAATATATTCGGGCATTATGAAGTTAATCTTGTTGAAGCTAAAGTCGTAAAACTTATATTTGATATGTTTCTAAATAAACGTTTAAGCGTAAGAGGGTTAATAAAAGAATTGACTCACAGAGGAATAAACCCAAGACAAGGCAAGCACTGGCAACAAAGTAGCCTACACAGGATTTTAAGAAATGAGACCTACGTAGGAATTGCTTATTACAACAAGCACATGAGAATTGAACCTAAGAATAGAGACAACAGCAAATATCACAGAACCAAGAATACGAGTTTGGCTATAAGACCTAAAGAATTATGGATACCCATAACCCTACCGGATACCCTTAAAATTATAGATAAAAAGACTTTTAATGCAGCGCAGGAGCAGCTAAAAAGAAACTCTGAAATATATCCAAGAGAATCAAAGTATGAGTATCTATTAAGGGGTTTAATTAAGTGTGGCGAGTGCGATTCACCATTTAAGGGAGAGCCTTCCCACGGGAAGCTATTTTACAGGTGTGGCAATAGGCACAGAACATTTCCCTTACCGAGAACCTGCAATGCGCGTACTGTAGGAGCAGATGAGTTAGATAATATAGTTTGGAATAAGTTTTGCGAGGCAATGAAAAATCCGCACTTAATAAATGAGCAGATTGCAAAGCTAAAGGAAAAAGAGGATAAAAATAAGTCTGTAAGGCTAAGAGACATTAAAGTTGTAGAGGCAGAGCTTAATAACACAACCACTGAAGAAAACCGTCTGCTTGACGCTTACAGGGAGCATATTATATCTATGGAGCAGCTAAAAGAACAGATGGCTAAGATACAAGAGAAAAGAAAAACATTAGAGCAGGAGAAACAGGCTTTAAACAAGCAAGGAAGCCCTACCTCTGTGTTATCCATTAGAAAGGCTGTCAATGACTACTGTAGGCACATAGAAAGGCGTTTAGAGGGGCTCAGAGACGACTTTAAAGGTAAGAGCTACTTGCTGCATTCGGCAGTCAACAATATAATACTCGACGGTAAAAAGGTAAGAATCAGAGGAATAATACCTGCCAATGTTGGTCAATTGTCTACGTTGTCAGGATGTTATGAGAGCCACATGCCGCAACTTCTATAGCCCTTTTTGCATGCTGATTTCCTTTTACATCCGAAAAATCCAAAAGGTTTGCAGCAGCTTTGCTTAAGGCGGATTTGATGTTCGCTTTACAAAACTGCAATT
>ORJL010870751.1_pt1 | contig 11637 bp, 9 predicted proteins | sample 1779941 | NCBI WGS metagenome assembly ORJL01 (sample SAMEA104232317, study PRJEB22302) | groundwater metagenome | biome: forest; feature: aquifer; material: groundwater | place: USA | collected 2011-08-07 | depth 5.8 m | reverse complement strand
GGGTTTCCATATTTTTTAAAGCAACTAACCAAATTGAGACAGTAGTTTTTGTGCAGAAGCGTTCCGGCATCGGCCATCACTATAATGTCGTTTCTTGCCTTTTTAATAGCTAAATTGCGACCTGTAGCTATAGGTATTCTCTTTTCTCGAATGACCGTAATATCAAAGTCCGCTTGTGATGAAAAGTCCTCGATGAGTTGAACAGTGTTATCGATTGATCCTCCATCGGTAAAAATTACTTCATCAGGTTTAAGCACTTGGGCTTGAATACTTTTTAAAAAGTCGATGATTCCATCTTCCTCGTTCCATACTGGTGTTACTATTGAAAACGGTACTTTATAATAATCTGGACTGAAATTTTCTTCAATGACAACAATCTTAATATCTTTTAAGAGTTGCAGATTTTTATATGGGAAAATATCATAAATAGTCGGAATAATTTGTTTTTGCGGCAATTCATTGACAGTCTCAATCATTGTTGGAAGAGCTTCTTTGCCTGCTATTCTTTTCACTCTTAGATACATCTTAACAACGAATGCAAGGAGTTTCGTATTGCCGACAACAAAAGAAAGCTTATTCGCCAATGCCCATCGAGATGATCCCAAAATGAGTATGAGTTGATTACGAGTGAAAATTAAATTGCGGTTTATCTGGACAATAAGATTGGAAAGATACTGAATGTTAATATTGTCGGTTATGGATTTTGCTACAAGAGCATCGATTTCCATTTTGAGTCGTGCCTTCTCGCGTATCTGTTGTCTTGTCATAGTTGCCGTTATAGCATACTCATTATGTTTTTCATAGAACTGGAGGATTTCGAGTATGCATATTCTATTTTCTTCTTTATAATGACGTCATGTACCTTCTTTTATTTAAATTTGAATCGTTAAAAGTACTATTGAGTCAACATTTCTTTCGATATGCTATTTTTGCCTTTTTGATTGTTCTATTTGTGCGATTTTTTCACCAATACGCTCGAGAACATGTCAAAGTACAAAGACTTACGATGATGACTCTCTTTGGATTATTTTCTTGGTATGTGGGGATATTTCCTGCGTATGGAATGTTCCTCGTTTCCTTAGCATCCTACATCGTTGGTGTTAAGATCTGTGGTCAAAAAGAGAAATTACTGAGTTTTGCAACAGGATTTTTCTTCATATTTCAAGCATATGTTGTCATCGGATTATTGATAAACCCTGCTATTGCTCTCAACAGCATCCTCGTATTTTCTGGAATAATCTCTGTATTTTTTCTAAGATCTATGCAAAAAAGCCAAGTATTATCTATTGGCGAAAAAATGTATACGATAATCTTTTCGTTATCCTTTGTTGAGTTAGGATTGGTAATATTAGCTTTTATATATGGTTCGTTTCCTCAGTCGGGACTCAGTTGGGACAGCGTATATGCGAATTTATATAATGCAAAATGGTATGTCGAACTTAACTCTTTTCTCCCTTTAGAAGAAAGCATTTCTTCACTTTTTCCTCAACATGCAGTAATGTATTACTCCTTGTTTTATGCAATTGGTAAATTTCGTTTGTTACAAGTTGCATATTTACTTCCATTTTTTCTGTTGATGTTCAGCGTGCGTGCAATTCTAGAAAAAATTCATGCAAAACATTGGTATAAAATACTAGTACGCTTGCTTTTGTTCGTTCCTATAGTATTAGCTCAATCATCGAGTGGATACTATGACCTTTTCATTACGTCACTTATTGTCCTAAGTCTTTATGCCGTATATTATGCACAAACCATAAAGCCTGCAATACGCGCTGTGTCTTTTTCACTCTTTCTTGGCATTGCTATAGCTAGCAAGTATTTTGCTGCCATTCTTATTCCTATGATTGGAGAACTTCTTTTCCATACTGTAAATCGCAAATCGTTATTACAACTTTCACTGTTCCAAAGGATGTTCGTCGCAGGTACGTGTCTTGTTTTATTGTTCATTCCAATTTCGTATTGGATGATGAGATCACACGCTCATACCGGAAGTCCTGTTTTTCCATTTTTCCAGAACATTTTTCGTACAGATAAATATTGGACATTCGGAAGTTCTGTTGATCAGAATCCCATGACCCAAACAAAAATGTCTGGAATATCTTGGATGAAGGGTGGTATATTCCTTTACCCCATAGTGACATATTTTCAAACAGAATATTACGTTGAGGCTACAAGAGGATATACAGGGTTTGTGTATGTCATAGTAGTGCCGTTGCAGTTTTTTTTATTGGGTATATTCATATGGAAAATCTGGAAAAGAAAAGCGGATTCACAGGAACTACTATATCTCTTTTTGTTTTTTTCCCTTTTTATCGTTGGAACAGTTGTACGATACTACAGATATCTTTGGCCATTTCAATTCTCTTTCGGACTTTTTACATTCATCTTAGCCTGGAAATATATACAAAAAATTCATATATCACAAACGATTTTACTGACAGGTGTTGTCTTTTTGTATATGATTCATGCAGTCGATATTGCAGAATCCTTTCGATATGTTCCTGAACCAAAAAAACATCAACTTCTTTATCCCGAAGCATTGCAGGTTGATGGTAGCGATTCAATTTTTGCGGTGATTAATACTTCTAAGGACAAAAGACCTGTTTTGGATGCTTCACAGTATTTTTTATTACGTCTCTATTTTTCAAAAAGAACCTATCTGTGTAATTGGTACTGGATTGCTGGAGATCAGAAAACACATTCTATTCTAGAAGAAGGGAAGGACGCTACTAACAAGTTTATACAGAAATTCTCGTATATTATTACATCAGCAGATCCAAGTTCTCCAGTTAATTACTGTTCATCACTGATTGATTTGTATAAAAACCTTACTCCAGTCGCTCATGATGCGTATCACATCGTATATAAAGTAGATTAAATCTATGTCATAATACGCTGCTGCCCAAGAAAGAGGACGAATGAAGGTAATTATTCTGTGTGGTGGTACCGGTACCCGTCTTAAAGAAGAGACAGAGTTTAAGCCTAAGCCTATGGTGTATGTCGGCAACAAACCGATCATTTGGCACATCATGAAGATGTATAGTGCGTATGGGTTTAACGAATTCATTTTAGCACTAGGCTATAAAGCCGATTACATTAAAGATTTTTTCCTCAATCAAAAAGCATTTACCTCGGATTTTACCTTAGACACTACAACTCATCAGGCGACATATCATTTAGAAAATAGATCTGAAGTCGATGATTTTAAGATTACCTTTGTTGATACAGGACTTGATACACAGCCTGGGGAACGCATTCTTCGATGCAAACAGTATATTCCTAAAGAAGATACATATTTTATGGTCACATACGGTGATGGAGTCAGTGATATCGATATGAAAAAACTGTTCAGTTTTCATAAAAAGCAAAAAACAATTGGCACAATCACGGGAATACATCCGAAATCAAAGTATGGAGCAATTACCGTAAGAGACAAAGGATTGGTGGCAGCGTTTAATGAAAAACCACTATTGTCTGATTGGGTAAATGGTGGATTTATGGTATTTGATAAACGAGTCTTTTCATTTTTTAAGCCCGGAGAAACAGAACATCCCTGCCTCCAAAGACTTGCGAAGAAAAAGCAGCTTTCTTTATATCGACATACAAATTTTTGGTTCTGTATGGATACGTATAAGGAAGTCGAAGAGTTAAATAAACTTTGGAATTCTCAATCTCCACTATGGAAAATATGGAATTAATACCATGAAAGTAAATATGCGATTGTTTAGAAAGCGGGGGTACATATAATAAGACGGATGAGAATTCTCGTTACGGGAGGAACAGGATTTGTTGGCGCTCACGTAGTTGAGGAACTTTTGCGTGCCGGAAACGAGATCATTACCACATATATTATGAATGAGCCGCGTTCATATTTTTCTAGGGAAAAGTTGGATGAAAAAGTAACAAAAATTCACCTAGATGTGAGAAACTATGCTGGTGTTCTCCATCTACTTACGAGATTTAACATAGAATACGTATTGCATTTAGCCGCTCAGCCTTTGGTCGACGTTGCCCTCGCTAATCCCCTTCATACCCTTGACACAAATATTATGGGGACAGTTTCCATACTGGAAGCCTCTAGAATGGCAAAAACAGTCAGGGGAATTATTGTTGCTTCTTCAGATAAGGCGTATGGAAAACTCGAGAATGGGAAATATGTAGAACAAGATCATTTACAGGGGGATCATCCATATGAAGTCTCTAAATCTGCTGCAGATTTAATCTGCACGTCATATATTCAAACGTATACACTTCCAGTTGTTATTACGCGTTTTGGAAATATTTACGGTGAGGGAGATCTCAATTTCTCTCGAATTATTCCTGGAATTATGGATTCGCTTATTAACAAACATCCATTTCAGGTTCGTAGTGATGGAACATATATGCGTGATTATCTGTATGTAAAGGATGTTGCTCGAGGATATCTCCAGTTATTAAACTCTTTTGAAAAAGCGCGAGGAGAGGCATTCAATTTTGGTTCAACAGAAACACTTAAAGTAATAGATGTTATCAAAATAGTAGAAAAAGTTTTGAAAAAAAAGGTTCCATACACGTTGCTCAATACAGCAGTGAACGAAATTCCTTATCAATCTTTAGACTATACAAAAATTCACAAAAGATTCAATTGGTCACCACGATATTCTCTAGCGAAAACATTACCAGGGATGTATCGATGGTATAGAAAGATATTTCGTTCATGAAGAAGTCCAAAAAGAAATTTCAGTCTTATTTCTCCAGAGAAGTTATAGTTACCACTTTGATATTTTCTATGGTCTGGGCTGTTTTGACGTATTTTTTGTTTTTCTTTAATCTCACAAATCAAGTTGGTGATACAACATTTGTCGCCCAGGTTCTCAATAATTTCAAGTACACCTACCGGATGCAAACTACGTATTACACCTCGACTACCGAGTCTATTGATCATGTCTGGTACAAAAAGGCAGAAGAAGTATGCAATATGGATCTGGAAACAAAGTTCACGAATACTCCCTGGGGACATCATTATTTTATTGCATATGCTCTTATTCCCCTTGCGAGAGTAATGGACGTACAGTTCCTCATCGCATTGCTTCATGCAGGAATCTATACTTCTGTACTTGTCTTTTCTTATGTGTTCGCACGAATGAAACGGTTGAATGTTATACTTGCGCTCTTGTTCACTATTCTTGTACTCCAACATCCTCTTTGGGATACGGGATTGACTGGCCAGTTTTATTTCAATCGATTTTTCCTTCCATTCAGTGCTCTGACTATTCTTCTGCTAGAGAAAAAGAAATCGAATTATCTTTTTATTGGTATTGCGGGTCTTCTTGCAGCAAGTACGAATGAAATTTATGGAATTATCATCTTCATGATCATGCTTTCGCATATGTGGATACGCCGAAAAATTGATATAAAAGTTCTGTTTTTAGCGATTCTGCTTTTGGCAACAAGTGTGGTCTCAACAATATATATTCAGAAAACTTTTCCCCTTGGTTCAACTCAAACAGATTCGCTTGCAAGAACTTTTAGCGGAAACATTCACACAACCACACAATACGTATGGTCAAATATTCAAGATCCCAAAACTCAAACTTTTTTGATTGTAAATATTTTCTCGATGGGTATTTTTGTATTTTTTGACGTTTGGCTTATTGCGCCTCTTGTTCTCGTGATGCTTCCAAACCTATTAATTAGTGTGGGTGGAGCAGAAAAAATCGGATGGTCATCTCACTATCACACAGGGTATTTTATTCCGCTCATATGGCTAAGTCTTTTAGGTTTGAGTAAACTGAATATAAAACCACGGTTACAAGCGGCTTTTATATTGTGTTGTATTGTTCTCATTGCATACATAAATCCATATGATCTTTACAGGAATCAAAAACCGAATTTTGTGCCTAAAAAACTGTTTCAAAATTTTGATTACTATCGCACGCACGGAAAGTTTAGTCTAGACTTTCGTAGACGCTTGCGCAATGCTGTCAAAGATGGAGAAAAAGTGAGCGCTCCAGAGGCTATTGCGTATAATTTTTTTGATCACACAATGTATTATTACCCGATGGGCATCGACAGCGTTGATGTTGTTCTCTTGAAAGTGGATAAAACAAAAACTGGTGATAAAAAATATTACTCCATTAACTACGGACATCAAGATCCAGATCTTGATGCATGTATCATTGAGCGTATGAAGAAAGGTGGATTTGATTTTTCCGATCCAATCATTGTTGATGGTTGGGCGGTGATCAGAAGGAAGTAATAATAATGAAAAAAATAATCACCGTTGGCATCCCATGCTATAACGAAGAAGAAAATGTTGAGATAACTTATACAAAAATTCGGCAAATTCTTCGAACAATTCCTTCGTATACTTTTCGATTTCTTTTTGTCAACAATGGAAGTACTGACGAGACGAAAAAGAAAATTTTATCCTTGGTTCGTAAAGACAAAAGCGTGTCAGGAATATTTCTGTCGAGAAACTTTGGTTTTGAAGCTTCTATTGCTGCCTTGCTTAATTATGCTACAGGAGATGCTGTTGTTATACTTCCATGCGATTTGCAAGATCCCCCAGAATTGATACCAAAGTTTATAAAGAAATGGGAGGATGGGAATAACATCGTAGCTGGAAAATATAGAAATACCGAGGATGATATTTTCACTGCTTTCTTGCGAAGAACGTTTTATTTTATTTTTAAGAAAATATCGGACCTCGATATTCCAGTAAATGCTTCCGAGGTTGCCTTACTTGATAGAAAAGCGTTGGAAGCGCTGCGATCGCTTCCTGAAAAATTCAGATTTTTCCGAGGCTTACGTGTATGGATTGGATTTAAAGTTGCGTTTGTTCAATATCATAGGGGGAAACGTATGTATGGTTCAAGTGCATACAACATCATTTCCTATTTTAAGTATGCGGAACGTGGAATATACGGATTTTCTTATTTGCTTTTGGATATGATGATGTATGCGACTTTAGCATTAGTGTGTCTGTCTTTTTTCTTAGTTCTCCTGTATGTTGGATATCATTCATTTGCGAAAGTAACATATGAAATATTGCCAACGATTCTTTTAGCGATGTTTTTGCTTGGAAGCGTCCTGCTCTTTGGTATGGGAATTCTAGGGAAATACATTCAAGTAATTGTCGAGGAGTCGAAGAATCGGCCGGTGTACGTGGTAGATGAAATCGTAGGAGCAAAACATGGATAAGAAAAGATATATTCCAGTTTCTGGTAAGGTATTCGACAATCATGAGATTAACAATGCCATCGCGGCAGCAAAGGATGGATGGTGGACCGAAGGAAGATTTGCTAAAGAGTTTGAATCTAGACTTCGCAAATTCCTTCCTATTGACTACGTAACTCTGGTAAATTCAGGGTCTTCGGCAAATCTTATTGCAATTGCGGCACTTACATCAAAGGTATTTGGTGAACGACGGCTCCAACCTGGGGATGAAATCATCATGACGCCGTTAGGATTTCCCACAACCGTAAATCCGGCAATTTTGTATGGACTTGTTCCAGTATTTATTGACGCGGAAAAAAACTCACTTAACATGAACGCTAAACTACTCGAAAAAGCATATTCAAAGAAAACAAAGGCCATTATGGTGGCACATACTTTAGGTAAACCATTTGATTTGAATTCGATCATAAAATTTGCACAGAAACATCATTTATGGGTTATCGAAGATTGTTGTGACGCCTTGGGTTCAAAGTTTGAAGGACAACATGTAGGGACATTTGGCCATATTGCTACCTTCAGTTTTTACCCAGCACATCAAATTACCATGGGAGAGGGCGGTGCAGTTGTCACAAAAAATCCTCTCATTCATCGGTCACTTCGCCAGTTTCGTGATTGGGGAAGAGACTGTTGGTGTGATACAGGAAAAGATAATACATGTGGAAGGCGTTTTAGATGGAAATTGGGTCAGCTTCCGATGGGATATGATCACAAATACATTTACTCGCAGATTGGGTTTAACCTCAAACTCACCGATTTTCAAGCGGCGATTGGTGTGGCACAGATGGATAAACTTCCGAAATTTATCGAGAAAAGAAAAAGAAATCATGCGCTACACGTACAATTTTTCAAGCAATACAAGAAATATTTTGATATTGTCGAAAAATCGAAGAACGACGACCCATGCTGGTTTGGCTTTGTGCTTATAGTAAAAAAGACCGCACCTTTTACTCGAAATGAGCTCACGGAACACCTCGAAGCACAGGGAATTGGAACACGGAATATTTTTTCTGGGAACATGTTGCGTCATCCCGCATACGAGCACATTAAATGTAGAAAAGTTGGGAAATTTGAGGTGGCAGACTTCGCAACATATCAAGCGTGTTGGATTGGTGTTTTCCCTGGGATTACGATACCAGAGATACGATATATCCATCAAGTTGTTCGACGATTCGTCCAAGAGAAGGAAATGACACATGTTGAAAACCATGACACTAAAAAATAAGACCGCTATTGTCACAGGAGCAAGTTCGGGTATTGGCGTTGCAATAGCTAAAAAACTAGCATCTGAAGGATGTGCGCTTGTACTCGTGGCAAGAAAAGAAGAAGCTCTTATCCAATCTGCCAAACAGATAAAGCAAAAGTTTAAAGTACGTGTTAAATGCTATGTATGTGATATGACACATGGTGAGGAAATTCTCAACTTAACAAAGAAGATAAAAAAAGATTTTTCATCAGTGAACATACTGATAAATAACGCTGGTGGGAGTCATATAACTGAGCCGACTGACGTGCTGGACACGGCGTTTGACAAAGATATTGCACTCAATTTGCGCGGAACACATCTGTGTTGTCGTTTACTTTCAGAGATCATACAAAAAGGTGGGGCGATTGTAAATGTGAGTTCATTGAATGGTCAAACAATCATCTCTTCTTCACACGGAAAGAATATGATCAAAATTGGATATGCAGCAGCAAAGGCTGGCGTGATTCAACTTACTAAAGCGTATGCTTGGGAGCTTGCTGAACGAGGCATTCGTGTAAACGCGGTTGCGCCAGGTGCGATCTATCCAACGGGCATGACTGGAGATTGGGATAAAGAAAAACAACTAAAGATTAAACGTGAAGTACCGCTAAAACGGTTAGGAAAGCCAGAAGATGCTGCAAACGCGGTGTATTTTCTTGTTTCGGATTTATCGAGCTTTATTACTGGTCACACACTTGACGTAAATGGTGGCAGGTACATGAATTGATCTGTTTTGTGAACTCACTTTTTAGCGATCACAATAAAATTATCACCCTTTTCTGGATGTTCGTCGGTTAAAACAGTTGCTCCTAAAAGATCTTTATACGAAACATTCATCTTATGAATCATCCATTCTGATCCGATTTTTGCCATGAGATCTTGTATAACATTGTTTTGGCGAAGAAGGCTATACAGTTCAAATTTTACTGTTTGAACAATTCCTGGTTTTGGTCGAATAGTATCTGCTCCTTTTGTCATAAGTGCTCTGCAAATCTGGTTCGTTGTTTGGGAAATATCAATTTTTTGGAATATTTGGTCTTTTTTGCATAGTAATGAGATTTCTTTATAGTAATACTCGTGGAGGTGAGGAAGAACGAGTCGATACTTCTTATTCTCACTAGGATTAACGCTGAAAAGATCTTGACAAAATGATCTATTTGGTGTTCCAATAACCGCGATTCCACCTTTTTTTAAAATACGGGATATTTCTTGAACGTAGAGTGGAGCATCTTGCTTAGGAATATGTTCAAGGACATGAGAGGACACAACAAAGTCAAACGAGGAGGTTGGAAACGGCAAAACTTTGCCTTCATGTTGCGTGAAGATCACTCCATGTTTTTTATATTGTGACCTCGCAAACGCAATACACGCAGTAGAGTAATCAATGCCAAAATAGTCGTATGTTTTGCCAGCAGTATCTTTTACAAAAGAAATATTTCTACCAGTTCCACATCCAATATCCAGTATTGATGCAGATGTTTTTATTTGTTTCTTGAGTAGATCACAAAAAATAAGATAGACAGGAACAGAGTTTGCGTAATGTGTAAACGGAATTCTGTTTTCGCCCGCACCTTCCTTTGCAACATCGCTTGGAATGTTGCCGATTGGATTACGTTGACTCCATCGATAGAACTCAAGCCCTTGCCTCAATAACGATGTCGTCATATCTTCCCTTCTATAAATCGTACCTGCACATGCGTTGTCTTCGCAAACTCCTCAAATGATGCAGATGTTTTTGGACAAAAGACAATGAGATTTTTTGATAGTCCGCGCATTTTTGAGAGAAATTGGATGCATCGTTCAGGATTATAGGTGAGAATGCCGGGAGCAAACGTGTATGTTTCCGCCAACATGAAAAAGAAGCGTAGAAGATTGGTATTTCCAAGTGCAATTGCCATGTCGGTCATTTGATTATGGAGTACCCATGTTGATCGTTTCGTACTCGACGCAAGAATCTCCAACTCGCACAGCAGTTTAACTCCCGTAGCAAAATCTTTCTTTGCTAGAAGTGGAAGAAATCTGAGGTTATTGATACTCAACATCACAAATGATGGAATAGACAATTTGAGTACGCGACTCATAATCATGCCAATCTGTGAACCCGACGTCATTTGTCTTGCAATTGCAGATACGTCTGGAACAAGTATCTTTGGTGTGTACATAGCATTCACGATCATTGCCTCACCCCTTTTTCATAACATGTTTGAATAATATCCTCTGTCTGAAGAGCTGCGTTCAGTGAATTAGGAACTTTTTTTGATATTTTCGTGTTAATTGCACGAATAAATTCTAGATTCTCTACATAATACGCCTCACCATATGCACTGGGATTTATTGAAAATAGATGAGGCTCTTGTTGAGGAAGATCAAAAAACGGAATTGATAACGATTTTTTGTTTGCATTTTGTATTGAAATGCCCTGCGATGTAGCTGTTACTGTTGCCCGGTCAAATATACAGCTGACGAGATAATCGGCTACATGTTTTCCGGCGACGCTCCATGAAAGTGAAATCTTTCCAGAAAATCCTACATGCGTGAATGAAAATTGTGCCTCATCCTCTACTTCTGTTGAGTACTTCTTTGTAATCTTTCCTGTCATATGTGTTGGTTTTCCAAAACATGTTTGTATTAGTGAGAAGAGATGGGGACCCGGGTTCATGAGCACCCCTCCCCCCGAAAGTTTTTTGGAAAACATCCATCCTTTTTTAGGAGCAAACACTTCACCATGTTGGAATGTTGCTGTGTAAGAACGTATTGCTCCATATTTTTTTTCCTGAATAATGCGCAATAATTCTTGAAAAGGCCGATGATAAAGCAGTGTATAGCCGGTGTGAACGACTGCTTTAGGATGAAGGGTGCGAAGCTCGGTAATCTGTTGTCGGTTCAGAGTAACCGGTTTTTCAATAAACACATGCAGGTTGTGTTGAAGCGCTTCTTTCAGAAGTTGGAGATGAGCAAAGGTGGGTGTGACGATATAGACAGCATCGAGTTGTTCATGCCTTAGCGCATCTTGAAAAGATGGATAGAAGTTTCCAGGAATTCCCATACTTTGAAACGTTGCAAACAATGTAGGATTTGTATCGATCAACGCTGCGATCTCCACTTGGGGCATTAAGTGGAGAAGTGTGGCGTGAAGCATTCCCATTTTTCCCAATCCGATGATACCGACACGAGTT
>ORJL011472075.1_pt1 | contig 11638 bp, 9 predicted proteins | sample 1779941 | NCBI WGS metagenome assembly ORJL01 (sample SAMEA104232317, study PRJEB22302) | groundwater metagenome | biome: forest; feature: aquifer; material: groundwater | place: USA | collected 2011-08-07 | depth 5.8 m | reverse complement strand
GAGGAACAGTTTTTCAGAGCCAACGCGCGGCATCTATACAAAGGCGGAGGGAAGCGTCTTCATTGAAATGACCAAAAAAGACGCCAACTTTTTCAAGTTTCGGTATCTCTTTGGCCAATACAACGGATTTTTGAGATATTTCGTCTTTACGAACAACGCTCGCTTCGACAAGATATTCACGGTCGCGGCCGCAACGAGCGTTCCGGCCAACGAACTCTTATTCTTAGGCGGCGACGACACGATCAGGGGCTTTACCAACAACAGCCTCGGACCGCAGGATACGAACGGGAACGCCACCGGCGGCGAGTTCCGCTGGATATACAATGCCGAACTAAGTTTAAAGCCGACGAAGAACTGGCGGCTGGTTGGCTTCTTCGACATCGGCGCCCTCACGAACGCATTTGACCAGATGACCTGGGATCAGGTTCGGTATTCGACGGGCCCCGGCCTTCGTTACATCACACCCGTAGGGCCGGTGAGGCTCGATTACGGCATCAAGCTCAACCGGCGGACCGGCGAAGACTTCGGCCGCCTGCACTTCACGTTCGGGTATGTGTTTTAGAGTGTCATTCCCACGTCTGCGGGAATCTCGTTAAATTAGGCCGCCTTCGGCGGCGACTTTATTCTTCGAGCGAGTTCCGCCGCAGGCGGGACGAGTCGAGAAGCTTCCCATGACGCAAAATAGGTTCTCGACTCCGCCCCGAACCAAGTGGTTCGGGGCTCCGCTCGAACAATAAATGACGCAACTTTGAAATTCCTATACATCTAGTTGCTATATGTTGCTAGAGGTGAACGTGATTGTAGATGTCTGCGAACCTGTCGTGGTGTTGCCTGAAAAATCAAGCTTCATATATAGTCTTCCTCTGTTCTCATCTGAACCGCCATAAACGATCTCGCCGTTCTCTGATTCATCGTCATCCGTACCGTCAGGCACGGCCGTGATCTCGAAACCGTCCCCAATTACGTTTTGAGACGTTGCGGAATCGATCCGAATAGCTGTAGAAAAACCAGGAGTACCAACGTCGCCAACAGCCAGGTCAAGATTGGTATCGGTGTCGGATGCAATAGCAACAACGCTCGCCGTATTCTTTGTCTCACACTGCAATCCCGTCAGCTTTATAGCTGGTAGCTTGCTGTAGAAAATAACGTAGCCGGCAGCTATACCGGCAATATCCTCGCCATCGGGAGTTAATGCAGTATCTCCGTTAACTCCTCCGCTTACCACGCCAGCGATATCAGCTTCAGTAAGCAGGCCGTTAGGGCCGTTAGGTGCAGCGGCTGTCTGCGCGGCCCAGTCCGACGCCTCGATCGTCCATGCAATTGTCTCTGGGACAAATGCTGTTTCTGCCGGCGAGGTGCATTCCACCGTGACAGTCATATTATCGGCTTCTGCCAGCGCATCACCGTTCGTCTTCGCATTGTATGTTATCAACGCGGCGCCAAGGCTTAAGATCAAAGCCATTAAAAAAAGTCTCTTCATGTTTTTTTGCCCCATATTTAAGTGCCCGGCGTAAATACAAAGGCAAAGGTGGCCAGGCGAACTCCAAACACCTTCTTCATATCCGGCTCCGCTTCTCTCCACTCCCCCTCTGGCATCCGTGCAAAAAGTGGGCCAATAAAAGATATTGATTTTGCTGGTGTTTTTTGATTTGAACTGACAGAGATGCCGAATTTTTGGCCAAAACCCATTACTACCACTGCCCAATATTGGGCAGTCCAGGGGGTCACCCCTTAGCGACGGTGTCAAGTTAAAATAGAAGAATCCATCCGGGCTAATATGTATTTTCCCACAGTTTCATCTAGGGGGTCAGGCTTCGGTAATTAGGTTGTTTTATTTCACGCACAAGACACGGTCTGTAACTCTTTTTAATATCAGCACTTATCTGCCGTATCAGCTTTCCAGTGGTACTCTCTTTTTTCGCCAGTTCCAATTCAATGCGTTTAATTGCCTCCGATACAACAGGCTCGCTCCTGCCAAAATATTTGCCAACTTCCTTTGCGGTTTTGTCGCACATTGTCTTACAAATATAGGCCACGAATCCTCTTGCTCTCGCACCAAGACGCTCTCGCGTAACGGATATGATCCGCTCTTCTCCGATATCCATGCAACCAGCCACCATCTTCACAACATCGTCAATCTTCACATTATAATATTCGAAGTCGCCAGCATCCGCATCGCCCACTTTTACAACTTTATCGGTAAAATCGTTATCACCCAAAACCCTCTGCTCTTTAAGTTTGTAATATGATTCGTTATGATCGGCCTTTCCGCCATTCACATGCCTCTGCAATACATTAACAGCACGCACCGGATGTCTTCCAAAAATACTGAGCACCTCTTTTGCTGAAACAATATTCCCGTCCTTAAGCCGGATCAGGTCATAAAATGAACTCCATCGCCAAGCTATCGGCCGTTTTACGAGCTTCGCTCGAACGGGATTCTGCGCTATATAACGGATCAACTCTAATAAATAACTTTCTTTCTGGCACAAAATGGCCTTGTAGCGCCCTTGAAATAAGTGCCCAACTTTCTTATGCCGACGATTAAACTTCTGCGTGTAGGTAAATTGCAACGCCTGCATAATTCGCGACAAATGAACCTTGTCTGTTTCAATCAGGAGATGCACATGGTTCGGCATTAACACATAAGCATACAGGATAAACTGAAACCGCTCTTTATAAAAACTCAAGCGCTCAAGAAAAAATTGGTAGTCTTCATCATCGGCAAAAATCCGTTGCTTGTTATTACCCCGCGCAATGACATGATAAAACGCACCTGGAAACTCTATTCTTGGTTTACGTGCCATACAGCATTACTATTAAATTACAGGTGCATTGTCAATACCGAATTACCGAAGCCTGACCCCCTATTTCGTTCATTTCTTAAAGACACCGAACAACTTATCCAGCGTCGTTTTTTCGAGCTTCGCTATTGAGCCCAGCTCTCCGGCATCAAGCCATATGCCTTCGCAGCCGAAGCATTTGTCAATCTTGATTCCCTTGTAATCGATCTCGTGAAGTTCCATTCCGCACTTTGGGCAGCACATAAAATGCAGTTCCTTCAACCTTCTCTTTTCCCCATCTTGCACATTTTTGAGTCGCTCATCTTCCGTCTTCTTCTTTCGCTCAAGTTCGAGCCTGGTAAAGTACTCCTCTTCCATACCACTTGGTTTTACCGGCATAGTAGCTCCCCTTTTCTTGTTGAAACTTGCCCTTCAGTTTGTCCAGCAGTCTTCTTGCCCACAGCAATTTCCACATCTAGAAACCTTCCGAAAATTCGGGCCGCCAAATTGAATGTTTAAGGCGGAAAAGGGGCAAGGTCAAGGGAAAAACTGCGAGCTGTGAGCTGTGAATTCCGTTGACAGAATTTCGATACAGATAACGTTATCAGGCCTAAAGACCTGCGCTACAAATTATTTTGTAAGTAATTCTGATTGACCGCCGCGGTCTCCATGCAAAGATAGGGCTTGATGAATGTCGCGCGCTGGTTGATCCAGCTGCGCATCTTTCTATACATCTCTTCTCTGATCGGCCTGAAATAGCGCATCTTGCCGTTGGCCGGAATGAACTCGCCGGTGAATATCTTTGTTTCCGGAAACCTCTTCTGGACGACCGATTTGAGGCTTGGGGGAAAGCGCAACGCCCCAAGGCTAATCCACGCGATGTTTGATGCGGGAATGTATTCAAAGAGCATATTCACCACATCGCTGTAGTCTTCCTCCCATCCTTCATAATTTATCATCGGATCAAAGTGAAATCCTACCCTGTAACCTGCCTTCACACACGTTCTGGCGGCCTTTAGGCGGTCGACCAAATAGGCGGAGTTCTTCTCCTCCCTGTCTATCAACTTCTGCGGGTTCAAGGACCATGAAACGACCGTGTGGCCGTTGTGCTTCAGCCCAACGAGGTTCTTTATATTGGCCGTCTTTGTCTTGAACTCGAAGGTGGCGTTCTTCTGCGCGGCAAAGAAATTGACTATCACCTTTGAATAATTGGTGATGTGGTCATAGGCAAGGCTGTCTGAAAGCTCGCCTGTGCCTATCCTGAAATCCTGCTCCGGCCTGGCTTCTATGTGGTTTCTCACCGATGAAAGTATCTCTTCAATGTTTACATAGACCGTCACCATCGGGTTGTTGGCAATATAATGTTGCAATATGCAATAGGTGCAGTCGCACGGGCAGCCTTGCCCAAGGTCTATGGTATAATAGCCACAGCAGACGACCCCTTCGCACATCCCCTGGCACGCCTTGAAGGCAACTCCCTTGTGAGGGGTCAGGATTAACTGGCGCTTGGCCTTGGCGATATCGGCCGGGTGCTTCAATGAATGGACGTCATCGACCACATCTACGGCCACGCCTTCAAGTCGGTCCATGATGAACTGGGTCGCCGGATACATGAGGGCGGATTTGTCTATCCACACCTGATCGAATGTTGCGTCGCCTTTCATAAAGTGTTTTGTCATTCCCGCGAAAGCGGGAATCCAGTGAGTTCGTGAGATCCCCGCCTTCGCGGGGATGACACTTACACCCGATACCACTCAAATATCTTGTGCCAGTGCTGTTTGTCGAACGCCTCTTGTATCTTTGAAACAAGGGCGGTAAGCTCTTCCGGCGCACTGAACTGATATTCGAGTTTGAGTTTCGGATCTTCAAAATACGGGTCCGCAACGAGCTTTGCCATCTGCGGCAGCTGTAAGCCCGCAATGAGCGATGTCAACTGGCGCTGACGCTCCGTCAGATGCGGCAGGCGAACACTCCGTAGTGTCTGTCTGAGCGCAGCCACCTTCTCAGGCGCCGCAACGGTCGGGTCGGCCACGATCGTCAAGAGCTGGTATCTCTGCAGGATCTCTTCAACGCTCGTGCCATCACGCGCCGCTATCTCGCGGATAAGCGTCAAAAGCTCGTTCAACTTGCTTGTGCTGGGGCTGACGTGCTTCAGAACATCCAAGAGCGACGCCTGAGTTGAAGGAGTGAACTCTGCAATTCTATTGGCGCTTGAAATAGCAAAGCCCTTTTCAACGACGTGCTGCTTCATCGGTTCGATCAGTTGCTGGAGAGCCAGGAACTGATGAAGTATCTTATAGCTCGGCTCTTCGCCCATGAGCGGCATATAGTTCCTCACCACCTCTTCCTCTGTGACCGCGAAGGTCTTGATGAGTTTTGTGCAGACGTTGAACCTTTCAACGATGTTCAGCTGGCGCGTGAATACGTTGTCGTGCAGGTTGTATAAAAATGCCTGCATAGGTGACAGGTCATGTGGTTCATAAATGAGTGCCGGGATCGTTTGTCGGTTCAGTTCCTGACATGCGAGCAACCTTTTAAATCCGGTGACCACCTGATAGGTCCCCTCTTGCGTGTGACGCAGCGTGATGGGGTTGATGACGCCCACATTCTTGATGGAATTTTTCAATTCCTCAAGCCCCGGGGCAAAGGTGATGCGGAAACTGTCGTCCGCAACGTTGATCTGGTTTGTTTGGATATATTGTAATATCATAGTGAGGTGTGCAGGTATCAGGTTATCCGCCCGAACGCAAGAATTAATTTTAATTTATGCGATGACTGTTGCAAAAAATTTATTTTGACACTATTCTTCGAGCGAGCGTGAGCGAGTCGAGAAGCCAAAGTGAATGTATGGATAACACGTGCCAAGTGCCACGCCTCGCTGATAGAAACGGGATATGAGAATATCAGCGTATGGGTGAAAGCAAGGATGAGGCATGGCACTGTCTGAGGAGATCGTCCCGCTCAGCGGGACGATTTCACATATGGATATTGCTTATATGCGTTTGGCGTTAGAGGCTGCACGAGAGGCGGCAAAACTGGACGAAGTGCCGATCGGCGCAATCGCGGTGATGAACGGGAAAGTGATCGAGGCCGCCCACAACGACCGCGAACGGACAAAGAACCCTTTGGGACACGCGGAGCTCCTGCTGCTGCAAAAGATCGTCGAAAAAAAACTGTTACCAAGCTGGCGATTCGACGAGGTTGATGTCTATGTAACCTGTGAACCCTGCCTTATGTGCATGGGGGCATTGCTTCAGGCGCGCGTGCGGCGCTTGGTCTTCGGCTGCCACGATAAAAAGGCCGGCGCGTGCGGCTCGCTCTATGATCTATCGAACGATCCAAGGCTGAACCATCGGATCGAGGTAACAAGCGGAGTGTTGGCGAACGAATGCGCGAGGCTTTTGAGCAAGTTCTTTAGTGTACTGCGAAGGCCAAAATGAAAGATGCGTCAAATCTACATCATTTCAGTTCTCGCTATTCCCAATTTAACCGGACAGTAGTGATATCGCCCATATACCCCCCTCGAAATTATCCGCTCCAGCCAATGTATCTTCCAATTTCAAACACAAACGCAACAAAAGGGTCTGCTTGCTTTACTTTTAATATGCCATCAAATATGCCCATGGCGCCGACTTCCAAGCCAACTCCTCCAACGCCTGCTTCTACGGAAAGCGTCCCTGCCGGCATGACAAAGCCGAGGTGTCTTTTATCGAAGGTAACTGCGGCGCCGACGCCGATATTAGCCCCAATTAAAAGATCGATTTTCCTCTCCCAGTACGAAAATCCGACCTCAAAGAAAGTATTTATTTTTGTGTTAGCCGGCATACAGAAAACCGCGACAGAAGGCCCCGCGTCTAAAATCCAGCCGCGTTGCATTTTATATTTCAAAAACCTTGCGTCTATAATGCCGCCGAATTGGGGCTCGTCAGTAGATATGACCCCGCTTCTGGCCACATCCCTCTTTTGCTCGAGCAAAACCGCCGGTGCCGCCGTGAACCTGTATTTTTTATCTACCGGATTTGGCATGTGTATCTCCTTATTTTGCCATAGGTCCGAAGGCTGGCGCATCAAATGGACCAATATACGGTCCGCCTTGTTCCAATGGATTTTTTTTCACCTCTTTAAATTTGAACCACTCAAACTCAAAAGGACCAATTTCGACCGATGGCATCCTCGGCGACATCATCATCTGATCCTCCAGAGAGAGTGGAGTATCAAGCCCGCACTGCAGTTTTAACTCCTGCAGGCAGTCCATCTTCTGTGGACCCTTCTTCATCTTCTCACAGGCCCCTTTCATTTGCTGACAGGATATAATAAAATAATCCAGTTTCTCTTTGAACTCCTCGCTCTTATCTACTTCCTCCTTCAATTGATCCAATTCATCATCTGTAATCATTGGAAGGGTTGAGTCCACAAATTTTCCAATATCTACCGCCCTTTTCAATGCGGCCCGCGCTTCTGCATATCTTCCTAGCTTAAGGAGTATCCTTGCCTTAAGCAGGTACGGATCGGAAAGGCCAGCCGATTTAGCAAGCGCAACGTCGACCCACGTCAGAGCAGTATCATTTTGGCCAAGTGAAAAATTAACCCTTCCCAAATAATAATATCCCATCATATCCTGAGGAACTAACTCGATCAGTTTTTTAAAGGGATTAATTGCATCCTCATATTTTTTTGTGGAAACAAACAGGATAAGTCCCTTTATTAAATGCCCCATAACATTATTGGGATCAAACTTTGTCACTTCATCCAGTTCTGCAAGGGCTTCTGAAAATTTATTTTCGCTGGCAAACAGGCCCGCCCTAAAGAGACGGGCAACAACATAGTTGGGTTTTCTCTTTATCGCCTCATCCAGAGACGCAATGGCCTTTGCATTATCATCCTTTTGCAGATATGCCGCACCCATCAGAAAATAGATATCTGCATCTTTAGGATTGATGCCTAGATATGTTTCTATCACTGCAAGGGCCTCATCAGGCCTGTTTGTCTGTATCAAAATAGATGCCTTGTTATAATAAAAATAACCCAAATACCCATGAAGTTTTTCGTTATCATGGGCGATAGCCTTGTCAAAAAGAGCCAATGCCTCATCAAATTTTCCACGCCTCCCCTTGATGACTCCCAGTTCAGAATACGCAACTGAATAATCTGGATCTATTTCAATAACCCTTTTTAGATAACCTTCAGCCTCATCGAGTTTACCCATGCCAAGATACAATACTCCAAGCCCACGCAGGATATCAACCGCCTTGGGATCTACCTCCAGCGCTTTTTTAAAATACTTGATCGCCTCATCGACCTTTCCACTCTCCAAAAGTGTCCGGCCAACTCTAGAATAGATATCTACCTCACTGGAAAAATATTCATCCCCGGCCTTTTTAAAGGACTCAACGGCCTCATCAACCCGCCCAAGTTTTGTGAGCGCAACTCCAATATTATTGTAGACCTGCGGAGATACCTCCCCACCCAATTTAAATGCAATATTAAACACAGTATTAAGTTCTTTCAGGGCGTCCTCGTCTCTGTCCAGTGCTAACAAGGCTATTCCACGCCAGGCGCGGAGGACAGCTTCCGATTTCTCTCTTCCACTAAGAGAAAAATCCGGGTGTTTCATCGCCTTGTCAAAAAGGATCAGTCCCTCTTCGCCGCGCCCACGGAGCGCAAGCACGACACCTTTAACTCCCTGCGCCCGCCATCGATCCGGGTCTATTTTTAGCGCACGGTCGGCCGCCGCCTCTGCCTCGTCTATCCTCCCCATTTCTAAGAATAGATGTGCCATCCTTGCATGCATCTGTGCATCTTCCGGAATCCGCTTGATACATTCTTCATAATGAACAAGGGCATCTGCCATTTTCCTGGACTTAAATAATATCTCTGCCATTGCACGGTGCACCTCTGCATTCTCTGGTTCTAATTCAATGGCCTTTTCTGCCGCCTTTAATGCCTCGTCAACTCTATCCTTGGTCAGCAGACAGCTTGACATCTGACTCCAGACAAACCCGGATTTTGGATTCAGTTTTACCGCTGTTTCAGCATGTTTCATTGCCTCATTGTTCTGTCCAATAAACAACAGGGTGGATGATATTTCTGTTTCGATAAAGGAATACTCTTCTTTGTTCTCAGCCAGTTTAAGTGCCAGCTTTAGGTGATGTAACGACTTTTCATATTGTCCGACGGATCTTAAGGCGACCCCAAACCTGTAATCAAATTTTGCAGCCATCCATCCAATTTTAGGATTCAATTTTAACGCCTTCTCATAAGCCTCTGCCGCCTCCCTATATCTGTGAGACTCTGTAAGGAGAAAACCAAGCCGCTCATATGCCCTCCATGCATCTGGATTTTGCGCTGCAACCTTTCTTAATTCATCCAAGGCCTCCTCTTGTCTGTTCGAATAGTAAATGGCATTTGCATGGAGTATCTGGGCATCAATAAAAGTTGGATCGATGGCCAATGCCTTCTCAAACATCTCAACCGCAAGGGAATGCTTGTCCTGATTACCATAAACAATGCCTATCCCAGCATAAATCTGCGCAAGGAGCTGCGTCTGGTCAGGGGGAACGAGATCCTTGAGCTTCAAATAACAGCTAAGGGCATCATTAAATGTATTGACATCGGTAGAGAGGAGAGAGGCCTTTTTTGAAAGGGCCATGATATTTTTTGGATCCAGAGCAAGCACCTTATCGAGCACGTTCACCGCCTCTTTGCGCCTGCCAAGCGCCACTAATGAATCGGCCTTTCCTAAATGCAACATCGTGTCTCCGGGACTAATTTTTATTGCCTTATCCAGATACAAAAGGGCGTTCTGATAATCACCCAGGTCAAAAGCGGCCCCAGATATTGCCGCATACGCCATCAAGCTCTCCTGCGGCTGGGTCGCTAACCTTTCCGCCCTTCCAAAATACTTAAACGCCTCGGTTGCATTGCCCAAAAAAATTAATGAATAACCACCAAAATAGGATGTTGAAAACATCTTCTGCCGTGATTTATCCTCCAGATATCTGACGGTTTCAAGACACCTTTTGGCATATCCAGACACCTCGTTCTTTCCATCCCCAGCCTTCTCCATAAACGGCGCGCATGCGTGGACTGTGACCGCCTCAATCTCCGTCTTTGTCCGCAAGACACCTTTTAGATCGTCTGAACCGTTAATATCATCAGCGGCCACAAGGAACGGCCTCAATTCTTCAGGCGCATCTTTGATGATTATAGGATTTATCGGCATTGGAGAATCCTTTCGCAAGCAAACGTGTACGACGACTTATAATTTAACTTATGCGCTGTGTCAAATTAAAAGATGGCAACAAAAAACCTATGGAACAATAGTGGGAGATGGTGTAAGTGGGGTTGTATATGCAGATCGGGAAGTTGGTTCTAAAAAATAATCTCATCGCGGCTCCGCTCGCGGGATATTCCGACCGTGTGTGGAGGCTCATCGTCCACGAGTGCGGCGCGGGGCTCGTCTTTTCCGAGATGGTCGCCGTTGAGGGCCTCATCCGCGCGCATAAAAAGACCAAACACTATCTCTTGAACTTTGACGAGGCCAGGCCCTTCGGCGTTCAGCTCTTTGGCGCAAAACCCGAAAGCTACGAGCGCGTATTTGAAACGCTGGCACAGTATAAGATCGATGCCATAGATATCAACGCCGGCTGTCCGGTCAAGAAAGTGGTCGCTCGCGGCGAAGGCGCGGCGCTCATGAAGACGCCAAAGGTCGTTGAGGCCATCATTAATATATGCCGCAAGATGTATAAGGGGCCTCTCACCATAAAGATCCGCTCCGGATGGGACAGTGAACACATAAATGCAACGGAGGTCGCTAAGGCAGCCGAGGCGTGCGGGGTCGATGCGGTCATTGTCCACCCGCGAACAAAGCTGCAGGGTTTTACGGGGCTCGCCGATTGGAGTATCATTAAAGATGTCGTTAAGGCCGTAAAGATTCCCGTGATCGGCAATGGCGACGTTAAAGGCGTAGAGAGCGCAAAAAAAATGTTCGACGAGACCGGCTGCTCCGGCATCATGATAGGTCGCGAAGCATTATATAACCCATTGATATTCCGTGAAATATTAGATGGCGCCCCACTCCCGCCAAACGCCAAGTTAAAGGTCATGCTGCGCCACTTTGAACTGGCGAACGAACGCGAGGACATACGCTGCACAACCAGCATAATAAAGAAGTTCATCAATAAATACCTGCGCGGCGTCCCGGATCATAAAGAAATGGCCCAGAAGGTCTTTAAGGCAAAAACGAACGATGAAGCGATCGACATTTTAAAAATAAATTATCGTTGCAATGGTTTTTGAGGCGGCTTAGATTGCGGCCAAAATAAGGAGTAGCAGCCTTCAGGCTGCGCTAAGTGAATTCAATCGGCGCAGGCTAAAGCCTGCTACTCCAGACCAAAAGGAGACGTTATGAACATAGGCATCCCAAAGGAAGTAAAAATAAGAGAATATCGCGTTTCGATGGTTCCTGGCGGAGTAAAGGCGTTAGTTGACTCCGGCCACAAGGTCTTCGTTGAAAAGAACGCCGGCGTCGGCAGCGGCATCAGCGACGAAGAATATCGCGCCGTCGGGGCGGAGCTTCTATCCACCGCAAAGGAGGTCCACGATCGCGCCGACATGATCGTGAAGGTGAAAGAACCTCTCCCGACCGAATATCAGTTCATGCGCGAGGGGCTCATCTATTATACATACCTGCATCTGGCGGCGGCCAAAGAGCTTGCGCAGGAGATGATGAAACGCAAGGTCATTGGCATCGCATACGAGACGATACAGATGGAAGACGGCAGCCTGCCGCTTTTGACACCGATGAGCGAGGTCGCAGGCCGCATGGCGGTTCAGGTCGGGCCCCCCCGCCTTGG
>ORJL010032244.1_pt1 | contig 11638 bp, 11 predicted proteins | sample 1779941 | NCBI WGS metagenome assembly ORJL01 (sample SAMEA104232317, study PRJEB22302) | groundwater metagenome | biome: forest; feature: aquifer; material: groundwater | place: USA | collected 2011-08-07 | depth 5.8 m | reverse complement strand
GTCACCCCTCACACAGGGTCAGGTAGGTACTTCCCCTACCAATTCAAATGACGAGTTCTACTTGCTTTTCATTTTGCTAGTAGTCCGATTTTATTGTATATTTCTATACAGATTGTTCGGAAACAAGGCGCACTCTTCCCATTATAGACATTAGCAACTGCGCCTGATTAACTGCGTATACTTATATGATTCGACACCTAATTTCCACATCCTTCATGCAGTGTCAATTTTCTCAATAAAATTCTGGGTTAATTCAAATTACTTAATTTCTACTTACGATTATTGTAATTTTACGCTTGAAAATAAATACAGGCCCGTACCCCATAGTACAGGCCTGATACAGCAGCTTTATCAAAACTCCAACACTTCCCCATTCCAAAAGAGATAAATATTCTTCTCCTTGACCTTCTTTCCGGTCAGCATCTCCAAGGCCCGGGCATAATAGCTAATCTGCAGCCTATACCTTTCCCTAATCATTTCCACTCTGCCGGCAGGCACATAATCGGTCTTGTAATCCAGCAGAACAATTCCATCCGGTTCCTCTAAGTAACAGTCGATAACTTCCTGCAGTAGCAGTGTTTCACACTGGTAAGCCTCGTCCCCCATATCCTTGTACAATTCCTGGCAGTATATCTCCATATTAAAAGGTACTTCCCTGTTTACACTCTCTGAAGCCATAATGAAAAAGGAGCCAGGAAGGTTTTTACACCCCCTGACCCATCGTTCGGAAAACTAACTAGAAATGTGAAAAATTAAGTTCTAATTTGACCACACCGTTCGACTGATATCAAAATGCTATTTAGCTGCTGATTTTTTGTTCTTGTTTGCAGCGCTTTCAGCAGACTCATAAACAGCAGAGGGGATCCGCCCAGTTTTAATATACTCAATCATCATAGGAGTTATATAAGGTACGAGAAGGGGCAGCAAGTTAGGCATTAAGGAATCCATGGTCTTGGGCAGCAGATCAGGCATCAGTTCCTCCATATCCTTAGGCAGTGGACCTACGCGGCGCGAAACCTCAGCGAGCATATCAGGCATAACCTTGGGCATGATCCCGGGGACTAACATCGGCATCATTACAAGCATCATTTTCCCCATCAAGGCCAGGCCGCCAGGTATATATTTCATAGCGTTCATCATGGGTACCATACCAGGAGGCATGTTGGCAAACATCTGTGGAAACAACGCTCCCATAACCTTAGCTATGTTTTCAGGATACATAAGAACAATAAATTTCTCAAAGTAACCCCACATTTCCAGCGAGAATTCAGTTTTATCTTCGGTTTCATAGCCTAAACCTTTGGCAATAAACCGCGCTAGGTCAGTTATCGGGATATCCATATTATTGGCTTTAACCTCTTGCCCGAGTTGTTTAAGGGCCGCCTGATATTGTACTAACTTCTCGGCGGCCTTGGTAAGCTGTTCGACCGTCGCGGAAGTTTCCTGGGATGAAGTCGCCACATATTTTGCCAAGTCAAGTAGTTTTTCACGGTTTTCCAGACTTGTCCCTAAACCAAGCCCCTACAATATGCCCTTCCATATCTGTTATGGGGACAGCTGTTATGGGGACAGCGGATGATTGAAATTCAAATCCAAAAGCTTCTTTCGGTACAACCATATTGACTGTTTTGTTATTTTTCATAGCAAGGGAAATAGCATCTTCTTGCATAGCTGGGAGCCCCACGGGATCAAAAGGGATCTTAATAATCCTTACCATTAACTTGAGCAAGATACTTTTCCCGATCAGTAACACCTAACATGCAATCTATTGGCACCAGTTGTTGGATAAACGGGGCTAAATAGACAACAACGTCCATCAAATTCTGAGTTCTTTTGCCATTACCATGAGACATGTCTTGATCGGAATGAACTGAATCTAACGTCACAGAATTATCTTCTTGCAAATAGTTTCCCTCCCATAATTAGTGAATTGTAAATTCACGAACCTTTCTCCTCTTCTAGGCCTTTTTTATTAAGACGATATAAAAACAAATGGGATAGTTAAGATTAACAAACGTACGATTTTTAATCTCGCACGTTTGTAAATTATTGTTTGTTCTTACAGCTTACAGTACTGTTACTAGTGACTTACTTTATTATCAAGTGGCACACTTTATTATTCAGTGACAGACTCTATTATTCAGTGACAAACTTTATTATCATTGAACAGTCTGTTAGCCGCACTTGGAGTAGCCGCAGTGGGTACAGACAACACAACCGCTTTCATGGTTAATGGCGCTCCCACATTCCGGGCAGGCCTTGTCCACAGCTACTCCAATTCGGGCCTTCTTGACCACTGCCTTTTCAGCGTTGGTCATCCCAGCTGCAGGCACAACTTTAGGGTCATGTGTTATAGATCCATTAAGATTTACGCCATTGGTTACACTAAAACCGTTTCCATTTCCGTTTCCATTTCCGTTTCCATTTCCGTTTCCATTTCCGTTTCCATTAACAGTTCCACCAACATCATTATATTTCTTGATGACTCGGGCAATCGCATCCGGACAAGAAGTTACATTGACACCCTCCCGGCGAATACAGGCAGGACAACGTATACCCTTGATTTGTTCAAGTATGGCATCCACCGATAGACCGGAGCGTAAGGTTATAGAAATAAGTCTTGCTGTAGCCTCAGATTGTGAGGAACATCCTCCAGCTCGGCCGGTATTTGTAAAGACTTCACAAATACCTTTTTCATCAGCATTAACACTGACATAAAGATTCCCACAACCAATTTTTATCTTCTCTGTTACCCCCATTGTGATTGAAGGACGCGGACGTGGGATAACTGTATTTACTTCTGGAATAAACGGTAATTTCGGTGCAATTACCGTTAGAGAATCCTCTACTTGATTGGGGACAGCTTCTTTAGAAACCGTCGCTGTACCGTTAGATAGAACCTGCTCTTCCCTACTTCCATCACGATAAACAGTCAAACCCTTACAGTTTAGATCGTAAGCCAACTGATAAGCTTCGGCTATATCCTCACGGGTAGCAGTACTTGCAAAGTTGATGGTCTTAGAAACAGCATTATCCACATATTTTTGAAAAGCGGCCTGAATCCGTATATGCCATTCAGGTGCAATCTCTTGAGCTGTAATAAATACTTCTTGCACCCAATTCGGGACCTCAGGCAAGCCTAAAACCGTCCCACTTAGCGCAATTTTCTGGCTGAGTCCCGGTGACTCAAAACCATATTCTTTGGCAAACGATTCGAAAATTGGGTTAACTTCCACTAAAGAAGTCCCGTCCATCACGGTCTTAGTATAGACCACGGCAAATAAAGGTTCTACACCACTTGAAGCCCCACAGATCATCGAAATTGTTCCAGTAGGAGCAATAGTAGTTAAGGTGGCATTACGCAATTTCATAATACCGTCATAGATTGACCCCTTATAATTCGGAAAAGTTCCCCGCTCCTCTGCCAAACGTTGAGACTCTACTCTTGCCTCTGTTTGAATAAAACGCATGACCTTTTCTGCACACTCCACAGCATCCTCAGAAGCATAGGAAATTTGCAATAAGATTAGCATATCAGCAAACCCCATAACTCCCAGTCCAACTTTACGGTTTCCCTTAACCATTTCTTCGATAACAGCTAGAGGGTATTGATTTGCTTCCACAACGTTATCCAGAAAACGAGTAGCCAAATGGGTCGCCCTCGCCAATTTATCCCAATCCACAACCATCTTGCCATTTTTCTCTGTCACCATTAACTTTAGATTAATGGAACCTAGGTTACAGGCTTCATTAGGAAGCAGTGGCTGCTCACCACAATTATGAACATAAATGCCATTAGCATCAAAAGCATTAATATCCGGTACTTGAACGTCGTAAACTTCCTGTTCAGCTAACTCTATAGATTCTTCGACAATTGCCACAAACCGTTCTCTATTAAGCGACCTTTGATACTGCCCGAGCTTTTCTTCTAGATTCCTTCGCTTCTTTTCATTACTAAAACTAACTACTTCAGCAAAAATCGGCAGGTTATCCTCAACAATAGCTAGTTCATGACCTGCTTGAACTTCATAATCCTGGCATCCACCTTTGCCATCGGTCATAGTTTTTGTTCCAGCAGGCTTACAGTTAGGATAAATTGTTGAAGCCATCCCCAAACGTTGTAACATACGCTGAGTGATTTTAAGCCCCTCCAAGTGATTCTGCCATAACCTAACCGATAAACCCTTTTCTTGAGAACCTGTTACCGTTCCGTCCGAATCAAATAGACCCCTTAAAAATCCCCGGTGAAACTCATCACTTGTTTTTTCCAAGCAGGAATTTATCTTTTTATCTCCGGGATATATATCGTACTCCTGCGCCAAATCACGCAAGGAAGCAAGTCGTAACCTATGCTCTTTTCTCTCGTCGATTATTTTCTGAAAACCTTCAAAGTCACTCCGGTGGGGCAGATCAAAAGCAGCCTTTTCGGCAGCCTTCATCATCGATTCGGCCTCTTCATCATCACCCCAAATGGAGATAATACCTCCTTCTTCCTTGAGTGTACCGTCTCCTAATAGAAGGCCTAATAAATATCCTTCATTGAAACTACCTTTGCCGTCCCATTTCATCCCTCTGTTATTCGAAAGGATAATTTGATCTCCTGGTTGTAATTCGCCTGCAGCTTTCCATTCCTCATAGACCTTATCACGTGTAATTTTTACAGCTATTCGAATTAAATGGTCTTCGGTAACTTTAATTTCGTAACCCCTGTCTGTCCGAATCTTCAAGACCTTTTTAACGCCAGTTTTAAAAAATCCTTGGTTCGCTGTCTTATGATATTTTCCATTTAAGGCTAATGTCGTTTCCTGTCCTATAATATCACTAACCTGAACTGGTCCTTTATCCGTCAGAACCCAAGCATCACCGGTTACACACGGATTTGTTGCCTCTATTTCACCTAATAGAGGCGTTGGGTTATCCTTATTCAACCGATCGATAAAAACGATCCCTGGTTCACCATTACGCCAAGCATGGTCAACTATTTTATTAAAAACATCTTTAGCTAACAATTGTCCGGCAACATCCCCAGTATGCGGATCAATAAGATCGTAAGCACGACCTTCGTGAACTGCTACCATAAATGCCTCAGTAATGCCCACTGAGATGTTAAAATTCGTTATTTCTTTGCTATTCTCTTTACACTGGATGAACTCCATGATATCAGGATGATCCACTCTCAATATCCCCATATTGGCACCACGACGAGTTCCACCTTGTTTAACCGCTTCTGTCGCGGCATTAAATACTTTCATAAAAGAAACTGGTCCTGATGCAACTCCACCCGTTGAACGTACAGCACTGTTTTTAGGACGAAGTCGTGTAAAACTAAAACCCGTACCACCCCCAGATTTATGGATGATTGCAGCATTCTTTATTGCATCAAAAATATCTTCCATCGTATCCTGTATGGGCAAAACAAAACAAGCACTTAATTGCCCAAGGTCTCTGCCGGCATTCATCAACGTGGGAGAATTCGGCATAAACTCCAGGCTGGCCATTAAAGTATAAAACTCTTTGGCAAGTGTTTGAATTTCTTTTTTATCTTTCTTATACTTTTCTTCTATTCCTGCTACAACGGTTGCCACACGATAAAACATGTCCTCAGGTGTTTCCACAACTTGTCCATTTTTTTGTTTTAAATAACGCCTTTCCAAGACTACCCGAGCATTCGGTGTAAAAGCTGCTCTCGGCCATGATTTCGGTGCTTTTTCAGTAAAACTCAACACAAATTCCTCCAACCACAATATTTTAAACTTTTCTTTGCACAAGTTCTTGAAGTTCTCGCATAAAACGCTGGACATCCGTAAATTGTCGATAAACTGAAGCAAAACGGATATAGGCTACCTCATCCATGTCAAATAGTCGCTCCATTACCGCCTCCCCTACCTCTTCACTGGAAACTTCACTTTCATGACTATTTCTTAACTCCTTTTCAATGGTATAGGCCGCTTCTTCAATCGCCTCCATTGAGATCGGACGCTTTTCACACGCTCTTTGCATCCCCTCAAAGATTTTAGTGCGCGAAAATTCATCTCGCCTACCATCTTTCTTAACTACAATCAGAGGAGTATACTCGTATTTTTCGTAAGTGGTAAAACGTCGAATACAACTGTCACACTCTCTACGTCGCCTCACGACGGTTCCCTCTTCAACCTGGCGGGAATCAAGAACCTTAGTATCCTCATTATTGCAAAAAGGACATTTCAAACCTTCACCCCCATATGTAGTGCATGATTATTTTAACCATACTACATATAGTGTGTCAAACCTTATTTAGCTATACTAAGCCTGTCCCGGCTTCCTTATGTAACGCTATGTCCTTCATCCTCGTCTTTTCGAGATTATTGATATTTTAAATAATACATTTTTAATTTGTGTTGAATTTAAAATGATTTACTACGCATTTTTTCATTATCTATAGCTAAACCGGGAATGCTAGATCTAAGGCAAACTAGAACTAGGTTATAAATTCTAAAAAAGAAAGGATGCTATCCTAAGATGAAAAAGAAACTCCCTAATAAAGATGCTAATCCAGATACAAAGCCATCTCCACACAGTCCGGAAAATGCGCCTAGTTGGGATTCAAGGCATGATCATGGTTTATCTGAAGATGAGGTTCTTAAAGCTAAAAAGTAGTTAAGCTTTTCGAAACCGGAACTAAACTTTGATTAAAATCTCCATTTAATGTCAACAGATAAACTTCAACCGATACTTAAAAAGATAAGCTAATCCCCAATCGGATAGCTTATCTTTATTGCCTTCTATAATAAATTTCCAACCAAACTATTATTTAGAAGATTGTCGTTTAGCATGAATAGGTGAAGCAGTGTCCCTCTTTCCTGTATTTAAAACAGCAGGTTTCTTCTTAACAGAAGTAATTTTTCCCAAGGATATATCTTGCTGTGTAATGACAATTTTAAATGCATTTTCAACCTTCTCTAAATAGAAGACCTCTTTAGGATTTACTATAGATATTGCAATTCCACTTAACCCAGCCCTACCTGTTCTACCCACCCGATGAAGGTAAAGCCGTGGATCCTCAGGAATGTCTAGATTAAAGACATGTGAAACATCTTTAATGTCTAAACCTCTTGCCGCCAAGTCTGAAGCTACAAGCAAACTAACTTTGCCAGTTCTAAACTCCTCCATGGACGTTCTACGCTCGTCTTTTTTCGAACTTCCGTGTAATCCTTCTGCTTCTAAACCATGATGTTTAAGTTTCTCCACTATTAGCTTGATTTCCTCACTTTTGTTAATAAAGATTAGCGCTCGCGTTGGGTTTAGCAATCGAATAAGCTTCCTCAGAACCTCAAACTTGTCTCTCTGCTCTGCTAATAGATACATATGCTTTATGTTGGGAGCAATCATAACGTTCTGAGTAACCTGAATAAACTCCGGATTTTTCAAGGTCTCAGAAAGCTGCTTCAAGGTCACCTCGGATAAAGTCGCCGAAAACAGCAGAAGTTGTCTTTCTCTTAAGGTTGTCTTAATCACAGCTTTTACGGTGACTACATTATTGTCATCCAGTAAACGATCCGCTTCATCAATAACTATAGTCTTAATCGTTTGGGCATTAATCTTTTTCTTTTGGATCAGTTCAAGAATTCGACCGCTGGAACCTACAAGAATGTGCGGTTTCTCTTTAAGCTTTTCGATTTGCCGGGTAATGTTAACATTCCCAATGATTAGAGCTGCTGTTATGTCTAGTCCCGAATTCTTTGCCAAGATTTCAATTTGTCTTTGAATTTGTATTGCCAACTCGTGGGTCGGTGCAAGAATAATTGCCTGTGCTTCTCTCTTTTTTGGATCCACCTTCTGAAAAATCGGAAGAAGATAAGCCAGAGTTTTACCAGTTCCTGTTTCTGATTGACCTAAAATATCTCTATTTTCCAAAGCAAAAGGAATCGCCTTTTCTTGGATTGCCGTTGGTTCAACAATTCCTTCAAGTTTTAAGGCAGTCACCAGTGGTTCTATGAGACCTAGTTGATCAAACGATGTTGTCATGATATTTCCTCCATTAATATTTAACTTATTAACACTCGTACACATTAAGAACCTCAACCCAACTTGTCCCTATCGTGCTCGGTTAAATTCGTATGAATTGACCTATTAAGTGCAACGAATCATTCTATATAGAATAGTTTACCACGTTAAAGCAAGCTAAAGCAAAATCAACTGTATCAACGGCCGTAGAGGTGCTGCTCAACTAATAAAAAGTCATAAAATCAAAAGCATAAGTCAGAAAATCCAAGGACAAAAATCAAAATGTAAAACACGGTAACGACCTACTTTTCCAGAGAGACCGCCCAATCAGTCTTTCTCTGTGGCTAGGGCGAATCCTCAGCCGTTAGATATCTTAGAGCGCAACGGCTTCGGCAATACTCATCCTACGGCGTAAGTGTTGATTTGGGGTTAGCGCCTTCGACATTACTCATCCTTCGGGAGACAGTGTTCTTTGGAGTTAGCCCTTCGGCGATACTCTCCACAGGAGACTATCGTCACTGGAGACTAATGTCACTGGAGAGTATTGGGTCGCGAAATCATCCACAGGATGTTTTCGTCTACAATCCAAGTAGGACCGCGCCTCTTCGTATTGATGAGATAGAGACCAATAATAACCGGAATAAAGCTTAGGCCGTTAAGAAAAAATAAAGGCCCTGCACCATACCGAGCCATCAACACAGCGGATAAGGCCTGGCCAATCATGCGGGCGATATTAACAATCGTCGAGTTTAACCCAATCGCGCTACGAATATCCGTTCGACACTAACTCTGGTACATATAATTGCCTCGTAGGGAGATCTATTTGTGTAACCGTGTTTTAGCATTCTGTGCTCTGTCCTTATATTTTCTGACTACTAGTGTCTTAAATCGCTGATTGCTGTGCACGTCTCTTAAACGAATAATTAATTGCGATTAGAACAATTAAAAATCCGGACAATACTCCACTTATGAGAAAACCCATACCTGAGCCGAATTTTTCAGTGATACTTCCAGCAAAAATACTACCAATAGGGGTTATACCAGAAAAAGCAAAAGAATACACGCTCATTACTCTGCCTCTAAACTCATCACTGGAATTAAGTTGAAGAGTAAGGTTTGTAGCGTTAATCAAAAGCAGGATGAAAAATCCGATAAAAGTGAGTGTTACAACTGCTAATGGTAATGAGTGAATAAAGTTGAGTAAAATAAGTAAGCTTGAAGCCATAAATCCACTACCGAAAAGTATTGAAATTTTGGGGTTTCCCATGGCCTTGGACGCGGCAAAAAGTGACCCGATCAAGGCGCCTATACCGGGGGCAGACATGAGTAAACCGTATTCACGCACGCCTTTTTTTAGGACTTCGGCTGCGTAGGGGGGTATTATTACATTGAAATTCATGACTAAGCCACAAAGTACTATCATAGAAAGTACAGCACTCAACATGACAGATGAGTGGCGAATATAGTTTAGCCCTTCCAGTATTTCAGCAAGTACTTTCTTCTCGACCTTCTTAATTACAGTAGACTTCGAATTAATTAAGTATAAAAAATAGATTACGGGTATGAAGCTTAAACCGTTTAAGAGAAATAGAAGCCCTGTACCAAACTGAACTATCAAAAAAGCTGAAATAGCTGGACCAATTATTCGAGCACTATTTAAGGCAGCCATGTTCAGCCCAATAGCACTTCTAAGAGCATCTTTCTCCACTAAATCAGGTACAAAGGATTGGCGTGCAGGTATGTCTAACGTGTTTGCTAAGCCCAATATAAAAGCTAAAATAAGAACTTCCCAGTAAACGATATGCCCTGACCAAACTAAGAACGCTAAAATAAGTGCTTGGAGCATTGAAACTATTTGGATGAAAATAAGTATCAGTTTTTTGGGGTATCTATCGACAAAAACTCCAGCGAAAAGTGATAAAAACATCACAGGACCAAACTGAGCAAACCCAAGAAAGCCTAATAGCAGGGCTGATTTTGTCATGGTATAAACGAGCCATTGTTGAGCAGTAATCTGCAGCCAGGTCCCGATTAAAGAAATACATTGACCGTACCAAAAGTAACGAAAATTCCGATAATTCAAGGCAGGAAATGTCCGTTTAAGTCCAGTAATTAATAAAGTACTAATCATCTTCACCAGCTTTCATAAATAGTTTTTTAAGAAACTTTGTTCAATTTATTATAAGACAGCAATTATTCTCTGACCAAGAGTCTCTTTGAGGGATATGATTCTTGAAGCCTTTTCGATCTTTTCCTCTAAAGTAGTTCAATTACATTTTGATATAATAGGTTTAACTATAGTATTAGTATGGAGAATTTGTCAATAATTTTTTAGGTCAAACGCATTATTGAACACGTTATTCGGATTTTGTAGATCGAAATATGTTGGAAACTGCATTATTGAAGATTGCCGTTGATGTGGGCAGGCACCTACGTAAAGAGTCCTTAAGGGGCAACGACAATATTTACGGTTAATCTGAAAAGGATAATAACGTTAATGAGAGAAAAATAGAGAATATCACCTTAAGTTATTAATAGAAGTTGAAAAAGAACCAGAATATGAGCAATTTTCACCAAATTGTCTCAACTGCTGGTTCTTTTTATTGCTAGGCAGAGTAGTTAGAGAAAAAAGTTATGCTATTGCCACAATAACCAAACAACAGAAAATTATTATCCACGCCACTAATATTATCGATTTCTTGCTGTATTCTAACCTTCCTGAGAAGAAAAATTGTGTAGGCCGGATTCAACCTACACGATTGGAAAAGGGTCAAGCAAGGTATTGTAGATAGCCTAAGTTCGTCTTTAATCGTTTGACAGGCAATGGCAACTGTATTCAAAGAAACCACCTCGCTTCATTTCTTATCCTTTTGGTGTTAATACTTGCCATTTGTGGAATGCCAAAAACTTGTAGTAATTTAGACAATCACTTATTATCTCCAACTTTATCATCTTGCTTTGTCGAGAAGTCGATTGGCTCTCATCGTTTACCACTTTGACATTAATGGTAAAACCGCAGACCCCAGCGTGGAATATTCCTGTCACCATTTTAGTCGCTCCAATACTTCGCTTTGTTGCAGCTCACAATAATCAATATTGCCCTGTCAACGGAAACATATTGCCCAAAATATAGCTTCCATGAAGTAACATCAACCTGGATTGAACCGGTGGAACCGACCCTAGAAATATATCAACTTAGCTTTTTACGGAGTAAAAAGGCAAAGAGACTACTTCAACAGTAGCCTCTTTACTCATTACCTGGCAACGACCTACTTTCCCAGGGAGACCGCGCCAATCAGTCATTCTCTGTGGCTAGGCGCTGGTCGCGAAACCATCCACTGGATGATTTCGTCTCCAATCCAAGTATCATCGGCCCTGGAGGTCTTAACTTCCGTGTTCGAGATACGTAAGTCTCCGGTGGAGACTTACGGCCACATGGCAATCCACAAACGAATACCTCAGCCATGTGGATCGAACGGGTGGAACCGACCCCAGAAAATATCGACTTATCCTCGTAGCTTTTTACAAAGTGAAAAGGCAAAGAGACTACTTAATCGTAGCCTCTTCACTGGTTACCTGGCAACGACCTACTTTCCCAGGACTCTACAATCCAAGTATCATCGGCCCTAGAGGTCTTAACTTCCGTGTTCGAGAT
>ORJL011758481.1_pt1 | contig 11639 bp, 10 predicted proteins | sample 1779941 | NCBI WGS metagenome assembly ORJL01 (sample SAMEA104232317, study PRJEB22302) | groundwater metagenome | biome: forest; feature: aquifer; material: groundwater | place: USA | collected 2011-08-07 | depth 5.8 m | reverse complement strand
CTGAATTATCCGCAACAGGCGTTGCCCCCACTCCGGCGCCCGCCGGTTCTCGAACTCCTCGAGCAATAGGCTGGCCTTGTGCAGATAACAGAGTTCCTTGTTGTCAACAAACGCACTATTTATGAAGAAGGTCGCGGGAATCCCCTTCTCCATGAGAATCGGAGCGACTACATCGTACATCTCGCGGAAGCCATCGTCGAACGTCAGGCAGAACACCTTCTTGCCAAAGGGTCTCTCCGTTGCCAGCGCGCCGATGAGATCATGCAGGGTGATCGGCGAATAGTGCTTCACCAGACAATCGATGTCGCGCCTGAATTCGCTTGTCGTCTTGCAGCGGTATAGGTGCTTGATACACACATTCCCGATATCACTAACTACGTGGTAGTAAGGAACTACCAACTTCGTCTGCGAGACGTTCGCCAACACGCCAAGCGGCACCCTGTGAAGAAGTTGCGACATGACGCCATGGCTTCGAAGAAGCCCCCCACAAACCGATGCGATCATTCTCGGTGACGTCCGTTACGCGCCGGCGTCATTCGGTCCGCGACCATGATCGCGCCTCAACACTGCCAGACCGTCGCCTTCATTGGCCGCTGCCAGAGATTGCGTTGCCGCCACAAGCCTTGTCAATCCCCTATACATCGTCGCCTGTCCCCAATGTAACATCGGCGTCCTAGCCTTCAACAACGGATACTGTCTATAGTAGAAGTATCCTGACTTATCTTGCATGTTATTAATGGCCCACGTCGCCACCTGATAGGCCCGGCCCAGACACTCCGCGTCAGACTCGCCGAACAGTGCCAGGGTTTCAATGGCCTGCGAGATAAATTGGATATCTATCGAATGTAGACGATCGTTGAAGTACTTCCACCTGCACGCTTCATAAAAGAAGCTCCTGCAGAAATAGTCCAAGCCACGACTCACAGTCGGTTCGAAGCGCGTGTCGCCAGTGCTCTCAATAAAGCGCTTGAGACTTACAAGGTTGTACCCTGTGTGAAAGCTGTCAATCCAGTGATATCGAGCGTCCTCGGCGTAGAACCACCCGCCGTCATCATGTTGACGCGAGCAGCTATACTCCATGGCTGCGGTGGCCAGCTCAATCGCTTCTACATTTCCAGTGACCTGTGCAGTTCGTGCCAACATCGCGGCACCGAGCATATTGGCATTGTGGATTGAACTCTGGTCCAGAGCATGATAACTAATGCAGGTCCCTGTGGGTGTTTCTTCTCGCGGTAACCCCAGAATCCAGTCACAGATACTACTGGCTACGCCGAGGTACTTCGCATCACCAAGACGCTCATAGGCATCCAGAAATGCGTCGCCTATCAGGGCGGTCCAGACGACGATGGGTTCATCTTTCGGATACCTGCCGCCTCGGCTGGCGAAGTCGAAGCAATTGCCCCAGGAATACTGCGGAAAGAGGGGCGATTGTGCCGTCATCAGCCAGTCGAGGCACGTTCGTGCTCTCGCCTCGTAGCGGCGGTCGCCGGTGACCCTGAGCATCGTGAGGTATCCCGATGCCATGTACCCTCTGCCCTTTGTCGATTCCTGCGGCCGTACGCCCAACAGTGGTCGCAGGTTGATTGGACTTTGTCTTATCAACTGCATCAGCAGCCTGTCCAACAGAAGGCTGTGCCGAGTAAGGGGTCTCAGATAGGATGAGAGTCCATCAAACGGCTCGTACCCCTTGTACTCGTGCCGCTCCACCCAGTTCGCGACGGCGTGCGCACTCTGTTCGATGCTTGTCCTCATCTCCGCTATGTTGGCAGTCATTCTCGGCGCTCGATTTGTCTGCCTGCCGCAGCTCTTCCGCGAGAGGCCGCCAAACAGTCTTGAACGCTTGGGTCGGCTACCAGCACAAGCCGCAATACCGTCCTCTTATCGAGGACTGTTCACGAACGATTCTTACGAGATCGACCACGACCTGTGTCTCGTCCACCTCGGCAATGAGCGCCTCCAGAAACTCGTCACTCTGATTGCCGACGACGATCACATTGGATTTTCGAATGAGCTCTTTGGCTGAATGACACATCAGTGACGATAAATGTGGTATTTCCCTTTCAATGTACTCCTTATTAGCGCCGATGAGCTTGGCAACGGAGACATATTGATCATAGATGCTGATCGAAAAGCCCTTTCCGAGCAGCGTCTCGACGACCTCGACGATGGGACTCTCCCGCAAGTCGTCTGTTCCATGCTTGAAACTCAGCCCAAGAAAACCCACGGACCGTCCCTTGAAGGCGGACAGTTGTCTCACGACCGTTTCGATCTGCTTCTTGTTGCTCTCGAGGATAGCGCTGAGCACCGGTGTATCTATGTCGAGCGTCTTCGCTTTGTAGGTAATTGCCCTCACGTCCTTGGGAAGGCAGGAACCACCAAAGGCGAAACCTGGCTTGAGGTAGTACGGCGACAGATTGAGCTTGCGATCCATGCAGAATATGTTCATGACCTGATGGCTGTCACACGCCAGCTCCTTGCAGATATTCCCGATCTCGTTGGCAAACGTGACTTTGAGCGCGTGAAACGAGTTGTCGGTGTACTTGACCATTTCGGCGATCTTGATCGTTGTTCGGACGGTCGGAGCTTCGATCGGTGCGAATACCTCCGCGAGAGGGTCGCCAGAACGCACGTCGAGCTGTCCAATGACGCACTTTGGTGGATGGAAGAAATCGTCGAGTGAGGTTCCCTCCCGAAGGAACTCCGGAACCATGCACACGCCGAAATCCCTCCCGGCACGCTTAAGAGAATGCCTTTCAAGCAATGGGATCACTTCGCTCTCAACCGTTCCTGGCAGCACAGTGCTCCGAATGGCAACGACGAAATACTCTCGCTTGTCCTTTAGCGCAAGTCCTATCTGCTCGGACACACGCGTGACGACGTCCAGGGAGAGGCTTCCGTTCCCGTTGCTCGGCGTTCCGACGCATACAAGCGCGAGGTCCGTCTCGGACACGGCTGCTTGCGCGTCGGTCGTCGCCGCAAACCGTCCTGTTCGGGTCACCTTGCCCATGAATTCCGAAAGGCCCGTCTCGATTACCGGCGGCCTGCCTGAGTTGATCATTTCAACTTTCGTCGGATTCACGTCAACGCCCACCACCTGGTGCCCGAGTTCAGCGATGCAGGCACCAGAGACGCATCCAACGTAGCCAAGACCAAAAACGGAGATCTTCACGTGTTCACCTCGAAAACCCACTGCTCGGGGATCAATCGGACGCGGTCGCGGCGACCGGACATGTCGATGGCCGCGGCACTGCCGAGACGCGGCGCCTCGCTTGCCGATCTCCTTACCATTGGGAACGACTCGACCGCGTACGTTCGTGAAAGAGACTACTTCGTCTGACGCGCAACGAACGCGCCGCCGGCTTGCCCGCCAGACGGCACGGGCAACGCGCTTTGTCAACTGCGGCCGGTATCAGGGCACATGGGGGTTGTGGAGCCACGATGCGTCGTAGGTTCTAGCCTCTCGCCTCGCACCCCCGCAATCAGACGAGGGAATCGACGCACCTCCTGAAACCGTCAAACATGATGCCAATCGAGGCGTTCGTCATGATGTCGTGTCGCGCGTTGTGAGAGAACTCCTGCCGTTTCATGTCGTCCTCGAGCAAATACAAGATCTTGTTCCGCAGTTCGCCGAGATCGTCGGTTGGAACGATAAAACCGTTCCGGCCGCTGATCAGATAGTGGATTTCTGGTGGCTGCATTCCATCCTCGGTAATGACTGGCAGCCCCCAAAAGAATGCCTGGTTGATTCCCAGGCCCACATGACCGGGAATCGAAAACAGGTCCGCCATCTTGAAAATCCGGCTTATCTGCACGTCCCTGGCATCATGCACTTCGCCCAGATACATCGTATTCGTCGGATTCATTCGGGCCAGTACGTCACTCGTCATTCCAGCCCCGACTATGACCAACCCGAGCCCCTTCGAGTCTATTTGCCTGAACACCTCGATGAGGTGCTCAACCTTCTTTCGGCCACCCGCGACGCCCATTCTGCCAACGGACAGCACAACCTTCCCGAACGGTACTCCCAATGCCTGCTTGATCTCCTCGCCAGACTCACGGATTTCCGGATATGAATCGAAGTTGATCGTGTTGTTGGCGGCGAAGGCCTTATGCCGATCCGCCATCCTGATATGCTTTAGCTCATGAGGTGAATACAGGATCAGCCCGTCGCATAACCGGTGCATGTAGTGATACAGGAGCGAACTCACTACGCTGTTCGGCTTGTCATAATTCTTCGCTTTGGACCACAAGATCACGGGCGTCCGCCTGGCTTTCAACCAATGCACCAGCGGCCAAATCATCCTGTCCCTGAGGTGCAGAAACACTATGACAGCCTGCGGATCTATTCTCTCGACCTCGGCCTTGTATGCGCCAAACGAAAACTCGATTGCCTTGAAATCAAACTCGAGCGGGTGAGCGTTCGACTTCTCAAGTTCGTCGCCCCTCACCATGAATTCCCAGTCATATTCGCCAAATCGCCGGTGAAAATAATTGTAGACTGGCACCCGATAGTGCATGACCCTGTTTGAGACGAGCAGTATCCTCCTGCTGGGTCTTGCTCCATGATGTGCGCGTACCACTCGACTGAGCATCGCCTGCCTTAACCCGTCAGGCCGACCGGCGCTCGGGTGAGATCGAGCATTGCGCCACCGTTGATTTGCGCAAACATCTCGTCATGACGCGCTCATCGTCCATTAGATCGGATCGATTGGCGCGGACTCGCCACGCTCGACGTGTGACGGGGCGTGAGCCACTGACGTCCCGGCCCACTGATGCCAGAGACGGCCGTCAGTCCAGACGACGCGACCACTCGCGGCGGGACGCTCGCCGCTGGGATGTTGATGACGCCCAACAGGCACATGAACCACATATCCACCGAACCGCGCAGATAGCTCGATTCCGTAGCATTGTGAAACATCACCATCGTGATCCAAAGGAAGTGCAGGAGACCCTGTTCGTAGTTCCTGTGCAGGAGACCGAGCACCCCACGGTATCCGGCGACCAGGGTCATGATCAGCAGCGCAACGCCAACGGCTCCGAGTTCGAGGAACACGTCCAGGTAACCATTGTGGCCTTGTGTCGGTCGCCAGAGGTGCTTCGCCCACAAGTTGTGAGTGTTGTCGATCCAGAACGATCCGTAGCCGACCCCCACGATTGGATGGGCCGCGGCGATTGCCCACAGATCCGACCACAGGTCTGTTCTGCCCGTCAAAGTTTCGTCGCGCCCCGATACCTGCAGCGCCGCACTGAATAGCGAGTCATTGCTGACCGCTTGATACGTCTGGAGTGACAGGATGACAAAAGCCGCGACGCATGCACTGACGAGCATGTACCGACCCAAGTATTCAATCGACGATTTGATCAACCACAAGCCAAACAGCAACGCCAAACAAATGCAGGATACAATTATCGACGTTTGACTCCGCGACGCGGGTGGACCCTTGAGGATCCAAATCGCCATGAGCAGGAAGCCGCCATAGATGCAGACCGCCATAGGTCGCTTTCGCCAGCTTCTCAGGATGTCGAACGTCAATACGATGGCTGCAGTCATGGCGACCTCGCCGAGTACGTTCTTCTGCGGCGTGTCTCCGATCCAGGATTCGTTGCCGAATTCGTCCCAGGCGGTCCCGATTGAACGGACGTACTTGATAAAGATGATCGACAGCAGGATATTGAAGTAGATGGAGCGCCGCAACACCGCACACTCCACGTCCAATGGACCTGCGGAGGTCACAACGACCAACGCCATCAAAACGTCTCCAACCGACCTCCACCAGCGTTTGAACGACACATCCGGGAAGTCCGACCATGCGATGCTGACCAACATATAGAGGAGCAACGCGATCAGCCATCGATTACCGCTGATGACCGCTCCCCATTGTATTCGGCGACGCATGAGTACCATGATCGCAATCGCAATCATCACCGAAATGACCGCCCTATCGACTGGCGATCCCTCGGCGGCGCCCGACCTCTGCGATAACTGGTACCCCAGCAACGTCAACCACCGGCCGACTGATTGGGACGACTCCAGCGCGTACCAGATCACTGGCAGCCATACTACGATCCCTATTTTCTGGGCGCCGCTTTTCTCCAAGAAAGTGCCGAATCTATCCTATGAAGGTGGAACGAAGGCAGCTCGAGTCTGCGCCATTCTTGCGACAGGATGTGACAACAGCTCAGCGTCGAATCGACTCAGTGCCTGCCCGTGCAGTCCAGTGCCGTCGCCGAGGCCGACCGGTTGCTCCGGCAGCCGTCGTCAGCAGACTTCGCGAAGCTGCTCGCAGACATACGCAATCTGTGCGGCGGTCAACTCCGGGAACATCGGCAGCGACAGGCACTGCATGGACGCCTCGGTTGCGTTGGGAAAATCGGCTATTGAATGATTCAGATAGGAATATGCTTTGAGGTTCGGCAGGGCAATTGGATAGTGGACGCCGGTCGCAATGCCTTTCGACTTCAGGTGCTCCTGAACTTTCTGGCGGTGACCGTTCTTGATGCGAACAACATAGAGGTGGTATACCGCTTTCACGTTCTTCGGTTCGACTGGCGTTGTCACGTTGGTGCTCTGCAGCAGCTCGCTGTACGAAGCGGCGTTCGCCCGCCGCCGTGTCGTCCACGCAGGAAGATGTCTCAGTTTCACTTGGAGGACTGCAGCCTGGAGGCCATCCAGTCGACTGTTCACGCCCTCGATCTGATGGTCATACTTGTCGATGCGCCCGTGATTCGCGATCATGCGAATCTTCACAGCGAGTTCGTCGTCTTGGGTCACAATCGCACCAGCGTCACCATATGCGCCCAGGTTCTTCCCAGGGTAGAAGCTGAAACAAGCCACATCGCCAATCGAGCCGACGGGTCGCCCGTCGTAGATCGCCCCGTGCGCCTGCGCCGCGTCTTCTATGACCCTGAGCCCGTGTCGTCGTGCAACCTCCAGAATTGGGTCCATGTCCGCTGGCTGCCCGTACAGGTGCACGGGTACGATTGCCTTCGTCTTCGCGCCTATTTCTCGCTCGATTCTCTGTGGATCGATGTTGTAGGTCCCCGGACCGATGTCGACGAACCGCACTCGTGCCCCAGTCAAGCTAATAGCCTCGGAAGTGGCTATGAAGCTGTTGGCCACGGTGATGACTTCGTCACCCCGGCCGATACCCAGCGCTCTGAGCGCGATGAACAGCGCGTCCGTGCCATTGCCGACGCCGACGCAGTGCTTCACCCCGCAGAAGCGAGCAAACGCCGCCTCGAAGGCATGGACGAATGGCCCGCCGACAAACGCTGACTTCTCGATAACATCAGATATCGCGCGGTCAATCTCATCTTTGATTGACACGTACTGACTGCTGAGGTCCACGAAGGGGACCTTCGCTGTAGCTTGGGTCAGCATACTCCTTGTCACTCTTTCACATACGGCAACTGAGACACATCCTTGATTGTTCTCGCAGGGTTTCCAGCGACAACGGCACCGGCGGGCACGTCGCCAACCACAACCGATCCGGCTCCTATGAGAGCGCGTTCGCCGATCACGATGCCAGGCAGAAGGGTCGCATTGGCGCCAACGATCGCGCCTTTCTTGATTACGGGTCCTTTCAGATTCCTCTTCACGTCCGGGGACAAAGGATACTTCGCATTCGTCAGTACAACGCCAGGGCCCAGCCAGGCTCCGTCCTCAAGGACCGAGTACTCCGGCACGAACACCTGGCTATGAATTCGAACGCTGTTGCCGATCTTTACGTGATGCTCGATGACTGATAGCGTGCCAATGCTCACATCATCGCCAATCTCATTTTCCTCTCTGATGTTCACCTTGTTGCCCGACTGAAAATTCTTCCCGATTCTGTTTCCAGCGTAGATCACCGTGTGCGATCGAAGGTGTGCGCCCCCGCCGATACTCGTCTTGAGCTCCCCTTCCTTACGACCCCGAGGTGGGACACCGACGACGCAGTAGTCCTCGATTCGTGCACCAGCCTCCAGCGTAACGCCTTCATAGACTCGGTACGATTTCTTCCTGCGACCCCCGTCGCAGTTGTTGCGGGATCCGTCGCGGCTTCAGCGCTATCGCATGCCGCCAGAATCTGAACGACTTTCTGTGCGTGATCGACGCCGGTGATCGGCTCCAAGCCTTGATCAATGCAGTCCAGGAAGTGTTCCAGTTCGACTCTCAAGGGTTCAGTAAAGTCGATCTTGGGTAACAACACATCGCCAGATCGGTGGCTGAAGGTCGGGCCCTCGCGGCTATCGTAGTCCATGTTTTGCCCAAGCACAGCCATGCGATCGATGCCTTTATCGTAGATTGCGATCTTGGTCTCAGCGATGTCGTCATAGACCACCATCTTCCTGCTGCCGACGACGACGATCGTGCGGGCTCTCTGCGGGTCGAGCCAGCTCACATGGATGTTGGCCATTACCCTGTTGGGATACATGATGTTCACAAACACCACGTCGTCGACGCCAGGCTGGATATAGCCGACCCCGCGCCGTACCACGGACAACGGCGTTGGATCGTTCAGCCAGTATTGGATGATGCTGATGTCGTGAGGAGCGAGATTCCAGAGCGCGTCAACGTCAGACCGGATGCGGCCCAAGTTCAGACGCTGACTGTAGATGTACCGAATCTTGCCGAGATCGCCGCTATCGATCAGACGCTTGACGTACCGCACCGCCGCGTTGAAAAGGAACGTGTGGCCCACCATCGCCACCCGGTTCCCGGCCTTCGCAACTCTGCCAATCTGGGCCACCTCCTCCACGCTCCGAGCCAGGGGCTTTTCGACGAGAACGTGCTTCCCTGAAGAGAGTGCTTTCACGGCAAGCTGAAAATGGCTTGCGACCGGTGTCGCGATCACCACTCCCTGGATGGCAGGATCGCGAAACACTTGCTCGACATCGTCCGTCACCCTGATCGCGGGGTACAATCCGCTCACATAGTCCCGTCTCTCAGCCGACACGTCCACGACCGTCGACACCTTGCACCGTTTCAGTGCCACGAGATTGCGAAGAAGGTTCGGCCCCCAATACCCAACGCCAATTTGGGCTAATTGCACCATCAGAATCTCCCCGACAGAATCTCACCTGTTGCGTTTCTGACGATCGATGCGGCGACGCGACTTCCATGGATCTTCCCTGGCCCGCACCAGCGACGACGCGACTCATCGATGGAGTTCATTGCTTAGCGGACACCAGTACCAACGTGTGACTTCCCTTCAATGAGAGCTTTCGTGAGATGAAATCGACTGCGCGTGCAGGCACACGAACCTCCAGACCGCACCTGATGATCTGATTCAGCGCGCTCAGCAAGACTTCCATCAAACGGCCGCACGCGGGCCACCTGCTGATGAACAACGACCCGACCAACACAGCTCGTCCTGACTCCGTGTTAACGTTGGCCAATTCGCGTTGTAGCTCCTCCCGATCCATTCTGAGAAACCTCTGGACCCTTGTGATATTGCGATAGCACCTGAAGCACGTCTGCTCACACTTGGCGAACAGCCGAGAACCGTAGTATTCGACACGATCGACCGCGAAAGACTCACACAGTGTGGCAACGAGGTCGTCGGACGTGAAGTACGGCTTTGGGCCTACGAGCGAGGTGACTATGGCGCACCCGTCCTTTGTCAACAGCCGTCGTAATTCGCTCAGGAATTCCGTTTGCGCAGCGGTATCTATATAGTAAAGACATTCGCAGCACGTGATAAGTCCGAATGACTCCTTCTCCAGGTCTGCGTCTGGTAGAGCGCCGACTCTGAATTCAATATGCTTGAACTTGTCTTTCGCCCTCTTGATGGCCGTTTCCGAGCAATCGATACCAATCACGTTGCTGGCCAATTCGTAGAGTCGACTCGTCAGGTCGCCGGTCGCACAGCCAACATCGAGAATCTTGGTGCCGCTTGAACCGTTTGGGTTTCGGAGCGCGTATTCCGCGGCCATTCTGATGATCCGATCGTGCCGGCACTGTTCCACCGCTCTGAAGTTGTGGCCCCATGGATCATCGTCGTTCGACTGGAACAACCGCTCCAGTCGGTCGCGAGATACGGACCAGCGCGCCCGATCGGACAGTTGGCTCGCTTCAGGGAGCGCTCGATCACCCATGGCTGACCTGTTGTCCTTACTTGATTCTCTACGAGTGCCGGGACTCCCGAACGATAGAAATGAGACGTGATCGACTGTGGGCGTCAACGGTCCTGTTGCGGCGCACTCGGCCACGAGTACAGCTGTCTGGTGTTTTCGAGCCGCAGGAGGGTCTTGTCCAACAGCATCGCAAGAGACCACCTGAGCCGCGGTAGAAAGATCTGGGCACGTTTGGCCACGCTCGGGCCGAACAGTGCGTCGAGCCAGGAGTACTTCCAGGAGAATCGCGGGATTTCCAGTTGGCCGGCCAAACTTGCCGCCAACGCTTTCGCCTGCTCGACGATATCGGGTCGGTCCGGATAGAAGTGGATCAGCGCATTCTGCAGGTATGTCACACACGCTCTCTGAACTCTGTCGCTGTCCTCCAAGCCACGAAGGTGACCGATCTGCAACTGCATCGAGCGAAAATCAGCCTCCATTTTCTCGTGGGAGAGCCCGATTGCGCCCAGCGTGTTGAAGCCCGATCTTCGATAGAAGACTCTCGCTTCTGGCACGAACCGCACGCTGTCGCACAGAACAAGCACGCGGCAGAAATACTCGCCATCATCGTCTCCCAGCATGCTGGTGTCCCACGGGCCGGCAGCTTCGGTCAATTCACGACTGGCCAGCCACGCGGCGGTTTGCATATGAGCATTGTCGGTCATCTTTCGCACCAGCCACTCCACCGGCGTCAGATTGCACCAGAGGCTGGTGGGAGCGAAGTCCGCCCGGTCCGGTCGATAGAGGAATCGGCCCCAGGCTGAAGATGCAAGCGTCCATCTGCTGGAAGATGCGCCCAATGCCTGCATCTGCTTGGCGATCTTGTCAGGCGCCAAGAGATCATCAGCGTCGAGCCACTGGATGTAGGCGCCCTGGCTCAGCGATAACGCCTTGTTTCTGGCCGCCGCCGCACCTTGATGGTCCTGAGTGACGATGGAAACGCTTTGCGAGGCGAACCGCCGTGCAACGGCCAACGTCCGATCAGTGGAGGCATCATCAACAACGATAATCTCTTTTCGTGACCATGTCTGGTCCACCGCTGACTTGATCGCCTCTGCGATCCATTTCTCGCTGTTGTATGCTGGAATGAGAATCGAGATCAGCGGTGTGAACGTTTGCTTCTGGGCAACCATCGTGCGACTCTCCATCAGAGACCCGTGCTCGAGCAGCGGGAATTCCCGCCTTCTGTTCTCACTGTTCCAAAAGTCGCTGATAGAATGCGACAAAGTCGGTTCCCTGCCGGTCCCACCCGTATTGGCCAAGAAAACGACGCGCGTGCTGTGCCTGCATCTGCCGCAATTCCGGGTTGCAGCACAGCCGGTAGATGGAATCGGCCAGCGATCCGACGTCTTCCGGATCGTAGTAGGCCACCATGTCGTCGGAGAAGTAGTACTCGATGGCTCTCAGGCGGGGCACGACCGCCGGTATGCCCAGCGAGACGTACTCCATGAGCTTTACCGGAAGCATCAGCTCGCCCGCGGCTGTTCGTCGATTGCCGACGACGCCCAGGTCCATCGATCGAAGGCGCTCAGGGAGTTCCT
>ORJL010655018.1_pt1 | contig 11641 bp, 9 predicted proteins | sample 1779941 | NCBI WGS metagenome assembly ORJL01 (sample SAMEA104232317, study PRJEB22302) | groundwater metagenome | biome: forest; feature: aquifer; material: groundwater | place: USA | collected 2011-08-07 | depth 5.8 m | reverse complement strand
ACGAAGCAGTCCGCGGCCACGACCTTGTACTGCTCATAGCTGGACTAGGCGGTGGCACTGGTACGGGGGCTACGCCCGTTGTGGCAAAGATAGCGAGAGAAGCGGGGGCGCTCACCATCGCAGTAGTTACTAGGCCATTCAGTTTTGAGGGTGCGCAACGCCAACACAATGCCGAAGTTGGAATTCAATTGCTCAAGGATGTGGTAGACAGCCTCGTTGTAGTCCCCAACGACCGGGTGTTGTCAACCTTATCACCTAATACCGACGTGGAAAGTATCTTCATAGCAGTTGACGATTTACTACTGGAAGTGGTAGAGGCATTGGTAGATCTCGTGGCCATGCCAGGAGAAATATCCTTGGACTTCGCGGACCTTAGGGCGGTTATGGGCAACAGAAGCGACGCCTCGATAGGCATCGGCATTGGCAGAGGAAAAGACCGCGCAATCGCGGCAGCAAGGGCCGCTCTAACCAGTCCTTTGCTGGATAAGCCCATACAAGGGGCAAAAGCAATCCTGTTCACTGTCACTGGGGGCGAAGACTTAACGTTGTGGGAGGTCAATAAAGCCGCAGAACTCATTGCACAGGCTGTGGATCCGGAAGCAAACATATTGTTTGGAATGCTAACCGATCCGAATATGAAAGACGAAGTGAGGATACTGATCATTGCGACTGGGCTACCAGCTGCGCCCGGGCACGGCATACGAGCGGATTCAGTAGAGCAGATCTTGACCGCGGCCTTTGCTGACGTTCCTGATTCCGACATACCACCTTTCCTTCAGCGTTATGTCTCCCGCCGCTCACCACCTAGCTAGCTACATCAAGGCGAATGACATCCGGCTGTCCAAAGATTCATGGTCGCTGGTAGAGACTGCAACGCCCTTAACACCCATTAGCCCTGACGCCCACCATGCCCCACGGGATAAACCTGACGGTGGCACCCTACACTTGCCGCTCCCTGATAATTCAGGTGCAGACCGCATGCTATAATGACCACCCCGAAGCACCACCGAGGAGATGGCTTGGCCCCAGCTGCGGTCCCCTCCGTGATCGCCCTCGACGGCCCCGTGGCGGCGGGCAAGACCACCGTCGGCGCCGCGCTAGCCCGCCACCTGGGCTACCGTTTCCTGGACACGGGTGTCATGTACCGGGCCCTCACCTGGATTGCCCTCCAGCGGGGGGTCGATCTGGAGGAGGGGGAGGCGCTGGGGCGCCTGGCGACGGAGACGACCATGGCGCTGCCGCCCGACGGCGGTCCGGGAGAGGTCCCATTGGTGGTCAACGGGAGCCCGCTGGGGCCCGAGCTGCGGGGCCGCGACGTGGAGCAAGCGGTCTCGGTGGTGTCGCGTCACCCCCAGGTCCGCCGCGCGCTGGTGGCCCGCCAGCGGGAGATCGCTCGCGGCGGCCGCCTGGTCATGGTGGGACGCGACATCGGCACCGTCGTGCTCCCGGAGGCTCCCCTCAAGGTCTACCTGGAGGCGTCCCCCCACGAGCGCGCCCGCCGCCGCCAGCGAGAGCTCGCCCAGCAGGGCGAGGCCGCTGACCTGGACACCATCCTGCAGGACCTCCTACGCCGGGACCGCCTCGACAGCGAGCGGGCGGTCTCGCCCCTGAAGCCTGCCCCGGACGCCCGCATCATCGATACTCAGGGGTTGACCCTCGAGGAGGTGGTACAGGAGGTGCTCCAGCTGGTGGGGAAGGCGGTAGCGTAGCGTGAGCCTTTTCTACCGGGCGATGACGGGCGCCATGCGCGGCGCCTTGCTGCTGCTGGCCCGCTGGCGCGTGGAGCGGCAGGGCCCCTTGCCCTCGGGGCCCCTCATCATCGTTTCCAACCACCTGTCGCTGGCGGACCCGTCGCTCCTGGCGGCGAGCTTGCCGCGACGGGTGCGCTTCCTGGCCAAGCGCGAGCTCTTCTCCATACCGCTGGTCGGCCTGGCGGTCAGGCTTTACGGCGCCATCCCGCTGAACCGCGAGGCCGTGGACCGCCAGGCTCTGGCCCAGGCCGAGGCCTGGCTGCGGGCTGGGGGTGCCCTGGCGCTGTTCCCCGAAGGCACGCGCAGTCGTGACACTATCCTGCGGCAGGGGAAGCCAGGCGTGGGCTACCTGGCGCTGCGGACCGGGGCGCCCCTGGTGCCCGTGGCCATCACCGGCACCGAGGCGCTGCTCAGGCCCTGGCGGCTGCTGCGCCGCCCCCTTATCACCGTGCGGGTGGGAGAGCCCTTTACCGTGGGCGGGCAAGTCGAGAACCCCCAGAGGCAGGAGACGCAGGCTTGCACTGATGCCATAATGGTACGTGTAGCCGCGCTGCTACCTGAGAACCGGCGCGGAGCGTATCAACTGCGGACAGGGACGGCGGGTCAGAAGCCGGCACTGACAGGGGCGGCAGTGCCGTTCGCGAAGGAGCGATAGATGGAGGTCAGGCTGGCGCGTGAGTACGGCTTTTGCTTCGGCGTCCGCCGGGCCATCGAGCTGGTGGAGACCACGGCCAAGGATGGCGGCGTGGCCAGCTTCGGCCCCGTTGTCCACAACCCCCAGGTGGTGCAGAAGCTGTCTGCCAAAGGGGTCTCGGTGGTGGACAAGCTGGCCGACATCAAAAGCAACCGGGTGGCGATCACCGCCCACGGCGTGGGGCCCGACGCCATCGAAGAGATGGAGCGCCGCGGCCTCGACATCGTAGACGCCACCTGCCCCATCGTCAGCATCTCCCAGAAAAATGCCAGGCGCCTCATCGACGACGGCTACTTCGTGGTCATCTACGGCGACGCCAACCACCGCGAAGTGAGCGGTGTCCTGGGCTGGTGCCGGGGCAAGGCCATCGCCACCCTCAGGCTCGCCGATGTACTGGAGCTGGGGGAGCGGCTGCCACGGCGACTGGGGCTCCTCTCCCAGACGACGCAACACCCCGCCCACTTCGCCAGCTTTGTGAACCAGGTCATGGAGGCCCTCCTGGACCGGATGGACCAGGTGGAGGTGGTGAGCACCCTCTGCAACGCCACCTCCAAGCAGCAGGTCGCAGCCCTGGAGCTGGCCGCCGAAGTGGAGGCCATGGTGGTGGTGGGGGGCAAGCAGTCCGCCAACACCCAGCACCTGGCGGGGCTGGCGGCCGCCAAGGGGCTTCCGACCCACCACATCGAGACTGCCGCCGAGCTCAAGCCAGAATGGTTCAGCGGCCGCCGGGTGGTAGGGGTAACCGCCGGCGCCTCCACGCCCGATGACGTGGTCCAGGAGGTGGTGGCGCGCCTGCGGGAGATGAGCTAGGGGCGTCACCCCGGCGCCGGGGCAGCGCTGGCGCTGCCGGCGGCCCTGGCCCGCGGCGGCCCTGGTCGGTAGTCGCTGTATTCCAACCTCCTGAGTAAGAGAAGACATGTGCGGCATAGTTGGCTACGTGGGGCGGCGGCCCGCCATACCCATCGTGCTGGAGGGGCTGAAGCGGCTGGAATACCGGGGCTACGACAGCGCTGGCGTCGCCGTCCTCTCCACCGGCGGCAAGCTCGCTATCAAGAGGGTGGTGGGTAAGCTGGCAGCCCTGGAGGCCGCCCTGAGCGCCCGGACGCTCAGGGGCAACGTGGGGATCGGCCACCCCCGCTGGGCCACCCATGGCAAGCCCAGCCTGGCCAACGCCCATCCTCACAGCGACGAGGAGAGCCGGGTCAGCGTCATCCACAATGGCATCGTGGAGAACTACGGGGAGCTCAAGCGGGCGCTGGCTGCGCGGGGCCACCGCTTCCTCTCCGAGACTGACACCGAGGTTATCCCCCATCTCATCGAGGAGTCCCTGGGGCAGGACAAGACGCTGGCGGACGCGGTGCGCCTGACCCTGGGGCAAATCCGCGGCGCCCAGGCCCTGATGGCATTGAGCCCTCTGGAGCCGGACAAAATCGTGGCGGCGCGCAGCGGCTACGCTGGCGCCGTGGTCGTGGGCTATGGGGAAGGGGAGATGTTCGTCGCCAGCGACCTCTCCGCCCTCCTGCCCTATACCCAGCGCACAGCAGTGCTGCGCAGCGGCGAGGTGGCCGCCATCACGGCCACCGGGGCCACCTATTTCGACGAGCAGGGTAGGGCGGTAGTCAAGGAGCCCCAGCTCTCCTCTCTGGACCCCCTGGCGGCGGCCAAGGGGGGCTACAAGCACTTCATGATCAAGGAGATCATGGAGCAGCCGGAGGTGGTGCTGGACTCCCTGCGGGGCCGGGTGCAGTTCGACCCCCCTCTCGTCCGGCTGGGGCAGGAGTTCCCCTTTATAAGGGCCCAGGCCCGCCGGTTCCAGCGCGCCATCTTCCTGGGCATGGGCACCAGCCTCCACGCCGCCATGGTGGGCAGGCTAATGCTGGAAGGGATCGCTGGCCTGCCCGCCGAAGTGGACAACGCCTCCGAGTTCCTCTACAGGGACCCTCCGCTGGACCAGCACACCCTGGTGGTCTCCGTCACTCAGTCAGGGGAGACGGTGGACACCCTGAAAGCGCTGGTGGCCGCTAAGCGAAAGGGAGCCCCGCAACTGGCCGTCTGCAACCTGCCGGAGAGCCAGGCGACCCAGGTGGCCGACGGCACTATCTTCATCCGCGCCGGGCTGGAGATTGGGGTGGCCAGCACCAAGACCTTCCTGGGGTCCCTGCTGGCCCTGTACTTGCTGGCTGTCCACCTGGGGAGGCTGCGCGGTGAGGTAAGCGCTGAGAGGCTGAGGCAGCTCGTGGGCGACCTGGCGCCACTGCCGTCTGCCCTGGGGCGCCTGCTGGAGCAGCGGGACCAGTACCAGGCCCTGGCCCGCCGTTTCTCCAACGCCCAGCACTTCCTCTTCCTGGGCCGGGGCGTGCAGTACCCCATCGCCATGGAAGGCGCCCTCAAGCTCAAAGAGGTCAGCTACATCCATGCCGAGGGCTATCCGGCCGGCGAGATGAAGCATGGCCCCATCGCCCTCATCGACCGGGAGCTGCCGGTGGTGGCCATCGCCCTGCGCGATGCGCTCTACGACAAGATGCTGGGGGCCATCGCTGAGGTGAAAGCGCGGGACGGCACCGTCATCGCCCTGGGGACCGAGGGCGACCTAGAGCTCGCCCGGCGGGTGGACCATGTCCTCTGGGTGCCGCCGGCCTCGTCCTGGCTGTCGCCCCTGCTGACGGCGGTCCCCCTGCAATGCCTGGCCTACGAGATTGCGCTGTGCCGCGGCCTGGACGTGGACCAGCCGCGCAACCTGGCCAAGACGGTGACGGTGGAGTGACGTGAGGTTTACCGACCGCGCCCGCCGCGCCGCTGCCCCCATTTGGCAGGCCATTTTGCAGCATCCGGCCGTCCTTGGCATCGGCGAGGGCAGCCTGCCCCCGGAGCGCTTCCGCGAGTTCATCGCCCAGGACTACCTGTTCCTGGTCCAGTACGCCCGCGCCGTGAGCCTGGCGGTGGCCAAGGCCGAGGACGTCCCCGCGATGCGCCGGCTGAGCGCTCTCCTCCACGCCACGCTGCATACGGAGATGGAGTTCCACCGCGCCTTCAGCGCCCGGGCCGGCGTCGCGGCCAGGGAGCTGGAGCAGGCGGAGCCCACGCCGACCACCCTGGGATACACCAGCTACCTGGTGCAGGTGGCGTACACCCACGGCCTGCCGGAGATAACCGCCGCCCTGCTCCCCTGCCAGTACGGCTACTACGAGATCGGCCGGCGCCTGCAGGGCCGCGGCGGCGAGAGCCCCCTCTACAAGGAATGGATCGGCGTCTACAGCTCGCGGGAGTACGCCCAACTGGCGCGAGAGCTGCGCGCGCTGGTGGACGGCCTGGCGGCGGGCAGCGGTGAGGCGCCGCTACGGCTGATGCAACGCCTGTACCTCACGAGCTGCCGCTGGGAGCTGCGCTTCTGGGATACGGTGTCCAAGGGCGAGACGTGGTAGCGGGCTGGCGTCTTGACCCTGCCCGCGGGCGAGCGCATCATGGGCCGCGGTGCTCAGACATCCGTAGCTAACCCCCAGGCGGGCACCCAGGAGGGGTCCAGCAGCATGGACATGCACTCCGCCCTCCAGGAGCCGCTCTGAGATGAAGGCCCCGACGCGGGCGCGCCCGCGACTCTTCTACGGCTGGTGGATCGTCGCCGCCTGCGCCGGCATCATGTCCTACGGCGGCGGCACCTTTTTCTACGGCTTCGGCGCCTTCTTCCCCGCGATCCTTCAGGAGTTCGGCTGGAGCCGCGCCGTCACCTCAGTGGGCGCCTCTCTGCAGCGGCTGGAGGGGGGCATCGCGGGAGTCGCCATGGGCTTCCTGTTCGACCGGATCGGCCCCCGCCGCATGGTCCTCGCCGGGATGCTGGTGGCAGGAGGGGGCTTCATTTTCCTGAGCCGTGTCGAGAACCTGTGGAGCTTTTACCTGGGGTTCTTGATCGTCTCCCTGGGTTTCAGCGCGGGCTTCGGTAGCGCTTTAATGGCCACGGTGTCCAATTGGTTCATACGCAAGCGGGCCCGCGCCCTGGGATTCATGATGGGCTTTACTGGGGTAACCAGCGGCCTCTACTTCCCCCTGCTGGTCTGGATGATCGCCGCCCTCGAGTGGCGGACAGCGCTGCTGCTGGTAGGGGTCGGCATCTGGGTGGTCTGCCTGCCCCTGGGCCTGGTGTTGCGCCACCGACCCGAGCAGTACGGCCTGCTCCCCGACGGCGGCCCCGCAGACAGCGCCGCCTCTAAGAAGCTGCGGCAGGACGTGGCCGCCCGGACCTCCGTCCTGGGCCCCAATCCGGGACCAGCCACGGAGCTGAACCTGACGGCCGCGCAGGCCCTGCGGACGCCGGCCTTCTGGCTCATGTCCCTGGCCCTGGCCTTCTCCGGCATGGCCATCTCCGCCGTTATGCTCCACCTCTACCCCTTCATGCTGGACGTGGGCATACCCAAACAGATGGCCGCTCTGGCGATCCCGGCGATGACCTTCATCAGCGCGGGTGCCCGGCTAGTCCTGGGCTGGCTAGGAGACTTCTACGATAAGCGCAAGATCATCGCCCTCACCTGGGTGCTTCAGGCTGTGGGGCTGGTGGTCCTGGCCCACGTTGCCAACGGCTGGTGGCTGATACCCTGGCTGGCGACCTACTCCATCGGTTATGGAGGCGCCATACCCCTACGGCCCGCCCTTCAAGGCGACTTCTTCGGCCGCCGCGCCTTCGCCAGCATCCAGGGGCTGATGGGCGCCATTCAGATCGTGACCGGGGTGGCAGGTCCCGTCCTCACGGGGTTGGTGTTCGATGTTACGGGGAGCTATTACCTGGCCTTTTTGGGCCTGGCCGCCGCTACCGTGATGGCCATCCCCTTGATCCTCATCGCTCAGCCGCCGAGGGTGCAGCCCGCAACGCCGGGGCGGGCGGCGGTGGCGTCCTGACGTGCAGCTCCCAGAACGCTCACAGCCTCACGGGAGGACGGCCGGCGCGCTGTTTTTCCCTCTCCACGATGGCCTGGATGCGCTCCACGGCCTCGTCGAGGCGGCCGTTGTGATTCACGACCACGTGGTCGAAGAGGTGCTGCTGCTCCATCTCTTGCTCTGCCGTGCGCAGGCGGCGTTCCAGCTCGGCCGGAGACTCGGTCTTGCGCTGCCGCAGGCGAGTGGCCAGCTCGTCCAGGTTAGGAGGCGCCAGGAAGATCAGGACCGCCTGGGGGACCAGGGCGCGGATCGCCGCCGCTCCCTGCACGTCGGCCTTGATCAAGACGTCCTGGCCCCGGGCTAGCGCCTCCCGCACCTGCTGCTTGGGCACGCCGTAACGGTGGCCGTAGACGGTGGCGTGCTCCAGGAACTCGTCCGCCGCCAGCAGACGGTCGAACTCCTGGGGGGACAAGAATAGATACTCGCGGCCGTGGCGCTCGCCGGGGCGCTGGAGCCTGGTGGTGGCGGTGACCACCGGCGTCAGGGGACAACCCACCTCCATCATGCGCTGCAGGGCGACGTCCTTGCCGACCCCCGAGGGGCCGGAGAGGACCACCAGGAGGGGACTCGCCACCTTCATGGCTCAGAGGGCCCTTCGACTATCCCCCTAGCCCCCTTCCTGGCCAGGAAGGGGGTCTGAATAAGGAGAGAAAGGGGGACACCCCCTTTTGCCCCCGGCAGAGGGGGGTACCCCTCTGCACTCCCTCTATTCCTCCAGCTGTCATTCTTGTGCAAAGCCAGCTCAGCGGCTGAGGGAGGCCAGGTCGTCCCAAAAGCCGGGGTAGGAGACCGCGACGTCGGCGGCGCCCGAGACCACGCTCTCGCCGCCGGCCAGGACGCCCGCGACCCCTAACAGCATCGCCAGGCGGTGGTCGCCATGGCTCTCTCCGAGAGCGCCCCGCAAGGGGATGGGGCCCTGGACCACCATGCCGTCGGGCCGCTCCTCGATGCGGGCGCCCAGTCGCCGGAGCTCCTGGGCCGTCACCGCTACCCGGTCCGATTCCTTGACCCGCAGCTCCTGGGCGTCGCGGATTACCGTCTTGCCGTTGGCGAAGCAGGCGGCCAGGGCCACCAGGGGCAGCTCGTCGATGGCCCGGGGGATGAGGGCGCCGGCGATCTCCTCGTGGCCACGCAGGGCGCTGGACTCCACCGTGAGGTCGGCCACTGGCTCGCCCCCCACGTCGCGCTGGCCCGAAAGCGTTATCCGGGCGCCCATCTCGCGCAGGATATCTATGATCCCGGTGCGGGTGCTGTTCACACCTACTCCCTTGATAGTGACCCTGGCGTGGGGGTGGACAGCTCCCGCCACCAGCCAGGGAGCCGCGGAGCTGATGTCGCCGGGTACCTCGATATCCAGGGGGCGCAGCGCCTTGGTGGGCCGGACGGTGACTACGTTGCCCTGGGAGTGCAAGTCGGCGCCCATAGCCCGCAACAGCCGCTCCGTGTGGTCGCGGGAGGCGGCGGGCTCCTCGACGACCGTCTCACCTGTGGCGAAGAGGCCGGCCAGGAGCAGGCACGATTTCAGCTGGGCGCTGGCCACCGGCAGGCGGTGCCGGACGCCTTGCAAGGGGCGGCCGTGGATAGCCAGGGGAGCCAGGCTGTCGCCGCCCCGCGCCCAGATCTGGGCGCCCATGAGCCGCAGGGGCTGGATGATGCGCCCCATGGGCCGGGAGCGCAGGGAGCCATCACCGGTGACGATGGAAAGAAACGGCTGGGCCGCCAGGACCCCGGTCAGCAGCCTGATGGTGGTGCCGCTGTTGCCGGCGTCCAGCACATCTCCGGGCTCCTTCAGCCCCTGCAGCCCCGCGCCCTCCACCACTATCACCCCAGGCTGGGACTCCTCTACCTCCACGCCCAGGCCCCGCAGACAGGCCACGGTGCTACGGCAGTCCTGACCGGGGGCGAAGTTACGGATGTGCGCGCGGCCGTCGGCGAGGGCGTTGAAGAGGACGGCGCGATGGGATATGGACTTATCTCCGGGGACGGTGACCTCGCCCTGCAGGGACCGCGGAGAGGTGACTCGCCGTTCCATTCCCTACTTCTTCGGCTCGGCCCGCCGCTGGGGGCCCTCCATCATCTGGTGGGCCCGCTTGGTCGCCCACTCGCCGAAGAAGAGGGAGGACATGCGCTCGCTGGCGCTGGGGAGGTCGGGCAGGGTGCGCTCGTTGGCCTTGCCCTCGCGCTCCAGCATCCACTTGGCCCGCTCCTCCCAGGCCTTGCTGAAGCGCTCGCCCAGGGCCGGGCTCTCCTCCAGCATGAGGCGCCGGTACTCCTGCATCTCCTGTATGCACAGGTCTATCCAGCGCGCCAGGCTTTCCCGGTTGCTGAAGCAGATGTCCCGGTTCATGGTCGGATCTCCCGCGGCCAGCCGTGAGATATCCCGGAAGCCCGTCGCCGCCAGCTTGGACATCTCTCGCCAAGAGGGGCTTTGAGAGGTGCAGGAGACCAGCGCCGCCGAGAGGATGATGGGCAGGTGGCTGATGCCCGCCACCAGGCCATCGTGCTCGTGGGGGTCCACGAAGAAGGCGCGCGCTCCCAGTACGCTCTCCACCAGCCACCCTACCACCTTGACCGCCTCGGGATCGGCGGAGGGCTGGGGGCAGACGGCATAGACCGCGCCCCGGAACAGGGCCGCCTCCGCTCCCTGGATACCCGAGGTCTCCTTGCCCGCCAGGGGGTGGCCACCGACAAAGCTGACTTGAGGCGGCAGGAGCTCCTGGGCCCACTCCATCACGCGGGCCTTGGTGCTGCCGGTATCGGTCAGCACCGTGCCCTCCTTCAGAAACGGCACCGCATCCTGGAGGACGTCCTTAGTGGCCAGCACCGGGATGGACAGCACCACCAACTCGGCGCCCTTGAGGGCCTCGCGCAGGCTGCCCTCGGTCCGGTCCACGGCGCCGCGCCGCTTGGCATCCACCAGGGCCTGCCGACTCACATCGCAGCCCACGACCTCCACGTTGTTGAGCTTGGCCGCCTTTAGCGCCAGGCCGATGGAGCCGCCGATGAGCCCCAGGCCGACGATCGCAATCCGGTCCACCACACCCCCCTCGCCACCAACAATCTCGGGCCATTATACAAGTGCCCGAGAGCCTCAGCCCTCCACCCGCACGTAGTTACCGACCTCGCTCACCACCTGCAGCAAGGCCAGGCGCCGCAAGGCTTCCTGGAAGGCGTCCTCCCGCGCCTTGTGGGTCATGATCACCAGCTCGGCGGTCTGGGCCTCTTCATACACCTCTTTCTGGATGACGGAGGCGATGCTGATCTGCTCCTCGCCCAGGACCCGGGCGATCTGGGCGAGGACGCCGGGCTGGTCGGCGACGCTGAGCCGCAGATAATAGCGGGTCATGACCTCGGCCATGGGCCGCACGGGGCGAGAGTCGTTCAGCAGGGGCAGGGGAAGGGCGGGGCCCCCCTGCCTGATATCCCTGGCGACGTGGATTATATCCGCCACCACCGCGCTGGCAGTGGGCAGCGCGCCGGCGCCCTGTCCCTGAAACAAGAGTGGACCCACCAGGTCCCCTTCCACCTGCACGGCGTTGAAGACACCATCCACCTTGGCCAAAGGGTAGTCCTGGGGCAGGAAGACAGGGTGCACCCGCGCCTGGATCGCCCCGCCCTCGGCCTTGGCGATAGCCAGGAGCTTGATGGCGTAGCCTAGCTCCTGGGCGTAGCGAAAGTCGCGGCTCGCCAGCCGCTCGATCCCCTCCCGGTAGACCTCTTCCGGGCGCACCTGGGTGTGAAAGGCCAGGGTAGCGAGGATGGCCAGCTTGTAGGCGGCGTCGGTCCCCTGGATATCGTAGCTGGGGTCCGCCTCGGCATAGCCCAGGTCCTGGGCCTGCTTCAGCGCGGGGGCGAAGTCGAGCCCCTCCCGGGCCATCTTGGTGAGGATGTAGTTCGTGGTGCCGTTGATGATGCCGTAGACGGCGGTCAGGTTGTTCGCCAGGAGGTCGTGGAGCAGGGATCCGATGATAGGGATGCCGCCGGCTACGCTGGCCTCGAACTGCAAGCCCACGCCGCGCTCGCGGCCCAGCGCCAGGAGCTGGGCGCCATGCTTGGCCAGCACCTCCTTGTTGGCCGTGACCACGTGGCGGCCGCTGCGGAGCGCCTCCTGGATGTATTCCAGGGCCGGGTGCTCGCCGCCCAGGAGCTCCACCACCACGTCCACCCGCGGATTCCCCAGGACTTCCTTGGGGTCCTTGGTCAGCAGCCGCGGGGGCGGCTGCACGACGCGGCCCTTTTTAGGGTCGCGCACCAGGATAGCCTCCACGGT
>ORJL010637848.1_pt1 | contig 11643 bp, 11 predicted proteins | sample 1779941 | NCBI WGS metagenome assembly ORJL01 (sample SAMEA104232317, study PRJEB22302) | groundwater metagenome | biome: forest; feature: aquifer; material: groundwater | place: USA | collected 2011-08-07 | depth 5.8 m | reverse complement strand
GTAGGGGCTGTAAGGATATACATGTCTTTTCGTCCAGCGGACGCGCTCACCAATTTAGTCAGTCGCACGGTACAACAGAGATACTGAGTAATGGACTTCCTGAGGCAATCGCAAAGGCAGATTTGCTTATTGCGTGCAGTGGCAACGTCAATCCAATTATCGACGTTACCTTAATTAGGGTAGCAAGGAAAGGAAAGGAAATACTTCCGATTATCGACGTCGGGCTGACATCCGACTTAATGCCGGACGTGAGGGATTTGGCCGAAGTTGATCTCATAGACCTAGATGTAGTTCGTGACAATGCTCCCCCGGAGCATGGCGAAGAAATCTTCAAAGCTCATGAGATTGTGCAAAGGGCAGTACTTGATTTTGAGATTGAACAGTCTGCGCGATCGATGGACCCGGCCGTGAGTGCGATGAGATCCCACGTTGGAATTTTTATAGATCTTGAAGTTAAACGCGTGAGAGATAAATTTGGTGATGAAGTAGCAACTCAAGTCGAGTATTCATTACAGCGAGTAACGAATGCCCTGCTTCACACTCCCTCAGTGCGAGCACGAAGCCTTATTCGGTCGGGGGATCAGAACGATTACCGACAGGCCTTGCAAGTGCTATTTGGAATTGATCTTGAAACCCCAAAAGATGTCTAATCGAGTTTTTGTTCTGGGAACGCGGGGAAGTCTTCTTGCAACTACTCAGGCTCGCTTAGTTGCGGACTTATTAAAGTCCAGCGCTGGTTTCGAAATAACTGAATCAATTATTCGCACTGAAGGGGACGACACTTCGACCTCACTGAGCAAGATTGCACGACCCGGTGTTTTTGTATCAGCATTGCGAGAGGCACTGCTAGAGGGTGAAGTGGACTTGATTGTTCACTCCTACAAGGACCTTCCTTCCCTTCCTGAGCCTGGAATAATCATTGCCGCGGTTCCAATACGCGAAGATCACAGAGATGCTCTTATCTCCCGTGAGAACCTCACCCTCTCCGAATTACCGGCCGATGCACGAGTTGGAACATCTTCACCACGTCGGGCTGCACGGATTAGTCACCTTCGCCCTGATCTCGAGGTCATTCCTATCCGCGGGAATGTGGACTCTCGCTTGTTAAAGGTATCTAGGGGTGAATTTGATGCAGCAGTCCTCGCTGTAGCCGGCCTTAACCGGGTTGGACATGCGGATAAAATAACCCAGTACTTCACTACGGATCAATTGCTACCGGCTCCGGCGCAAGGTGCGCTTGCAGTTGAATGCCGAGTAAATGATCAGGAATTGATTGATGCTCTTTCATCGCTAGAGGATCCGTACACAAGATTTACAACAATGGCTGAGCGCGCGGTTCTAGTTGGAATTTCGGCAACCTGTGCCACGGCCATTGGTGCCCACGCAACGTACAGGGGCGGAGTATTACATCTTGTTGCCGAGCTTTCAGCATCCGATGCCGATGAGCACGTGAGGCGATTTGCTAGCACTGGAAAGCTACAATTACAAGATCTTCCAATGGCGCATGCCCTTGGACTCTCAGTTGCGCGAGAGATAATGCAAACTCCACTTGGCTTACGGTTAGGTTCATCTCGTGGTTAAACCAGTGTTGCTGATTCGGAGCGAGAAGAATGAAGTCGACTCGGTCGCACTCGGAAAGTTAGGGATTCCCTCTCTTGTCGATCCTTATACAGAGATCACAGTTGCGAGTGAACAAACTGAGGGATTGAGACTCTTTGAACTATTGCGTCACTCTGTGCATCCACTCTGGGTCGTCGCGACTTCAAGGAATTCGATCCTCTATTGGGCACAATTGGTTGGAGAGGAAGCGTTTCGATCTGAGTTGCAGACTCATAAAGATCTTAATTTCGCTGCGGTGGGCGGGGCGACTGCACAGACTCTTCGAGATTTTGGTGCGTCAAAAGTTTTCATTCCGTCTATCTCTGAGGCCGCCACGTTGGCGCAAGAGCTGATAATGCGCGATCCAGAATCTCGCGCTCTAATACCGGGCGGGAATCTTGCTATGCCAAATCTGCCGTTGGTTTTGAGGAATGCTGGGTGGGAGGTCGAGACAGCGAAGGTTTATAAAACTTCTCGTGTCAGTGCAGAGCCACAATCAGCCGATCCTCTTAGAAAGGGCGAATTCAGCGCGGTTCTTCTGCGTTCACCGAGCGCGGTTGATGCTCTGGTTTATTTTGTGTCTAATCCACCAGTACCGTTAGTTTGTGCAGGTTCCACCACTGCTTCTGCGGTCTATGCTCATGGTTTGAAGGTCAGTGCCCTCTCGCCAAAACCGACCCCGGAGGATGTGGCGAGCACGATTCACTCTTTAATTTTCGGTGAGAGACTCAGAGGATAGGTGAAGGTATGACGCTGATTGAACGACCCCGTCGGCTTCGGAGCACTTCGGCAGTTCGCGCGATGATTCGCGAGACAAGCGTCGACCCTGCCTCTCTCGTTCTTCCTGTATTTATACGAGAAGGTTTGACGACACCAAAACCCATTATGGGGATGCCTGGTGTATTCCAACATACGAAGGATTCATACAGGGCAGAAATCGATCGTGCACTGGATGCAGGCATCGGCGGAGTAATGGTATTCGGTATTCCCGAAAAGCGTGACCCATCGGGAAGTGAGGCGTTGAATCCTCAAGGTGTTCTATCAAGTGCAATACGAGATGCTCGAACTCAGGTGGGAGATGATTTAGTGGTTATCGCTGATCTGTGTCTTGATGAGTTCACAAGTCATGGACATTGTGGCGTGCTTGATAAACGAGGAAACGTGGACAATGACGCTACTCTTAAAATTTATGGAGAGATGGCAGAAGTACTTGCTGATTCCGGTGCTCATATGGTTGGAACGAGTGGCATGATGGATGGACAAGTTGGCGTCGTTCGCGAGACTCTTGATTCGGTAGGACGCACAGATGTTCTTATCCTTGCCTATGCTGCAAAATTTGCCTCCGTTTTCTATGGTCCTTTTCGCGAAGCTGTTGAATCTCAACTCCAAGGAAATCGGAATACGTACCAGCAGGATCCGGCGAACATCAAGGAGTCTCTACGTGAAGTTCGCCTCGATGTTTCGCAAGGTGCAGATCTTGTAATGGTTAAGCCTTCCCTTGCCTATCTCGATATTTTGTATGCGATTTCGGAGGCAGTTGATGTTCCGACGGCTAGTTACATAGTTTCAGGGGAGATGTCAATGATTGAAGCGGCGGCAGCGCAAGGCTCGCTAGATCGCGAACGGGCAATACTCGAGGTTCTTGGATCTGTTAAACGAGCAGGTGCATCGGTAATCTGCACTTATTGGGCGATTGAGGCCGCTCATATGTTGAAGAGGCATCCTGCATGACATCGGGACAATCCATCACAAAATCACAGTATTGGCATGATCGAGCACTCAAAATAATTCCTGGCGGAGTCAGTTCACCGGTGCGAGCATTCTCTTCAGTTGGGGGGACCCCTCGTTATTTTGTTGAGGGGCGCGGTTCGCGAGTGATTGACGTTGATGGAAATGAATACATCGATCTTGTGGGGTCTTGGGGTCCGATGATCCTCGGACACGCTCACCCTGAAGTGGTGCGACGGGTAACTGAATCTGCTGCCAAATCATCATCGTTTGGTGCTCCTGGTCCAAACGAAGTTCTTCTTGCTGAAGAAATACAGCGACGAGTGTCGGCAGTTGAAAGAGTGCGATTTGTATCTTCAGGCACTGAAGCTGTAATGACTGCGGTCCGGCTGGCACGAGCCGCCACTGGTAGGAATGTCATCGTAAAATTTGTAGGCTGCTATCACGGACACGCCGATGCGCTACTCGTGCAAGCCGGGTCGGGCGTCGTGACACTCGGCCTTCCAAATTCACCTGGCGTTACTCCAGGGCAGGTGCAGGATACGGTGGCAGTTGCTTATAACGACGTCGATGCGATCACATCGCTCTTTGCCCAACGTGGTGATGAAATTGCAGCAGTACTTACTGAAGCGATTCCGGCAAACATGGGAGTCGTTCCTCCAATACCCGGGTTTAACCTACTTCTCAGCAATCTCTGCAAAAAGTACGGTGCACTATTTATTCTTGATGAAGTGATGACAGGCTTCCGTGTGTCTTCGGGCGGTTTGTGGAATCTCGTTAAAGCCGCAGAATCTTGGACTCCAGATTTATTCACCTTCGGAAAAGTAATCGGCGGCGGATATCCAGTCGCGGCTGTCGCTGGCTCTGCCGATGTGATGGATTTGCTGGCTCCAGTTGGCGCTGTGTATCAAGCCGGAACTCTTAGTGGTAATCCAGTCGCGACGGCTGCTGGTCTTGCAACTTTGGAACTCTGCGACAATGAACTCTACGCGACGCTTGATCGACGAGCCGCCGAAGTTGGACAAGTTGTCTCAGAAGCCCTCACGGTGCAAGGCGTGGCCCACAGATTGCAATCGGGTGGAAATCTATTTTCATTTTTCTTCTCCTCTAATGAGGTTCGTTCATTTGAAGACACCCAGCAGCAAGAGTTGAAGAAATTCGCAGCTTTCTTCCACTCAATGCTCTCGCAAGGGGTTTCTCTTCCTCCCTCAGCTTATGAGGCATGGTTTGTCTCGGGCGCAATAACCGATCGTGATATTGAGTTAATCGCCTCTGCTTCCAAAATTGCCGCAGTACAGGCTGCGCAAATAACTAACTAATTCTCGCTGTTAAAGAAGCTTCCCGGAGGCAGCGGGGACTCCAGAACCTCCCCGTTGACTTTCTCGAGCACGTAGGCCATCTTCCCCTTTGAGTCCGGGCCATCTTTATCCTTTACGACTTCGACAGCAACTTCATTCTCGTAAAGAATTCCTACTCCGTCATCGGTCGCGTATATCCGCTTGAAAATGTTTTTATCAATTAAGGCGTGGGCCATGGGGCGTCGCTGCGCTTCCGAGTCGTAGTGGACGGCATTTCCAAAGGGCAAAAATGCAAGTCCATTTTCTATTGGCCGAAGCTCCGGACCAAAGGAATCGGTCGGACCACCTTGATACCAGCAGAGTGAACCTGCACTCACTCCGCCGAGAATTACTCCCTTCTCGTATGCCTCTCTTAGGGCTATATCCACTCCGTGCAATTTCCAGAGAGCGAGAAGGTTGGCAACCGAACCACCACCAACCCAGATCAGATCTGAATTGAGGATGTGTTCTCTCACCGGCGCGTTTGGCTGAGTGAATAGCTGCAGATGAGTGGCATCGCAGTTGAGGTCGTTCATGGCGGCATAGGATTTCGCTAGATATCCGGAGCTATCTCCCGACGCGGTAAGAATAAAACAGACACGAGGGCGTTCCTTGCCAGTCAGCGTGAGCATCCGAAGAAATGTTTCACCGGGCTTTATGACATCCCATCTATCTGTCGGCATAAATCCGCCGCTCGTTGCCATTATTCGCCGCGTCGTCATATCTATTTTTTCACCTTTATAGAGAGTTTTCCCAATCCGATGAGAAGTACGACAAGCCCTGGCAGGCTGAGAACGAAAAGGGATATCACGTTCTGAGTTTAGTGCTCGCCTCGGGAGTACGCTCAACAGATGGATTCCAGTGCCGGGCTTACTTCGATAGAAGCGAAGACTCGGCTTGCACAATCTGGTCCGAATTCGATTGATACCAAGTCCCAGAATTCAAAGGCCAGGCTCCTCCTCCGGCAGTTCGAGAGCCCCATTATTCTCATTCTTTTCGCTGCAACGATCATTTCGATGTTCGCTGGAGAAATAACCGATGGTGCAATTATTTTGGCCATCATTATTCCCAGCGGATTATTGGGTTTCTGGCAGGAAAATCGCGCCGGCAAGACGATGCAGGCGCTTATGAACAGGGTACAGGTTTACGTAAAAGTTATCCGTGGTGGAGCTGAAATTAGGATTCCCATTGCAGAGATCGTGGTCGGTGATCTTGTTCTACTCCGCATCGGTGATGTGGTCCCTGCGGATCTTCACATCACGGAGGCAGAGGGCCTTATGGTCGACGAATCTGCGTTGACGGGAGAGTCATTCCCACGCGAGAAGAGTGTTGGTGAGATGGATTCGACCAAGCCTCTGGCAGAGAGAGTCAGTGCACTATTTTTCGGCACCCATGTGGTGAGCGGTCTAGGTCAAGGGATTGTTGTAAAGACCGGAAAGAATACAGAATTTGGCGCACTTTCGAGAGAAGTTAACTCTCGTGATGTCACAACGGGATTTGAGCGAGGCATAACTGCCTTTGGCAAGCTGCTCCTTTATGCCATGCTCGGACTTCTGTCCGCCTTATTCATTGTCAATATGCTCCTTCATCGCCCGCTACTTGATTCATTGCTTTTCTCTCTTGCTTTGGCGGTTGGAATAACTCCGCAACTCTTACCCGTAATCATCTCAGTCTCCTTGGCTGCTGGCGCTCGTCGGATGGCGGAGAAACAAGTTCTTGTTAAGCGACTCGATGCGATCGAAGACTTTGGGATAATGACGGTACTTTGCACCGATAAGACCGGAACAATTACGGCCGGTGTGGTCAATTTGGATGGCGCCTTGGATTCCGCAGGAAATCCAAATGAAGCAGTCCTTAGGCTCGCATATCTCAATTCCAAACTTCAGAGAGGATTTGCCAACCCACTCGATGCGGCGATTATCGATTCGGTTGGGAAAAGATTCGCAGACCTGCCGGTTCTTGGCGAGGTTCCGTATGATTTTAAACGTCGCAGACTCTCGGTATTTGTCAGCGATGGTGAGCCGCTCATTATCACTAAAGGCGCCTTTAAAAGTGTTTTAGACGTATGCTCTCAAGCGCGCAAGGGGAGTGCGCTAGTAAGTATCACTGAGATGAGCCAGAAATTAGCTGAAAAATTTGAGGAACTTAGTGCGAAAGGAAATCGAGTTCTGGCCGTTGCAACCAAGGCACTCCCTGGAGATGCAAAGATCACTTCTTCCGATGAAAAGGAGATGATTTTCGAGGGTCTTCTCGTATTTCAGGATCCTCCAAAGGCAGACGCCCGGGAGGCAATCCAAGAGTTGGAGAGTCTTGGAATTGAGCTCTATCTCATTACTGGTGACAATAAATTGGCGGCCAAGTCAATCGCAGTGCAAGTGGGACTCAGGGCGAAGACCGTCTTAACGGGGCTTGATCTATCGATGCTGAATGAGAAAGAGTTGACGCTTAGAGTGAAGGAATGTCAGGTATTTGCCGAAGTAGATCCGATTCAAAAAGAAAGGATAATTCTCGCCTTGAGGGCTGGTGGTGCAACGGTTGGATATTTCGGCGATGGAATAAACGATGCAGCAGCTCTTCACGCGGCCGATGTGGGGATATCTGTCGATACCGCGGTAGATGTAGCAAAAAATGCGGCATCAATCGTGCTTCTCGATAAAGATCTCCGTGTCATCGCTGAAGGTGTTCGCCTCGGTAGACGCACTTTCGTCAACACGATGAAGTATGTTCGAGTTGGTATTAGTGCCGCCTTTGGAAATGTCGTTTCAATGGCAATAGCAGATATCTTCCTGCCATTCCTGCCGTTGCTTCCGACTCAAATCCTTCTGCTCAATTTCATGACCGATTTTCCAGCCGTATCAATTTCTACTGATTCAGTTGATCCAGAATCAATTGAGAAACCGCGAGCATGGGATATCAATTCAATTCGTAAGTTCATGATTCTCTTCGGGCTACTTAGTTCTGCCTTTGACATCATTACATTTCTTGTTCTCCGCTTAGGATTCCACGCATCCGTCAAGCAATTTCGAAGCGGCTGGTTTGTCGAATCCACGCTCACCGAGCTCACGGTGATGTTGGTTCTAAGGACGAAGCGACCGTTCTGGCGGAGCAGGCCGGGAAAAGGTCTGATGATTTCTAGTGCAGTTCTGGCTTGCCTGACCTTGCTATTGCCATTTACGCCAATAGGAAGAGTCATCGGACTCACGGCCTTTACGGCACCGATACTGCTGATTCTTCTCTTACTTATATGCGCATATGTTCTATTGAATGAGATCGCCAAGAGACATTGGATGCATTAGGTGAAATACAGATTCACTCCTTCGCATCTGTGGGTTGCCGTCTTCGTCATTGGGGCTCTGTTCCAATGGTGGAGAGGATCCAAAGGTGATTTTCTCATCTTTGGACTTATCGCTCTTCTTCTCACTCTGGCCCTACTTCACAAAATTGAAATTCCGCACTTAGCCGAACCTCGCTTCATAATCGCTGCGTGGTGGTTGGCTTTAAGCACTAGTATTTTTATGATTACGCCGATTCACAGCCTCGCATCTACTGGAATTTCCCTCTTCCTCCTTCCTCTCCTTCTTTCAATCATCTGGCGTAAAGATGGGACTGGATATCCACCTATGGCGAGGCAGGGGCGATTTACGACGCGGATATGGATTTCGATTGCTCTTCTGCTCTCCCTCAGTGAGCTGGGGAACTATTTTGGAAGTCTCCATGGAGGAGGCGACTCAAAATTTCCGACACTGACAGTGCTTGTGGATCCCATTGTCGGGTTCACGCCCGGAAGAATTGGATTTGTCTTTCTCTGGTCTTTGGTAGGAGTCGAATTGCTGAAAGGATCGACGGAGAGATGATTTCGTCGATTTTCACCTTGGGTTACTTTCTCGCCGCTATCGGAGCTATCGCCCTATGGATTTTCTCTCGAACCACTCCGGAGCAGGTAGTCCCACTTGGTTCTTTACTGCAGAAAATGCTTGAGAATCGAATCAACCGGATAGCCCTCATTGGGATCTGGTGGTGGGTTGGCTGGCACTTTTTTGGCCAACCAGGAGCTAACTAGCGAGTCAAGAGGAGTTGCATATAAAGCCCTTTGTGGTGATTGGTGGTACTTTGAAGATAACGCGTTGGGGGAAATAAATGCATTTCTGGGTCTGGCTCGCACTAGCAGGTGGGTTCCTGGTCTTCGAAATCCTGACCATGAGTCTGATATTCCTCTCCTTTGCTCTCGCCGCACTTGTAGGCGCGCTAGCGGCAGCGCTCTGGAGTGGTTCTTTTCTTCAGTGGGTTGGCTTTTCAATAGCTGCCGTGCTCTCCCTGGCAGTGATTCGCCCAATTGTTCGCAAGTATCTTTTTAGAAAATCGAGTGGGTCAGCAACCGGGTTTGCGGCGCTTATTCACGAAGAGGCGATAACTATCTCCGAAGTTACGACTGAAACAGGGAGAATTCGACTTCGCAATGAAGTGTGGACCGCTCGTTGCGATAGCGGATCAATTCCAGAAGGTGCTTCCGTAACCGTGGTTAGAATCGACGGAGCAGTGGCGATCGTAACTCCAAAACTTTCAAGACTTAGCGCTTAGGAGAGAAGAAATGAGAGTCAATATTGTTCTGCTGGTGCTTCTTGTTATTGCAGTCGTAATTGTTGTAAGTGCAATCAAGATTATCCCACAGGCAAGCGCAGGAATTATCGAAAGACTGGGCAAGTATCACCGAACGCTGGAACCTGGTCTCAATTTGATATTTCCTGGTATTGATCGTCTCCGCCCGCTGGTTGATTTACGTGAAAAGGTTGTTTCATTTCCTCCGCAACCTGTTATTACCGAAGATAACCTTGTGGTAAATATTGATACTGTTATTTATTTTCAAGTGACCAATGCAAAATCGGCGACATATGAAATTGAGAACTACATTCAAGGTATCGAGCAGTTGGTGGTGACCACTTTACGTAACTCGGTTGGTGGTTTGGACCTCGAGAAGGCGCTTACTTCGAGAGACCACATTAACGCGATTCTTCGCGGAGTCCTCGATGAGGCGACGAGTAAGTGGGGCGTGAGAGTAAATCGTGTGGAGATTAAGGCAATAGATCCTCCTCCCAGCGTGCAGGAGTCGATGGAGAAGCAGATGCGTGCAGACAGAGATAAGCGGGCTGCCATTCTTACCGCCGAGGGTGAGAAGCAGAGCCAGATATTAAATGCTGAGGGTGCCCGCCAGGCAGATATCTTGCGAGCAGAGGGCGAGGCGCAGGCGGTTGTTATCCGCGCCGAAGGTGAGGCTACGGCCATCGCAAAAGTCTTTAAAGCCATCCATGATGGAGATGCTGATGAGAAAGTTCTGGCATACAAATACCTTGAACAATTGTCAGTTATTGCCAATGGCAATGCGAGCAAGGTCTGGGTAATCCCTGCAGAGCTATCCGGAACGGCCAGTACCATAGCCCGCGCCTTTAGAGATTCCGGTAAATAGGCTCCTATTTTGTCTTCCGTTTGAGCGTAACTGCACCTGCGCTAAGAAGTGCGATTAGAAATAGCGCGATATAGAGGAGATCTAGTCCAATCGATCCCACTCCGCTAATTACCGCCTTTGTGGCGTCAACTGCGTAGGTAAGGGGTAGAAAATTGGCGATCCATTGGAAGATTACTGGCATGCTTTCACGGGGCGCCAGCAATCCACTTAAAAGAAGTTGAGGGAGGAGTATTGCGGGAAGAAATTGAACGGCTTGGAATTCGGTTTTTGCGAACGAGCTGACAAAGAGACCAATTGCCATTCCAAGCAGAGCGTCAAGGATTGCCACGACAATAAGCATGATTTGTGAGCCATTTATTTTTAAGCCAAGAGGCCCAAGGGCAACTGTCGATACCACCACCGCTTGAATCAGCGCTGCGATTCCAAAGGCCTTTGCATACCCCAGAATGAATTCCAGTTTGGTGATTGGCAAAATGAGCAGTCTCTCAAGAGTTCCAGAGGTTCTTTCTCTTAGAGTCGCAACACTGGTGATGAGAAACATGACAAGCATAGGAAAGACGCCAAGAAGAGAACCGGCCACGCGCTGAAATACCTGTGGTTGATCTTGGTATACATATTTCAAAATCGTCATAAGAAGGCACGGAGCAAGAATCATGAGTGCAATCGTGCGTGGATCGTGACGCAATTGCGAAAGGATTCGCGCAGCAGTCGCCCATATCCGTCTTATGCTCATGATTTCTCCACCAGCGAGATGAATACGTCTCCCATATTCGTCTTACCAGACTCTTCTTTCAGACCCAAAGGTGTTCCGCTAGCGAGTACTTTTCCGTCACGTAAGAGAAAGAGGATGTCACAACGATCAGCCTCATCCATGACGTGACTACTTATTATTAGCGTTTTTCCAAGATCCGATAGGCGATGAAAGAGATCCCACAGGTCTCTGCGAAGTACTGGATCAAGTCCAACCGTTGGTTCGTCGAGAATGAGCAATTCAGGTTTCCCAAGTAGTGCCGTGGCTAGCGCCAGTCGTGCTCTCTCTCCACCCGAGAGGGATGAAGCAATCTGCTTACGACTCTTTCGCAAGTCGACAAGATCGATGATCTCCTCAACGGAAATTTCAGAATCGCCTAGCAATCGAGCAAAGTAGTGGAGATTCTCAAGGCAGGTGAGATCTGAGTAAATACTCGCGTTCTGGGTGAAGTACCCAATCTTGGTACGCAAATCTTTAGCACCGGCCGGGCGATCGAGCACGGTGATTGTTCCAGCCTGAGTTTCTTGCACTCCCACGATGCTCCGAAAAATCGTAGTTTTGCCACTACCGCTTGGCCCAAGAACTCCAGCAATGATTCCTCGCTCAATGCTCATATTGAGATCCGGAAGTATCACCTTTCCATCGCGAACTACTCGCAAATTGGTAATTCGGACGCTCTCATGCACGCGTTTAGATTACTCCCGTAATCCGTCTAGTGAGGCTAAGTCGGCAGGATTGATGTCACGTATTAGCGGGGCTAACCTCTT
>ORJL010636334.1_pt1 | contig 11644 bp, 7 predicted proteins | sample 1779941 | NCBI WGS metagenome assembly ORJL01 (sample SAMEA104232317, study PRJEB22302) | groundwater metagenome | biome: forest; feature: aquifer; material: groundwater | place: USA | collected 2011-08-07 | depth 5.8 m | reverse complement strand
GTGTACGCCGGCACGGGCTCCGGCGGCGTGCGGGGGAACATATCCGTGGGCGACGGCGTGTACCGCACCACCGACGACGGGAAGAGCTGGCAGAACATCGGGCTCCCCGAGTCGCGGCACATCAACCGCATCCAGATCCATCCCACCGACCCCGACCGCGTGTACGTGGCGGCGCTGGGCAGCGTCTTCGGCCCCAGTGAGGACCGGGGGGTGTACCGCACCGCCGACGGCGGCCGGAGCTGGAAGAAGGTCCTCTACGTGGACCGGGGCACCGGCGCCATCGACCTGGTGATGAGCCCCGACGACCCGAACACGCTGTACGCCTCCATGTGGACGGCGGAGCGGAAGCCGTGGGGCATGTTCAGCGGATCCAAGGCGGGCGGCGTCTTCAAGACCACCGACGGCGGCGAGAGCTGGAAGAAGCTCGGCGGAGGGCTTCCCGAGATGATCGGGCGCACGGGCATCGCCATCTCTCCCGCGCGCCCCGACCGCGTCTGGGTGCTCCTCGAGGCCGAGGGCGCCTTGCGCGGCCTGTACCGGTCGGAGGACCGCGGGGCGACGTTCCGGCACGTCAACGGCGACCAGAACATGCTGGCGCGGCCCTGGTACTACACGCACGTGGACGCCCACCCCACGAACCCCGACGTCGTCTTCATCAACAACGAGAGCTTCTTCCGCTCCGACGACGCCGGCCGGACCCTGGTGAACATCCCTACGCCGCACGGGGACAACCACGACCTCTGGATCAACCCCGACCACCCGGAGATCTGGATCCAGTCCAACGACGGCGGCGCCAACGTCACGTTCACGAACGGGGCCACGTGGTCCACGCAGTACAACCAGCCCACCGGCGAGTACTACACGGTGGTCGCCGACGACCGTTTCCCCTATCGCCTGTACGCTCCGCAACAGGACAACACCACGGTGTCCGTGCCCAGCATCGTCACCCGCGGCCTGACGCCGTACGAGAACTGGTTCGCGGGTCCGGGGTGCGAGACCGGCCCCTTGGCGGTGGATCCTCGGAACCCGGACATCATCTACGGGGGGTGCAAGGGATGGGTAAGCCGCCTCGACCGCTCCTCGGACCAGATCCGCGAGGTCTGGATCTGGCCCCAGGAAGGCCACGGACTTCCCAACGCCGAGTACAAGTACCGGGAGCAGTGGACCTCCCAGATCCGGTTCTCCCCCCAGGACCCGGGGGTGATCTACCACACCTCACAGCACGTGCATCGCACGCGTGACGAGGGCCAGACCTGGGAGATCATCAGCCCGGATCTCACCCGTTGGGAGGAGCACAAGCAGCTCCACGTGGACATCGCCGGCGGCCCCCTCACCCACGACCAGACCGGCGTGGAGGTCTACGGCACGGTCTTCGCCTTCGAGGAGTCGCCGCTGCAGAAGGGGCTCTTCTGGGCGGGCTCCGACGACGGCGCCATCCATATCTCCAGGGACAACGGAGCTTCCTGGCAAGACGTCACACCGCCCGGGCTCCCGCTCCACAGCACCGTGAACGAGATCGTCCTCTCTTCGCACGCGGTGGGCCGGGCCTTCGCGGTCATCCACCGGTACCGGATGGACGACTTCCACCCCTACATCTACCGCACCGACGACTTCGGCACGTCGTGGAAGCTCCTCACCGACGGGACCAACGGGATCCCCGCGAACCACCCCACCCGCACCATCCAAGAAGATCCCGCCAGGCGCGGGCTGCTGTACGCCGGCACGGAGTTCGGGCTCTTCATCTCCTTCGACGACGGGGCCCACTGGCAGTCGTTCCAGCTGAACCTCCCCCGCACGCCGGTCATGGACCTTCTGGTGAAGGGCAGCGACCTCATCGTGGCCACGCAGGGGCGGGGTCTCTGGATCCTCGACGACCTGACGCCGCTCCACCAGATCGACGCGCGCCTGGCCTCGGCGGAGAAGGCCCTCTTCAAGCCCCGCACCACCGCCCGGGTGCGCATGGCCCGGATGGGCCGCGGCGGCGAGGGGCCCGAGAACCCGCCCGACGGCGCCTTGATCTACTACCGCTGGGCGACGCCTCCCGCCGGCGAGGTGAAGCTGGAGATCAAGGACGCTTCAGGCTCCCTGGTGCGCACGTTCACCAGCTCCGGCCCCGGCACGAAGGAGGAGGTCTTCCAAGCCATGCGCGAGCCGGTGGTGACCATCGTGGGCGACCCGACGGTGAGCACCTCCGCCGGCATGCACCGCCTGGCCTGGGACCTGCGGTATCCCCCCGCCTACCTGGCCCCCGGCGTGAATGAGGGCTTCCGTGCGCGGATCGCGCCCATCACCGGTGACACGGAAGGCCCGTACGCGCTGCCCGGGACGTACACCGCCACGCTCCGCACCGCCGATGGATGGAGTCAGAGCCAGACCTTCGACGTGGTCATGGATCCGCGAGTGAAGAGCACCTACGCGGAGCTCAAGGAGTCGTTCGACCTGGGCATTCGTGCCCGGGACCGCATCACGGGCATCCAACTCGGTGTCGTCCGGGGGCAGGCACGGGTCAGGGAGTTGGACGCGGCCATCGCAGCCGGAGGCGCCGGCGCCCAGGAGGCCGCGCGGCAAAAGGCGGAGCTGGGGGCCGTACTCGGGCAGCTCTACAAGCACGGGCTCACTGGCAAGCACTCCGACCTGCGGCCCGAGCTGACCACGGACTACGCGAACATCCTGACCCTCATCTACGGCGCGGATGCTCGCCCCACGTCCAACGCGTACCCGAGGATGGAGGAGCTCGACGCGCGCTACCGCGACCTCATGGCCAGCCTGACGCGCCTGTTGGAGCGACCGGTCGCAGACCGTTGACACCCGCCCACGACACCCACTGCGCCGCGCTTGCCGCTCGACCACCCGCAGCCTACCATGCTCTCCCGCCCCACCGGGCGGTTGAACGGCCTATCGGTCATAGGGTGTCATCGTGATACATGCCTACCTCGCGCCTCTTGCCCTCGGTCTCCTGGTCGGGGTGTCACCTGCCTCCAGTCAGATCCAGCAGGAGGGGCCGGACGCTCGGGCAGGGGCGAGGGACTGGCCGATCGACCCCGAGAAGGCGCCCCGACCGACGGCCCATGCGACCGCGGCTTCTGGGCCGATCGTCATCGACGGCCGTCTTGATGAGGCTTCCTGGGAGGAGGCGAAGCCTTTCGGCGATTTCGTCCAGTCCAAGCCCGACGCCGGCTATCCGGCCACGGAGCCGACCGTGGTACGCCTGCTTTTCGATGCCGACAACCTTTACATCGGCGCCGTTTGCTTCAGGTCGGACGCGGACGGGATCACCATCACCAGCCTCGAGAGAGATTTCGAGACCCTTCACAGCGACGCGTTCGGTGTGGCGCTCGATACGTTCCTGGACCGCAGCGGCTCGTTCATGTTCTTCTTCAATCCCGAGGGAGCAATCCGGGATGCCCAGTCGTCCGATGACGCCCGGATCCGGGACCTCGCCTGGGATGGGATCCTCGATGTCCGCGCCCGGATCGACGAGACGGCCTGGACGTTGGAGATCGCGATTCCCTGGACGGCTTTGAGGTTCGACCCGACAAAGGACGAGCAGGTTTGGGGTGCGAACTTCTTCCGCCGAGTGCGGAACAAGGACGAGGATTCCTTCTGGGCTCCCATTGATCGAAGAGAAAAGGTCTACACCATGTCGAAGGCGGGCACCGTCCTGGGGCTGGGCTCGCTCAAGTCGGGTCGCAACCTGCAGCTGAAGCCGTTCGCTCGCGCCGCCAACATCGGTGGGAGCCGGCCGGTCGAGAAGGACCGAGGAGGCAACTATGACGCAGGAGTGGACCTGAAGTACGGGATCACCTCGGGCCTGACCCTCGACCTCACGTACAGGACCGACTTTTCGCAAGTGGAGGTGGACCGGGAACAGGTGAACCTCACCCGGTTCTCCCTCTTCTTTCCTGAGCAGAGAGAGTTCTTCGTCGAAAACTCCGGGCTCTTTACCTTCAGTGACGATGTCGATGACAAGTTCCGCAGCGGAGCGTCGGCCACGGACTTCACGTTCTTCCACTCCCGCCACATCGGGCTTACAGACGAGGGAAGACCGATTCCCATCGTCGGGGGTGGACGGGTGACGGGTCGCGTCGGCGGCTACGAGTTGGGCCTGCTGAACATGCAGACAGCCTCCACCGAAGAAGCCTCTCCCGAGAATTTCACCGCCCTGAGATTCAGGCGGAACTTCTTCGGGAACGCCTCCGTGGGAGGCATGTTGCTGAACAGGCAGGTCACGGACGGCGATCAGCTCACAAGTGGCGATCGTCCGTACAGCCGAGGGTATGGCGTGGACGCCAATATCGGCCTGCTCGGGAGAATGATGATCAACTCATACGTGGCCGTCACAGAATCTCGAGGGCAAGATAGCGTTGGTGTTGCCGGCCGTGTCTCGGTGGCCTGGCGGGACCAGTTCTGGGACATCTCGGCCTTCGCCAAGCACGTCGACGACAAATTCAACCCAACGCTCGGGTTCGTCCAACGCCGAGGTATCGATCACCGATACGCCACCATCGGCGCGCATCCGCGGCTGAATTCCTCGATTGTCCAGGAGGTGAATCCGTACGGTGAGGTTCACTACGTCGCGAACCTGGACGACGTCCTCGAGACCCGACAGGAAACCCTGGGCCTCGGCGTGACCTTCGTGGGCGGCAGCACCTTGAGCTTCCGGCTCGACGATCAATTCGAGCGCATCTTCGAGCGCTTTCAAGTCAGCGGCAACGCCACGGTCGGGCCCGGAGACTACAACTATAGAGCGGGAAGCGTGGGCTTCCGCTCCAATGCCGGTCGCGCGCTGTCAGGGAACGTCAACTTCAGCAACGGAGGTTTTTGGGACGGGAGTCGAACCTCGGCGCAACTCGGGATGACCTGGCGAGCCGACTACCGACTCTCGCTGAGCCTTTCCGCGAATCGCAACCAGGTTTCCTTTCCAAGTACCGAATTCACTGCAGATGTGTACGGCGCACGGGTGAAGTTCACCCCGACGACGCGGATCACCGCCAGTGCGTACGTCCAGTACAACCAGTCAACCGACGAGATGACGACCAACCTGCGGTTCAACTTCATCCACGCTCCCCGCAGCGACCTGTTCGTGGTGTATACGGAGAGACGCTCCCTGGGCGAGGGCGGGGTGCTCGACCAGTCCATCACCGTCAAGCTGACCAAGCTCTTTGGCTTCTGATTCTCGCCCTTCTGTAGCGGGACCTTCGCTCTCGACAACGACCCGCCGTCTCCCACCTGAAAGACGTGCGGCTGGGCCCGCAGGCTACGGGCCCACGTCCCGGCCGCAGTGCTTGCACACGTTGGCCTTCACCAGGATGCGCTCGGCGCAGTATGGGCACTCGCGTTCATCGCGCGAGAGGGTACCGGCGGTGACGTGGCGTGCGTCGTCGCCTGCGCTGATCTGGGCCTGCACCTGCCGGCGGAACTCGAGCGGCTCCGCAATGTTCGTGAACTGCTCTTTGGTGCCGCCGGTGCCGGTAACGGTGATCGTGCCGTAATCAAGCATGCGGCCCACCACGCCCTGGTCCACGCCGATGGCCTCCACCTTGCCGAGCATCGTCTCCATCGTACGGCGCTGGATGAAGCCCACCTTGATCACCACACGCTTGTCAGTGACTGCGAACTCGCTCGACGTGTAATCCACCCACGCCCACAGCACGGGCAGTAGTCCCACCACCAGTGCGGCCACTCCCCAGATGGGCTGCTCCTTCACGAACGAGTACGCGGCCAAGCCCTGGAACGCCAGGCAGACCAGCGTGGGCACGGCGTAGGTGATCTTGTGCAGGTGCGCGCGGTGCATCACTTGCTCGCCAGGCAGGAGGTGCTTCTGGACGTAACTCATCGTGACTGGAGATCCGTGACGAGGAATCGTGGCAGGGCTTGTATGGCCAATATGGGCCGCGGTGCGCGCGGCAGGCAAACGCTTCGGCTGCCATGTCGCGCGTGCGCACCGGCTGCCCCACTCCTGCAGCTTCTCCTTTTGCGCGTCGTTGAGCAGGGCCTCGACGCGCTCACGCTGCTGCGTCATGCCCTGCTGTCCCCGGGGGCCCATCACCCCCCTGCCAGCGCGCTGCGGAAGCGCCGGGCCCACACGGCCAGGCTCACCTTGAGGTAGCGGGCCTCTTCCGCGGGCTTCCGGGAGATGGGGCCTTCGGTCGTGGGTTCGACGACCGCCTGGACGAACGTGGGACCGGCTGTGCGGAGCAGGTCGGGGACCGCCGCGCTCCAGGCCGCGGGGTCTTCGAATCGGTACACCCTGGGGAAGCCGGCTGCCCGTGCCATCGCGGCGAAGTCCACACGGCCGCCGCCTGGAATGGGCTGGTTGCCGGTGATCTCGTACGAGCCGTTCTCCACGAGGATCAGGAGGAGGTTCCTCGCCTCCGTCCCCACGATCACGGCCAGGGTACCCAGGGACATGAGCATGCTCCCGTCTCCGTTCAGGCACACGACGCGCCGGTCTGGTCGGGCCAGGGCGATGCCCAGGGCCAGGTCGGCGGTGTGGCCCATGGCCGAGTCCGCCGACGCGAAGTCCAGGTCGTGATTGGATAGGCGCCCCCAGGGTCGCGTGACGCTCATGGTGGTGACCATCACCTCGTCGGTCCGGTGGGCGGCCAGGGGCTCCAGGAACTGGGCGCGCGTCAGCACGGTCAGGCGAGCTCCGCTGTGAGGAGGAGCGCGGTGGGGTGGTGCCGCGCACGCGCATCGGCCACGAGCTGGGCGACGGCCGTGGCGGGGTCCTCTCCGGGCCGGCACGTCTGGTAGGGGATCCCCCAGGCGCGCAGGGTGGGCTCGGTCATGAGCGCCACCGAGTCCACGTCGGCTCGGGTGAGCAGCTCGGAGGTCAGGGGCGTCTCAGGCCCCAGACCAGCCCCCTCCATCTTGGCGTAGCCCCGTCCCGTGACCACGAAGGCCAGGGGGGCTCCCATGCGCACGGCCGTCCCCCGCAGCGCGTCGCCGGACTCCATCAGGCCGGTATTCTGTACCACCACGAGGGGATTCGCCCCACCGAGCCAGAGCCCGGAAGCCAGCGCGAAGGCCTCGCCCTCGCGGGTGACCTGCACCAGCCGGAGGGTGGGATGGCCCTGAAGGGCGTCGAAGAGGGGCGCAGAGCTGTTGTCGGGGAGGCCCACGACGTGCGTGACGCCCGAGTCCTGGAGGGCGTCTAGGACGGCGGCGGTCCGGGGAGGTGGCGTCATGCTCATGGAGGGGGAAGTGGGGGTATCGCGCGGGACTTCGCGCGGACGGTGAAGATGTCGGAGCGCGATGGTGAGTGGCGGGAGCCACGGGTGCGCCGGCATGCGGAACGGCCGCCCCCGGTCGGGGTGGGACCAGCGGAGCTTGAAGTACCCGAGGAGCACTATCACGTCCACGGTGATGGCGACTTTGATGGCTGACGTCAACAAGCGGCGCATCGCGCCCGTCGTGATGAGGCCCTCCAGTCGGCCGCCCTGTGGCGGGCAGGATCACGAGGATGACGGTGCCTCCACGACGAGAGCCACCACCCGGCCGGGTCCGTGGACTCCCCTCACCAGGATCTGGCCGATGTCGGCGGACTTGCTCGGCCCCGAGTGCAGCCCCAGCGCGGAGGGGAGATCCGGCCGGAGCGCCTTCAGTGCCGCGGCCAGCGTGGCGTGCACGGCGCCGCCGCGGAGCAGTACCACGTGCGTGCCCGGCAGGAGCTGCGTGAGGCGTCCGTCGCGGGCGTCCAGTATGAGCGATCCGGTCTCGGACACGGCGCCCACCGACATGGACACGCCCAGCTCGGCGGCCTCCGGCGGGGCGGTGGGGGTTGCTGGGTGGAGGGGTGCGGGAACGGTGGCGCCGACGGCCACGCTCCGGAATCCGGAGGCGAACGTCGCGAGCCATGCCGAAGCCGCGGCTTCGTCGGGTACCCGCGCCACCTCGCCGCCGGAGCGCGTGAAAGCCGCGACGAACCCGTCCATGGGATCGGCAGGCGGCCCGGCGGTGCGCTCCCCCTTGAAGGGCCCCGGGTGAGGCGCTCGGGGGCGCTCCCCCAGGGCGGCCCGCACCCGCGCCAGGATGCGCTCTCGGGCGCTCACTCGATGCCCTTCTTCCAGAGCGAGCGGAACGAACGTGCGCTGAGCTCGGGTGGCGTGCGCTCTCCGGCCCAACCGCCCAGCACGGGAAGCGCCCTCCCTCCGAGCTTCCAGGGCACCCAGCGCAGGAGGCCGCCCGCGGCCGAGAACGCGCCGGGGTGCTCCGCCATGGCTGCGTACCCCTTCATGGCGACGTGCTCCGAGGCCGGAGCCAGCCCAGCCTCCACCGCGCGCTCCCTCCAATAGAGGAGCAGGTCGGGGAGCGGGATCCGCACCGGGCACACGTCCGCGCACGCCCCGCAGAGCGAAGAGGCGAAGGGGAGGGGCATCGACTCCTCCAGTCCCAGGAGGGCCGGAGCCAGCACGGCTCCGATGGGGCCCGAATACGTGAATCCATAGGGGTGTCCGCCCGTCTGGCGGTACACCGGACAGCTGTTCATGCACGCGCCGCAACGCACGCAGCGCAGGGCCTCCCACGCCACGTCGTCGGCCAGGAGGCGCGTGCGCGCATTGTCCACCAGGATGACGTGGAGCTCCTCCGGCCCGTCGGGCTCCCCGGGACGGCGGGGGCCCTGGAGGAGGGACACATAGTTGCCGATGCCTTGGCCCGTGGCGCTCCGGGACGTGAGCTGCAGGAACCCGGAGAGGTCCTCCAGCTTCGGGACCAGCTTCTCGATGCCGACGAAGGCGACGTGGATGCGCGGGGCCGACGTGCACAGGCGGATGTTCCCCTCGTTCTCGATGAGGGCCAGGGTCCCGGTGTCGGCCGCCAGGAAGTTTCCGCCTGAGATACCGAGGTCCGCGGCGAGGAAGTCGGCGCGCAGGGCCGTGCGGGCGGCCGCCGCGAGCGACTCGGGGGAAGCGTCTGCGGGGGTGCCGAAGCGCTCGGAGAAGAGCCGCCGGCAGTCGTCCAGGCCCAGGTGGATGGCGGGGGCCACGATGTGGCTGGGGGGCTGGCCGAGGAGCTGGATGATGTACTCACCCAGGTCGGTCTCGCGGACCTGGACGCCGCGCCCCTCCAGGTACCCGTTCACCGCCAGCTCTTCGGTGAGCATGCTCTTGGCCTTCACGACCCGCTGCACGCCGTGGCGCGTGACCAGGCGGCCGAGGATGTCGTTGGCTTCGGCTGCGTTCTCCGCCCAGTGCACCCTGGCCCCGTTGGCCTGGAGGCGGGCCTCCGCCTCCACGAGGTACTGATCCAGGTGGGTGAGGACGTTCTGTTTCACGTCGCCCGCCCAGTCCCGCCAGGCGTCCTCGCGGATCTCCCGCCAGGCGGCCGTGCGGTTGGCGTCGAAGATCTTCGTGGCCGCCGTGACGGAGGCGCGGATCTCCGGGTGCTCGCGGATGGAGGCTTCCGCGGCCGCGGCATATTCGCCCGGAGTGCTCACGACGCGGCTTCCCACAGCACCGAGGCAAGGTGCCGGAACGAGAGAGGAAGGCCGCGGTGGGCCGCGCGCGCCGACATCTGCATGAGGCACCCTCCGTCGGCGGTCGTCACCACGTCGACTCGCGGGAGGGTGTCCAGCTTCCGGTCGGCCATTCCCACGGAGACCGCGGGGAGCTTCACGCTGAAGAGCCCTCCAAAGCCGCAGCACTCTTCGGCGGCTTCCCAGGGCACGACTCTGGCTCCGGCTCCCTCCAGGAGCGTCAGGGGCTCGTCGCGCATGCGAAGCTCGCGAAGGGCGTGGCACCCGTGATGATACGCCACCGTCCGCCCTTCCAGCCCGTGCCCCACCGACGTCACGCCCAGGACACGCACCACGAACTGGGAGAGCTCCCAGGTCCGCTGGGCCAGGTCGCGGGCGGCCGCAGTTCCGAGGAGAGGGGGATAGTGCGTGCGCAACATGGCGGCGCAGCTGCCCGACGGGAGGACCACGTAGTCCGCGCCGCTGAACGCCGCCACGGTGTGGAGAGCCATGCGCCGGGCTTCGGCGACGTGGCCGGCGTTGAGAGCAGGCTGGCCGCAGCACGACTGGCCGGCGGGGTAATCCACCTCGACGCCCAGCTTCCGGAGAAGCCGCACGGCGTCCGCGCAGGCGTCGGCGAAGAGCCGGTCTCCCAGGCAGGTGGCGAAGAGGGCGACGCGCATGGTCAATGGGGCTCCCCCGGAGGGGGCTGGACGGCTGCGCTCGGGGGCGGTGGATCGTCGGGCCCCAGCACCTTGAAGATCGCTTCGTGGCGCGTTTCCAGCACCAGCTGGAGGAGCGGGTCATTCAAGAGGTGGACGGTGAGCTTCGGGTTCCTGGCCGGCTCCACGAGGACCCAGCGGGCGTGGAAGTGGTCCCGGATGGCGGGTCCAGTCGCCGTGGCTCTCCCCTCGTAGCAGGGGAAGGCGTCGCAGGTGTACTCCACGACCAGGTCCGCCGACAGGAAGAAATGCTCCCAGTAGAGCCCCGGGTCGTGCGCGTACTGGAAGATGGGGTCCATGCCCCCGAGGTACCGGCTCGCCCGGTTGCGCGCGAAGAGAGGCCCGAAGTTGTCCCAGTGGGCGTGGAAGACCACGTCGCCGGGCTCGGCGTTCTCCGCCAGCCAGGTCGCCGCCTCGGCCATCGCGTCCGGGGGGAGCGCGACGAGGCGGGCGTTCAGAAGGTGCCTCTGACCGGCCCACACCAGGTGCCCCGAGAGGAGGATGGCCAGCGCCGGGACGGCGCGCCTCCTGGCCGCCGCCGGCACCAGGAACGACCACGTGAGGGGGAGCAGGAGGAAGCCGAACGCCACGAACTCCACGAGGGCGCGGCGCGCTGAGAGCACCGTGAGGGCCAGGAATCCCGCGGCGATGAGCGAGGAGACCGCCAACAGCCGCCGTTCGGGGGCCGCCAGGTGCGTCGCTCCCGCGTTCGTGGCCTGTCGCCGCCAGGCCCAGGCTGCCACGCCAGCCAGCGGCCAGACCAGAAGAAACGACCACGCCGACTGGACAAGCTCGGAGAGCGGCAGGGGCAGGAGCTCCGTGGCGAAGACCAGAGGCCGGTCGGTGGCCTTCTCCGCGAAGAGCCGCACGATCTGCACCCAGGCCAGCTGCGCGGTGGCGAAGGGGTGGGGGCGGAGGAGGGCTCCGAGCGCGGTTCCCGCGAGAACCGCGCCCACGGCATGGAGCACGGGGATCGCCGCCTCATGTCCACCGTCGTCGTCAAGGGCGCTGCGCCGGGCGGCGAGGCGCACGAGCGTGTACGCCGCGACGACGCCCGGAGCCATCCAGAAGAGGCTCAGGTGCAGCCAGGCTATGGCCGCCGAGACCCCGAGGGTGTGCCACCACCGTCCCCGCACGAGGAGCGAGACGAGAGCCAGCGCCAGCGCCAGCGAGAGGACGTGGGGCCGCACCATCATGTACCGGTACAGGACGTTGGGAACCGCAAGCAGGAAGAGCGCGGCCCACCAACCCGCTCCCGGAACGCCGTGGCGGCGGAGGAGCCACCAGCCCGTGCCTGCCAGGACGAGGGTGAGGAGGAAGCCTGCCGCCCGGATCCCGTCGGCCAGGTCGGAGAAGGCGGCGAACGGCAACAGCGCCATGTGGAAGCCCCACCAGAGGTCCCCGCCCAGGTCTCCGATGACCGAGGTCGTGGCCCAGGGGAACGACGAGTCGAAGAGGCTGTTGT
>ORJL011077849.1_pt1 | contig 11649 bp, 13 predicted proteins | sample 1779941 | NCBI WGS metagenome assembly ORJL01 (sample SAMEA104232317, study PRJEB22302) | groundwater metagenome | biome: forest; feature: aquifer; material: groundwater | place: USA | collected 2011-08-07 | depth 5.8 m | reverse complement strand
TCATATTTTTATGAACCTGTTTCAAAACAGGTTCTCTCAACTCACCTTACACAAGTTAGCGAAGCTAACGCGTGAGTTATGAAACGAGTTTTACACCTCCATCAACGCGCATTGCCGCCGCAATTCTCAATTCGTTTTGTACAATAATTTGTACTGCCAAAACCTCAATTGCTTTTTCTATTTCATAACACTCCAAAAGATCATCTGCTTCGTCTTTTGAAAGTCTCAAATCTTTCTCTTCTTTGTGAATTACACGTTGTACGTTATCATACTGTTTTTTCTTTCTATTCCAACCCCCCGGGTTTCTGCAAATTCTAATTATAGCCGGTAAGTCTGCGCCAAGTGAACTCAACCTTTCTAAAGCGTGAATGGCATAAAAAATTTTATCCTTGTCTATCTCTTTAAATTTTTCCTTAAAATGGGAAAAAAATGCGTGCATATTAGCAATTCTATCTTCAAAGAGCATCAAACCTGGAATTCCTTTAAAGTGTTTTGCTACAGACTCAAATAATTCAGGATTCCCTGTGTATGTGTTTAGATAAGACTCCCAAAGCGTACCCGACATTCTATCTTGTTCTGCGTGTATATCTTCATGGATTAAAGCGGTTGTACTATAAGGTAAAACACCAAATAATAAAAATATAATTGTTTCAAGTTTACCTGCTGGTTCTTCTGAAATTGAAATTACAGGATTGCTATTTTTGTATATTGCATACGTTCCTCCGGCTCCATAATCTAAAGATTGAGACCAGCGTACGGGAACACCATTTAAATCTTGCAAATCCGGAAGATCCCATAAAACTCTATCTAAAATTCCCAATTTCTCAAGATCTTTTAAAAAAAATGTATCTTCTTTAATTCTGCCGACTATTTGTGAGTAAGTTGAATCCAATAACCCCCTATCGCATATTTTATCTAAATTGGCTACCGCCTCATCTTCTAGATTGGGTGAAATATGTGACAACATCTCTCTTAGACTTTGTTTAAGCTTGTTCACCCTTCCTTCTAAAAAACGCTTATCTGTTTGCACCAAACCTATGGTATCCCCAAGCGCCGGTCTGTTATCAGTGTTGGGAATAGCAATTGTTGCTTCCATTTTTTACTCCTTATTCTTTCTCTTGACTGCCATTTTAATGGCCTTAATTATATCTTTTGCTTTCATTCCATCCCACATAATCTTAGCACTCGGCTTTTTAATACTATTCGTATACGCCTCGTGCTGTGATTTGACGGGACTACGATGAATACTTAACCATAAGTCAAATCCTGTTTCCGAGCTATTACCTTCTTTACAGCTGTAACTATATCCTTTGATTTCATCTTGTATTTTTCTAGGAGTTCGTCTGGCTTGCCTGATTCGCCGAAGGCGTTGGGCATACCGACGTATTCGATTGGGACTGGCCAGTTGCGCGACAATACTTCTGCAACTGCCGAGCCTAAACCTCCGTTGATTTGATGTTCTTCAACTGTAACTATTGCCCCGCAACGTCTGGCGGCAGAAATAATTGCCTGTTCATCTATTGGTTTAACCGTGTGGCAGTTTATAACCATTGTTCCGATCTCGCTTCGCTGTAATTCCTTGGCTGCGAGAAGCGCTTCGTACAGCAATGATCCACACCCAACAATGGCTGCCTCACACTGTGTTCTATGTTCATTGTTCTGTGTACTGTCCCACAGGACATTTGCTTTGCCTATTTCAAACGGCGTTTCGTCGCCCGTCATTACCGGAGTTTTTTCTCTCCCAAAACGAAGATATGTCGGCTTTCCATTTCCTGATGCCGCAACTGTGGCTTTTCGCGCCTCAACACTATCACAGGGCACTACAACAATCATGTTTGGCATCGCGCGCATGAGGGCAATATCTTCCAACATTTGGTGCGTTGCCCCGTCAGGCCCGACAGAAATTCCGGCATGATGCCCTGCAATTTTTACTGGGACATCATTTAGAGCAACTGTCGTTCTTATCTGTTCCCAATTTCTTCCCGGAGAAAAAGCAGCATATGAGGCAATAAAAGGAATTTTGCCATAATTTGCCATTCCCGAGGCAATTGTCGCCATGCCCTGCTCGGCAACTCCAACTTCGATAAACCGATCCGGAAATTTTTTAGCAAAAGCATCTGTTCGAGTACTCTCTGTTAAATCTGCGCACAACGCCACGACCCTTTCGTCTTTTTCCCCTGCTAAAACCAGCCCTTCACCGTACCCATTTCGTGTCGGGGCTTGTTCAACATCTTTACTAAATATATTTTCTGATAGTTTTAAATTTTTATTTAGCATAATTATTCAGTTCCTCTAAGGCCTTTTCCGCTTCTTCTTTATTTGGGGGTTTGCCATGCCATTCGAACTTATTTTCCATAAATGAAACTCCTTTGCCGGGAATTGTTTTAGCAATAATGACAGTTGGTTTGTTAAGTTCTTCTTTTGCTTTTTGGCAGGCATCGATTATTTCTTGAAAATTGTGGCCGTCAATTTCCAAAACGTGCCAGTTAAATGCTTTGTATTTATCTGCCAATGGTTCCAATGGCATAACGTCTTCAGTAAATCCATCGATTTGGATATTGTTTCTATCAACTATTTGAGTCAAATTCGAAAGTTTGTATTTGCCGCAAAACAAAACTCCTTCCCAATGGTTACCTTCTTCGTGCTCCCCGTCAGAAGTCAAACAATAAACTTGGAATTTTTTAACTTGCTTCGAGTTTTGCGAGAAGTCCATTCTTGCGGCATATGCATAACCCGCCGCTTGGCAAAGACCACTGCCCAAAGGCCCTGATGTGGTCTCGACTCCCGGAAGTTTGTCTTTCTCAGGGTGACCTTGAAGTCTTGAACCAAGCTTTCTTAAGGTCATCAATTCCTCAATAGGAAAATATCCGGCGTTTGCCATTGTTGCATAGCGAACCGGGCATATATGGCCGTTGGATAAAAATAACCTGTCGCGATCTTCCCACTCAGGGTTTTTTGGGTCGTGATTTAAAATATTAAAATAAAAAGCCGTAAAAACATCAGCCATTCCCAAGGGTCCAGCAGAATGCCCGCTTCCTGCCTCGACAAGCATCTTGATAATGTCTTGCCTTATATCGTTCGCCTTCTTTTCTAATTCTGAAATACTGAATTGCTTCATTTGTAAATTTAAAATTTAAAATTGAAAATTGCATTTCGCTACTGCGCAAGCAGCAAGCTTCGCTTATATGCGAAATGGTGCCTTGTTTGCGTGTTTGTGCTGATTATCAACCAGCGCTTCTTCAAATTCATGGATAAACTTAACTACATCGCTTGGCTCTACCGCAATACGGTAAAGTTCAAGTTCTTCTTTCCTGATTTTCATTAATCTCGTTATTTCCTCCATAATCGGATACCAGAATCCACCATATAGAATAAATGGCTTGCTGTGTCCATGATAAAGACGCGCCAAAGCCCAAGACATACCAAGTTCAGATAAAGTTCCCGTCCCTCCATTGAAAATGATATAGCAATCGCCATACTCCAAAAGTCTAAGAGTCCGGGTTACATAGTCCGTGCACTCAATAAGCTCGTCAACCTTGTTTTCCTTATCTCTCCCTTCAAAAAAAGTCATGTCTGTGGGATTAAAAGTTATACCTATTGTTTTTCCGCCTACCGCCTTTGCCCCTTCGGTTGAAGCGCGCATGACACCCGGACCGCCGCCGTTAACAACGGTGTAGCCTTCTTTTGCCACGAGTGCGGCGACGGTTGTCACCTCTTGATAAAGTTTATCTTCCGGTTTCGCGTCCGAAAAGCCGAAAACAGCAATGTTTTTAAATCGCATATATTGATCCTTTTAAAATTATATGTGATTCAAGGTTCTGTCCGAAGGACAGGTTCTTATAGCGCATTTTGTAATCTCCTCATATTCTCCTCTACACTTCCGTTAAATAACGAGCTTCCAACTGCTACTTCATCAGCTCCAGCATCTACAATCTGTTTTATGTTTTCTTCCTCAATTCCACCATCAACGCAAATTTTAAAATTAGTTTTATCTTTTTCTCTGATCTCGGCTAATTCTCTAATTTTCTCTATCGCTAGTTCGCTAAATTCCTGTCCTCCAAATCCTGCTTTAACCGACATCAATAAAATTACGTCTACGACTGTAAACAATGTCTCGTCTAATGCCGAGACTGGTGTAGTCAAATCAAGTGCAAGGCCGACTCGGTGACCGGTTTCCTGAACTTTGGCTACAAACTCTGCTTGGTCACGCATAAATTCTACTTGGCCGATAATGCGGTCAGCCATAGCACGGATTGACTTCTCGACCCAATCTGCCGGCTCTTTGACCATCAAGTGGACATCTATTCCCAACCCGCTTTCAATTCGCCCAACTGCCGCCAAATCAATAGTTTTATTCTTAGCAAATACTCCATCGATAATATCCATTTGCACCCGCCCGGCCAAACCTTCGACCAATTTAATCTTCTCCTCTAATTCTTTCGGATCGCTCGTTAATATTGCCGGAATAATCTCCATTTTGAAAATTGAAAATTTTAAATTGAAAATTGTTTTGTTATCGGATCAGTTGGTGCCTCTGTTGTCCGCAGACTATTCCCCACCCGGATTACCTGTTCAATTAAGCGGTGGGCATATCCCCATTCGTTGTCATACCAAGCAAAAATCTTAACCATATTTCCAGCAACTACCTGAGTAAATTTTAGGTCCACAATTGCTGATTCAGTGCGCCCAATAATGTCAGACGACACAAGCTCCTCGTCTTCTACTGCAAGAATTCCCTGATAATTTGGTAGTTTGACAGCCTCCCGAAAAGCACTGTTTACCTCGTCTACTGTGACGTCTTTTTTCAATATAAAAGTAAAATCGGTAATCGATCCTGTAATAACAGGAACACGCAAAGCCGCGCCGTCAAAAATACCTTTTAATTCGGGAATCGTTTCTGTAACAGCGAGCGCGGCACCGGTTGTCGTGGGAACAATATTCTCGGCCGCGGCACGGGCGCGGCGAAGGTCGTGATGAGAGTTGTCTTGTGTGTTTTGGTCGTCAGTATAGGCGTGTGCAGTGGTTATCATCGCTTTTTCGATACCAAACTTAGAATGCATAACAGCGGCAACCGGAGCAACGCAGTTTGTCGTACAAGAAGCGTTGGATAAAACTTCTGCTTCCCCGTTGTAATCATTTACACCAATGACATAGGTATTAACATTTCCTCCTTTGGCAGGAGCTGAAATGACCACGCGCTTGGCTCCTGCTTTGGCATGTTTCTTCGCCCCTTCCTCATCGGTAAAAACACCTGTTGCCTCGATGACAATTTCGACACCAAGTTTTTTCCAGGGAAGTTTCTCCGGATCGCGTTGTGCTAAAACTAAGGTTGTTTTGCCGCTTGCTCCGATCCGATCGGAGTTAACCATAATTTTTCCGATCTCAGGGGTTTCGTCAGTCGCTTCTGAAGCACCCCTGATTTTCTGAAAAGTTATTTCTCCGGGGAATTTTCTGTAAGTTGTGTCGTATTTGACCAAATGCGCCCAACCTTCGACATCCATTGAGCCTGAAGTGTTAACCGCGACAATGTCTAGTTTGTCTGAATAATTAAGAAGTGCGATACGGAACGCGAGGCGCCCGATTCTTCCAAAACCATTAATTGCTATTTTAACCATGATTAGATTTTCTTAAAGCTTCTAGGCCCGGCAGATCGCCATATGCTAGATATTCCAGCATTGCCCCACCGCCTGTTGAGACAAAATCTATTTTATCAAATATAGAGAACTTGTGGAGCGCATGGATTGTATCTCCACCGCCTGCAACTTTATAAGCCTTGGAGTTTGCGACTGCTTTAGCAATTATTTCCGTTCCTTCCCAATAGTTTTTATCAATATCCCCCATTGGCCCATTCCAAACAATTGTTTTCGCGGACTTAATCACCTCGGCAAAATTGCGTGCTGAATCAGGAGTAATATCCTGACCACTGCGGTTAACATGAGCCGCCACTATACACATTTTTCCGTCTTTATCTCGGCAATATGATTTAATTTTGTGCGGCAAAACTCCACCAACCAAAACCGTGTCTGCGTGTCGAAACAATTTGTCAACAAGTATGGCTTTGTCATACTTTCCTCCACCGATAATCATGACAACCGGACGTTTTGGATTTTCTAAAACCTTTTCTAAACGCTCCACCTCTTCTGTTAATCTTTTACCCGCCGCGTGGGGCATAAGTTTTGGTAATCCCACAACAGATGCTGTTTCGCGGTGACAAACTCCAAAAGCATCGTTAACGTAGATGTCGCCGTGCTCTGCTAAATGCTTAGTAAACTCTTCACTATTCTCTTCCTCGCCCGCATCAAAGCGCAAATTCTCCATCATATACATTTCCAAATCCTTAAATTTCTCCCGACCCAAATAATCACGCATGAGTTTTTCTAAATGCTTTGCCACTGGTTCAAGACTGAGGCTTTCTACTACTTTACCGCCTGGCCTACCTCGATGGCCTAAAACAATAATTCTGCCCGAGCCCTGTTCAAGAAGATAGTCAATTGTAGGAATTGCAGCTTTGAGGCGATAATCTTCTACCACTTCTAGCTTGCCCTGAGCTTTGCGAAGGGCGACGTCTAAATCGAGCCTGAGAAGTATTCTTTTTCCTTTTATTTTAAGATCAGAAAGCTGCGACAGGTTCACGTTCTCATTGTATCACCCCGCGACCCACCTTGACTTTTTACTCGTTTTCTGATATTCTGAATTTCAGAATGTCTGATAAAGTCTACTTAGCAATTATACGCCAGCGCGAACAAATAACTATTCCCAGAGAAATTACGAAAAAGACGGCTTGGCTTCAACCAGGATCCCCCGTGCTAATCACTGCCTTTAAGAAAAAGATAATTATTGAGCCCTATTCACCCAAAACACCAAGCAAGGATTAAAGAAGTAAGAGTAATCTCGCTCAAAGACTACAAATAATGAAGAATATTAGGCCTGGGAGATACCAGCATTACAAAGGAAAAGATTATGAGGTTGTTGGAGTAGCACACCATAGCGAAACTCTGGAAGAGTTAGTTGTTTACAGGGCGCTTTATGAGAGTGAGTATGGCAAAAACGCACTGTGGGTCAGACCAAAAGGAATGTTTCTTGAAGAAGTCGAAGTTGGTGGCAATAAAGTCCCGCGCTTTAAATACTTAGGAAGAAAATAATTTAAGCTTTGTTTTCAAACTCAGATATTTTGGCAATTCTTCTCCTATGCCTTTCTTCTTCTGAAAACTGTGTTTCTAAAAAGATTTTGACTACATTTATTGCTTCGTCAATAGAAACATAATCCGCGCCAAGTGATAAAACGTTCGCATTATTATGTTCTCGAGCTTTTTTAGCCATTTCAGGATTTAAACATAAAGCTGCTCTAATTCCTTTTACTTTATTGGCGGCGATTGCCTCTCCGTTTCCGGATCTCCCAATCACAATACCTAAGCTTTTATAATCTGTCGCGACGTTTTGGGCAACTGGGATGACAAAGTCTGTATAGTCGTCGTCTTCAACCAGTTCGTGTGCACCTAAATCCTCAACTTTGTATCCCAATTCTTGCAAAAAAGGCTTTATTGTTTCTTTTAATTCAAACCCTCCGTGATCAGCACCAACATATATTTTTGTCATTTAATATTTGAAAATTGATTAAAAATTGTAAATTAAAAATTAAAAATTTACTCAAATCCTCTTGCCAATTCTAACACTTTAGCCTTAACATCTTCTGCGTGGATTATTGCCGATGACACAGCCACACCTACTGCCCCCATCTCGATACTTTTTTTAACATCGTCTAAATCCTTTACTCCAGCTCCAACTATTAATGGTATATTTTGAGATTTTAATAAATCCGCCGCCTCTTTGATTGATTTAGGTTTTGATTTGGCAACAGAAGTATCAAGTGATCCAACTAGTTCCGGCGGTTCATAAGCAATATAGGTCGGAATAATTTTCGGTTCTAAAATTTTATCGATCTCGTCAACCGAAGAAGCAAAAACTAGAGTTTTTAATTCGTATTCGTTGCATTGGTTGATAACTTTGGAGAGAAGCGTATAACCGTCGTATTTGTGTTCTGAGTGATTCAAAAAGACACCTGAAATTTTTCCATTCCATTCTTTTAAAGTTTCCACCGGGCTTTTACCTGTTCCCCCGTTAAAATCTGCGTGTTGAGCCCAAATCTCTCCTTCCCAAAATTCCCGACACATCCAAATATCTAAATCGTGCGGCACGGGAATAATCGGCACGCGGGTTTCTTTTTGTGCCAGGGCAAGCTCTTTTATCAACTTTCCGGCATTTGCCCCTGTGGCGCGCACAGAGCTTTTGAAGTTAACAAATATCATACAAATAGCATACAGGAAATAGCGATTAGCGCATAGGAAAACTGAACGCTGCGCGCTAATTACTTTACGCTAATATTTCCTTCCATCCCCAGCTGGCGATGGTTACCCACGCTGCAAAAGAAAGTGAAAATTCTGCTCTTGTCGGGTGTAAAAGTGATTGTGTCTTCTTTGCCTCCACCAATCACCTTTGTTCTTACTCCAAGCTCTGTAATCACTAAATCGTGAGGAAGTGTTCCCATGTTTTTATAAACGATCTTTACAGGCTTCCCGGATTCCAGATTAATTGACTTGGGGTTAAAATTGTATTCAGACCCTGAGACGTTAACAACTGTCGTTGTTTCTGTTTGTCCGGGGGTAGTCGGAGGAGGGGTTTGTGTTACTGTTGGCGTTTGAGTTTGCTGTTCTTGGTTTGTTCCCGTACTCCTGTTGGATGTTTGACCTATCACTAGGTAAACGATTACAGCAATTGGGACTAAAACACCGCTTCCGATAATTATTCCTTTATTCATTGTCCTCCTAAATAATAACCCAAGAAAGGCAAAGAGAAAACCCTGTAATCTAGACAACTATTATGCGTGGGGAAGAATAATAGTCAACAACCACATTACAGCTACGCCCAACAAAAGAAGTCCTGCCTGGTGCCAAGGGCTGTCTCTGTGTTCTTCGTGAACTTCGGGAAGCAAGTCTGAGGCGGCAATGTATAAAAATAACCCTCCGGCAATAGCCAACATCAGCCCAAGATTGGTCTCAAAGGTTTGCGCAAAGGCTAAAACAGTAAAAGCGCCAAAATAAGTAGCCAGCGCCGAGCCTAAATTCACTAAAATCGCCCGGGTTTTAGACCAGCCGGCAGTCAGCATTAAACCGAAATCTCCTAACTCGTGCGGAACTTCGTGCATAAATGTAGAAATTGCTACCAAAACTCCCAAAGAAGGCTCTACTAAGTACGCTGAAGCTATGGCCAAACCATCAATAAAATTATGAATTGTGTCCCCAGCCACAACCATGGGCATTGATGACTTCAAAACCGTTCTGTGGTGTTCTTCGTGGTGGTGCAAATGCATAAAAAACTGCTCGAAAAAGAAGGCTACTACCATCACCAATAAAACTACTTTTAGCACAAACCCGGCATTTGATTCTTCTATCGCCTCAGGCAAAACATCCAACAGCGAAACAGAAAGCATAACGCCTGCGGCAAACGGAATAGCGTGAACCGAGATTGCCTTGCGCCAAGAGACGCGGGAAAGCATGAGGATTCCTCCTACCAACCCCAGTACACTCCCGAGTGTTGCTAAACCAAAAACAGCTAAATATTGCTCCATCATTTATTACCGCGTATTTAACGCGTTATTTCCGAACGTGAGAAATTTTCCAAAAATTTTGAACATTCGTGCCCCGTTAATGCCGCAGCATGAGCCGTGTATGAATAATACTAAAAAGGCGAATGCTAAGGCTAAATCGGGGCCGCACACTCGTTAAGCCCCAAGCTTTGCATAAATCCCAAAAGTAGCCAATACTCCGGCAACAACGAGCCATTGAGTTGCAGTAAGCCAAAAGCTAATTCCTAAAAAGTCCAGAGCAGAAAGACCCACTGCCGCAATTGCTCCCCAAATTAAATAATGTGAATAGCGCCTTAAATCTTTATTATTAACCGATGTTTTCTTTGCCATTTACCCTCACCACCCTTCGCCTCCGCTTGTTTGTGTTAAATAAGAATAGCGGCGAACTCCTACCGTAGCTTTAGCGGAGGGGGGTTTCCCCTTTAATTCGGCTACGGAGTGGCAAGCCACACTTAATCAACTAACATACCCATTGTAGACAAGTTTTGTTCTCTTGAAAAGCCGATCTTTTAATGTCAAAATATATTTGTGCACAAACTGTTTCTGTTTTTGGTTGTCTGTACTCTGTCCCTACTTTTTTTTACTTCCGGTGCCGAGGCAAAACACAAAGCAAGCTCTGGTAAAGGCCCTGGGCTATCAGCTTCTCTGGCAAAGAACAAGTTATCAGTCTCGGCAAGTTTTTCTAACCTTACCAACGTCAAGACGATTACCTATCAACTCACCTACGATTCAAATAAAGGACAGCAGGGCGCAGCAGGTACTATTAAAACCGGTAAACTAAAATCTACTTCCAGAAAACTTCTTTTGGGTACTTGTTCGGGAAGAGTCTGCAGCTACCACCGCGACGTTAGCAACATCAGACTTTCTGTCGACTTTAACCTCAAATCCGGCGGAGTTGTTTCGTACGAGAAGAAACTGTAATCGTTGCTTGCGCAACTCATATGTCAGCTTGTGCTAACGCGCTATTTAAATAGGCCATAATTAAGTTCTTGGCCTGATCCTCCACTTTTCAACCCCATACCCGCTTATCTCTGTTTCATCTACCTTTTCTCCCCTCTCAAATTTAATTTTTTCCCGCCATTTAGAGTAAGAATTCTGATCCCCACCAGGTTCAATAATCAAGAAGCGGAGATTATCGCATCCTAAAGTCGGTCGTGTGTATTCGAGAGGCTTTGGCACATATGTATCTTTTAAAAACCCCGGGGAGAGGTTGTATTCGCAAGGGACAAAGCCATATTTATTACGCCCATACCACCAAAAAAGATATTGATTTTGGTAGTCGTAAACATGCGGCGTGTAGGTATAGACATTAAAACCATCCTCTTCGTTGTGGGTATAAATCCAGTCTAAAACCTTTAACTGGTTTGCCAAAATCCCGGGATCGTCCGACGAGGTCAAATACTGTTTGTATCTTTCCTGAAAAAGTTGTCCCTGAGCCAGTATAACTAGCGTTAAAAGCGTAAGGCCTATCTTTTTGGGAATACTGACAAGCATTAAAACTAAGCCGGTAAAAGTTAAAAGATAAAGATAGATCGTGTGCCATTCACGCCAAGCTTCGTTACTGCCAAAAAACAGGAATGATATAAGCCAAAAGAGGGCTGTTAGAAAAACAAATGAGCGTACAAAGCGGTTCTGTGAATTTCTTAAAAACCAGTACGCCAGTACACCAATCACTAACACACTAGCCAAAAGGCTTTGGGGGACAATACTGCGGGCAAATATCTCACTAAACCTTAAAGTGATTTCAGAGAAGTTTGTGCTGGCAAAAAAACCTCTTTCCCCCACAACTCCGGCGCTTACAAGACTGCTTTTAGAAAATTGTTTAAAAAGCTGCAGAAAAATTGGTGAAGCAAAAATAAGCGGAATAATAAAAGTAGTAGTTACGTAATGTTTTGGTTTGAGTATTTTACTCCTTACGCCCCAAGCGCCGGTTATTAATTGCAGTAAAAACATCACAACTGCGACAGCTACAGCACAATTAAATGCTAAAATAATTGGAATAAAGG
>ORJL010584401.1_pt1 | contig 11649 bp, 12 predicted proteins | sample 1779941 | NCBI WGS metagenome assembly ORJL01 (sample SAMEA104232317, study PRJEB22302) | groundwater metagenome | biome: forest; feature: aquifer; material: groundwater | place: USA | collected 2011-08-07 | depth 5.8 m | reverse complement strand
GTTCATTGGATACCTGGGTTGTGACTGTCTGGTTTGTTGTTACCTTGGTTGTTGAGACCAGGATACTTGTGAGAAGTCCTGCAACTGAAGCAAAGATTGCCGTGTATATGACGAGCTCCAGGAGGGTGAAGCCTGAGGTATGTGAGGAGTTGGAAGACTTATCTAGATTGGAGACCAGATGCGGGGGGGGGGGGGGGGGGGGGGGGGGGTGGGGGGGGGGGGATTTGTAGGAAATGTTTTTGTTAGGCATTACTTTTGTATATATATTATACCATAATTGATGATATCCATTTAAGCTTATACAAGAAGATAAACTAGGGGAGTGATATAATGTGGGTGATGAAAAGTAAAAAGAGTATATCTGGAGTTTATACTAAACATAGATTGAATAGCTCAGATATTTTTAATGCGGCTGTAAAAGTAATTGGAGATCTCAGTGATTATTATTTATGGCTTATTTATGGATTTGTCATAAAAGAATTGAAGAAAAGGAATTTAATAAGAACTCGTAATATTGTCGGAGAAAGGGGAGAATTTTTGGCTATAGATGTTTACGACAATACTAAAGGCATGCCAAAATTACAGGCAGCTCCAAAAGGTGCTCAAAACGTGGACGCGATAAGTAGGAAAGGCGACAGGTATAGTATAAAAACAATTTCTTTACCGGGATCGACGACCGGAGTTTTCTACGGGGTAGGAGATCTAGATGATGAAATCCAAGAGAAAAAGTTTGAGTACGTGATCGTAGTATTGATAGATGGAGAATATAATTTATCAAAAGTTATCGAAGTAACATGGGAACAATTTATTAAATACAGGAAATGGCATAAAACCATGAGAGCTTGGAATTTAAGTTTGACTAGAGACCTTTATAATGAGGCTAAAATTATAGCCGAAGTAGGGGTTTTATAGCTTCATAGTCATTTTATATAGTTCACAATCTTATGAGGGACGAAATGTGTTATACTCGAATTATGGCTGATATCGCCGCTGTAGATATTAAACCTAGAGTTTTGGAATCAGTTACCTCTAAAATTATTGTTTCAAAAAATAAGTTTTCTTTTTCTTTCCAGAAGTATTTAGCACTCAGTCTATTTTCTGGAGCAGGCGGTCTTTCCGAGGGTTTTGTTAATGCTGGATTTGATATAGTTGCACATATAGAAATGGATAAAGATGCATGTGACACTTTAATAACTCGATCCATATATCGCTCACTTTTGAAGAGGAATAAATTATTGGAGTATAAAAATTATGTGCTTGGTTTGCTTGATAGAGATAAATTGATTACTAGGTATGATTTACAAAAAGAAAATGAGTCAGTCATTTGCTCTAAGATAGGGAAAGGTAATTATAAGAATCTTATAAACGAGGTTAGAAAAAGATTGAATGGTCAGAAACTTGACGTGATAATTGGAGGTCCTCCTTGCCAAGCATATTCTCAGATAGGTAGAGCTAGAGATGTGAATAATATGCGTGGAGACGAAAGGAATTTTCTATATAAGTACTATATAGAGTTCTTGAAAGCTCTTAAACCTAAGATTTTTATATTTGAAAATGTTCCTGGTCTTCTGAGTGCAGGTGGAGGTAAGTACTTAAAAGATATGCGTCAACTTATGAAGAAGGCGGGTTATAAAACAGATTATAGAATTATTAATGCTGCAGATTTTGGTGTACCTCAGAATAGAAAAAGAATTATTTTAGTGGGATGGAGGCGTGGTTCAGGATTTACAGCTTATCCAGATTTCCTCAAAGTAAATAGAAAATATTTAGTGAAAGATTTTATGTCAGATCTTCCTAAGCTGCAAGCTGGTAAAGGTTTAGAACTAGAAAAATTCATTAGCAAAAATATACTTTTAAAAGATTTGGGGATAGTTGAACCAAAGTTTAATTTTCTTATGGGCCATGTGGCACGTCATAGTAGTTCTATGGACTTAGAAATATATAGAAGGGCAGTAGCGGAGAAGAAAAAGGGTAAGAATATTAAATATTACGAGCTCCCATCTAGTCTACAAACTCATAAAAATAAAAATGGTTTTTTAGATAGATTTAAGGTAGTTGACTACATGTCTCGTGGTTCTCATACGGTAGTAGCTCATATAGCTAAAGACGGCAATTTTTATATACATCCTGACGTGAGACAGAATAGATCATTGACTTTAAGAGAAGTAGCAAGACTTCAAACTTTCCCAGATAGTTATAAGTTTGAAGGATCTAGGACATCTCAATTTAAGCAAGTTGGGAACGCAGTACCTCCTCTCTTGTCTAAGCAAATTGCTAAAGTTATAAGCAAAAAACTTAAAAATGGCTAAAAGTAACTTCCCATTTCCAATAGAAGGATCTCCACAGAAAATTTATTTTTCTACATCTGCAAGAATAGCTAAATTATTAGGACAAGATTCTGTAGCTGATCCAGTGATTGCGTTGCTCGAACTTATAAAAAATAGTTACGATGCAGATGCGACTGAAGTTTCAGTTCATTTCGAAAATATGAGGCAGGGAAGCCCAAAAATAATAGTTGTAGATAATGGAATAGGAATGACCGATGGAGATATTCATAATAAATGGATGAGAGCAGCTACTAATAATAAAGAACACGAAACTACATCCAAGCTATTCAAAAGAAGGAAAATAGGAGAAAAAGGAGTTGGTCGTTTTGCTACACAAGGTCTAGCTAAAAAGATTACTTTAGTATCTAAAGCTATAGGTACCATTGAAGGTTTTGGACTCTTAATAGATTGGTCAGATTTTGAAAAAAATGCAGATGATGATTTTGAAAAAATACCCAATCAAATATATCCTTTCACAAAGAAAAAAGCTGAACATGGATTAGAGATACACTTAGAAAGTCTTAATGAGAAATGGGGAGAGGAACAAATAAAGAGATTTCATGACGATGTTTCTTTAGTGATCCCTCCTACGGGTGGACCTCAGAAATTTAGGGTCCAGATAATAGCTGATGAATTTGAAAAGTATTCAGGTAAAGTTAAAAGCTCTTTTCTAAAAGAAGCAGATTATTCTTTCATTGGTAAGTTGGATAGAAATGGTTCTATATCTTACTCTTTTACTCCATATGGCGGTAAAACTTATAAAGCAAAGGCTAAATTAACTCAATTCTCTTGTGGACCAGTGGAGTTCCAACTTTACTTCTATTACTTAGGAAGTAGTGATTATATCCCTAAGAAGAATAAAGACAGCAGAAATTTTCAAGCTAGGAAATCTATACTGCAAGATTTTGCTGGAATAAAGTTGTATAGAGATAACTTCAGAATAAAACCTTTCGGAGACCCTGGTAATGACTGGCTTGGGATAAATAAGGATAGAGTTAACGATCCTAGTAATTATCCTAGTAATAACCAGATATTTGGTTTTGTTAAATTGAAGAGAGATGATAATCCTGGAGTTAACGATACTACTAGTAGAGAAAACATCCATAATAGTAAAGAATTTTTAGACCTTAAGAAATTTATAAAAGGTTCTATAAAGTTTTTTGCCAACAAGAGGAACGAGATAGAGGGTAAGGGTAAAAATGGGAAGACTAAAATGGGAAGTAAGAAATCGAAAAAGAATGTAATTAAGGATGTATTTAAAAAATCCGAAGTTAAAAAGAATCAAATACCTCAGGATCTAATTGACGCATTGCCTACTAACATAGGGAATATTTTGAATGAGGTTAACGGTTGTATGGCTCATGGATTTCTAGCTGCCGGAGCCATATTACTTCGTAAATCTTTAGAGAGTGCTCTTATTTTAAAATTTGTTCAAGAGAAAGCGCAAAAAGATATAACCGATACTAATGGTGAATATATGGAACTTCCTGCGATAGTTTCAATAGCGAAGCAAAAACATTATATAAATTCAACGCTTAGTAGAAAGATAGATAAAGTGAAGCTTTTAGGAGATACAGCCGCACATAGTTATCGAATAGTTATTAGAGCTGAAGATATAGAACCTATTAGAGATATCGTTAGGTTAGCGGTAGAGGATCTATCTCTTGAGTCTTAATAAAATTATTCTAGCATCATCCAAAGAAAAATATTTCTTTATGAATTAAAATTATTACACCTTGATGAGTCAAGTTTTTTAAATGATACGGATATCTTAGGGGGAGACTCTAATCCTAAACTTGGATATGTCGCATAATGTAGGTTATACGACAGATATAGATTAAATAAGCCTATAAGATAAGCGCTTAACATGGGCAGTAGATCTTGCTTCGTTGTTCTTTGGCCCAAAATTGGGCTGTAAGCTGTTCTGATACAGGTTTTGTGTTGTGGTTGGGGTCTGTTGTCTGGTTGAAATAAAACGACGGCCTTAGTGAGTCGTCGTTTTATATAACTTAATTGATTAATTATTGGCCAGTGGGGTTAGTTGAAGGAGTTGTGCCAAACTTTTCTTGGAATTGTTTTTGCAAAGCCTGAACTTGCTGAAATAATTGCAAAAGAATCGCCCGTTGATCAACGTTTCCGTTATTACCCATCATGCCCCTTCCTTCATTTTCTTGTTCATCATTATTTTTTCCGCCCATCATATTTCTGCCAGTATCTCCATTTTCCTCATCTGTGTTTTGTCTTGGAATGCTGATGCTATAATCCCTGACTATTTGGCCGTCTATAGTTAAAGGTGCTGCAGCTGTCACGTTACCAGAAACTCCGACTTCATCCCCTACTTTAAGTTGTTTAACAAGTTGAATGCCAGCATTAGCTTCATTGCCATTTCTGAATAATAGCATTGGAGGTGTATTGTCCATCGTCATATTAACAGTGTAATTTATGCCCCAGACGGTTCCTTGAAAAGAATTTGTGCCTACGCTTGTCACTGTCATGCCGTGGATTAATATTCTGCCTTCTGGATTTATATTCACAATTGGCTGTTTCACCATTTCACGATTAGTAATGACCTGTGGCTGTATGGTTGTCTGCGGTTGTGTAACCGCGGGTGGCTGTGCGGTCGCCGGCGGCGTAGTTACCGACGTTGTTTGAGCCGAAACGATAGAAGCTGTAAGGATAGAGCCTGCTCCAAGCAATGCTGCAACTCTTAATATTTTTATATTCATGATTTTATTTATATTTTTACGACTTTTTAATTTATATTCATCTCGCCTATCTGGCCTAATTATATGTTATTGACTTGTTTTTGTCTTGTGGACGTTTAAGTTGTAAATACAAGACTATACCTGTTAAAATGAGCCTTAAAATGGATTATTTTAAGGATATTGAAGACTTCAAAGCCAAAACCGGCTATACCATAAACGATATTTGGTACCCCAGGGTAACCAGTATCGTGAACATTAAGTCTAAACCGGCTCTCTATATGTATTATGGCGGTTTGAATAGTTATGCTCAAGGAGAGCAAATTAAAAGAATATCTGCAGACGAAGGCACAAAGGTGCACGAAGTTGCAGAAAAAATATTGGTTGGAGAAAATCCAATTGTGGACCCGTCCATTGCTCCAGCCATTACAGCTTTCAAAGAATTTTTGGCCAAAACTAAAGTTCATGTGGACCCTGAATGGGTGGAAAAAAGAATCGTGCATTTTGGGGAAAGATACGCCGGAACAATAGATGCCATGGCTATAATAGACGGCAAATTTGGAGTTCTGGACATTAAAACTTCACAAGCTATTTATAGGGACTATAATTTACAAACTTCAGCTTACTTTGCTTCTTTGCAGGATGTACACCGCAATCTGCAAACCAGATGGATTTTAAGAATAGATCAACAGCAGACTTGTCTTTTGTGCGGTGCTAGTCGAAGAGTTAAAGGAGGCAGAGAAAAAATTAAGAGACCAACTAAAAGCAACGGAACTCCGTTCTGTCATGATGATATGCATGAGTGGGCTCCAATGAAAGGCATAGTTGAGATTCAAGAGTTCCCCTATTGGCAGGATGACTTCCATGCTTTTCTTGGCGCCAAAAGACTTTGGGAATGGGAAAATGCGGATTGGCTCAAGAAGGCAGGCTATATATAATATAAGAATATTCCTGTCAGTATACTATGATACTGATCAGTATCATAGTATACTGGGTGGTTGATTAGACAATTAAGAATTAATTAGAGCTGTTCTTTTCTATGACGATTGGAGCTGGAGACTAGTCTCGGCCGATCAAATACCCTACTCCGAACGCCATAAGAACAAAGAAGAAGATTATTACTCCAATACTGGCTTCTGGGCTTTTAAGCCAAGTACGAAAGTTTTTTATAACTTGCATAGTATTTATTATTATACTATAATTTCGTGACTGAAAATGATTATCCCGCAATTCCGTAAGGCAAAGGCGTAAGATGTTCACTTTTTTGGTTAAATAAAAGATTTAAAAAAGAATGGCACATACTAAATCGGGCGGCTCTACAAAACTAGGAAGAGAGTCGACCTCGAAAAGACTAGGAGTTAAGCTCCAGGACGGACAGATAGTTTTTCCCGGCCAAATTATAATTCGCCAGAGAGGCAGTAAGTACTTGGCTGGCACAAACGTTAAGGTAGCCGGCGATGACACTCTATATTCCATGAAAGAGGGTAAAGTTAAATTCACTTCCAAGAAGAAAACAAGATTTGACGGCAACGTTCGTCGTGTCGCAGTTGTATCTGTTGTAGCAAAGGTTTAACTAAAACAAATATTAAAATACCGCTCATGTGAAGCGGTGTTTTATATTTTTCTACTCTTTTTCTAAGAGTATTTTTATTTTGCCCTTTACTTCACTGCCTAATGAAATATCTATTTCTTTTTCTCCCAATGTTTTAATGGATTGTGGCAAATAAGCTTCGATTATTATTTCTGGTTCCAATTCAGATAGTTTGAGTTCAATGTCCTTTTTGCCGACAGAGCCAAAAACTTTATCGTCGTCACTCACTTTAACTCTAAATACTAAAGGATTTTCGTTGAGAATATTTTGTATGCGAGATAATTTTAGCCTCAGAGCTCCAACATGTTTTTCCTTATTTTGCTTTTCGCTTTTCATTTCGTTTATGGCTTCTTCGGTAGCGGCTTTAGCTAAATGCCTTGGGATCAAAAAATTTCTGGCGTAGCCGTTAGGAATTTCCTTAATGTCCCCACGCCTTCCTACACCTCTTGTATCTTTCAAAATTATTACCTTCATTGCCCAATTTGCTTATTAACGATTTCCAACGCCTTATCAAGCTGAGGATCTTTCCCTGAGTTTATGTCACTTTCGGTTATTGATACGGTTACGTCTGGAACTATGCCGACTTTGTCTATTGCAGAGTCGTCCGGCAGGAGCCATTTAGCGATGGTGATTTTGAGAGCAGAATCGTCTTTAAGAGTCTGTAATTCTTGAACTGAGCCCTTGCCGAAACTTTTTTCTCCAACGAGCTGAATTTTCCTGTCTATTCTCAAAGCTCCAGCTAAAATTTCAGATGCGGAAGCCGAACCGCCGTTAATAATGACTACTACAGGTAGATTCTTTAAGGCTTCATTGCCGTTGGCTTTAAAGACATCAATTTTGCCGTCTGTGTGTTTTTCTTTAACCACAACATCTCCTTTTTGTACAAACCAGCCTGCTAAATCTACTGCCACATCCAAATAACCGCCCGGGTTATTCCTCACATCAAGAACTATTCCTTTAGCCTTTTTATTCAATAAAATATCTTTCATGGCGTTATAGAATGCCATGTTGGTATTAGCGTCAAAGTTATAGAGTTGAACGTAAGCAATATCCCCCTTCATCTTATAATCAACTGTCGGCACATTGATTTTGGATCTTGTAATTATAAAATCTTTCGGCTTGGTCCATCCCTTTCTTAAAATATTTAAAGTAACCTTGGTATTTAATTCTCCGCGAATAATCTGAACAGCTTGGCTGACGTTAAGTCCATCTGTGGTTTTATTGTCAATTTTCAATATCATGTCCCCTGCTAGAATGCCGGCTTTTTCTGCTGGAGAATCTTTTAGTGGAGCAATAACAACCAACTGATCGTTGCGAATGCCAATCTCCGCACCTATGCCGCTGAAATTGCCGCCAATAGTTTCTTTGAAAGTCTTGTAATCCTTTGGAGTAAAGAATTCTGTATAGGGGTCATTAAGAGATTCTGTCATCCCTTTTATTGCGCCATAAACCAAATTCTGGTTTTTAACGTCTACGCTGTTAACATGCTCTGTTTTTAATTTGTCCCAGGCTTGCCAGAAAACGCTAAAGTCGGATGAAATGTTACTTGGGGTTTCTCCGCCGCTAATGCCCTGGATGACTATGTTTTTAGTTTCCGCAAACCCTCTTTGCAGGCCCAAATAAAAAGCGAACCAAATTGTACCGGTCAAGAAAAGAGCTGTTAACGTGTAAACAACAGACTTCGACTTAATAACCTTCACCGCCTTGTGTTGTAGATGCTTAAGATTCATATAATGTGAAAATTATAGACTGAGATTTGGTATAATACAAATGAAATGGATTATAAAGAACTTCTACAAAAGCGTGCTAAGCAATCCAAAGTGTATTCTTCGCACCAGATGATCGGTTTAATGATTGCTGAAGTTTTGGAAGATCGAGAACACAAGGCTCTATATATCAAGCTTGCTAAAAATGAAGATTCCGATAAACTGCTCAAGTTAGCCAAATCCGTAGCCGAAAAGAAAGACGTGAGAAACAAGGGAGCTTACTTTATGAGGACTTGGCAGATGGAGAATAAAAGGCAAAAAGAACGTGAAAATCTACGTAGTAAGTAATAAAATAGAGGAAAAGTTTTTAAGGCGCCCGCCTTCTCTTTTTGATTTTAAGAAATATACCAAAAAAGAAGTCAATGAGATTGTAAAAGCCATGAAAACTGAAATGGAAAATGCCGATGGTATCGGACTCTCGGCTAACCAGATAGGTTTGGATATTAGGGTCTTTGTAGCCAAGGTAGACAACAAATTTTACGCCATTTTTAATCCGAAGATTACTAAGAAGTCAGCGGAGATGGCAGACGGCGAAGAAGGATGCCTAAGCATTCCAGGAAAGTACGACGAGTTTCCACGCCCAGAAAAAGTTACTCTAGATGCGTATGATAAAAACGGCAAAAAAATTAAAATAAAGGCTTGGGGGCTTCTAGCCAGAGTATTCCAGCACGAAACAGATCACTTGGATGGTAAGCTTTTTGTAGATTATCTGAAGAAGAAATAAGAAGAATGAAATATATTTTTTTTGGCACGCCGGAATTCGCGGCGATAATACTTCAAAAACTTATTGAGTCAGATATGCTACCACTAGCTTTGGTTTGCAATCCTGACAAACCTCAAGGCAGGAATAAAATTATTACCCCCCCGCCGGCAAAAGAAGTTGTCATAAAAAGTGGGGTCAATATTGATGTCTTACAACCTGAAGTTCTGAACAGTGCTTTTCTTGATAAACTGAAAAGCTATAAAGCTGATTTTTATGTCGTGGCTGCCTATTCTAAGATTCTTAAGACTGAGTTAATAGATATTCCTCCTAAAGGAGTTATCGGCGTGCATCCTTCACTTTTACCTAAGTTACGAGGAGCCTCCCCTATTCAATCGGCTATCTTAGAAGGGAGCGAGACAACTGGAGTTACTTTGTTTTTGATAGACGAGAAAGTGGATCATGGTCCGATGATCAGTAATGCAGTTTACACAATGAACAGGTCATATGGTTATGCAGAACTTTTAGATATACTCGCAAAACTAGCCGGAGCACTATTGGTTAAAACTTTGCCATCTTTTGACAAAGGAGAGATAAAACCCGAAACGCAAGATGAGGATGAGGCAACTTTTACCAAAAAATTCACAACTCAAGATGGTGAGGTGAATATTGAAGATTTAAAGAAAGCTCTTCTTGGAGAAGATAGACAGTTAGCTGATTTAATAGACAGGAAGATTAAAGGACTTAATCCAGAGCCTGGAGTTTTTACTTTTATTGAGAATAAGAGGACTAAACTTTTGAGTTCGGATATTAGAAATGGGAAACTAGAATTGAAGGAAATACAGTTTGAGGGCAAGAATCCCATCCCCTTCTCCAGCTACGGCAAATCTATTGTTTAAATGGACTTATAAGTATTTTTTTGCTAAAGTCTTTTTGCTTTATTGCCGGATCGTCTAGTGGTAGGACGTCGCTCTCTGGAAGCGAAGACTGGGGTTCGAGTCCCTGTCCGGCAGCTAATCTTAAAACTGACTTGCTTTTATAGTAAGTCAGTTTAAGATTTAAGTTATTGAAACAAGTGACTCGAACGGGAAAGGGGTCGGGAAAACGGGAGTTTTCCCGTGGTGGAAATACTAAAACCGCATGGTGTTAGAAGATTTTGTGAATACAAAATCTTGTTTGATTCCCCTGTCCGGCAGCAGTTTGGTTTTTAGTTCTAGGGAAACCAAGAGCCGTATGTTTCTGAAATTCAGACCTTGGTATAATTAATACAAAGAAATGGTATAAATATGAACACGCTCCTTAAATTTGAATACATCACGATGGTTGCACTCTCGATGTTCCTCTTTTCGTTCTTATCGTACGCGTGGTGGTGGTATGTGATACTTTTTTTCGTACCCGATGTAGGTATGCTTGGATACATGATAGATATTCGAGCAGGAGCATGGACGTACAACCTATTTCACTCACTCGCTTCAGGGATCGTTGTCTACATTGTCGGCGCATATTTGCATGTTCCATTCATTGAACTTACTGGAGTGATCTTGATTGGGCATACGGGATTTGATCGGTTGCTGGGGTATGGATTGAAATTCCAGGATTCGTTCAAACATACACACCTGGGTAATCTATAAGAACGGTTCCAACTTCGTCCCACATAGTCAACCAGTACTACGTGGGCTCTAATTTTGCTATCATATCGTTATGAAAATTGTATTAATAACAGGAGTTAGTAGGGGGATAGGAAAAGCTCTCACAGAAAAATTTTTAAAGGAGAGTCATTACGTTATTGGTACTTCTACTGATGGAAATTGTAGTATAAAAAATGATAATTTTAAGATTCTAAAACTAGACTTATCTGATTCAAAAAGTATTTTGGAATGCGTTAATAAGATTAAATCTCTTGATAAGAAAATAGATATTTTAATTAACAATGCTGGGGTTGCTGTCGATGTAAATGACTTTAAGGTAAATATAGAAAATTTACGAAAAACACTTGAAGTAAATTTAATCGGAACAATCAATTTTACAGAACAAATTATTCCTATTCTTAATGAAAATGCTCATATATTAAATGCTGCATCTTCAGCTGGATCTTTGACTAAGACACATGAATCAGATGATGATCAATATCCAGCTTATAGGATTTCAAAAGCTGCATTGAATATGTATACACGAACGCTAGCTATCCATCTTAAAGATAAAATTACAGTATCATCATTTCATCCTGGTTGGGTTAAGACAGATATGGGAGGCAACGATGCACCTATGACTCCTGATGAAGCGGCTGGCTATATTTATGATTTAGCTATCTCAAAAGTTGAGACCGGACAATTTTGGTTTAAAGGAGAAACTATGGCTTGGTAATTCCCCTATTCTCTATTAATTAGATAAGTTCCAACTTTGGACCATAAGTCCAAGTAAAATCGTAACTGACCCCGAGGACTTTTATAAGTTATCCATTTTGATATAATTGAGCCATGAAAGGAATTGCTTCTGGTGTAATTCACAAAATGCCGGGAGATTTGCGCAAGGCTCTTATCTTAACACCTGCGGCGCTAGCAAT
>ORJL010365453.1_pt1 | contig 11649 bp, 9 predicted proteins | sample 1779941 | NCBI WGS metagenome assembly ORJL01 (sample SAMEA104232317, study PRJEB22302) | groundwater metagenome | biome: forest; feature: aquifer; material: groundwater | place: USA | collected 2011-08-07 | depth 5.8 m | reverse complement strand
GGCTTACTCCACGGCGTCCGAGGCTTACTCCACGGCGTCCGAGGCTTACTCCACGGCGTCCGAGGCTTACTCCACGGCGTCCGAGGCTTACTCCACGGCGTCCGAGGCTTACTCCACGGCGTCCGAGGCTTACTCCACGGCGTCCGAGGCCTACTCCGCGGCGTCCGAGGCCTACTCCGCGGCGACCGGGCCTTACTCCACGGCGTCCGAGGCCTACTCCACGGCGTCCGAGGCCTACTCCGCGGCGTCCGAGGGTTGCTCTACCTCGTCCGAGGCCGACTCGACGGCGACTGGGGCCTACCCTGCTATTAGGTTCAGAATCACGATGGCCTTCGAGTCAATCGCGTGAGCGTGGCCGACCCCGGTCAGCATTTGTGTGAGAGCCTCGCTCCACGTGTCTGTATGGCGCGACCAATGCACCGGTGCATCCCATGGCACCCGATGACCATCGATCGCATGGAGCATGGAGGGGCAACTTGATGTGATAAGGCAGGAACTGATACGCTTGCCCCAGCCTGAGGCCCGGCGCTCCATCGAGCGCCGACTTCAGACGCGTTCACCATCGGGGAGTCGAATTCGCCCGACCAGTCCGGGGGCTCTGCGGCAAGAAGCGCGGGATTGAGGAGTACGGGAGGGGTCAAGAGTTCGCTTGTCGGGATCACGCCATGAAGGTCCAGCCCCGCGAGATCCGAGTGCTCCTGAGATCCTCCACCGCATGTGCAGCACATTCTACGTGCCCCCTGGATGGGAGAGGGGGATCGTAACGCGCCATTGCGGCGAAGCCCTCCGCCAAGCTGCTTCCCGGAGCGACGCGGGCTCGTGGGCAAGGCGATCCGCGCGCAGACGGAGCGGGGCTTCCGCTGGTTATGAGCGTGATTGCCGGCGCAACCGCATGCCTGTGCCGCATGGCGCCCGCGCCCGGCTTGATGGGACACTACATCATGGACTCAGCGCCCTCATCCCATCCTCGAAGTCGGGCAGATCGCCCGCATCCGCCTTCTTCCACAGCTCGAGCACGTCTTCTTCGGTCGCCGCGGGCGCGGCGGGGTCCGGAGCGGGAGCAGGATCGGCCGCGGCGAGCGCCTCCCGTCTGCCGCCGAGAAGCGCGTCGAGCTTCTCCTGGTACATCTCCTCCGTGACCCGGTCGTCGATCAGCAGGCCGTCCATGCGCAGGGCGGCGACCTCGTCGAACCGCTCCAGCAGCGGGTTGCCTGGGGTGCGCGCCTGCTCCAGGACCGTGCGGATGCGTGCGAGGGCGAGCGCTTCCTTGCAGGCGCGCCGGTGGTCCTGGCTGCAGCGGCGCAGTCGTCGCGCCGTTTCGAGGAGCTTGCGCGCGAGCGTGCGCCGGCGCGGCTCCGCCTTTTCCGCCGCGCCTTCCTTGAAAAGCCGCTCGCGCTCGCGCTCGAGCTTCGTGTGCTCCGCGGCGAGTTGCGCTTCGCGGATTTCCATCCGCTTCTCTTCGCGCTTCACTTCGGCGACGTCCAGCGGCGGTGCCTCCTTCGCCCGCGGCTTGCGGCGAATCCAGCGGTCCCAGATGGCCATTCGAGCGCTCCTGCGCGGCCGCGCGCTGCATGGACCAAACTACGGATTACACGGATTTCACGGATTACCAACCGGTGGCAAGGAGACCGTCCGGAGTCTGGCGGCCGGCTCCGACACCTTTCGCTTCGAGTTACGGCTTTTCCTGCTCCCGCTCGCGCAGCCTTGGAATCTCGCGTCCGGGGTCCCGCACCGGCTCGGGCAGCGCCTTGGGCGATGCTTCCGGCGCGCCGAACTCGGCGAGGATCGCCCGCTCCTCCTCGGTGATCGGCGCGACCGGCGCGGTCGCGGCAATGCCCTCCGCCGTGGCCACGCTGCGGTCCAACTGCTCCAGCCCCTCGCGCGCCTTGATCGCCGCGTCCTCCATGGCGCGGCTCTCCGGCAGCGGCTCCGCCGCGAGATCGACGATCGTCCGCAGCGACTGCAGATGCTCGCGGTAGATCCGCAGCCGCTTGTCGTACACCTGCTCGAGCCGGAAGCGCAGGTCGGTGCATTTCGCTCGCACGTCGCGCAACAGCCGCGCCAACCAGAGCCGCCGCGCTTCGGAAGTCTCGGCCCGCCCGCCGGCGAGCAGTTCCTGCTCCTTGCGCATCAGCACGTCGAGGTCGGCGAAGCCGCGCGCCATGCGCTCCTCGTCGCGCCGGCAGGCCTGCTCGAGCAGGTCGAGCGCCTCGCGCTCCGTCCGCGCCTTGGCCCAGAGCACGCCCACGTCCTCCGGGACCGTGCGCAGCCCCAGCGCCTTCTTGATCCGTTCTAGCAGCATCTACGCGTCTCCTGCGCGTTCGAGTCTGAAGCCAATTGCCAGGAAGTCCCAGCGCGGCCTCCGCCGCAACCCATTCAGGCCAAACAGCGTCCTTTTCGCGACGATCTGGCGAGGAATCCCACCCTCTGCCGTTGGACAATCCGTGGAATCCGGACAATCCGCGTAATCCGTAGTTCCGTCGGTTGCGGTGGAAGCCGCGCTGGGCCATCCGTCCAATCCGTATGATCCGTAGTTCCGTCGGTTGCGGTGAAAGCCGATCCCGCAGTGGCGAACGTTCAGTATACCCGCAGCAGCCGGTAGCCGTCGCCATCGATCTCCCCACGCACGAATCGATCGGCCCGGCAGACCGACTCGAATCCCGAGCGCACGGCGGCGAGGTCGAGCCCCACCGCGTCGGCCACGAAGCGATCGTTGACCCAGCCCATGAGCAGCTCGAATGTGCGCTCCCGGACGAAGCCGGCGACGATCTCGGCCCGCTCGGATTCCGTGTGCAGCTCGAACAGCAGCGGAAGCGCGCGCCAGCGCTCGTCGTCCGAGCGCAGGCGCACCCAGGTCCGGCCGCGCAGCTCGAGCAGGGCGACCAGCGCGTTGGCTCCGCCCGCGAGCAACTGGCGCGCGTCGTCCGACCAGCCGGTCGGGGCGAAGAGCGCGAAATAGTGGAAGATCGAGGGATCGGCCGCGAGTCGCTGGACCACCTGGATGCCGTCGTGGTACTCCATCCGCCGCACCGACCAGCCCGGGTCGACCATATCCGCGAGCGGGCTGAGGGAACAGCCGGCGACGAGCACGCGGGTGGCGGAGCGGCCGAGGAGTGAGCGCGCGGCCACCGGGAAGAGCACCGCGCGGTTGAGCGGCATCTCGGCGAAGACCCCGGCCGGGTGGGCCACCACTCCCGCACGCAGCAGTCGGCGGGCCTCCTCGCCGCCGAGGTCGGCGCGCTCGACCATGCGCTCGTCGGGCTCGTAGGCGCGCGCCTCACCCGGATGGGGATAGGAATGCTGCTCGAGGATGCTGCGCTCGACCCGGGCGAGGAAGGCGAGCTCGGCGTCGCGCGCCGCCGCACGGGAGATCGCGGCAGGCGGGGCCGGTGCCGCGGGCGCGGGGGAGGGGGCGGGAGCGGCCGGCGGCTCCGCGGGCGCGTGCCCGGCGCAGGTGCGGCGCTTCGCGTTCCAGCAGATCAGGCAGAGCGGGGCGCCGCATTCGCCGCAGCGCGAATCGGGGAGGAAGACGCCGACCCGGGACAGGTAGCGCTTGCCGCAACAGTAGCAGCGTCCGTCCTCCCAGGCGGCCATGCGGCCTACCCGCCTTCCGCGGCGGTGAGCATCTTGAGGTCGTACACCGGGTGCTCGGCGTAGCGGACCATCTCGACCGTGGTCACCGGCTTCTGCGGATTGCCCGCGGACCAGAAGAAGAGCCGGCGACCGGGCGTGTCGACCCCGCAGACGAAGTCGCTCGCGCCGTCCACCAGCCCGAGGGCGTGCTCGCCGGACTGGTAGATGGTCTCCAGGCTCTGCCCCAAGACCCGCGCGACCACCCCGTGGTCGCGCGTGACGAACAGCACCTGCGGCATCCCGGCGATCTTGGTCAGGTGCACGCCGAGCACCGCTTCCTTCTTGCGGACCAGCACGGAGCCGGAGTCGGGCTTGTCGAGCTTCCAGGCGACCACCGAGCCGGAGGCGTCGTCGCCGCTGCCGACGGCGACCACCTCGCCGGAGACGTCGATCGAGGTGATCGAGCCCTGGAGGTTGGGCTTCCAGTGGACCGGGGTGAGGCGGCGCTGGTTGAGGTCGACCGAGTAGAGGTGGGAGCCGCTGGCGAAGAAGAGGATGCCGCCGGAGGAGACCACCACGCTGCGGGTGGTCTTGTGGGAGTGGGTGAGCTCCTCGAACATGACTTCGGCGCGTTCCCCGGGCTTGTCGAGTCGCCAGCGGGCGAGGCCGTACTCGGAGTGGGTGGCGAAGAGCTCCTCGCCCCACACCGCCGCCGAGTTGATCCCGCCGCGCGGCCGCTTGCCCTTGGGCAACGGGTACTCGCGAATCTGGTTGGTGCCGCCCCAGTCCAGCACGAAGCAGGTCGCCTTGCCGCCGGCGAGAATGCGCGCGGTCGGCTCCTTGCCGCCGCCCTCCCCCTGCAAGCGGACCGAGCGGAGCGGCTCCGCGAAGCGGAATTCGCCGCGCCGCTCCGGGTGCTGGGGCTCGAAGGTGAGCACGGTGAGGCCGGCGACCACGAAGACCTGGACCGAGCGGGTGGCGGGGATGCCGTCGAGCGCCATGCCGGGCCCGCCCGCGGGCGCGGCCATGCCGGCGGTGAGCGCGCGCAGCAGCACGGCGAGCATGTCGTCGTCGACGTCGGACAGGCGCTCCTGCATCTCGAGGGCGGACAGGCTGCGCAGGTCGGGACCCATGAGTTTGGCGTAGATCACGCCGCGCAGGCGCTCGTCCTTCACCCCGTCGAGCATCTTCTGCATGTCTTCGGAGCGGACCACCTCGAGCAGGCGTTTGATGCGCTCGCCGCGGCGATCCTGGTCGTGCAGCGCCTCCTCGTGGCGCTCGATCTTTTCCTGCACCCGCACGCGGTCGGCCTTCATTCGATCGTACGGCCGGCTGCTGGCCTCGAACTTGCCGACCTTGCGGAAGCCCAGGCCCTTGCCGAACAGCGTGCGCTCGAGTTCGGTGCGCAAGGCGCCTTCGGCCTGCGAGAGGATGTGCGGCCGGATCAGCTCGTCGACCGGATGCAGGCCCACGAACTGGCCCATCACCTTGCGCACGTCGAATCCGAGGTAGGACTTCAGGTCGTTGGTGGTGAACTGGCTGCCGGTGGAGAAGATGTTCTTGCAGAAGTCGCGGATGTAGACGTCCTCGTCCGACTCCAGCTGCACGTAGAACATGATCTCGATCGTGACCGGCATCTCGTCCTTGGCGATCAGCCCTTCGAGGCGGTACTCGACCCCGGCTTCGCCCTGCTTGATCAGCACGGCGTCGAACTTGCCGGTGATCTCTTCGCCTTCGTAGGTGACGTGGGGCTTGTCGCCGGCCGCGGAGACGAATGCCACGGTTTGGGCGGGGACGTGGAACCGTCGCCGCAGGAACCCGGTTCCGTCCTGGTCGGTCAACCGCACCGCGAGGACGTTGCGGTCGCCGAGCCACGCCCGCACGTCGAATTTGGACATCGAGCCGTCCCCGAGTTTTCTTGCCGTTGCCGCAATCCGCGATGGGACAATGGGATCGAGACACGGACTGTGATTCGAGTCTACCAGTCGTCGAGTTTGATTTGCAAGCAATGGGTACGCGATCCCACGCCGTGCGGAGCGCGTACGCCCCGGCCTGCCTTTTTGACACCTGGCGGGGTTGCCGCTATAATCCGCGCGCGATCAGGGAGGACGGCATGCCGCAGGGGACCGAAGACCGGTTGACGCGCAGCGAGGAGTTCGCGTTCCTGGGCGCGCTCGCGGCCGGGTTGGCGCACGAGATCCGCAATCCGTTGAGCACGATGACGGTGAACCTGCAGTTGCTCAAGGAGGACTTCCAAGGCTCGAGCACTCCGGAGGGGCAGCGCGCGTTCCGCAAGGTGGAAGTCCTGCTCCACGAGACGCGCCGCCTCGAGCGGACCCTGAACGACTTTCTCCGATTCGCCGGGAGATACCAGATGGAGCTCGAGGACCAGGATCTCACCGTGGTCCTGGGCGATGTGCTCGACTTCGTCGAGGACGATTTCCGGGCGAGCCGGATCCGGGTCACGCGGAAACTGGCGCGAGCGCTGCCGCTGGCGAGCCTGGACCGGAGCCTGTTCCGCCAGGCGGTGTTGAACGTGCTGCTCAACGCGAAGCAGGCGATGACGGATGGCGGCGAGCTGGCGGTGCGGACCTCGGCGAGCGACGACGGGGTGACGGTGGAGATCGCCGACACTGGGATCGGGATCCCGGAAGAGAACCTGGAGCGGATCTTCACGGTATTCTTCTCGACCCGGAAGGACGGCACCGGGCTGGGCCTGCCGATCGCGAAGCGGATCGTCGAGGAGCACGACGGGACGATCGCGGTGAAGAGCGTGCCGGGTCGGGGCACCACGTTCACGATCGTGCTGCCGGCGGCGAAAGGCGGGATGGCGTGAGCGAGCGCACCAAGGTGCTGGTCGTCGACGACGAGGAGCACCATGCCGAGGCCACCGCGGAGATCCTGACCCGCGCCGGCTGGGACGTGACCACCGCGGTATCGGGGATGCAGGGGATCGAGTTGATCTCCCGCGGCTCGTACGATGTCGTGGTCACGGACCTGGTGATGAAGGACGCGGACGGGATGGAGGTCCTGCGCCAGGCGAAGAAGCGGATCCCGGACGCGGTGGTGATCGTGATGACCGCGTATGGCTCGATCGACTCGGCGGTGGAGACGATCAAGCGGGGCGCGGACGACTACGTGGAGAAGCCGATCAACATCCACCGGCTGCGCCAGGTGGTGGAGAAGGCGACCGAGCGCCAGCGGTTGACGCGCGAGGTGCACGAGTTGCACCGGCAGCTCGACAAGCGGTACGGCTTCGAGGGGATCATCGGCAACACCGAGCAGATGCAGCGCGTGCTGGACGTGCTGAACCAGATCTCGGGGACCAACGTGACGGTGCTGATTCAGGGCGAAACCGGCACGGGGAAGGAGCTGGTGGCGCGCGCGATCCACAACAATTCGCCGCGCAAGAACCACAAGTTCCTGGCGATCAACTTCGCGGCGATCTCGGAAGGGGTGCTGGAATCGGAGCTGTTCGGCCACGAGAAGGGGGCGTTCACGAGCGCGCTGGCGACGCGGAAGGGCTACTTCGAGTTCGCCGACAAGGGGTCGCTCTTCCTCGACGAGCTCGGGGACATGCCGCTGACGGCGCAGGCGAAGCTGCTGCGGGTGATCGAGAGCGGCGAGGTGCTGCGCGTGGGCAGCTCGAAGGAGCTCGCGGTGGACGTGCGCCTGATCGCAGCCTCGAACAAGGACCTCGACGACCTGGTGCGGCAGGGGAGGTTCCGCGAGGACCTGCTCTACCGGATCAAGGGGGTGACGATCAAGCTGCCGCCCTTGCGGGAGCGCCAGGTCGACATGCCGCTGCTGGTCGACCATTTCATCAAGGAGTTCAACTTCGCCCACAACAAGCGGATCAGCGGGGTGACGGCCGAGGCCCGCCGGGTGTTGCACTCGCACCCGTGGCCGGGGAACGTGCGCGAGTTGCGCAACGTGATCGAGAACGCGGTGGTGCTCTCGAAGGACGACGTGATCGACGTCGACGACCTGCAGGTCAACCTTGCGCCCGGCGCCCGGCCCGCGGCGGGAGTGACCGCGCTCTGCGGGATCTCGATGGAGGAGGCGGAGAAGGAGTTGATCAAGAACACGCTCGCGATGGTCAACGGAAACCGCGAAGAGGCGGCCAAGATCCTCGGGATCGGTGAGCGCACGCTCTATCGCAAGATCAAGAAGTACGGGCTCAAGTAGCATGCCCCGCTTCGTCGTGCAGGAGCATTTCACCACGCCGCACCATTTCGATTTCATGCTGGAGCGCGGGGAGGTCCTGGCGACGTGGTCGTTCGCGCTGCCGCCGGAGCAGGCACTGGGCGGGCAGGACGGCGCTCGGATCCACGACCACCGGCGGGTCTATCTCGAGTACGAAGGGGAGATCTCAGGCGGGCGCGGCCGGGTGGCGATCCACGACCGGGGCGAGTACGACACGTTGGAGTGGACGCACGAGCGGGTGCGGGTCACGCTGAGGGGCGGGATGCTGGCAGGCGAGTGGATGCTGGAGAATGCGGGCGGGGTGGACGAGGGGGGGCGGGTGAGGTGGCGGATGGGGAGGTGAATCCGGGCCAGCCCGACGTGAACCCATGGCTCGAAGAGGTCCGACGGCGGCTGAAGAAGCAAAGGCGCCCGCGTCACCGGTGGGCGCTCGGATCTGATAGGATGGCCGGACCGGTGCGTAATCCGAGGCCGGTACCATGGCTCTGCCGCGATCGCTCACCATCCTGCACGTCGACATGGACGCGTTCTACGCCTCCGTCGAGGTGCACGACAATCCGTCCCTGCGCGGCAAGCCCGTGGTGGTCGGCGGCTCGCCCGACTCGCGCGGGGTGGTCTGCTCGGCCACCTACGAGGCGCGCGCCTTCGGCGTCAAGGCCGCGATGCCGCTGGCCCATGCGCGCCGGCTGTGCCCGCAGGCGGTCTTCCTCTCCGGCCGGCACGAGCGCTACGCCGAGGTCGCCCGCGACCTGCGCCGCATCTTCTTCTCATTCACGCCGCTGATCGAGCCGCTGTCGCTCGATGAGGCGTTCCTGGACGCGGCGGGAACCGAGCGTCTGTTCGGTGACGTCCTCGCGGTCGGCCGCGAGATCAAGCGGAAGGTGGCCGCGGAGATCGGGCTGGTCGCCTCGGTCGGGATCTCCTTCAACAAATTCCTCGCCAAGCTCGCGAGCGACCTCGGCAAACCCGACGGCTTTCTCGTGATCCGGCCGGAAGACGTGGACACGGTGCTCCCGCCGCTTCCGGTCTCGCGGCTTTGGGGGGTCGGCCCGCGCACCGACGAGCGGCTCGAAGCCCTCGGCCTGCGTACCATACGCGACGTGCGCCTGGCGGACCCCCGATTCCTGCGCGATCGGCTCGGCGCCCTCGGCGACCACATTGCCGCGCTGGCCCGCGGGGAGGACGATCGGCAAGTGGTGACCGGCGGGGAAGCCAAGTCGGTCGGAGCCGAGCGGACCTTCGAGCACGATCTCACCGAGGTCGCGGCGATGGAGCGCGAGCTGCTCGCGCTCGCCGAGGAGGTGGGGTCCCGGCTGCGCGCCGACGGGATTGCGGGGAAGACGGTCCAGCTCAAGGTGCGCTATCACGATTTCAAGACGCTGACCCGCCGGCGCACGCTGCCGGCCGCGACCGACGGGACGCGCGAGATCTACGAGACCGCCGCGGCGCTGTTGCACGCGCGCATCCCGCTCGCCCGCGCCCGCGTGCGCCTGCTCGGTGTGCAGATGTCCGGGATCGGCGCGCCCGAGGCCGCGCAGACCCTGCTCTTCGGCGAGGACGAGCGCCGCCGCGAACGACGGCTCGATCAGGCGGTCGATGCCCTGCGGGAACGGCTCGGCGACCAGGCGGTGGTGCGCGCGCGCACGATGGACCCGAAGCGGGAAAGGCGGCGCTGAGCCGACGCCGGGCCGAAGCTCGCACCGTCACTCACCGGCTCTCGCCGCCGCGGCCGCCGCTTTCTCCTCCCGCTCCCAGCGCCGGATGGACGCCGCGATCAGCGCGACCAGCAACCCATAGAGCGCCGTGCGCGCCCCGACGTCGGCATCGGCGAAGCGGCTCTCCACGACCCGGCCCGCTTGATCGAGCGTGACGGTGACCTCGTACGCCTGCCGACCGGGAATCGCCGCGAACTGGCGGTCGTAGAACGTGAGCACCTCTCCGTCTGGGGTCGCCGACCGCCGCGCGGACAGGAACCGCGCCATCCCCGCGAGCGCCGCCAGCTCGCGCGTGACCGGCACGCGTCCTTCCGCGAGATCGGCCGCCGGCACCGGCTCCAGCCACTCGGGCTCCCCTCCCGGCCGCGCGGGCTCTCCGCCCAGGAGAGAGAAGCGCACCTCGTGGATCTCCCCGCCCGCCTGCACCAGCCCGCGCCAGCCGAAACCGTGCGGCGGCATCGGCAGGGCCGCAACCCGCTGCGCGTCCGGCCAGCGCGCCGCGGCCCAGCCTTCCACCCGCGCGAGCGCCGTCGCGTGGCATCCGGCGCACAGGCCGAGATAGAGCCCGATCAGGACCAGCCCCGCCCCGGCGATCCGTTCCGCCCGGCGCGGCCATCGCCAGGTCGCCGCCATCGCCGCGAGCAGGATCGCGGCGAACGCGGGATCGATGAGGAAAACCCAGTCGAGGGCGAAGCGGTGCGCGGTGAACGGCATCAGCCACCGGGTCCCGAACGCGGTCGCGCAGTCGAGCAGGATGTGGCTCGCCACGCCGAGCATCCCGGCCAGGGCCAGCCACGCCCGCTCCCGTCCGCTCCGTCCGCGCCCGAGCAGCCAGGCGCTCAATGCGCCCCAGGCGAGCACGGCACCCACGCTGTGGGTCCAGCCCCGATGCAGCTCCAGGTAGGTCGCGCTCCCCGCCAGCTCCACGAAGTGGTCCGCGTCGGGCAGGATCGAGCCGAGCGCCGCCGCCGCGACCGCGCGCTTGCCGGCCCGCTGCTCCGGCCCGGCGCGGCCGATCAGGTAGCCGGCGAACCCATGCGTAAAAATGTCGATGGCGCGGTCCCTCCTGGCGGCCCCGCACACAGCGCGGCTGCCGCCGTAACCGACGGAACTACGGATTATACGGATTGTCCGGATTGTCCAACGGCAGAAGGTGTGATTCCTGGCAAGCACGACGCTCGCAGAATCTTGCTGCGCCGCGAAGAATCTCACGGCTAGTAGAACAGGGGCACGGCCCTCAATCCAAAATACCGCGCGCGACCGTGCGCCGGAAGACTTCCTTCGCCCGGTCCGCCACGCTATGATTCGCGGTCATGCAGATCGAATCTCTCGAATCGGCGGAAGCCCCGCTGCCACGGCCGCGCGCCCGCCATCGCGGGGTGCTGCTGCTCACCGCGCTGCTCTTCGCCTTCGGCCTCAACGTATCGGTGTCTTTCTACCTCGTCCTCGCGGGCACGTTCCTCGTGGTGCTGACGTTCGCCTACGCCTACGCGAACCACGTCCTGGGCCGGCTCACCTGCGGCCGCAAGATCTACCACGGCGCCTTCGAGGGGGAGCAGGTCCGGGTCCGGGTCGACATCGGGAACCACGGGAAACTGCCGGTCTTCCTCCCCGAAGTGTGCGACCATTTCACTCCCGACCAGACCTCGCTCAAGGAAGTGCTCGCGCCGATCCGGCTCGACCCGGGCAAGCGCTGCTCGCGGCCGTACGCAGGCACATGCTTCCGCCGCCGCGGGACGTACAAGCTCGGGCCGATGGCGGTGCGGGTCGGCGATCCGCTCGGCCTCTTCGAACTCGAGAAGCCGGTCGAGGTCCCGATGGACTACTTCGTCTATCCCGGGACGTTCGCGGTGCCCCGCTACCCGCTCGCCGGGCACAAGGTCGTCTTCACCACCGGCTACGACGCGGTCCCGCGCAGCGGCCAGAGCCAGCTTTACATGGGAACGCGGGAGTACCGGGCGGGGGACGAGGTGCGGACGATCGACTGGAACGCCACCGCCCGCTTCGGCAAGATGGTCGTGAAGGAGTTCGAGGCCGACGTGGACCCGGAGGTGACGATCTTCCTCGATCTCGACCGGAAGCACGCGCAGGGGATGGGCCAGCGCTCCACGCTCGAGACCGGGGTGAAGATCGCCGCCTCGATTGCGCTGTCGTG
>ORJL010076069.1_pt1 | contig 11649 bp, 12 predicted proteins | sample 1779941 | NCBI WGS metagenome assembly ORJL01 (sample SAMEA104232317, study PRJEB22302) | groundwater metagenome | biome: forest; feature: aquifer; material: groundwater | place: USA | collected 2011-08-07 | depth 5.8 m | reverse complement strand
TGGCTGGGCCCTGGCTATAATTATTATGGCGGCAATAAAGGAAAAATTGGCTCTGATAGGAGATGTCCCCAAAGGTTTACGCGGAGCCGGCATAACTATGATTATTGCGGGATTACTCGCTTTTGCCTTTATGGGCTTTGCCGGGATGATTACATTACAATGATACTACCTATACTTGTAATGAATGGTATTTTTGTGGTTATAGCCATACTCTTGGTGGTGGCTGAGAAATTCTTGGTTACCTATGGGGAATGTGAGATTGTTATCAATAAAGAAAAGATTTTGCAGGTTTGGGGCGGTGACACCCTGCTGAATTATTTTGCCCAATATAAGATCTTCATACCTTCTGCCTGCGGAGGAAAGGCTACCTGCGGTTACTGTAAAGTAGAAGTTTTGAGCGGCGCAGGCCATATCCTGCCTACAGAGGAAGTCTTTATCCCCCGTAAAGACAGGCTCAGGGGCGTGCGCCTGGCTTGTCAGGTCAAAGTGAAGAACGATATCGAGGTGTTGATTTCTCCGGACTTACTCCTGGCACAGGAAGTGAAAGTTACGGTCCTGAAGATAGAGGACCTCACCCAGGATATTAAGTTTATATCTTTAAGATTAGATGAGCCGAGCACGATAAAGTTTAAGCCGGGCCAATATGTGCAGTTTAAAATACCAGAAACCGATGAACTCCGCGCTTATTCTATTGCCTCCGCACCCTCTCATGATAATATCATAGAACTCGTTGTCCGCCTGGTCCCCAGTGGTTTATGCTCTACCTATATCCATGAAATATTAGATATAAACGACCAAATTACTCTTACCGGGCCGTTCGGTGATTTTTATCTCAGGGAAGATTCTGCGCGCAGTATCGTCTGTATCGGAGGCGGCTGCGGTATGGCGCCTATCCGTTCGATTCTTATGCATCTTGCAGAACAGAATATGCCCAGAAAAGTAATGTATTTTTTCGGAGCGCGCAATAAAAAAGATTTATTCTTTACTGATGAACTCTTTGCTTTGGAGCGTAAGTTCCCTAATTTTAAATATATCCCCGCGCTCTCAGAGCCCAAGCCTCAGGATAATTGGCAGGGCGAGACAGGATTAATTACTCAGGCGGTGGAGAAGGTTATGCCTGAAGATGGGCATACCGAGGCCTATCTTTGCGGCCCTGCGCCGATGATTGATGCCTCTATCAAGGTGTTGACCCAAAAAGGGGTGGAGGAGATATACATCTATTATGATAAATTTTAAGGCACTAATAATATAAAAAGAGCTGTGTTAGATGTTTTAAGAAAAGCGCACGATTAGGAGGTGAGGATGATGACGAAACAAAAAGGCGTAGCAGTAAAGAACATAGAAAATAAGAAAAGACAAAACAAAGAAAAATGGCAGAAGCCAACATTAGAAGACGTATCAGGAAAGATAATGGCGCAGCCGTATATCAGGTTTACATAACCACAGATTACACAGATTTTAAAAGCAGATTGCACAGATTAGAAAATATGGGAGAGAAGATGATTTTCTCTGAACATGTAAAAATAAGGGAAGAAAAATTTGGCGCGGTTGTCTTTGAAACTTTAAAAGAAAAAGTCTTTGTTACCAATGAAACAGGCAAGGATATCCTTAATTTGCTTAAAGAAAGCAAGACCGCAGAAGAAATAATAAATTCATTAGCAGATTTGTATGCGCTTAAGCCAGAGGACATAAAAGAAGATATCTCGGGTTTTGTTGGGCTCTTGAAAGAAAATGGAATTCTGGTGAGTTGAAATAGTTATTTTAATGGCAGTGATATGATGGATTTTACCGGTTCTATAGACTTTAAGGATTTAGAAGCGCCTCTTTTTATTGCCTGGCAGATAAATTCTGAGTGCAATTTAGGGTGCTTGCATTGTTGTGAGGAAGCTGGCTACAGCATGCCCCATGAGATGGACAGGAAGGAAATATTGAATTTCTTAGAGCAGATTGCGGACTTAAGCATACCCTATGTTGCCCTCTCCGGAGGCGAGCCGATGCTTCATCCGCATCTTTTTGAAATATGCGAATTTTTAAGAAAGTATAACATTAGCCTTAAAGTAGAAACCAACGGTGAATTTATCGATGAGAGTGTGGCTGCTAAAATTGGCCGTTTAAAATTTCGTTCTGTGCAGATAAGCCTTGACGGAGCCACGCCTTTAACCCACGAGAAATTAAGGTTGTCTGGCGATTGGAACAAAGCGGTATCTGCCTGCCGTTTTCTGATTAAAGCAGGCGTGAATACCGAAATTGTCTTTGTGCCCACAAAGTTCAATATCCACGAAATCGGCCAGTTAATTGATCTGGCTTATTCTTTAGGGGTATATGGAGTTTATACGGGTAAGACCATGCGTATCGGCCGTGCAGCGCAGAACTGGGAGATCCTCTGTCCGTCCGACCAAGAGTATGAAAAATTTTTTGCCACACTAAATGAGAAAGTCGCGCAATACGACGGCAAAATGAAGGTTTATTATTACCCCTATGATGTGGTGGAAGAATTAAAATATCGTATCCAATATCCCTCTGCCAGCCTTTTGGTTCTACCTAACGGTAAAGTAAAGTTAATCGGGCCGCTTCCTTTTATCTGCGGCGATTTAAGAAAGCAGAGCTTAAGTGAGATTTGGGAAAATTATAAAAAGAGTTGGAGTAATCCTAAGGTGATTGAATTTGCCAAAAAGGTGGTTGGCGACCCCAAACTTTTAGCAGAGGCAAATAAATGGGTGGAATTGTTTTATGGTACAGGAAAGTATAAAACACTTTCCTAATACCACTAGCGAAAATCGCTTAAAGTTATGACGAGCCCGAAGGGCGAGGAATTTTCTTGGTATTGAAAAGAATAATCAAAACCATCAGGTACAGATTTTTCCTTTTTGCCGGTCTATTCCCTTATTTATTAGGCCAGATTTTGGCATTTAATTCGAATAGATATCTAGATTGGCAAAGTTTCTGGTGGGCCTTTTTGGGAGTTGTTCTGGTATTAATTGGGGTTGAGCTTTTTAACGAATATTTTGATGGCCAAGAGGGAGGCGATAGAATTTTTCTAAAAGAAAAACCTCATATTCCAGGTTACTTTTTTGCCTTAGGCATTTGCGTTTTTATTTTCGCTTTTTTTATCGGATTATACCTTGCCTCTAAGAGCGGTTTGCCCATACTTCTATTTTCTTTTTTGGGATTTTTAGGGGCTTATTTTTATGTGGGGCCGCCGCTACGTTGGGCATATCGGGGGTTAGGAGAGCTCGTCATCGCACTTTCCTACGGTCCGTTTATGCTCTTGGGTAGTTATTATTTGCAGGCAAAGAGGATAGATACCTTGTCAATTCTGGTTTCTTTAATCCTGGGATTATTGATTTTTTCTTTGGCTATAGTTAATGAAATTCCGGATTATTACCAGGATAAATTAGTGGGTAAGAGAAATTTGGTGGTGAGATTAGGAAAACAAAATGCGATAAAGCTTTTTAGCCTCTGTTTAATCTCTATATTTATTCTTTTAGGCATTGGCATTGGTTTTCGGAGAATCCCTAGTTTATCTATTCTTGCTTTTTTGTTCTTACCTTTAGTCTTAAAAAATATAAATATGGCAAAACTTCATTATGATCAGCCAAAACTTTTCTTACCAGCAATAAGAACAACGCTATTTACCTATATAGCAATAGTGTTATTATTAGGGATAAGTTATTTAGGAGGTTGAATAAAATGGACTTAAGTCAGATTTATCGTCCCATTGAAAAAGAACTGGGCGCTGTAGAGCAAGTATTAAAGATGAGCCTTAGGGGGACTAAGCACGCTTCTATTTTAGAGGTAACCAGCTATCTATTAGCTGCCAAGGGGAAAAGAATTCGGCCGGCATTGCTGATACTTTCTACTAAAGCCAGCCAAAAACTAAAAGCCGACAATTATAAACTGGCTAAGATTGCCGCGGCAGTAGAATTAATCCATACTGCTTCTCTCATCCACGATGATGTCGTTGACCATGCCAGCCTTCGGCATAACCAGCCTACGATTAATTCTAAATGGGGCCAAGACGTTTCTATTGCGTTAGGGGATTATCTTTATTCAGAGGCTTTTAGGTTAATCTCTGATTGCGGCAATTCGGATGTTATCAGTTGTATAAGTTCTGCCACAAAGAGTATGTGCGAAGGAGAGCTGCTGCAGGTTTGCGAAAGAGATAACATGGATTTATTAAAAAAGCGTTATATGCTTATTGTTAAAAAAAAGACCGCGGCTCTCTTTGCTGCTTCTTGCCAGATGGGCGCTATGGTTTCTCATTGTCAGCAGCCTGTTCAAGAAGCGTTTAGAGAATACGGTTTAAATTTTGGCATTGCCTTTCAGATAGTAGATGATTGCCTGGATTTAATCGGCGACCAGAAGCATCTGGGCAAGGCTCCGGGCGCAGATTTTAAGATGGGAGAACTCACACTTCCTTTATTAAACCTGGTTTCCCAGAGTAAAGACAAAAAAAAGATAATTTCGCAGCTTACCCGGCAGAATAACCTTGAGGTATTCGAAGATTTAAGGCTAAGGTTTATCCATTCGCAGGCATTTACCAAGACAAAAGAGGATATATCTTATTATCTAAAGAAAGCCAAGAGCAGGTTAAATACTTTAAGCGATTCTCCTTTTAAGCAGAGCCTCTCTTCTTTAGCAGATTTTATCGCTAGAAGAATTCCTTAATCTATGCAAGAGTCTTATCCAAAAGGGATAGACCTTCCCATTCCTTTTAAGGAAGGGTCTTACCGCGAGCCGGTCTATACCATTGGCATTGCCGCTAAATTTTTAGAGGTGTGCACTGCGACTTTAAGAATCTGGGAGAGAAAAGGCCTGCTCAGGCCGGCTCGGCTGGGAAAGAACAGGTTTTACTCTCTTTGCGATATGGATAAATTGCGTCAGATAAAAACGCTCATCCAGAAGAAGAGGATAAATATAGAAGGGGTAAAAAACATCTTAGAGACAACGCGCTGCTGGGAGATTAAAAAATGCCGGCCCGGGGAACGCGATGTCTGCCCGGTCTATCTTAAGCACGAAAAGGTATAAAAATATGAGGTCTCTGAGGACGCCTTAAAAACTACATCAGAGCCCTCTGATTACACAGATTTTAAAAAAGATTACACAGATTTTTTGGCAAGCATTTAATCTGTGTAATCTATGCATTTTAATCGGTGTAATCATAAATAAATGTTTTTTAAGCGCTTAAAAAATTGTTCGGCTTTACGATGATAAAAGTTGATGAAGCATTAAAACTGTCTTAGGGTTAATTTCAACCCTTCCTGCGGAAGGGGCCAGATTAACCGAAGCCTTGGACCGCATCCTTGCACAGGATATTTATGCGGATATAGATATCCCGCAGTTAGATAATTCGGCAATGGATGGCTATGCAGTAATAGCTGATGATGTGAAAAACGCAACAGCGCAAGCGCCAACAATGCTAGAGGTGGTTGAGGATATAAAGGCCGGTTATTTAAGCAAAAAGAGATTACAGAAAGGCGAAGGCTCAAGGATTATGACCGGCGCGCCAATGCCGGAAGGCGCGGATAGTGTGGTGATGGTGGAGAATACCCAAAAAGAAGGCATAGACAAGGTAAAGATTTTTAAGGCTATAAAGCCGGGTGAAAACGTAAGAAGAAAAGGCGAGGATATAAAGAGCGGAGAGCTGATTATTGCCAAGGGAACCCCGCTAACTTCCGCGCATATCGGAATCCTGGCCAGCTTAGGGCTCCCTAATATCCGGGTTACCCGTAAGCCAAAGGTTGCGGTTTTAGCCACAGGTGATGAGGTAGTGGATGTGGATGAAAAACTGGAGTTGGGAAAACTGCGCAGCTCCAATACCTATACTTTATACAGCCAGATAATTAAATCCGGAGGGTTGCCTAAGAACTTAGGCATTGCCAAAGATAAACCCGAGGAATTAGAGGAGAAGCTGGAACAGGGCCTTGACTGCGATATGATTCTTACTTCCGGTGGGGTATCCGTGGGAGATTATGATTTTGTGAAGTTTATCCTGGCCAAAATGGGCACAGACATAAAATTCTGGCAGGTAGCGATGCGGCCGGGAAAACCACTGGTCTTTGGCCTGATTCAAGGTAAGCCCATACTTGGGCTTCCGGGGAATCCGGTCTCCAGTATGGTTTCTTTTGAGGTCTTTGTGCGGCCGGCCATCTTAAAGATGTTAGGTCAGAATATAGATACGCGTAAAGAAGTGGATGCGGTCCTAGAGGAAGATATTGAGAAGAAAAAAGGTTTAAGGTATTTCTTAAGGGCACAGACCCGCTGGGAGGATGGGATTTTTCTAACGCGCACCAGCGGCCCCCAAGGTTCAGCCATCTTAAAATCTATGGCCCAGTCGAATAGCCTGATAATTCTGCCTGAAGAAGAGGAATTCCTGCAAAAGGGTACCCGCGTAACCGTAAGGTTTTTGGATTAAGTGAGGACATAACTTATGGAGCGCAAGCGAACATAAGTTATATGTCCGAACTTACCCTTGACATTTCGAAGATATTATTAGAAACAAAATGTCGAGGGTTAATTCGCACAGCGACTTATGTCGGATACAAGAAGCGAATGCTCCATAAGTCGCGTGCTCATTAAATTTTTTTTGAACCTACAATTTAGCAGTTGAAGATGATAAAATGTTAAATTATTCCAGAACCGGCCACTATGCCCTCCGGGCGCTGATGTATCTATCCAGAAGCAAAGGCAGGCTTTATGTAAAGATAAAAGAAGTTGCCAGGAATGAAGATATACCCCGTAATTTCCTTTCTAAGATATTCCAGCTCCTCATAAAAAACGGGATAGTCGATTCCCGTCTGGGGCCAAAAGGCGGGGTAAAATTATCTGCGGATTCTCAGCGCATATCTGTTGCAGATGTCCTTACGGTTATAAATGGGAGGATGCATCAGGAAGATTGCGCATTATTTGGCTATAAGAAGTGCCCTGAACTAAAGAGTTGCCCGATTCAAAATGAATGTCAAAATGTGCGTAAAAAAATCTGGGGCAAATTAAAGAAGCTCACCATCAATAAGCTATAGATTTCTTATATGGTCTCCTGGACAGATTTATTAAGTGCAAGGGTTCCCGAGAAAAAAAATAAGTTAAGATACGCGCAAGGAGGGAGTTTAGCCCCCAGAGTTGTAGTCTGGAATATTACCGCAAGATGTAATCTTAGGTGTTGTCATTGTTATTATTCTAGCGGCGATACAAGCTCTTTAGAGGAGTTAGGCTTAGAGGAGGCAAGAAATTTTGTTTCAGACTTAAGCGCCCTAAAAGTGCATACGCTCCTTTTTTCCGGAGGCGAACCACTTTTAAAGCCGGATATTTTCGCTTTGGCTAAATTTGCCAAGGACAAAGGCATAGAAGCAGCGCTTTCTACTAATGGGACACTGATAGATTCTGGAGTTGCCCGGGAGATTAAAAAGGCAGGCTTTTCTTATGTAGGGATTAGTTTAGATGGAATGGAGGAGACTAATGATACATTTAGACAGGCAAAAGGGGCATTCCAGAGATCGCTTCAAGGGATACGCAATTGTAAAAAGCTCGGGTTAGCCGTGGGGCTGCGTTTTACTTTAAGCAGATATAACTTCAAAGATTTGCCAGATATTTTTAGCCTTGCGCAAAGAGAACGAGTGAATAGGTTCTGTATTTATCATCTTGCCTATGTAGGCAGGGGGAGTAACATTCGAGAGATGGATTTAAGCCATCTTGAAAAAAGAAGAGCCTTAGAGTTTATTTGGGAGAAGACGGGGCGCTTTTTAGAGAAGAAATTGAATATAGAAATACTTACAGTGGATAACCATGCTGATGGCGCCTGGGTCTACCTTAAATTAAAGGAACTCGATCCTGCCCGCGCGAATTTAGCCTTAAAGAGCCTCGAGAGGCAAGGCGGAAATAGCGCAGGAATAAAAATTGCTAGTGTAGATGATTGCGGTAATATCTATGCTGACCAATTCTTAAGAAGCCATCCTCTGGGGAACATCCGTATTAAAAAATTTAGCCAGACGTGGTTAGGCCCGGATAATTCTCTTTTAGAGGCCTTAAGAGATAGAATATCTTATCTTCCGCAGCGTTGTCAAAGATGCAGTTTTATTAAGATATGTAATGGTAATTTCCGGGCTCGCGCAGAGGCGGTATCTGGTAATTTTTGGCAGGATGACCCGGCCTGCTATTTAACTGATGAGGAGATAGATCAAGATGCACAGGTTTGTTCCCCGCTTGATTGTGCTGGAGTTAACGCGTAGGTGTATTTTAAATTGCCTGCATTGCCGGGTTAGCAGTCACACCACGCAAGGCGCAGAATTAAAGACACAAGAGTGGTTTAAGGTCTTGGAAGAAATAGCGTCATTCTCTAAGCCTATCATTATCTTTAGCGGCGGTGAAGCCCTGCTCAGAGATGATATTTTTGAGATTATAAGTTATGCTAAGGAATTAGGACTGATACCAGTGATAGCTACTTGCGGCGTAACTTTGACTAAAGGCAAGGCTAAGCAACTTAAGCAAGCAGGGATAAAAAGGGTAAGTGTAAGTATTGATGGGAGAGATGCTCTTACCCACGATAGTATCCGCAATCAAGATGGTGTTTTTGTAAAAGCGCTTACCGTAATGAGAATACTCAAAGATGAGGACATTGAATTTCAAGTCAATACCACGGTGATGCGCGACAATGTCAGCCAATTAGAAGAGATTCTGCAGTTAGCGCAAGCCTACGGCGCAAAGAGTTTTCATCCCTTCTTTCTGGTTCCCGTAGGAAGAGGAGGCCTTTTAAAAGAAAGGCAATTATCCGCCGAAGAATATGAAGAGGCCTTGATTTGGTTATTTAAAAAGACAGCGCAGGAAACTATCAGTTGCCGGCCTACCTGCGCCCCGCATTATTTTCGCATTGCGCATCAAGAGAATTTTACTTCTACGGCTATAGGCCTGGATGCCCATACCGCAGGATGCTTATGCGGCCGGTCTTTTTGTTTTGTTTCTTCTTACGGCAAAGTTTATCCTTGCGGTTTTCTGGAGGTAGAATGTGGAAATGTAAGAATGGAAAATTTTAGAAAGCTCTGGCAGGATTCAGGAGTATTTAATCGCTTAAGAGACTTAACTCAATATAAAGGAAAATGCGGCGAGTGTGAATATTTAAGAGTCTGTGGTGGCTGCCGGGCGCGTGCCTATGTGGGAACCGGAGATTATTTAGAAGAGGAGCCAGATTGCGTTTATCAACCCTTGAGCGTAAAATCTTAAGCTGTATACAGCAGGATTTACCCATTACTGAACAGCCATTTAAAGTTTTATCCAAACAGTTAGGGATTAAAGAGCAAGATTTATTAGGGAAGATAAAACAACTAAAGGCTAAAGGGGTTATCCGTAGTTTTTCTGCCGGATTAAGCCATAGAAAGCTAGGATTTAAGAGCAGCCTTATCGGCTTAAGAATTCCTGCAAAGAAGGTTAATACAATTGCCAGGAAGATTATTGACTATCCGGAAGTTACGCACTGTTTTTTACGCCAGAACGAATATAACCTCTGGTCAGTTGTAATTTATAAAAATGGCATGCTGGGAAATTTTATAAAAAAATTAGCGTATGAAGTTGGCAGAGGAAATATTTTAAATCTGCCTACAAAAAGGCAATTTAAGCTTAAGACCCGGCTTCGGTTTTAGAAAATGAGAGGGAAATATACATTAATTATTGCAATTTATATTCTGATTGTGATAGGAATATTTTATGTTGTGCGTTGTAACTGCGCTTCTCCTGCATTGGCAAAAGGGGATTATACCAGGAGTAACCTATGAAGAAGTTTACACGTAGAGAATTCTTAAAGGTTTCTTTAACTACATTGGGTGGATTAGTCATCAGTGAGCCGCTTCTAGCTTCTTTAAAATTCATCCCGGAAATCGACAATCCCTTGGAATATTATCCGGAAAGGGAGTGGGAGAAGATTTATCGTAACCAGTTTAAATACGACTCCTATTTCCATTTCTTATGCGCGCCTAATGATACGCATAACTGTTTATTGCGGGCCTATGTGAAGAACGGCGTGGTCACTAGAATTGGCCCCAGTTATGGTTACGGTAAAGCAAAAGATATTTATGGTAATCAGGCCAGCCACAGATGGGACCCGCGCTTGTGCCAGAAGGGCCTGGCTATGGTGCGTAAAGTTTATGGCCCCCGCCGGGTAAAAGGCACTTTTGTCAGAATAGGGTTTAAAAAGTGGGTTGAGGCGGGTTTTCCCCGCGATGAAAACGGAAGGGTTCTGCCTGAGTATCTTGAGCGCGGCAAAGAAGCTTTTATTAAGCTAAGTTTTGATGAAGCCTGCGAAATATTAGCCAAGGCCACCATGAATGTAGCTGCCACTTATTCTGGCGGGAATGGAGAGGCACGGCTTAAGGCGCAAGGTTATCATGAGGCAATGATTGCAGCCACCAAGGGCGCAGGCACACAGGTATTGAAATTCCGCGGAGGTATGCCTTTATTGGGTGCCACGCGCATCTTTGGTTTTTACCGCTTTGCCAATTCCCTGGCCCTTCTGGATGATTATATCAGAAAGACTGGGAAAGAGCATGCCTTGGGCGGACGCGGTTTTGATAACTATTCCTGGCATACGGACTTACCGCCGGGGCATACGATGGTCTGCGGGCATCAGACCATTGATTTTGATTTAGCTACTGTGGAAAATGCCAAAATGGTCATCTGTTGGGGAATGAACTGGATATCAACCAAAATGCCGGATGGGCACTGGTTAACTGAAGCGCGCGTCAAAGGCACAAAGGTAGTCACCTTGGCTTGTGAATATCAGTCTACCTCCAATAAAGCAGATGAGGTAATTGTTATTCGTCCGGGCAGCGATACTGCCTTTGCTTTAGGGATTGCCAATATCATTATCAAAGAAAAACTCTATGATGCAGAGTTTGTCAAAGGGCATACAGATTTGCCATTTTTAGTGCGGTTAGATACGCTAAAACTTTTAAAACCGCAAGATTTTATTCAGGATTACCAACCCCAGGAATTAAAATCTACGCAGGTGCTTAAAAGAGGAGAAAAAACACCGCCTCCGATAAAACAAAAGCAGCAGGTTATTACCGAAGAATTACGCCGGCAGTGGTCTGACTTTGTGGCCTGGAACCTGGAAAAAAATGCACCAGAGATTATCAGCCGCGATGAAGCAGGGTTAAGCGGGGATTTTGCTCTGGAGGGAGAATTCCAGGTTCAGGATGTTACGGGTAAGAAAATAAAGGTGCGCCCGGTCTTTGACCTGGTTAAGGAGCATGCGAGTTATTTTACGCCAGAAGTAGTAAGTGATATCTGCCATGCGGCAGAAGATGCAATAACCTCCTTGGCTTATGAGATTAGCCGTAACCCTGCAAAGACTCTGATTGCAGTGGGTATGGGCCCGAACCACTTCTTTAATAATGATTTAAAAGACCGCGCCATATTTTTAGTTTGCGCCCTGACTAAGAATATCGGTTTTCACGGCGGGAATATTGGCAGTTTCGCCGGGAATTATCGCGGCGCCTATTTTAATGGCTTACCTTTTTATATTACTGAGGACCCTTTTGATTTGGAATTAGACCCGCAAAAACTTCCCCGCACGAAATCTTATTACAAAGCAGAAAGCGCGCATTATTACAACTACGGTGACCGGCCTTTGGCAGTAGGAAATAAACTCTTTACCGGAAAGAC
>ORJL011169128.1_pt1 | contig 11650 bp, 7 predicted proteins | sample 1779941 | NCBI WGS metagenome assembly ORJL01 (sample SAMEA104232317, study PRJEB22302) | groundwater metagenome | biome: forest; feature: aquifer; material: groundwater | place: USA | collected 2011-08-07 | depth 5.8 m | reverse complement strand
CCCCGCAGCACGTCCATACCGTCCCGGACAACGGACGCCCATCGACCGCTCCACCCAATCCTCGGCATGTGGCTCGGCGTCTTCGGCGTCCTCGGCGGACAGAAAACTCTAGACCGCGATCCGGGTCGCGCGAAGGGCTTTCCCCGACACCCTCCTAGAGCGCGCGGTCGATCACCACCACGATGCGGTCGAGGTCCGCCTTCGAGTGCATCGAGGTGACGACGAGGCGGATCCGCGCGTCCCCGGCGGGGACCGCGGGGGGCTTCATCGGGGGGGCGTAGATCCCCGCCTCCCAGAGCGCCTTCGAGACGCGCATCGTCGCCTCGTCGGAGCCGAAGCCGACCGGCACGATCGGACCCGCGGAGCCCTTCAGGTCGAGCTTCCGCGCCTCGAGCTTCCCTCGCAGGGAGCGGGCGTTCTCCCACAGCCGCACACGCCGCTCGGGCTCCTGCTCGAGGAGGTCGATCGCCTCCATCGTCGCGGCGCACTGCGCGGGGGGCGCCGGCTGCGTGAAGATGTAGTGCTTCGAGCGCGTGCGCAGCAGCCGCGCGAGGTCGCGGTTGCAGAGGACGTACCCTCCCATCCCGCCGAGCGCCTTCGTGAAGCTCCCCGTGACGAGGTCGGGCTCCCCCTCCAGCCGTTTCTCCTCGAGGAGCCCTCGCCCGTGCTCGCCGTAGACGCCCACGCCGTGAGACTCGTCGATCAGGAGCGCGGCGTCGTGCTCGTCCGCGAGGCGGAGGAGATCCTGCACGGGGGAGAGGTCGCCGTTCCGCGGGAAGACGGCGTCGGAGAGGATGAGGCGCCGCCCCGTGGGGGCCTTCCGCAGCCCCTCCTCGAGGGCGCCCATGTCTCGGTGGGGGAAGACGAACACGGTCCCGCCCGTGAGCCTCGCGCCGTCGACGCTGCTCGCGTGCGAGTGGGCGTCGATGGCGATCCAGGTGCGGTCGTCGGCGAGGGCGGTGACGGCGCCGCAGTTCGCGAGGTAGGCGCTGTTGTAGTGGATGGCGGCCTCGCACTTCGCGTACGCGGCCAGGCACTCCTCGAGCATCACGTGCCACGTGGTCGACCCGCAGAGGACGCGGCTGGCGCCGGGCCCCCAGCCGAAGTCGCGGGCCACGCGCGCGGCGGCCTCGCGGACGCGCGGGTCCTGGCCGAACCCGAGGTAGTCGTTGTTGCAGAAGCAGAGGTAGGGCTTCCCGTCGATCACGACGCTCGCGCCGCGGAACTCGCTCACGGTCGGCGGGAGCGGCGACGAGGGGGTCTCGGCCAGCAGCCGTTCGAGCCAGGCCATCGTTCGTCTCCTCGTTACGTGGAGGCGCCCTTCGCGGGCTTCCAGCGCCGCAGGGCGTCGAGGGTCGCCTGGATGTCGTCCGGCAGGGGCGCGGAGCACTCCATCGCCTCTTTCGTCACGGGGTGGGTGAATCCGATGCGGAAGGCGTGGAGGGCCTGTCTGCAGATGAGCGGCTCGGTCCCCTCGCGGGCGGGGTCGGTGGGGGGGCAGAGGTCGCGGGCGAAGACGGCGTCCTTTCCGCCGTAGGTGGAGTCGGCGACGATGGGGTAGCCGATGTGTGCGAGGTGGACGCGGATCTGGTGGGTGCGGCCGGTCTTCGGGTGGCAGGCGACGTAGGTGAAGCCGTCGAACCGCTCGAGCGCCTTGTAGAACGTCTGCGCGGGTTTCCCGTTCTTGCGGATCGCCTGCTTCTCGCGGTCGTGTTCGCAGCGGCCGATCGGCGCGTCGATCACGTCGCTGTCGAAGCGCAGCTCGCCCCAGACGATCGCGCGATACTCCTTCTCGATCGTGCGGGCCTCGAACTGCTCGGTGAGGGCGGTGTGCGCGCGGATCGTCTTCGCGGCGAGGATGACGCCGCTCGTGTCCTTGTCGAGGCGGTGGACGATGCCCGGGCGGTAGATGTCGTCGGTCTCGGCGAGGACGCCGCAGTGGTGGAGGAGGGCGTTGACGAGGGTCCCGTCCCAGTGCCCCGCGGCGGGGTGGACGACGAAGCGCGGCCCCTTGTTGATGGCGAGGATCTCGGCGTCCTCGTAGACGACGTCGAGCGGGATGTCCTCAGGCTCCATCTGCGGCTCGATGAGCTTCGGGACGTTGATGATGATGTGGTCGCCGACCTCGATCTGGAGGCTCGGCTTTCCGTTCTTCCCGTTGACGGTGATGTGGCCGTCCTTGATGAGGCGCTGCACGAGCGTGCGGGAGTAGCCGGGGACGCGCTTCGTGACGTAGACGTCGAGGCGATAGTCCTCGACTGCGGCGTTGCGGACGTCCAGCTCGACGGTCCGCAGGTTGTTCATGTCGACGCGGGTGATCTTCATGGAGGCCTGGAACGGCGCCCTTCCTGTTGTGCGAATCATGCAGGGTATCCGGGCGGCGGGGGCGCGTCAACCGCGTTGCGGCGGGAAGCCGGCGTGGTGGGCCATTCGATTCACCACAAAGGCACGAACGCCACGAAGGGCCACGAAGATGTGGTTGCAGCGCGTGCGTCGAAATCCTCTTCGTGGCCCTTCGTGGCGTTCGTGCCTTCGTGGTGAAAGGGCGCGCGAACCACCTCGGGAGCTGCGTCCGCCGGCGGGTCAGAGCCTGAATACCCGTCCCGCATTCTCGGACGTCGCCCTCGCCAGGTCCTCGAGCGTCATCCCCCGCAGCGAAGCAACCTCGGATGCTGTGTGCCGCACGTACGCCGGCTCATTCCGCTTCCCGCGCTTCGCCTGCGGCGCGAGCCAGGGGCAGTCGGTCTCGACGACGAGGTCCGCCAGAGGCATCGTCTTCGCGACCTCCTTCAGCTTCGGCGAATTCGGGTAGGTCACCGGCCCCGCAAGCGAGATCACGAACCCCATCTCTCGGTACGCGTTCGCCTGCGCAACGTCGCCGCTGAAACAGTGCATGACCCCTCGCCCCGGCCGCGGGGTCCCCTCCCGCAAGATGCGCATCACGTCCGCATGCGCGTCCCGGCAGTGGATGACGATCGGCTTCCCGACCTCCTCCGCCATCGCGATCTGCCTGCGGAAAACCGTCTCCTGCGCGTCCCTCGGCGACAGGTCTCGGTAGTAATCCAACCCGCACTCTCCGACCCCGACGACCCGAGGGTGCCTCGCCAGCCTCCCGATCTCCTCCCAGTCGACGTCACTTGCAGCATCATGTGGATGCACCCCGACGGTCGCCCAAACGAACGGGTACTTCTCCGCCAGCGCCACCGCCGCGCGGCTGGTCGCACCATCGATCCCAATCGTTACGATGCGTGACACCCCCGCCTCCTGCGCCGCGGCGAGGATCGCCTCCAGGTCCCCCCCGAATTCATGCCTATCCAGATGCGCGTGCGTATCAGTCAGCATCCCGCCTACCACGCCTCCGTGTGTCTTGGTGTGTCTTCGTGGATCGTTCCCCTTGCGGTCACCCCCCCCGTTCACTATCATGCCCAACTCGTCCCGTACCCGTCACTTCCACGACGAGTTTCGAGACGTAACGTTTCGGATCGTAACGTCATGTCGACGGCCTGGCTCCCCGTCGTCGTCAACGGCCAGTACCGCCTCATCGGCAAGCTCGGCGAGGGCTCCACGGGCATGGTCCTCCTTGCCGAGGACCAACTCCACGCCAGCCGCCTCCTCGCGATGAAGGTGCTCGCCCCCTCCGCCTCCGCCAGCGACGCCCTCGCCCTCTTCAAGCACGAGTTCCGCGCCCTCAAGGACCTCCGCCACGCGAATCTCGCCGAGGTCTACGACTTCGGCGTCGTCTCCTCGCTCGACCCGTGGGACGCCGGCCCCCCCGGCATCCCCGTCCGCACCAGCTTCTACACGATGGAATACGTCGCGGGCGAGGACTTCCTCTCCGCCAGCGCCGGCCTCGACTTCATTGATCTCGCCGACCTGGTCGCGCAGGTCTGCCGCGGCCTGGAGTACGTCCACGCCCGCGGTCTCGTCCACTACGACGTGAACCCCTCCAACCTCCGCGTCTCGAAGACCCGCCAGGTCAAGCTCCTCGACTTCGGCCTGGCCGGCGCGGGGATGAAGGAGGGGGAGACGCGCCTCAGGGGGACCGTCTACTACATGGCCCCCGAGCTGTTCAAGGGGGCCCGCGTCGACAAGCGCGCCGACCTCTACTCCCTCGGCGTGCTCCTCTACCAAGCCGTCGCGCGGCGCCTCCCGTTCGAGGGGGACACGAACGTCGCCGTGATGCGCCAGCACCTCGACCGCGCCCCCGACCCGCCGCGCCGCTTCCGCCCCGACCTCCCGAAGCCCCTCGAGGAGGTCATCCTCCGCCTCCTCGCGAAGGACCCGCACGACCGCTTCGCCGGCGCGAACCAGGGGATTGCCGCGCTCGACGCCGCCACGGGCACGAGCCACGAGCTGGAGGCCGCCGGCCGCGTCGGCCCGGGCGCCGGCTGGCTCCTCTCGGGCGCCCTCGTCGGCCGCGAGGGGGACCTCGCCCGCCTCACGCGCGCCCTCGACGAGCACGTCCTCTCCGTCGGCGCCCACGCACCCTCCTCCAGCGCCGTCGTCGTCGTCTGCGGCGAGAAGGGGATCGGCAAGCGCCGCCTCCTCTCCGAATTCCGCACGCACGCGCAGCTCTCGGAGGCGGAGGTCTTCTCCGTCGCCTGCAGCGAGCAGGGCGACCGGCCCCTGGGGCCGTTCGTGGAGGTCTTCCGCCACCTCGTCCCGCGCGCCGCGAAGGAGGCGAATTTCGCGGAGCGTTTCGGCCGCGAGCTGTCGATCGTCGCCCCCGAGCTGGTCCCTGCGGCCACCGGGCACCAGGCCAGCGACATCGAGCCCGAGCGCGACAAGGTCCGCCTCATCGGGAAGCTCGGGGAGTTCCTGGTCGAGGCCTCGCGCAGGCACCCGTTCGTGATTGCCCTCGCCGACCTGGAGTGGGCCGACGAGATGTCCGCCGACCTCCTGCGCTACCTCGCGCGGCACCTGAAGCAGCTCGGCCAGAAGGCGGGGGAGGGGGCCCCCGGCCGCGACGCGACGGAGGCGGCCCTCGGCGGCTTCGAGGACTTCTTCGTCGTCGGCGAGCCGGCCGCGCTCCCGCCGATGCTCGTCGTCGGCACCTGCGCGAGCGAGGCGATCGAGGGGACCCCGATCGAGCGCGCCCTCGAGGACCTGCGTCGCGAGAACGCCGCCGACGAGGTCCGCCTCGAGCGCCTTTCCCCCGACGGCGTGCGCGCCCTCCTCGGGTCGATGCTCGGGCAGGCGGAGCTCCCCGCGCGTCTCGTCGAGCGCGTGGTCGAGGCGACCGGCGGCAACCCGCTCTACGTCGAGGAGACGCTGAAGGGGCTCGCGGAGGACGGCGTCGTCCGGCTCGAGGGAGGGGTCCTCCGCGTCGACGAGTCCCGCCTCCCGCAGGCGGGCACGGGCGTGCGCGACCTCGTGCGGGCGCGGCTCGCGCGGATGGATGCGCGCGAGATGCGCCTGCTGCGGATCCTCGCCTGCGTCCGCGGCGAGGCCTCCCTCGACCTCCTCCGCCGGGTCGGCGTCGAGGAGGAAGAGGCCCTCGACGCGCTCGGCGCCCTCGAGCGGCGCGGGCTCGTCTCGCGCGTGGTGCGCGACCGCGTTGCGCTCTTCGCCCTGGCGCACGGCGTGGTGCGCGAGGCGGTCCTCGCGCTGCTGCCGCCGGCCGACGCCGCCCACCTCCACGACGCGATCGGCGCGGCGCTCGAGGCGGTCTACCGCGAGGATCGCGTGGAGCACGCGGAGGAGCTCGCCTACCACCTCTCGCGCGGCCGTTCCCCCGCGCGCGCGACGGAGGACTGCCTCGTCGCCGCGGAGCGGGCGCGGAAGGCGCACGCGAACGAGAAGGGGATTCAGCTCTACACGCTCGCGCTGTCGCTCGTGCCGGCCGGCGACCCGCGGCGGCTCGAGGCGAAGGAGGCGCTCGCGGGCCTCCAGGCCCTCGTCGGGCAGTACAGCGCCGCCGTGCACACGTTCAGCGAGCTGCTGCGCGAGGTCCCCGCGACCGACGCCGAGCGGTCCGCGAGGATCTACCGCCTCGCGGCGGAGACCTTCTCGAAGAAGGGGGACTGGGAGGCGGCGACGAAGTGGATCGACCAGGGGCTCGATCTCCACGGCGAGCGGAGGAGCGCGGAGGTCGCGAGGCTCCTCTACCAGAAGGCGTGGGTGAGCGTGCAGCGGGGCGACTGCCAGAAGGGAATCGACCTCGCGCACGAGGCCCTCGCGCTCGCGGCCGCGGTCGAGAGCGACGAGATCACGGCGTCGCTCCTCAACGTCCTCGGCGTCGCTCACCTCCACCTCTGCAAGTACCACCAGGCCGCCGAATTCCTCCAGCGCGCCCTCACGATCCACGAGCGGCTCGGGAACTTGCAGGGGGTCGGCGACTGCCTGAACAACCTCGCTGCGATGTACGGCTACGTCGGCGACCTCCCAAAGGCGCTGGACCAGCAGCGGCGCGTGCTGGGACTCCGCGAGCGGATCGGCGACATCTGGGGCGTGGTGCTCTGCCTCTCGAACCTCGGCGTCCTCCACCACGAGATGGGGGACAACAACACCGCGATGGAGTTCTACCGGCGCGGGCTGGAGATCCGCGAGAAGATCGGGATGGTCCACGGGATGGCGAACTCCCTCCTCAACATCGGGAACATCCACCTGGAGCGCGGGCAGGTGGGGGAGACGATGCGGTGCTGGGAGCGGGCCCTCGCGATCTACAACGCGCAGGGAGACCTGCAGGGGCAGACGCTCGCGCTCGTGAACCTGGCCGGCGTCTACGTCCACGTCGGCGCGCTCGAGAAGGCGGAGGAGTACGCGGAGCGGGCGAACTACCTCGCGAACAAGCTGAAGCTGTCGCGCGAGCAGGGTTCGGTCGCGCGCATCCTGTCGGGGATCGCGCGCGGGCGGAAGGACCTCGAGGGCGCGTTGCGGCAGGTCGGGAAGGCGATCTCGATCGCGGAGGAGTCGGGGAGCCGGAACGACGCCTCTCAGCTTTCGCTCGCGCGCGCCGAAATCCTCTACGAGAAGGGGGACTCGGACGCGGCCGAGCGGGCCTGCGACGCGCTCCTCGCGGAGGGAGGCGAGCCGAGGCGCCCGAGCATGATGACGGGGGCGCACCTCCTGAAGGCCAGGGTTCGGAAGGACGACGCCGACCGCCTGCGGCACCTCGACGCGGCGCTGAAGTTCGCGCAGGAGGCGGAGAGCGCAGACTTGCAGTGGGAGGTGCACTACTCGTTCGGGCGGTTCTATCACGAGCTGAAGGACTACTCGAACGCGGGGAAGTTCTACAAGAAGGCGATGGAGATCCTGCGCGAGCTGTGGGCGACGGTGCCGGAGGAGCACCGCGAGGGGTTCCTCGCGGTGGAGAAGCGGCAGCGGTTGCGTGTCGAAGTGCAGCGCCTGAAGCGGGACGTCTCCGCGCCGGTGCATCCTTCCATGGGGGAGGAGGAGATCGACGCGGGGCCGGCGCTGGACGGCGACACGGTGACGACGCGTCGGCGCCTCTCCGCGGCGGTGCAGCTCCTCAAGGACGAGAACAAGAACCTGGTGCGGCTGATCGAGATCAACAAGAAGCTGAACAGCGAGCTCGACCTGCCGCGGCTGCTCGGGTTCATCATGGACGTGGCGGTCGAGCTGACGCGGGCGCAGCGCGGGTACGTGATCCTGGTCGACGCGAAGGGGCAGCTCACGTTCGAGGCGGCGCGGGACGTGGAGAAGTCGGCGGTCGCGCGGCCGGAGCGGGAGGTGTCGAAGGGGATCGCGGAGCGGGTCGCGCGGACGGGGGAGGCGGTCGTCGCGAGCGACGCGAGCCGCGACGAGCGGTTCCAGATGCTCGACAGCGTGCACGACCTGCAGCTCCTCTCGGTGCTCTGCGTGCCGCTGCGGGTGAAGGAGCGCGTGCTGGGGGCGCTCTACATCGAGAACCGCGCGGAGCGGGCGGTCTTCAGCGATCGGGACAAGGAGCTGATGGAGGCGTTCGCGGACCAGGCTGCGATCGCGGTGGAGAACGCGCGGCTCTACCAGGAGAACCTGGAGCGGCAGAAGGAGCTGGGGCGATCGAAGGCGCACGTGGAGACGCTGAACTCGCAGCTTTCGACGCTGAACGTGAAGCTCGAGGAGAAGGTGCAGGCGCAGGGGGTCGAGCTGGCGGAGGGGAAGGAGGTCCTGGAGGACAAGCTCCGCGAGCTGACGGTGAAATACAACTACGACAACATCATCGCGCGGTCGCCGAGGATGCGCGAGGTGTTCATGCTGCTCGACCGCGTCACCGACTCCAACCTGACGGTGCTGATCCAGGGGGAGAGCGGGACGGGGAAGGAGCTGGTGGCGAAGGCGATCCACTTCAACGGCCCGCGGAAGGCGCGGTCGTTCGGCGCGGAGAACTGCGCGGCGCTCTCGGACACGCTGCTGGAGAGCGAGCTGTTCGGGTACATGAGGGGGGCGTTCACGGGGGCGGAGAAGGACAAGAAGGGGCTGTTCGAGATGGCGCACGGCGGGACGCTGTTCCTCGACGAGGTCGGGGACATGAGCGTGGAGATGCAGAAGAAGCTGCTGCGCGTGCTGGAGACGGGGGATTTGCGGAGGGGGGGGGGGAAGGACGTCGTGAAGGTGGACGTGCGGGTGATCAGCGCGTCGAACAAGGACTTGAAGAAGCTGGTGGAGAAGGGGCAGTTCCGCGAGGACCTGTACTATCGGCTGAACGTGTTCACGGTGCTGCTGCCTCCGCTGCGCGATCGGAAGGAGGACATCCCGCTGCTGGTGGAGCACTTCCTGGCGGATTTCGCGCGCGAGGTGAAGACGGGGCCGAAGAAGATGGACCGCGGCGCGATGGCGCTCCTGATGGAGCACAACTGGCCGGGGAACGTGCGCGAGCTCCGGAACGTGATGATGGGGGTGGCGAGCCTCTCGGACAAGGAGGTGCTGGGCGTCTCGGACTTCGTGGAGAAGCTCCCCTCGATGGAGCGGCGGCGCCGCGAGGCGTCGATCCTGGAGCCGCTGTCGGTGGAGGAGTACATGAAGCGGTTCATCCTGACGAACCAGAAGGGGATGACGGACACGCAGATGGCCAAAATCCTCGGGATTTCGCGGAAAACGCTGTGGGAAAAGCGCAAGAAGTGGAACCTGACGAAATGACGGCCACCCGGACCCGACGGGATGGCGAAACGATGGGGATAGATCATCGCGATGTGTAAGGGCGGCCCTTGTGGCCGCCCGCTCTACAACGTATTTCGGTGGCCGGCGTGCGATGGGATTCGCCGCGCGGCCATCCGCGTGATTCGCCGCGCGGCCATCCGCGTCGTTCGCCGCGCGGCGAATCCCATCGCACGCCGGCCACCAAACAACGTGGTCGGACGGGCGGCCACAAGGGCCGCCCCTACACGTCGGAGATCGTGTGAGCACGCGCGATCAACATCCCATCCGTTGCGCGAGCATGCGTGCACGCGGGCACGATTACACGCGCGGGGCGTATTTCGTCACGATGCGCGTGCACGGGTACACCTGCCCGTTTGGCGACGTCGTGAACGGCCGTAGCCGCGCCAGCGCGGCGGGGCGGATGGTGATGCGGGTCTGGCGGGCCTTGCCGAATCGCTTCCCCACGGTGGCGCTGGATGCCGTCGTGGTCATGCCGAACCACGTCCACGGCATCCTTGACCTGCGTCCCGATGGGGCGGATGCCGCGCCCACGTTGAGCAGCGTGATTGGCGCGTTCAAGTCGCTGTCCACCGTCGAGTACATCCGCGGCGTTCGGGACCTCGGGTGGGAGACGTTCGCTCCAACCCTCTGGCAGCGCGGGTTCCACGACCACGTGATTACCGGCGATGTGGACCGGCTGCGCATCCGCCGCTACGTCGCCGAGAACCCCGCGATGTGGACCTCGGACAGCGACCGTCCGCCCACGCGCGGCTGAAGCCTCCGCCCAGCGCTCTCACTTCCCCTTGGCGTGCAGTCGCTTCTCGAAGCACTCGAGGGCCTTGGCCATGTTGGCGGGGTTCTTGTGAAACCCGCCGTGGTCGCCGTTCGGGTCCTCGAGCGCGAGGTCGACGACCCCGCCGTGTTGCCTGATCCACTCCCCCGCGCCGCGCATCCCCTCGAACCCGTCGCGTTCGGGGTTCGTGTCCTTCGCCCCCGCATAGGTGACCCAGTGCGTCCCCGTGAGCGGCTTCTCTCCGTACTCGCCGCGTTCGATCGCCATGTTCGGGGGGTAGTCGAGGCTGGGCTTCCCCGAGTTCGCGACGAAGAGCGAGAAATACCGCTTCCCGCTGTGCGTGTCGTTCGCCCCGACGGCGTAGCTGTTCGCGGACCCGCGGCTGAAGCCGTGGAAGAGCGAGCTCCCCTCCATCATTCCCTCCTTTTCGAAGACATCCTCGACGACCGCATAGACCTCGTCGGGCGACAGGTAGTCCTGGGGCCGTTCCCCCTTTCCGAGCCACCACTGGATCGCGAGGATCCCCATGCCGCGTTTCTTCGCCTCGGGGTACCACAGGAAGAACTCGTTGAACGCGAAGCCGTCGTGGCCGTGGATCGTGGCAATCATCGGCGGGTGCTCGGCCCCCTTCTTCGTCTCGGGGAGCCACAGGATGTAGAAGCTCTTCCCGTCGCTCGTCGGCAGGATCTGCGCGCCCTTGTCCAACGCGAACTGGTAGCGGTGCGGGTCCGCGTCGCGCCCTTGTGCCACGAGGGGAGGGAGCTTCGGGTCCTCGGCCCGCGCGGGGAGGGTGAAAAGCGCGAGGAACAGTAGGCTTGCGAGGGAAACTCTCATGGGGCGATTCCTCCGAATGCGCAGCGCGAATCGTGATGGCTGCCCGCGCGGCGACGGATAGAACGCCCGACCTCTTCCTTTCGTATGGGAGGACGGCGCCGAGGGGCCGCGAGGGTCCCTCGGCGCCGCCGAGTCGCTACGCGGCCGAGGTCGCCGTCGCCGGCGTCTTCGAGGCGTCCCTCTTCGCGTCCTTCCTGTGGCGCGGGCGGAAGAACCGGCGCACATGGGCCTTCTCGCCGGGGAACATGTCGAGCAGCTTCCCCGCGTTCTTGTCGAGGTGCTCGATCAGCTCCATGCGTGCGGTCTTCTCGTCGGCGAAGGCAGCGTCGACCGCAGCCTCAGCCTGCTTCCAGGCGTGCTCCGCCGCGACCGTCGCCTTCGTGAGACGGTCGAGTTCCGCGCCGTGCTCCTCGGCGAGCTTCGGGAAGTGCTGCCTGAGGGCTGTCAGCATGTTCCCCACGGCCAGCGCCTCCGCCTCCCCCCGCAGCTTCGTGATCGCCTCGAGCCCCTTCGGGAAGACGGCACGGTACGAAGCCGAATTCCGGTTCTTGTTCGCGAGGGCGAGCACGGCCAGCTCCACCCGTCGGACCCTCTCGTCGAGTTCGTAGTCGGTCAGCTCGAGCGCGGCGAGCAGGTCGATCCGCTCGTCCTCCCGCACCTCGGTGTTGAGCACCGCCTTCGCGAGGCGCGCGACGATCGCCACGATCGCGGCCACGAGCCCGATCGTCTTCGAGTTGGACCTCACCGCGGCGCGGTGATACCGGGCATCCCGCAGCAGTTCCCGGCTCGACTGCCTGTCCGCTCGATTGCTCATCGAACTGACCTCCACAAAGGGGGACTGTCGTCCCCACGCCACGAATCGTCACTCCTCACACGCGGAACCGCGCCCAAGGGTCCCTGTACACCATCCCGCACTTGCGGAACCGCGCCCAGGGGTCCCTG
>ORJL011049619.1_pt1 | contig 11650 bp, 10 predicted proteins | sample 1779941 | NCBI WGS metagenome assembly ORJL01 (sample SAMEA104232317, study PRJEB22302) | groundwater metagenome | biome: forest; feature: aquifer; material: groundwater | place: USA | collected 2011-08-07 | depth 5.8 m | reverse complement strand
TGTTTCACCTGCCTGATGGCGTTGTCTACCAGGTGGACCATGCCCCTTTCTTCCGACTCCTTGATGAGTTCGATAGCCTTGTCTTTGGTGATCTCCCGTCCCAGACCTTTTTCGATGATGTACTCCCCGAGTTCGTCGTACTTGATGCAGACTTCAAGAGGGTACTCGCAAGGCTGACCTTTGTGAAAACCCATGAACACCCGGCAGCCGCAGTGCGCCACGGCCACCACCCTGGCCTGCTCCACCACTTTTTCCATCATGTCGTAGGTAAAGACGGCCTGCATGTCCCTGTCAATGGACTTGTTCACCGGGATGTAGCGCAGCGATTTGGTGGGGGTGCCGCCGTAGGCTTTCTGAGTTATCAGCGGGTCTTTGAAGTACTTGCCGATGGCGGCGGACATCTTGCGTGCGGTGGGGCTGTCCACGTTCTTCCAGAAAAACGATTGCGGGAAGCCAAAACCGATCTGGTGGATGGCGTAGCCCTTTCCCCCGCTGGCGGTACTGCCCGAAAATATGACGCCCCTGGAGGCCAGGCGCTCCAGCGTCTGCCCCAGTTCGTCCCTGGTCATCCCCTCCGGGCACTTCAGGTCGGCGACGGCGAATGAGTCCATGGGCAGCACCCTGGTTGGCAGGGCCAGCACGACCTCCGCTTCCTGGGGAGTGAATATCTCCCTCAGTATGTTTTCTAACTCGTCGTTCTGGGGATAGCCCATGGTCATGGTGTTCAGGTGGATCATCAGCCGCTGGTAAACATCGTTGCTCATGCTGCTTGTCCTCTTAAAGATGTAACTGCCGTGGCAGAGTTACAGTATCGTAGCGGTAAAGGCTCATCGGGGTCAAGTCCGGATAGGATGCCGCAGACGCGGAAATCCGCGAACGTCGTAGCGGCGACCCGCTGGGTCGCCTGACAGCGCCCGCTTTCTGTCGTCCTGAGCCGTAGGGCGAAGGACCTTTCGGGGTTGGTGGGCGGCCACGCGTCAACAATGGCTTGCGTTCTCCCCCCTCGGCGCCACCGGGGACGAAAAGTTCTTCGACAAGCTCAGAACGACCGCAGCTTGGCCATTGACACCGGTGGTATAATCCGAGTTGTTTGGCGGCGCGGACGACGGGGCGGGCGAACATGTCCGGCAACCCATGAAAAGCACCAAGAAGTAGGAGAGACGGCAAATGGAAACTGACTGGCTTTTGGACCTGGTGAGAAAAAGAAGAAGCATCCGGCGTTTCAAACCCGACTCCATTCCTGAAGGCTACGTTGAAAGAATCCTGGAGATCGCTCGATGGGCCATGTCGGGCGCCAACGGCCAGCCGTGGGAGTTTGTCGTAGTCAAGGACAAGGCGCTCAGGGAAAAGATCGTGAAGTTGTACCAGGACGAGCGGCATCACATCCGCATCATCGAGCAGACCCGGGTGAAAGAGATGAGGCATCCGTACTTTGAATTTCCCGAGGGCGAACCCAGCATCAAGAACGCCCCTGTTATCATCGTGGTCTGCGCCGACCCAAGGGCTTTGCAGGCGACCGTTCTTTCCTCCCATTTCTATGGTGGGGAGGGCGGCCCCATGGCCACCTGGTACAAGAACGTGGCCAACGCTACCCAGTTGATAAACCTGGCTGCCGCCAACCTTGGGCTGGGGGCCCAGTGGCTCAGCGTCAACATCACCTGGGAGAACCAGATAAAAGAGGCGCTGGATATCCCTCAACCCATAGCCGTCCACACTATCGTGCCTCTGGGCTACCCGGATTATAAGGTGTCGCCGCCTTACCGGAGGAAACTCAACGAGATAGTCCACTACGACAAATACGACCGGTCGAAGTACCGGACCGACGAACAACTCCAGGAGTTCCTCCTCGACCTGAGGCGGAGGACCGCGCCGACCTATAACCCCCCGGAGTAGGGAAAGGCACCATCCTGATTCAGCTTTTTTCCCAAGGAGCATTGGTTCATGGCTAAACCCACTCGATACACACCCGAAATGGAGCAGGAATACCTGGCGAAAGGATACTGGAGCAAGACCACCTACGCCGACGCCTGGGACCGGAATGCCCGGCAATTCCCTGACCGGGAAGCGGTGGTTGATTCCCGGACCAGGCTCACCTGGAGCCAGGCCAAGCAGTGGATCGACCGGCTGGCGCTGGGACTTCTGGAATTGGGTTTTCAAAAGGACGACCTTCTGGCAGTCCAGCTTCCCAACACCGTGGAGTTGACCATCCTCCGGGTCGCGGCGGAAAAGGCCGGCATTCTCTGCCTGCCTATCCTGCGGACCTTCCGGCACAAAGAAATCGAATACATGCTGAAATACACCTCGGCCAAAGGCATCGTGGTGCTTCCGGAGTTTCGCGGGTTCAACTATGTGAAGATGATGGAGGAAATACGGGGCAATTTGCTGGCGCTGAAGCATGTTTTCGTCGTTGGAGATACCGCTCCGGCCGGGACGATTCCCCTGTCGCGGCTGCTGGAGAACCCCCTGGAGAAGAAATATCCCGCCGGGTATCTGGACCGGACCAAGACGCCGTTCAACGAGTTTAGCCTGGTGATGCCCACCAGCGGCAGCACCGGCCTGCCCAAGTTCGTGGAATACCCGATTTGTTCCATAACCTGCCGCGAAGAATGGCTGGCCAAGAACTTCCACTTCACCAAAGACGACGTGTTCGCCCTCGTTTCGCCCACGGCGGGCGGCTCCAACGGCCGCGCCTATTTTTGCGCCCCGCTGGTCGGCGGCAAGATCGTCAACCTGGAGAAATACGAGACCGAAGATACCCTGAAGCTCATCGAGAAGGAAAGGGTTACCGTCCTGCCCGCGGTGCCCGCGATGTTCGCCATGATGCTCAAGCACCCCAACTTCGGCAAATATGATTTGAGCTCATTGAGGCTCGTTTCCAGCATGGGGTCGGTCCTGCCCTATGACATAGGCATGGAGGTGGAGCGCAAGATGGGCAGGCTGATCCAGAATTACAGTTCCATAGACTGCTCTGCATCGACAATGGGCCGGCCCGACGACCCGGTGGAAAAACGTATCGGCACCTGCGGCAAGACCTACGCCTGGTCGGAACTCAAGCTGTTGGATGACGATGGCAAGGAAGTTCCGGCGGGAGGCATCGGGGAGGTCGCCTTAAAGGGGCCGTCATCCGCCTCGGGCTATTTCAAAGACCCGCAGGCCACCTGGAAGGTGTGGAGCAAGGATGGCTGGTTCAAGATGGGCGACCTGGGCAAGCTGGATGCCGAAGGCTATCTGAGCATCGTCGGTCGGAAGAAAGAGATGATCATCCGGGGCGGCCAGAACATCTACCCGGTCGAGATAGAGAACATCCTCATCAACCATCCCAAGGTCGCCAGCGTGGCCGTAGTGGGGATGCCGGACCCGGTGCTGGGGGAAAAGGCCTGTACTTACGTGGCGCCCAAAGCGGGGCAGACCTTCACCTTTGAAGAAATGACGGCCTACCTGGGTGAAAAAGGCATCGCCGGGTTCAAGCTGCCGGAACGGCTGGAAATCATCGAGACCATGCCCATGGTCGGCGAAGGCCAGAAGACCGACAAGAAGGTCCTGACCCAGGACATCATCAACAAGCTCAAGGCAGAAGGGGCGATCTAACCTGCCTACCCGACCAGATATGTACCCGTTCCTGCCGCTATCAATTCATCGCGCTCATTCCGCAATTCGGTACGTACTGCAGCCACCTTGTTCCCCTGGCGAAGGATGGTCCCTGAGGCAACGAATCGTTTGCCCCTTCCTGGCCGAAGATAATCCACGCGCAAGTCAATAGTACCGCCTTTTATGATTGGCTGAGACGTTGTCGAATCCTCCACCTCGTGGAGGACGCCGTTCAGGGCTAAAACAAAGGCGCCCTCGGAGTCCAGAATTGCGGCGATGACGCCACCATGCATAATGTTAAAAGACCTGTTGCCTATAAGTTCGTCCCGCATATCAAAGCGTATACAGCCACTTTCAAGGTCAAAGCTGTCGGAAGTTATCCCCATGAAACGGTTCAGGGGAACTTCGGCAAATCTGTCAATAAGTAAGCGTGTGAAATTGTCTCTTTCCTTACTATTCATATTATTGACTCTGGCGCCTCCCTTTGGTTGTCAACGGTTTGTCCAATTATATGTGAAACGCCTGGGAAGTTCACAGCGATTCCTGATCATCAACGATGCCGGGAGGTAATCAAAATGAATATGGACTTCAAAGTCCTGGCTCGATATAATGAATCAGAAGTCCTGTTGGTTCTTACCTGGCCGGTCAAATCACACTAGGAGGACAAGAAATGGCTGATTCCAACGCGCCCGGCAATCAAGAGAAGAAATGCGTGCGGATAGGAAAGGGCTACTGCGGATCTCCCGGGGCCATCTATGGATTTGCTTTCATCGGTGCGGCGGTCTATTTCATCCAGCGTTCCACCTCGTTCTGGGACGGAGTACTCGGTTTCTTGAAAGCCATCGTTTGGCCTGCCATGCTGATATACAAGTTGCTCGAGTTTCTGAAGATGTAGGTTCGGCTGGGAGATGACAGCGTGAGCTCGATCCTTCGTAGTACTGCCCTTCTGGCAAACCTTGTCTTCTGGTTGGTCAGTTGTTCATTGGGTGGCTCCGATCAGATAAAGGCGTCCTTTGGGCAGGAGTTTACTTTGCCCTTAGGGCGGACGGCGTCCGTGAATGACGGTGAGGTGGTGATCAAGTTTGAATCGGTAACTGGCGATAGCCGGTGTCCGAATGGAGTCTTCTGCGTATGGGCTGGCGAAGCCAGGTGCCAGATGCAAATTACCTCTAAAGGTTCAACCTCCAACGTCTCTTTCACGGCAGCGGGAGGAGCAGATGGATATTCCCGAAGTGTTTTCAAGAGTTACGCGGCGGATTTCAAACTGGAGCCCTATCCCGAGGCTGGCAAGCAGATAGGCGGCAATGAGTACCGAATGCAACTGAGGATCACGAGATTGGGCGCAGAATCATGAAACGAAGAATTCGCCAGCGTGCCCTATTGTGCCGGGTACCTGAAAGAGAGCCGATTCTGGGGGCTCGGGCCTTCCGTAGGTCTGAAGACTCGGTGCTCCCGGTGCAGCTCTTGGAAGGACGTCGGCTTGAACAAAGAGGGCATTGCCAACCCTGGCCGAAGACCATGATAAGGTGAAAGGGAGTTTCCCCAACATGAGTGATTGCTGCGGACAATCGGAACAGGAACTAGGAGAGCTACTATTGAATGGGCTGAACGAACAGGGCTTTCTCTTTCAAGAGGCATGCCGGGATGCGTTGCATAACAGACAAGACATTGGATGGGATATGAGGTCGTACGAGTATCCTGTTTCTCTGGCGGAACAAGACACTAGGATAGACATAGTACTTCGCTCGAAATCTGCCAGTCCACCTGAAATTTATGCCATAGTAGAGTGTAAGAGAGCCGACCCCAATTACGTTCATTGGCTTTTCGGGGCTCCCGGGTTACCTTCCGGAAGTGCCTTATGTTCTACCATCCAAATAGAATGCCGAGAGACCAAAACAAGCCGGGCAGAATTTAGTACTGACCTTTCTCAACTTCCCTTGTGTATCGAGGTCTATCCGGCAAGTAGTTGGATTGAAGTCAAGAAGGGGACAGGTCAGAGGGCTTCTACCCCGCAAAACATCGAAAACGCCTTTTGCCAGGTGCTCAGGGGCTTGGAGGGCTTTGCTCATGAACAGCTTGTGCAGAGGTACAAGAGTCCGGTTCCTTTTCGCACAAGCTTCATCCCTGTGGTTGTAACTACGGCGTCCCTTTATGTTGCTTATTACGAAGCAAGAGACGTGGATCTATGCACGGGCAAAATTGAAGCGGGTAAGGTTCTCTTCGGTCCGCGAGGGAGGTCTCCTGAACCCGTCGAGTGGGTCTTAATTGATTACGGAGCGGGTCAGACCGTTGCGCCAAACTCTGTTCCCACGACTTTCTCGAGTCCCGACCCCGCAGACCTGCAAAAGTATAAAACCAGGTCCATCTTCGTGGTGAACGCTCGAAGTTTGCCAGCTTTCTTCTCCAAACTCTGCCTTACGTAGCCTTAAAGGCAACTCCCGAACTTCGCTCATAATGAAGTGTCCTGACGCGCCGTTTTCGTTCCCAGATGTTCAGCGATGGTTTGGACTACCGTGTCCAGCGATGGGTCGGGGTCCCTTTGCGTCCGGTCGGCTAGGGGCGTGTCGCCCACCAGACAGAACATGTCGGCGGCACCCAGCAGCATGCGGGGGGTCATGCCCAGGCTTTCAAAAGTGGCTGCAATCTCCTCCATTTCGCCAACCCACCGCCGGGACTTGCGGGGCATGGATGGAACCGCCGGTTGAACGCCTCCGCAATGGCGCCGCCGCCTCTCTGGAATTCAGTGTTCAGCGCCTCTTCGAGGTTAAGAGCCCTGGCCGCAACCAGCAGTTCCGTCCACAGAGCCGTGACGCCCTTGGTGGAAGCGGAATATAGCATTTTGCGGCCGGACGCCTGGCCTATGTCCGGTCCCAGGACCCGGATGTCCAGTCCCGGCCTGGAGAGCGACTCCAAAGCGGCGGTGTCGGGCCCCGAGCAGTAAATACGCGTGTCGGCAAGGCCGGCTCTCAAGCGTGTCGGGTCGCTGCGCCCTCCTCTTCTTGGAACCTGCGGAAGGGGTGGACGTAGCGCAATACGCCGCTTGAGCGGAAGGCACGTAATCTCCCACCCTGCCTTATCTGCATTCTACCCACTGTCTGAATCACAGAGGAATGCCGGTGACAGACCCTTGACAAATGCTGCACTACGGTGTAGCCTTCGGGCGAGCGGTGCGAGGCCGGAAAAGCGTGGTTGTGAATTGAAATGGGAAATATACGGTTTGCATCAGACGTTTCTCCCGCCTCCGCTTCGCACGCAACACCGGTGCTGCTAGTGGTGTTTGAACAAGCTCAAGCCTGAACAGAATAGTTTGATTTAGGAGGACCAAGATGAACAAGATGTCAATCGTATTGCTGGCTTGCGTGATGACGGGTCTGCTTGTGGCCGCCTGCAGCGGCACGGCGTCTCCGGCGTCCACGTCGCCACCGATCCAGTCAGCCACCACTGCTGCGCTTACTGCAACTGCCTGGCAGCAGAGGTGGAGCGACGTCGTAGCCAAGGCCAAACAAGAAGGAAAGGTCGTTGTTTATACGACATGGACCCCACCAGTAAGGGATGGCATTAGCAAGGCGCTGAAGGACAAGTACGGCATCGAGGTACAATTCGCCAGTTTTCAACGAGGGCCGGAACTTGTCGCCAAAGTGCAGGCGGAACAGAGGGCTGGGCTATACCTGGTCGACCTTTTTGCATCCGGAGCCGTCACCTCCATCAGTTCGATGAAGCCCGGGGGGCTGTTGGGGTCGGCAAAACCTTATATGATTCTCCCTGAGGTCTTGGATGCAAAGGCTTGGGTGGGCGGCGGGGTTCCGTACGTAGACCAGGACGGGACGACCATCGCACTGGTGGGCGTTGTTAACCGCAACGTCATTTACAACGCAGACCAGGTCAAGCAGGGCGAGATAAGCAGCATCAAGGATCTGCTAAATCCCCGTTACAAAGGCAAGATTATCGTTAATGACCCGTCAGTCGCCGGCACCACTTCGGCGTCTCTGGCAAATCTGGCTTTCCGCGCTTGGGGAGAAGCCGACACCACAGCGTTTCTAAAGCAGCTGTTGCGGGACCAGGATCCCGTCTTGGAGAGGGACATGCGCTCTCTTGTTGACTCGGTGAGCAGGGGGAAATACGCTGTTGGCTGGGGGCCATATCCAGATGTAGCAGCCGAGTTCCTGGGTTTGGGTGCACCCATAAGAGTCGCGCCGGTTGCTGAGGATACTCTGTTGATTCCGGCCTGGGGAGGGATAAGCATCCCCAAGAAATTCTCGGACGAGAATGCCGCCGTTGTTTTGATCAACTGGTTGCTTAGCAAAGAGGGAGGGACGGTCTTGAGCGAGGCTTCCCATAATGCGAGCTTGAGGGTCGACGTTTCCACCCAGGGCACCAGTCCTCCTTTTAGCGCGGACCCGGCTGTAAAATACTCACCGTACAGTGATGAATTCATCTTGTACCAGGCTCAATTCCAGAATACGGTGATTGCGAAAATCGTGCAAGAGGCAATGAGATAGCATGGACGACTTGCAGACGACTCCGAGGGGGCCGCTGGCAGGAATCACAGTGGTGGAATTCGGTAGCTGGTTGATGGTACCAACTGCTGCCGCGATACTCGGGGACTTGGGGGCGGACGTCATCAAGATCGAGGACCGGGTCAAAGGAGACCCGCTTCGGGGCGCTATGGACGCGGTCGTGGCATCCTTGCCCTTCAGCGTCAGGAAGAATTTTGTCTTCGAGTATGCTAACCATAACAAGCGGTGCATCACTCTGGATGTCAGGAAAGATGCCGGCAGGAAGACTCTGTATAAGCTTCTTCAGTCAACTGACGTGTTTCTGCACAACTTTCTTGAGCAGGCATCCAAAGACTTGGGTTTCGACTATGCCACCGTCGCCAGGTTCAATCAGAAGATCGTTTATGGCCGCGGGTCGGGCTGGGGGCCGCTTGGCCCCGATGCCGGAAAACCGGCGTATGAGGCTGCGGCCATCGCCCGCTCGGGCTGGGCATTTCTGGCTGGCGAGAGCGACATGCCGCCGATGCATTACGCCACTGGCTTCGGGGACGTGCTGGGTGGCATCAATTTGGCGTTGGGGGTACTGGCGGCGCTGGTGGCCCGTGAGCGTCTTCATCTCGGGCAGGAGCTGGATGTTTCCCTGTTAGGTAGCCTTATCGCCCTGGAAGCGGTTCCAGCTACCTATACGGCGCTTCATGGCGTTGATTACGGGCGGCGGGACAGGGCGAAATCTCAGAACCCCCTGTTGACTTACTACCGGTGCGGCGACGGAGAGTGGATCTTTCTCAGCATGCTGCAACCGGACAAGTACTGGTCGAAACTCTGCGCTGCGATGGGCTTGTGCAATATAGAGCACGATCCCAGGTTCGAGAACATTAATGTAAGGAAGCAGAACGCAGCCTCGTTGCTATCTATCCTCGACGAACAGTTCGCCACCAAGCCGAGAGCCGAATGGGTCGAGGCGCTCAATCGGAACGGACTCATCTACGCTCCGATTAACCACATCTCGGAGACCATGGTTGACCCGCAGGTGGAGGCGAACCAGTACGTTGTCAACTTTGAACATCCCACTATGGGACCGATCAAGGCGGTCGGTTCACCTTACCGCTTCGGGAAAACGCCGGCGTCTCTGCGACGGGCTGCCCCGGAATTTGGCCAGCATACGGAGGAGGTGCTGTTGGAGATGGGTTATGGTTGGGAAGAGATCGCCCGGCTGCAAGAACAGGAAGTGGTCTAATGGCATTGAGTATGCTCTTCAGCCCCTTCGATGTGAAGGGATTGAAACTGCGCAACCGCTTTGTCTGCACCCCATTGGTATCCAGGCTGTCCACGGATTGCCGGATCAACGAGCGGCACCTCGACTTCTACGCCGCGCGTGCCTCCGGAGGGGTTGCTCTCGTAATTGTGGAGCCTGGCATGGTCACACGTGACTCGTGTTTGCCTATCAACCTCGGCATCTTCGATGACGCTTGTATTCCCAACTTTTCGCGGCTGGTGGATGTCATACATTCCAACGGTGCCCTTGCGGGTATCCAGATCCAGCACATAGGCCGCCAAGGTAAGCCGGCAGACCTCGGATTTCCCCTGGTAGCACCATCGCCAATACCATGGTCGCCCCGGGAGGCGACTCCGGAGGAATTGAAAGTTGCGGAAATACAGGCGCTCGTCGAGAAGTTCGGGGAGGCCGCCAGGAGGGCCAGGCAGGCGGGTTTCGACATCGTCGAAGTACACGGCGCCCACGGCTACCTGGTTAATCAGTTTCTTTCGTCGTACAGCAACAAGCGCTCCGACCAGTACGGCGGCGATCTGGCCGGGAGGAGTCGCTTCAGCCTAGAAGTAGTCAGATGCATCCGGGAATTCGTTGGAAAGGACTTCCCCATCGGCTTCCGCATCAATGGGGTTGACAATGTGCCGGGAGGGCTGACGATCGATGAGGCGGTGAGCGTTTCCCAGCTCTTGGCACGAAACGGCGTCGATGTCATCAGCGTCTCTTCCGGGGTATTCGGGTCCCACTGGACAATCGTCCCGCCATATGACGTTCCCTATGGCTGCAATCTGGGCTTTGCCCAGAAGATCAAGGCTGTCGCCGGGATTCCCGTGATCTGTGCCGGTCGGTTGGGTGACCCGGTTTTCGCCGAATCCGCGCTGGTGCAGGGCAAGACCGACTTAATTGGGCTGGGACGCCCGCTTTTGGCTGACCCTGACCTCCCGAACAAAGCCAGGAGTGGCGCCCTCAAAGAGATCCGCCGGTGTCTGAGTTGCAGCCGGTGCGAGTTTGCCACCGCCGAGCCGGGAGGGATCGTTTGCACGGTTAACGCCTCCGTCGGAAAGGAGCGCGAGTCCCAAATTGTGGCTGCCGTGGCACCGAAGAAAGTGGTCGTGGTCGGAGGTGGTCTGGCAGGCATGGAAGCTGCCAGGGTTTCAGCGGAGCGGGGCCATCGCGTGACGGTCATCGAAGAGGACAGCCAGTTGGGCGGGCAATGGGTGCTGGCGTCAGCGGCGCCGTTCAAATCGGATTTCATGAGTTTCATCGACTGGCTCACCTTGCAATGCCAGAAATATGGCGTCAGAATCAGGCTCGGGGCGAAGGCCACGGCCCGGACTGTTGTCGGGATGAAGCCCCAGGTGGTCATTGTCGCCACAGGAGCGCAGCCACGAAAACCGCCTTTCAAGATTGCGCCGGGGGCGAATGTCATCGATGCCTGGGACGTGCTCGCCGGCAAAGGGGTCGTTCACGACAGGGTGTTGATTGTCGGTGGCAGCAGTGTTGGATTGGAAACGGCCGATTTCCTGGCCTCGAAGGGGAAGAAGGTGACGGTTATCGAAAGGCTGGGGCACATCGGTACCGATTTGCCGCATACGGTGCGTTTCCATTTGTTGAAAAGGCTGGCCGGCTCGAACGTCGAAATCGTCAAAAGCAGCGACGTTAGGGAAATCGGGAGAGACGGAGTCAGGGTGTTCCGCAACGGTGTGGAAGAGACTCTGAAGGGATACGACGCGGTCGTCCTGGCCATTGGGGTGACGCCGAGAAGTGACCTGGCGGGGGATTTGAAGGGGAAAGTCAAGGAGCTTTACATCGTGGGCGACGCGGCAAATACTGGGGTCGGCATTCGTGCAGTCAGGGATGCCAACCGTATCGCCAGGAGCATATAGATGGCGCAGGCACTGAAGGGAATAAGAGTCCTCGACCTTTCCACCGCTCCGCCCGGTGCGGTCTGCACGATGATCCTGGGCGATCTTGGTGCCCAGGTCCTCAAGATAGAGACACCGAGGAGGCCCGGGGAAGCGCCTAGATACGGCTTTTCGGCAATCTCTCCGAGTGGCGAGGAGAACCGGAAGCGGGCGGCCCACTACGCGGCCAACCGCAATAAGCGGAGCATGGCCTTGAACCTGAAGTCGAGAGAAGGCCAGGAGATATTCTACCGGCTGTGTCGCCGTTATGATGTCCTCATCGAAGGCTTCAAACCTGGCACAGTAACGCGCCTCGGGATCGACTACGCGACAATAAGGAAGATTAACCCGGCCATAATCTACTGTTCCATCAGCGGCTACGGGCAGACCGGCCC
>ORJL010913831.1_pt1 | contig 11650 bp, 12 predicted proteins | sample 1779941 | NCBI WGS metagenome assembly ORJL01 (sample SAMEA104232317, study PRJEB22302) | groundwater metagenome | biome: forest; feature: aquifer; material: groundwater | place: USA | collected 2011-08-07 | depth 5.8 m | reverse complement strand
GACCTTACGCGATTCTTTATCAGTCTTTAATTCTAGTTTCACTAAATTCACAAACTCTTCTTCTTTTAAGGATTTGGATTCACTTACTTTTATCCCGCGCTCTTTGGCAAGCGAAGCCGCATTAATAAAATTTACCGTCTCTTTTAATATGGGAGATAATATACCTTTTATTAACGCCATGGTTACCGGGCTCAAATTATATTTAACAATATCGCCGCTATAAGTAATATTTATTTCCTGGTATCTTCCTTCGATAAGCTGGGCGCTAAACTTGCCTAATTTTTCCCCCAGTTTAACATAAGGTTCTAAAATTTTATATACCTCTGCTTCAACCGACGGATAATTCGCCGCATTTTTAATACCTTTGCCCAGAAGCGCGTCCCTCACAATTTCCGCGACTTCAATCGCCACATTCACTTGAGCTTCCTCGGTGGACGCGCCTAAATGCGGAGTAACAATCACATTATCTAATTTTAATAACTCGCTGTCCGCAGGAACCGGCTCTTTTTCAAAAACATCCATGGCTGCCCCGGCAACTTTACCTTCTTTTATCGCATTAACTAAGGCCACCTCATCAATAATTCCGCCGCGGGCACAATTAGCAATGCGTACGCCTTTTTTCATTTTATTAAAAGCTTCCGTTGAAATCATATGTCTTGTTTCATCTGTCAAAGGAGTATGCACAGTGATAAAATCAGCTTTTGCATATATATCATTAAGCTCGACAAGTTCCACGCCTATGGCTTGCGCGACTTCACGCGATAAAAACGGATCATACGCCAAAACCTTCATCCCGAAAGATAAGGCACGCTTGGCAACTTCTGTGCCAATTCTTCCAAACCCAACAATGCCTAAAGTTTTATTGTAAAGCTCCACTCCCATAAATTTCGAGCGTTTCCATTCGCCTTTTTTCGTCGATGCCGTTGCCTGGGGAATATTACGCGATAAAGCCAAAATCATGCTCACGGTATGTTCGGCAGTAGACATGGTATTTCCTGCCGGAGTATTCATCACAATAATGCCTTTTTGGGTAGCTGCTTCTAAATCTACGTTGTCAAGACCCACGCCTGCACGGCCAATCACTTTTAAATTATCTGCCGAAATAAGTAAATCCTTAGTCACTTTTGTGGCGCTGCGCACAATCAACGCATCATAATCTTTAATTATACTTTTTAATTCTTCGGGTTTTAATTCAGTTTTAACATCAACTTGAAACTCTTTAACATCCTTAAGAATCTTAACTCCTTCATCAGATAATGCATCACTAATTAGAATTTTCATTATTAACTTCCTTTCAGAAATCTCGCGGGTGACCCCGCCTTTGGCGGGGGCAGAAAAACCCGCCCATCTCTATGTATTTATTTCAAAAAAACTTCCTCTGCTGCTTTTACACCTGCGCCTAAATTAAATTTATAACCCATTTGCGTTAAAACTTTTTCCAAACAGGAAACTCCGGTAATAATATCAAATTCTTCGATAAAACCCATATGCGCGAATCTAATAACTTTGCCCTTTAAGACATCTTGGCCTCCGGCAATCGTCACGCCGTAAGTATCACGCATAGTCTTGACTAACTTCTCACCATCAAGGCCTTGGGGCAACTTAACTGCGGTCACCACATCAGAGGCTGCGGTAGGAGCGAATAATTCTAGGCCTAAGCCAAGCATTGCCGCGCGTGTTGCATCTGCCATTTTTTTATGACGAGCGAATACTACTTCTAATCCATCCTGCTTCATCATTTTTAAAGCCTCATTCAATGCGATAATCAAAGTGATCGCCGGAGTAAACGGTGTATCGGTTTTCTCTAGAGCTTTTTTTGCTTTTCTTAAATCCAAATAATATCGTGAACTTTTTGAAGCCTCAATTAATTTTAATGCCTTGAGGCTTACCGAAATAAAACCTAATCCCGGAGGAAGCATTAAACCTTTTTGCGAACCAGAGACCACTACATCACAAAACCAATCATCAGTTTTTAAATCAATCGCACCTAGTCCGCTTACAGCATCGACCACTAAAACTGCCTCGGTATCTTTAACAATCTTACCAATTGCCTGAATATCAGCCGCGACACCGGTTGAAGTCTCGCAAAGCGTAGTAAATACGGCTTTGATTTTAGGATTTGCTTTTAGGCGCTTGGCTATTTCTTGGGGATCTACTGCTTTACCCCATTCCACGGTTATAACTTCAGCATTAATACCGTAAGCTCGGGCTATCTCCGCCCAGCGCTCGCCAAATTTACCTGCCTCAACCGTTAAAGCTGTATCTCCGGGAGATAATAAATTAATTGCTGCCGCTTCCATGGCCCCTGTACCGGAAGAAGCTAAAATATAAACATCATTTTTAGTTTGATAAACATACTTGAGACCATCGGTCGCCTCTTTTAAAATCGCCTGAAACTGCGGCGTGCGATGATGAATTATTGGCCGCGCCATCGCTTCACAAACTTGTGGGGGTAAAGGTGTGGGCCCGGGAGTAAGCAAAATATTTTTTCTCATTTTAAAAACTCCTTAAAAATTTTATTTTTTATTTTCCTATAATGACTTCGTCGATAATCCCATATTCCTTACATTCCTGCGCGGACATAAAATAATCACGATCGGTATCCTGCTTAACCTTCTCTAAAGTCTGGCCCGTATGATGCGCTAAAATTGCGTTTAGTTTATCGCGCATATTTAAGATCTCTTTAGCATGCCGCGAAATATCTTCGGCTGCACCCTGCACTCCGCCCCAAGGCTGATGAATCATGATCCGGGAATTGGGAAGCGCGTGCCTCTTACCTTTAGTACCGGCACATAAAAGAAGTGCCCCCATACTCGAGGCCTGGCCCACGCAATAAGTCGCCACATCGCATTTAACAAATTGCATCGTATCATAAATACCTAAACCTGCGGTAACCGAACCGCCGGGTGAATTAATATAAACACTAATATCCTTTTTAGAATCTTCCATCTGTAAGAATAATAGCTGCGCCATGATTAAATTCGCCACATAATCATCGATGGAAGTGCCGATAAAAACAATTCTATCCTTTAAAAGACGTGAATAGATATCGTACGCACGTTCATAACCACGGGAAGTCTGCTCGATTACCATAGGTACTAACGTCTGCATTTTAGTTTCCATCACATCCTCCTTATTTTAGGCCGCCTCTTGCCAATTAGCTTCTCTGAATAATAATTCCATTACCTTCTGCGGCATATGATCATCAGCCGGAATATTCTCATTTTTGGCGATTGAGCCAAAAACTAAATAAACCCTTACCTGTTTTTCTGCTTCAGGCTTTAGCTGCTCAATAAGTTTAGCCTCATGCTGATCAATTTGCTCGCGCTGTACGCCCTTCATTGCCAAATCGACCTTGGTCTGACGCAACATATCCTGCAGCTGCCTATCCAATAATGATTGCGGCGTCTTAAAATCAAGATCCTTCATAATCGAGTCCAATAAATCCGTCTCTATTTTCTGACGCTGCTGATTATCTTTTTGCAAAGAAATCTGTCTTTCAATCGCTTTTTCTAATTCCGCAACACTCGGATAGCCTAACTCGCGAGCGAATTTATCATCCACTTGTTCTGCTTTTTTTTGCTCTTTTAAGGTATCGATATTACGCTTAATCTCATCAGCAGTAACGCTAATTTTTTTAAAATTTATTTTTAGGCCTTTATAATTTTTAACTATAATCTCCGGCCTCACTTCTACCTTAGCCTTAAAAGATAGATTTATCCTATCTAGCTTTACATCGGAAATCTCCGGCATATCAATAGCATCAATATTTTCCTGATTTAAAGCCTGATTGTAAATATCCGGGATAAGCTCTTTTAATACCTGATCGTGCGCATGGTCCGAAAAACGCTTTTCGACTATGTCGCGCGGGGCATGCCCCGGGCGAAACCCGGGAATTTTAGCCTCCTGGGAGATTTTCTTAAAAACATCTTCAAATTTATTTTTTACCACATCGCCTGATACTTCCACGCTTATTTCTTTTTTAGCGCTATCTATTTTCTTTACTTCAATCTTCATTTCTTCCTCACATTCTGAACTTTTCACCCAGATACACTTGACGTGCCTGCGGATTATTGATTAAATCATCAGCTGTCCCCGAAATTAAAATTTTGCCATCTGCAATTAAATACGCTCTATTAGTAATAGATAAAGTCTCCCTTACATTATGATCCGTAAGTAAAATCCCCAAACCTTTATCTCTTAATTCTTTAATGATTTCCTGTGCCTCATTAACGACAATCGGATCAATGCCGGAAAATGGCTCATCCAAAAGTATAAAAGACGGATTTGTTACTAAAGCCCTGGTAATCTCTAAACGCCTCCTTTCGCCTCCAGATAATGTATAAGCTTTACTTTTAGACAAATGCGCGATATTTAATTCTTCTAATAAATTCTTTAATCTATGCCTTCTCTCGGATTTACCAATCGGCAAGGTTTCTAAAATCGCCATAATATTTTCTTCCACGGTAAGTTTCCTAAAAATTGAAGGCTCCTGCGATAAATAACCGATGCCATAACGCGCACGTTCATGGATAGGTAAATTAGTAATATTATAATTATCAAAAGTGATCTTACCACTCTTAGGCGGGATAACCCCGACAATCATATAGAAAGTAGTCGTCTTACCTGCGCCATTAGGCCCCAAGAGCCCAACAATCTCCCCGCGCTTAACCTCGAGGTCTACGCCTTTAACTACCTCCCGGCCATCATAAGCTTTTGATAATCCCCTAACCTCTAAAAGATGCATATATACACGTCCTTAATTTACGGTAAACATCCCTTTAAAATCTTCGGTTGAATATAACTCAAGTTTCGGCCTACCGGTAAGAATAATCTTTTTATCAATAGCGCTATAAGTTGCCTCTTCGCTATACGAAGTATTGCTGCCTTTAGTAATCTTTACATGTCCATGACAAAGTAATTTATCAATTTTGGAATTCATTAATGATGCGCTGGCATCCGCGACCTTTGGCGCGTCTTTATCTGCCTTAGCAAAATAAACATCCATAATGTCACAATATATCAGGGAATCTTTATTATCCGCCTTAACATTATTTTTAAACACAGCAATATTTTTTTCGTAATCGATTTCTAAAGGCCCATCGCAGGTAATAATTACCTTATCTTTAATCTCTGGCGCATTTTTTGTACCCGGCTTAGTAGGATTAATTTCCACCTGTACATCTTTTTCCAGATTAACCTTATTTAAATTAGGCTCACCCTTAATCCCAATTGCAGTCGTAACCATATTCTCTTTTTCGATATTTACTCTATCTTTAGAAGAAAGAAGTTGATGCTTCCGGTCCCAATCCAACGACTCGGTAGTAAGTTTGGCTCCGCTAGTCGTAGTAATTACTACATCATCCTCTAAATGTACCTTGCCTTCAACTTTGTCGAAATCGCCCTTCTTAGAGGTAATCTTAATATTCTCCGTCTCGCCATACATATTACCTACCACATCCGTAAGTTTAACGGTGGTATCAAATATGTCCGCAGTCTTGCCCGCAAGATCCCAATTCTTTTTACCCTTATCCGCGTATCCCGATAAAGAAAATTCATTAATTTGCTGATCGGACTCTTCTATAGGAGTAACATTAGACACATCTTTAGCGTACGCAGAATGAACGGAAAAAATAATTACAGCCATAATTATAACTTTTTTAAACATCGTAAAAACCAACAATTTCTTTCCATTTATCTTGTGCCTTAAGGATTAATTCCGCGACCTCGCGCACCGCACCTCGGCCGCCTTCACGTAAAGTAATATAAGCAGCGGACTGTTTTATTTCGGGGACCGCATTAAATACCGCGATCGGCAAACCCACTTTTTTCATCATACAAAGGTCGACCAAATCATCACCCACAAAACAAACTTCATCACTTGTAACATTGTATTTCTTAAGAATCCCCTCTAGGACTAAAGATTTAGGGTGGATATTGGCAAATACTGCATCCACGTGCATATCTTTAGCGCGCGGCTTAATCGCCTTAGAACTCTTAGCAGTAATTAGAATAGTCGGAATGCCTGCTTTTTTTAAGACGAATACACCGAGGCCGTCATGCACATCAAAAAACTTCATATCACGGCCGCGCGAATCATAAACAATACGGCCATCAGTCAATACACCGTCAACATCAAGCAAGAGCACTTTTATTCTTTTAGCTGTTATCTTTAAATCTTCTTTAAGTTCAAACATCACACCAAACCCGCTTTTAAAAGATCCTGTACATCTAATAATCCAACCGGCCGTTTATTTTTATCTAAAACCGGTAATTCGTCAATCTTTTTTTCCTTCATTATACGCATGGCTTCCGCAGCCAACATGTCTACAGTTACTATCGTAGGATTTTTAGTCATTACATCCCGAACGATGCGGCAAGATAAATTTGGATCAACTTCTAAATGCCGGCGTAAATCGCCATCCGTAAATATCCCAGTTAAAATTCCTTTTTTATTTACAATTGCCGCGCTACCTGCGCGCGCCTTGGTAATTTTAAATAAAACTTCAGATATCTTCTTGCCTTCATTAACTACCGGATTAAAGTCACCTTTGCGCATTATATCTTCAACCTTAAGCAATAACTGGCGCCCAAGTGATCCTCCGGGATGAAAAAATGCGAAATCTTGTATCCTAAAACCTTTTAACTCTAAGAGACAAACGGCCATTGCATCTGCCATAGCTAACGCAGCAGTAGTCGATGCAGTCGGCGCCAGCCCTAAAGGGCATGCTTCTTTTTTAACCGATACATCAATTACTACATCGCTATATTTTGCTAAAACAGATTTTGTATTTCCAGTTAGAGAAATAATTTTTGAGCCGATTTTCTTTAAGATGGGAACTAACTGCTTCATCTCTTCGGTTGAACCGCTATTAGAAAGCACAATTACCACATCATCTGCGGTAACCTTTCCTAAATCTCCGTGGATGGCTTCAGCAGTATGCAAAAATAAACTCGGGGTTCCGGTTGAGGCTAATGTGGCGGAAAATTTTTGCGCAATGATTCCAGTCTTACCCATACCACTAACAATAACCCTGCCTTTAGTTTTAAGAATTATTTGTAAGGCGCGCTCAAAATCATGATTTAAGCGCGGTTTTAAATCTTTGATTGCCTGGGCCTCAATGTCGAAAACTTCTTTTGCGCGTTTTATACTATTCATTAAATTTCCTTATATCCTGTCATTCTGAGCCCCGAAGGGGCGAAGAATCTGTTTTTAGGAAATAGATTCTTCGTCGCGCTTCGCGCTCCTCAGAATGACGATGCCAGATTATACTTTAATGCCTTCTCAATATTTTTTACTTCTTTAAGTAACTTTTCTAGAGCCTTTAAATCAATCATATTCGGCCCATCGCATGGCGCTTTGTCAGGATTCGGATGCACCTCTAAAAATAATCCATCACAACCAAAAGCTACGGCTGCGCGCGAAAGGCTAGCCACAAATTCCCGCTGGCCGCCTGAACAGCCGCCCTTACCTCCAGGCAACTGCACGCTATGCGTCGCATCATAAATTACCGGATAGCCAAAATCACGCATAATTTTTAAAGCGCGAAAATCAGAAACTAAATTATTATAACCGAACGACGCGCCGCGCTCGGTAAGAATTATTTTTTTATTTCCTGTTGCTTCTACCTTCTTGATTATTGGCAGAATATCCCAAGGCGCTAAAAATTGGCCTTTTTTAATATTCACAACTTTGCCGGTTTTAGCTGCGGCCACGACAATATTTGTCTGACGGCATAAAAACGCTGGGATTTGAATTATATCTAAAACTTCTGCCGCCTCTTCGATTTCTCTCTGGCAATGCACATCACTTAAAATCGGAACTTTTAGTTTTTGTTTTACGGATTTTAGAATCTCTAAACCCTTTTTAATACCTGGGCCACGGTAAGATTCTATAGATAAGCGGTTAGCTTTATCAAAACTAGATTTAAAAATATAGGGGATCCCGAGCTTCGATGCAATATCTTTAATTTTCTTTCCGGTATCTAAACAAAGTTTCTCCGATTCAATAACGCACGGGCCCGCGATCAACACCAGGCTTTTATTGCCGCCGATTTTTATATTTCCGATTTTTATCTCTTTAACCATAATTTAAACCTTATGCGTTCCTAAATATTCTTTCACCCGTTCTAAATCCCCCGGCACATCAACGCTAATCGTATCATGCTTAGTCTCCACAACTTTAATCCGAAAACCCTCCTCCAAAACCCGCAATTGCTCTAAACACTCTATTTTTTCTAATTTTGACGGCGGTAAATTCTTGTAAGTAAAAAGAAAATCTTTGGTGTAGCCGTATAAGCCCATATGCTTATAATAAACTGGATCTTTAATTTCCGAATTCTCGCGGTGATAAGGAATGGGTGAACGCGAAAAATATAAAGCAAAATTGTTTCTGTCGACTACAACTTTAACGGTATTAGGATCAGTAATTAAATTCGGATCCTCTATCTTTTTCATAATCGTCGCCATAGAAACTTTTTTATCATCAATTAACGCGCGGGCGACCGCATCAATCATCATCGGATGGACTAACGGCTCATCACCTTGGATATTAATTACTATTTTTACATCTAATGGATTAATAACCTCAATAATTCTATCTGTACCGCAAGTATGCCCCTTAGAGGTCATAGCAACTCGAGCCCCGAAATCACGCGCTACATTAGCCACCTTTTCATCGTCGCAGGCAATAATCAAATCATCTAAAACCAGCGCCTGTTTTGCCCGCTCCCAAACATGCTGAATCATGGGCTTACCCAGAAGATCCGCTAAAACTTTTTCCCCAAACCTAGTCGAACCCAGCCTTGCCGGAATTACGCCGATTACGTCCATATTAAGATAGCCTTTCTGATAATTCTTTACGATTAGTCACTGCAGTACCAACTTTACCAACCACAATTCCTGCGGCAAAATTAGCGATATGCGCGGCTTCTAGCTTTTCTGCGCCTGTAGCCAAAGCCAGAGTAAAAGCACTAATCACGGTGTCTCCAGCTCCCGAGACATCAAAAACTGCCTGTGCCACAGTCGGAATATGCGTCACTCTACCGTCTCGCTCAAATAGCTGCATACCCATTTCACCAAGCGTTACTAAAATTGATTCTAAATCTAAATATTCTAAAATCTGCCGCGCTGCCGCATCAATATCTTTATCGGTAAATAATTTATCATTATTAATCTTAAACCTATTGGTCGTATCTTTTATTTTTAAGTTTCTTAGCGCGTTCTCAAGCTCCTTACGATTAGGTGTAATCGAAGTTACCCCGCGATAATATTGAAAATGCTCTTCCTTTGGATCAACGGTAACTATCTTTTTATAACGGTGAGAAAGCACAGCCAACTCTTGAAGTAGATTTTCATTAATCACGCCCTTACCATAATCTTCAATAATTATGGCGTCAAATTTATTGATATTTTTCTCAATAAATTTCAAAATCTTTTCATTGGATTCTTTGGTTAGGGCATTTCTGTGTTCCCAATCAACGCGCACCACCTGCTGATGGCCGGCAACAATGCGTGTTTTAATAGTTGTGTGCCTGGGCGCCTCAACAAAAATCCCGGCAGTATTTACTTCCATTTTTTTAAGCGCGGATACTAAGATATCCGCATTAGCATCTTTGCCCACCACCCCAACTAAAGTAACCTTGCCATCCAGCGCGCAAATATTATTCGCTACATTCGCCGCGCCTCCAGGAACAAAATTTTTCTTGTTCGCCCAGACTACCGGCACCGGAGCTTCAGGAGAAATCTTCTCGGCCCAACCAAAGATATATTCATCCAGGATTAAATCCCCGATGACTAGAATATTCGCTTTAGCAAAATTATTAATTATAGATTTTAAGCTTTTCACCCCGCTCTTCCTTTCATGCCCAATCGTTCCCTTCGGGAAGACGGGGCAGGTAATTCTTCGATTACGCTTTGAGCTAAAAGCGGAAGCATTATTTCGTGGTGGCCGATAATATAATACCCTTTACCGCCTGAAGCAACCGGCCGTGAAACTACATTTTCCCGCGGGCGATAGTGATAAATCATGTCAAAATTCGCCGTGGTAAAATCTTTAACTTTTATCCCAAGATTACGCGCTAAATTAAGCGCCTTTAAAAATACCTCCGGCATAATTACGGTTGAGCCGAAATTTAAAACTCCCCCGCCATTATTTAGCCCCGGCATTTTTTCAACTAAAGTATGGAAATCTCTTAGTGACCCTTCGCCGGTTAAAGCGGCATTGAAACTGGGATGTTGATGAATAATATCTGTGCCAATGGCCACATAAACACATACCGCAACATTATATTTATAGGCATTCGCCAAAAGGCTTAAATCTTTATATTTTAACTTTGATACAGCGATTGCACGCGCCACCGCCTCACCCAATCCCAAACCATCGCGCACGCCGTCGTTGGCTGCGTTATTGACAAATTCCGCGGTTTCCCGGCCCATGCCGAACTTACCGTCTTTTAAATTTGCAGTAACATCTTCGGAAGTTTTAGCCTGAAAAGCAAGTTCAAAATCATGAATTAGTCCCGCGCCATTTAAACAAACACAAGTAATTATTTTTCTCTTAATAAGTTCGATTAAAATCGGATTCAGGCCACATTTAATTACATGCGCGCCCATCATAAAAATTACCGCTTTTTTCTTTTTATGCGCGCCAACTATCGCTTTAACTATCGCACGTAAATCTTTGGCCTTAAGAATATCCGGCAGGGATTCATAGAATTTAACAAAAGTCTTTGCCTTGGAAGGAGTAGCGGCAAAATCACCCGCCTTGACCTTGCTAAATCTAGCTTTAATGGAGTATGTTTTTACATTATTAATATTAGCCATAAGAGATAATAATTTTAACATAAATTAGCATGAAATCAACTTCTATTTTTTATTGTTGGAGGGCTTGATTTCTGGGTATAAATATGGCATACTTTTGGTAGGACAACACAACAAGGAGGAAAGGCAGATACCGGAAGGTAAGAGGCCTATCACCTACAAAGAAACCCCGAGAAATTTCCGGGGCTTTTTTGTTGGCTAAAACTATGAGTTACCCGTGCTATCCGTAAATCCACCATGACCGTAAGGCTGCCCATTATTCGTTGCTTGGCATAGCGCCCATATTCCGCCGCCTTTAGGATCATAAGAAGCATTGCTACATGCCTGATCAGGATAATTACTAGTGCTCAACCAATATGTTGTTGTCCATTTACGCCTTATGGTAGGGCTAAAACAATCACACGTTAGTACCGCTTGCTCTGGATTTAAAGCTATTTTTGTAACCTCTGGCGTAAACTTTGGCTTCTTTGACATGGCATTATCTCTTTATTTAAAGATTTTTAGAAAATTAAACTAATTATTTTAAATACGCCTTAATAATTTTCTGCTCTTGTTTAGGCCTATCTGACGGGCCAGCCTCTGAACTCTCAATCTTCTGTACTACATCATACCCAGAAATAACTTCACCAAAAATCGTATGACGCATATTTAACCAGGGGGTCTTAATCGTAGTGATAAAAAACTGACTGCCGTTTGTCGCAGGGCCGGAATTTGCCATAGCCAGGATTCCAGGCTTATCAAACTTTACGCTAGGTGAAACTTCATCTTCAAAGGATCTTCCCCAAATCGATTCTCCCCCTGCGCCTGTGCCGGTAGGATCGCCACCTTG
>ORJL010508987.1_pt1 | contig 11651 bp, 11 predicted proteins | sample 1779941 | NCBI WGS metagenome assembly ORJL01 (sample SAMEA104232317, study PRJEB22302) | groundwater metagenome | biome: forest; feature: aquifer; material: groundwater | place: USA | collected 2011-08-07 | depth 5.8 m | reverse complement strand
GGTGCAAAAAGCGCTGGAGAGCGAAGGCAAGGGCGGGGCGAGGAAGAAAGCTAAAGCGAAAAACGCTTCAGGTACAAAGTCGGCGAACTGACGGGGCCGTCATACCCCGCGAAAGCAGGGTATCCAGTAATCCGCGGCCCTACGGATCCATCACCCGTCTCTGGAATACTGGATCGCCCGCTTTTTCGGGGGGATGACGTGCGGATCAACTGTTCTTTTGAACGCCGAACAGCTGGCCGAGCCACTTGTAATAGACCGGCTGCTTGTCGCGCAGATTTCCGCGGGTGTGCGGCGGCCGGTCGACGTTACCCCAGAGATAAAGACTTGCCGTCACCGCGAAGAACTCCTGCACATTCTTCAGGACATACGAATCCGGGGGATAGAACTCTCCCTGCTTTGCGTTGTCATAGAAGCGCAGGACGTCAGGGTTCTGCAACGCTCCGGGCAAGACCCGGAAGTGATAGGCATGCAACAGTTCATGCAGGACGACCGGCTTCTCGGGCGCGTCCACCGCGGCATCGACCGTGACACCCTTGCTGTTTGCCGAAAAGTGCCCGCCGCCATCGCCCTGGCCCGCCTTCACCATGATCTCCTGACTCTTGAAGAAGCCTGATATTGCGGGGCTGGCGCCGGAGTCGGCGACGATGTCGATCTGATGTTTCAACGAAGCCTCGATCGCCCTGGAGTTCGGGAGATCTTGAGCGGCCGAGGAGTCGACCGTAAAACCGCGGTAGACAAATTTCCCACCGGCGCTGCCGCCTTGGGCAAAAGTCGGCGCGGCGATTAGCGACATGACCGCTGCAGCGGCCGTTGAAAAGAGAAACTGGCGCCGGTGAGATGATATCACGATCTTCTTCCCCGCAAATTTGGCCGTTATCAATGACAAATCGGGCCGCCCTCGGAGATTCCTAAGAACGCTGCGCGCTCCGATCCGAACAGCGTCCACCACCGCCCGCGCGTCATCCATTCTCTGCTCAAGCGTCGGAATGGCCGAAACCCGATCGGACAACCCAGTGCCACGCTTGTCAAAACAGATCAAACGAGAAAATGACGCGAGCCGCTCTAGGAAGCCGCTCCAGCGGGGCTCATCCCAGACGTGATCGACATGGGAGATAAACCCCGGCACAAACACGAGGTCAAACGGGCCGTCTCCAATGACCTGATAAGCGATATGGACGTCGCCGCTCCTGGCGTATCGAGTCTCGGGAAGCATCGCGAACCCCCCATTGTCTCGGTTGGCCGGACCGGAGCCGCCATTGTTTAACATAGGGCTTAGTCAGCTGCTCTGACTTTCCGCAGCCACACATTGGTGCCCCGACCGCTTGTCGGCACTAAGCAATCCATGTCCGCGTCTGGCACCTTTGAGACATGCCGGCGGACACCGAATACGTCCGCTCGTCGGGGAAGACCGGAAGCGACCTGCGCATGGTCAAAATGACGCGATTGACCCAGGCTGTGTGAAAACTCCGACGCTCAACTTGCGTGTAGAACTTCCATCTCGATTTCGTCGATGTAGAAACCAATTGCACTGGCGGCTTCTGTCGGAAGAAGGTAATTGAGAAAACAATTCTGGGCATCGTTCGCTCGTTCGCGTTTTCACACAGCCTGGACCCAAAGGCGACATCTGATCTGGTCACTATTTAAGGCACAATGCCAGGCGGCTTTTGCCACCAGCTCGATTTATATGAACCTTTCGAACTGTCGCTAGACGTATCCCTTGTGCCACGAATTTCCGAGAGCACCAAGGGAGGGACTACGTTATGGCGATCACTTCACTGACGCGCTTTAAAAGCGACAAGGCCGAGGAGATGGTCAAGACCGCCAAGCAGGCGAAGACAATTGTCGAAAAACATGGGGCCGAATTTTTTCGGATGTCCCGTTTCCATACCGGCTTATGGGTCGGCGAATGGCTTGTTGTTACCCGTTATTCCAATTGGGAAGCATATGGAAAAGCGCAGGAGGGATTGGCGAAGGATCCTGCCTGGGCGAAGTTGCTCGCACATGCAGCGGAAATTGCCCAGTTGACGGGCCGCAACATTACGGTCGGCGTTGATCTCTGAAAAACGAAAGCCGCTACATCACCCCCTTTTAGACACCGGAGGCATTTCCCATGAAGTACATCAGTAGCTGGACTGTGCCGCAAAGCACGTTCAATGCGGCGGTCGCGCGATTCCTTGAGACCGGCGGCGCCCCACCTAAGGGCGTCACGATGCTGGGGCGTTGGCATGGCATGAACGGCCAGGGATTTGCGATCAGCGAATCGACAGATGCAAAGGCCATGTATGAGTGGGTCGCTCAATGGGCCGACGTGCTCCAGTTGACCGTCACGCCTTGCGTCGAGGATGCTGACGCTGGCGCGGTCATGGCGTCACTACGCAAGCGCTGATTCCAATCCGCAACTAGCCCACCGCTACCAGCGTTCGGCAGCGGTGGTGCCGTAGGCATGCAGTGCGGTTTGCTGATGAAAGGCACGGACACGTTAGCCACGCCCAATAGCAAGCAGCGCCTTTGGCTTAACCGGCGAAGTGAAGCATATGTTCCGATGAGGTGATCCGACAGACTGGCCGACTTCCGCTCGTGGCACGTTTGAGACATGCCGACCGGCTCGGAAATTGTCCGCTTATCGGGTGCCGGAAATGAGCGGCGCGCGGTCAAGGTAGCGCGTTGACCCATCTCGGACATCAGGTCGTTGACTGCGGGCGGATGTCGCGCGCGAACCCTCAGCCGTTGAAACGGATTAACCGAGGAGCCTCTTTCATCCACAATTCGACAGCATCTTCTGGAGTATCGCCTCGACCGTGTGTGGGCAAATCCCAAGTTCAACAAATCCAGGCATCTCCGGGGACGACACGGTGTCGATTTGCATCAGTTCCACTTGATTGCGCGTGAGGAGCGGGCTTGGGAACATTTCGGAGGCCCATGCGAGTGCATTCCAAACGGCAAACGGGATTGGAATCAGTCGGGGCGCAAGTCCAGCTTGGCGCGCAACGGCTCCAAGAAACTCCTCGTAAGAGTAGACGCGCGGGCCGCCGAACTCGAAGATCGTTGAAGGCGTCTCCGCTCGCCGCATGGTCCGGCCAATCGCCTCCGCAACATCCTCCACATAGGCCGGTTGCAATCTGGTCAGGCCGCGGCCGAACATCGGATAGATCGGAAGCTGGCGGAGGAGCCTGAGGATGGTCGTGAGAAACGCATCGTCCGGTCCGAACATCACTGCCGGGCGGACGAAAAGTGCATCGCCGAAGGCGGCCCGGACCGCCAGTTCGCCTTCGCCGCGCTTTCGGATGTACCGTGATTGTGAGGCGGCGTCGGCGCCGATTCCTGAAATGTGAATGAGCCGATCGACACCGGCACGGAGTGCTTGAGCCGCTACCCGTTGGGCAGCCTCGACGTGAACGGAATGAAAAGTCTCCTGTCCATGCTCGACGTAAAGGCTAACCGCATTTACAACGCCGTAGGCGCCGGCAAGCGCATCCGCGACTGACCGTTCGTCGTGAATGTTGGCCCCTACGGATTGAAGCCGCGGATCGTCGGGACCAAACAGTCTGTGCCCCCGATCCGGATGCCTTGACGCGGTCCGAACAGGAAATCCGTGAGAGCGCAGATGCCGAACGATGCGGCGGCCGAGAAAGCCGGTTCCGCCGAACACGGTGACGGTGCGATCGTTCGTTGCCACCATGATTCAAATTCGCCAATTCATGTGGGATCGAACGGCCCTCCGGATGCGGTGGGCCGCCCGCCGTTAGCTATTGTTTCTTTGCTGGTGCGCCCGGAAGCACGGCTGCCACTCCTTCCGGGTTGATGTTGAAGGCCAAGAATATCAAGGGCTCGTTGCTTGGGTTTCCCCATTGGTGCACGAGAGCGTACGGTTCATAGATCAGGGAACCTGGTCCCCTTGCTTCCGTCTTACCGTCGACCGTGTTCGCTCCGGTGCCGGAAATAATATAGTACAGAGCCGCTCCTGACCGATGGTGTGGCGGGTTGGAGGGCATCTGCGCCGGAAATGTGACTCGTGTGAGATTGAGATCATAACCGCCTAGCTGCAGGTCGGGGATTGGAGCCGAAGTGCGATATAGCTCTCTCACGGCGGCAGGTGCCGTCTCGACAGCCCGACCCAAGTCCACAGCGGGGACAAGGAGGAAGTGGAGAAAAATTGACGGCCCTCCGCTACCCGCCGTTAGCGTCGCCGTCTCTCCGCCGGCGATAAACAGCCCCTCTCCGGCGGTGAGCATCTTTGCCTCGCCACCAAGCGAGACCTCGGTCGATCCTGACATCTGGTAGAGGATGCCGTTGGCCGCGGAGACGTCGCTCTTCTCGTCCGGCTGAAGAGTGACGCTCACCGCTTTGAAATGGAGCGGCACGTCGGTGGCGGTCGGCAGTTTGGTTGCGGCGACGACTGTTCGCGTAATTGCCGGTGGAGCTGTGGTGGTTTGTGCGGTCCCGGAGGCGGGAAGCGCCATCGCGCCGAGCAACAGTAGTCTGGTTGTCCTGAACTGCATGATTGCCTCCCAGGTTCAGCGGATAATCGAAGCACCATACGCTCTCCCAGAGCCTCTTGGAATGGCAGGCCGCTTCGAGCTGCTATTGGACGGAAACCGGGAGCAAAGGCCGCGCGAAACTAAGCTCGTGGCCATCGGGGGCATTTAGGTGGAAGAAGCGCTCACCCCATTCGGCATCGCGGGGCACGGTAGCCGGCTGGTGTCCCGCTGCGAGCGCACGGTCGTAAAGTGCGTCAACATCCACGCGCTACGTGGGCGGGAACTCCGGCGATCGGCGTTTACTTCGGCAGATGTGCCTTCGCATGCCTTCCTAATGTGCTATTGTGATCGCTCAGCCATAGGTGTGCCATGACAGGTATTGCAGAGTGGCTAGCATCGATCGGTTTGGGAGAGTACGCTCAGCGCTTCGGCGACAACGCCATTGACCTCTCGGTCGTCCGCGATCTCACGGAGCAGGATCTCAAGGACCTTGGCGTCCTGCTTGGGCATCGCCGCAAGATGCTGCGCGCCATCGCAGAACTTAAGGGGGACGTTCTGCGAACATCCCAAGCGGGCACCAAACCGGCGCCCCGGGACGGCGCCGAGCGGCGTCAACTTACAGTCATGTTTTGCGATCTGGTGGGCTCGTCGGCACTTTCGGCCCGTCTTGATCCGGAGGACTTGCGGGTAGTAATCGGCGCCTATCACGCCTGCATTGCAGAAGTTATCGCCCGGAATGAGGGCGTCATCGCGCGGTACATGGGGGATGGCGTACTCGCTTACTTCGGCTATCCGCAGGCGCACGAGGATGATGCCGAGCAGGCTACGCGCGCGGGACTGGCGCTGGTCGATGCCGTGGCTAACCTCCAGACAGATATCGGCGCCGAGCTAAAGGTTCGCGTTGGCATCGCTACCGGCATGGTGGTCGTGGGCGATTTGACCGGCGAAGGCGCCGCTAAGGAGCAGGCGGTCATTGGCGAGACGCCGAACTTAGCTGCACGCCTGCAGGCGCTAGCGGAGCCCGGTACGGTGCTGATCTCCGAAAGTACGCACCGGCTCACAGATGGGCATTTCGAGTACCGCAATGTCGGTCCTGTCGCGCTTAGAGGTTGGGCGGAACCAATACCCGCGTGGTAGGTGCTGGGAGCAACCGGAGCGGAAAGCCGCTTCGAGGCGCAGCACAAGGCCAGATTGACACCGCTCATCGGGCGTGACGAGGAGTTTGAGTTGCTGTTGCGTCGATGGCAGCAAGCCAAGCGTGGTGAAGGCTGCGTGGTGGTGCTCACTGGAGAGCCGGGTATCGGTAAGTCGCACATTGCCCTCGCGCTTGAAGAGCGGCTCCAATCCGAACCACACATCACGCTGCGCCATTTCTGCTCGGCGCACCACACTAACAGTGCGCTGTATCCATTCATCCGCCAACTCGAACGGGCTTCCAGGTTCGAGCGAAGCGACTCGCCGGCGGAGAAGTTCGCCAAGCTTGAGGCTCTACTCATGCGGTCCGGAGCCGACGCGGACCGTGTAGTGGCACCTCTGGCCAACCTGCTGTCCCTACCACTCAACGACCGCTACCACGTGCCAGAGATGAGCCCGCAGAAGCGCAGGGAGATGACATTGGCGGCGTTTTTGGCTCAGTTCGGCGGCTTGGCGGCGCGGCAGCCGGTGTTCGTCATCTTTGACGATGTCCATTGGGCGGACCCGACCTCGCTGGAGCTGCTCACGGTCACCTTGGAACAAGTCCAGCGGCTTCCGGTGCTGCTGCTTATCACCGCGCGACCGGAGTTCACGCCGCCCTGGCCAGGTCATGCGCATGTGACGACGGTCTCGCTCACGCGCCTGAACCGAAACGATGGGGCGGCATTAATCGACCGCGTCACTGCCGGCAAGACGCTCCCAAAGGAGGTGATGGACCAGATCCTGGCCCGCACCGATGGCGTGCCCCTGTTTGTCGAAGAACTAACCAAGACCGTGCTGGAAACCGGCCTGTTACAGGAGCGGGATGATCACTATGTGCTCAGCCATCCGCTCCCTTCGATGGCAATTCCGACGACATTGCACGCATCGCTGATGGCGAGGCTCGACCGATTGGCGCCGGGGAGGGAGGGGGCTCAGATCGGCGCTGTGGTGGGCCGCGAGTTCTCTTACGAACTGCTGAGCACCGTAGCCGGGCTTCCAAAAGAGGCACTCGAGGAGGCGCTTGCCCAGTTGGTTCGGTCGGAGTTGGTATTCTGCCGAGGCCAGCTACCCCAGGCGGTTTATACCTTCAAGCACGCGCTTGTGCGGGACGCGGCCTACTCTGGACTTCTAAGGAGCCGACGCGCAGCACTGCATGCCACGATCGCCGACGCCTTTGAGCAACGGTTCCCGGAAATCGTGGAGGCCCAACCCGAAACTCTCGCGCACCATCTGACGGAGGCCGGACTGTTCGAAAAGGCGGAGGCGTATTGGCTCCAGGCCGGCAAGAAGGCCGCCATGCGCTCCGCCAACCTTGAGGCCATCGCACACCTGCAACGAGGTATCGAGGCCTCGGGCCATCTGCCCGACGGCGGACGAAAGGACAGGCTGGAACTTGACTTCCAATTCGCTCTGGGGACCTGCTTAATCGCTACCCAGGGGCCAGCCTCAAACGAGGCGTTGGCAACCTTCGCCCGCGCGCGTGAGTTGTGCGAGCGCCTCGGAGGCCCCCCCGAGCAACTCCAGGTCATGTTCTGGTTGACCACCGCGAGCGTCATTCGCGGTGAGTTGCCGCTGGCCCAGGAAACGATCGCGGCTCTGCTTCATCTCGCCGACGCGCGCGGTGACCGACCAGCGTTGCTCAACGCGATGCGCGGGCAGGCTATGATTCGTCTCTTCATGGGACATCTCACCGGTGCCCACGAAGTGATCGAACGGGCCGTCGAAGCGTTCGACGCGAGCAGCGAGGAGGACAGATTGGCGGCGCGTGCCGCCGGCCAGGATGCTGGCGTGGCCGACTTGGCCCTGATGTCGTGGGCACTCTGGCTGCTCGGCCAGGCCGATACTGCAATGACACGAATAGGCGGCGCCATTCAGCGGGCTGACACCATCAGTCATCCGCATTCGCAGGCATATGCTTGTTATTATGCGTCTATACTGCACGCTCTTCGCGGCGAGCTCGTGACTGCGCAACGCTATGCCGAACGCTGTATCGCCTTGTCGGAGGAACACGGATTCCGGCAATGGCGCGGCTTGGCGCACGCCATCCGGGGCATATGCGTGACCCTGCTTGACCCTTCATCCAGCGCACTCGAGGAAATCCGCCTTGCGTTGGACGAATATCGTGGGGCGGGTTATCAGCTCGGCATCACGGCACTGTACGTGCTCTTGTGTCCGGCCTTCTTGTCTAGTCACAATTGCGAGGCTGCGCTGGAGCTGATCGAGAAGGGCCTCGCGACAACCAGCCGCAACAGCGAACGGGTCTTCGAGGCCGAATTGTATCGACTGAAGGCGCGCGCACTGCTCGTCCGCGGCGCACCAGATGCCAAGACCGAGGCGCAGTCACTGCTCGACCAGGCATTGACTACGGCAAGAAGCCAGCATGCAAAAGCGCTTGAACTTCGAGCTGCGATGGACACAGCCGAGCTGTGGATTGATCAGAACAAACGTGAACAAGCGCGCGATTTTCTCGCGCCTATCCACGCTTGTTTTACCGAGGGCTTTGACACGCAAGATCTAAGGCAGGCAAAGGCTTTGCTCGATCAGTTGCGGTGACCTGGATTGCAGACAAGCCGCCCCGTGTTTGCTTGTGGGCTTCTATGCAGCCGTTTGCTTTAGATGTTTATAATATTCACGCACCCTTTGCCATTTTTCGTCTTTCTCCGGCTTGTCGTTTATGAAAAGTGGCCGCCCAGGATGCGCCTTATCTTTCTCTTTCTCATGCGCCTCGATTGCTTGTTCCGCAGCGGCTTTCCCTAGCGCTCGCCCGTTATCCAGATTGCTGTGATTCCATTTGAAATTGATATGCCCCGGCACGTGAATCTCGACGACTGTGCCGTTCCACGGATCGGCCTTTTTCCCGTTTTTCCCGTTTTTCCCGTTTTTCCCGTTCTTCCCGGCTTTCCCGGTGTTCTCGGTCTTCCCCGATTCGCGATTGTCGTATTGAACGTGGTATTTGAACAACTTGACATCATCTTCGCCGACGGTTGCTGCAAACAATTGGCAAAGATTTGCCAAGGCATCATGAAGGTTTTCTGGTTTGCGGATTTGGTGCGAATCGACGATGCGGCTCACCCATATTTCGTCTAGCTTGTCGTTTGGCGGCTTATGGTGCTCCTCGATCAAGCTTTCGAAGTTGACGGTGTCGACCAAAGCCCCTTCGCAGTATGTAACTCCGTCGATCTCTACGGTTCCTTCGATGAACGGCAGAGCCGAACACGCACATAAAGAGCGTGCGTCGATAGGTACCTTGTACTCTTTCTCTTCGGTTTTCTTGGTCATTGGACGATTGGAAAACAACGCGAGCTTCTGCCTGTCAAGATTCCAGGCGTTGTGAAATATGAATGGCTTGCCGTCCTTTTTCAGCTCCTCGAAATTTATGCCCTTCATAAACTCGCTATCCGGATAGTTGATCCTGGACAGGCCGTTGACATTGGACAGGTACATCATGGACGTCAAATAGCGGACGAAGGGATTAGGCGCCATCGCTTGGTTGAGAACCCACCTATTGAAGTCCCCTTCATCCAATTTTTTGAACTTCTTCTTTTGATCGCCGCCAGGCAACTGATTGAACAGAAGCGCCATGGAGTCCTGGAAGACATCCATCATTCCGTACGGGTCCCACGGGAAGTCTTTATAATTGTCGGAGTCGGTGACGAAGCTATTCAGAGCTTTTATGTTGCTGCGCCAATCCGGTCCGAAGACGGTGTTTATGGGAAAGCGCTTATAGCTTTCGTCGTCTCGAAAAACGCCATTCTTGAAGAATTGGTAAGTCTTTTGTACCTTATCTTCCTTGTCATCCCATTGATTATAAACAATCCCAACCCAAGCGCCGATGCAGGACAATGCCCACACATCAAACGTTATACCGGCGGTGGCAAGAGCTTCCAGAACCCCGATGTGCAACCCTGCTGCCGGTCCACCACCGCCGAGCGTAATCGCTCTCTTCACCATTGGTTCCTCCTCTAATTTGTTGTGTGGTTTGATCTTGAATACGCTCCGATCGAGTTTTGAATTGCGCGAAGAGGGAGGAGATTAGTTGTTTTTGGGACCATTGGAAAGCGTCCGCAGACTCTCGGCCGCAGACATTTGAACGCCATTCGAACCAAATTGGACAAGCTCAGATCCAGCATTGCGAAACACGAGACCTTGCGATGGAGCGGTAGGTACTCGCGCCGATCGCCCGCCACGACTGCCATCGTTTAGTGCAACGCGGTGCAACAATCGACGCGCGCCATGAAACAAGTGATCCGGATAACAGTTGCCCAGCGACGAAGCCGGAATTGACCTTGATTTGGACGGCGCCGGAAGTCCGAGTTTCACGGCGGTGTATTTGAACCGACATAGGTTTTCAAAGCGAAATCATTGAGAGACTTTAAGGTCGGGGGAGAATAGGCCATGCGTGTCTTGATCCTCGCATTGTCAGTCCCGGGAATTCTCGTCAGTGCAGATGCTGCCAAAGCCGATCCGAGCACGGCCATCCGCGACCTGTCTGCATCCGTCGATCCGGCGACCTTTACCGACCAAGCAACTCAGAAAACCGAAGATCAGACCGGCCTCGACAGGGGAAAGCGTCGCGACGTGCAGCGCCAGCTGACCGGTCTCGGCTTCGACACTAAGGTCAACGGAAAGTTCGACGAGTCGACCCGAGCCGTTATCACGCGCTGGCAGGGGGCACGCGGCTATCTCAAGAACGGCTTCCTCAACACGCTGCAACACAAGGCGCTAATGACCGAATTCGTCTCAGCGGCGCACGCCGGCTCCAGCAGCAGCGACAAGTCCGATGACGACCATCTGGCCCGTCGTCGCGACGGGCGTGGTGCTCACCATCACCGCAGTGGTGGCGGTGGCGGTTGAAACTCGAATGAGCAGGCGCGATTTCCAGCAAGGCTGGCGACTTCCGAAGTTGGCAGATACTGTTGCAAAAGTCTTTTTGCATCATTGAATACAAATTTTTCCGTGCCGTACGCGCGGCTATCGAATAATCATTTGAGGGATTACATTATCCGCGATGGACTCACGGGCGACTTCAGCAATGGCCTGGAGGCTACAACGCACGGCGATTGCGGCTCGTTGGGTCCATTTGCGGAAAATTGATCGCACGGCATTTTGGGAGTTTTGCAACACTATCGGCACTTAGCTGACGTCGGCGTGTTGAAGCATGTCCGCTTTGCACCGTGAGCGGAAGTCGCGCTGCTCATTTGATTATCTTATCGGCGCGCAGCGGAGCTGATCTCGCGCCGCTAAAGCTACGGCCGACAACTCGGCTGATTTGCCCGACGGGCTGTCCGGCGACCTGGCTGTCTAGTGCCCTTGCGAAAAATATATCGCTTTTCTCGTTGCTAAAATCAGTTTTAGAACCGCCGCCGTCTCGTCCCACTCGAGGGGCGTATCGCGATCGTCACGGACGCGGGGCGGGATGCGGTGGACGCGGGCTGCGTCGGGCGTGTGACGGGATCGCAGGGCGGGCTTCATGCCCGTGAGCGATCACCAGGCGCGCTGACGAACGATGCAGCTAGCGGACGGCGAAGTCGTGTGGTCCTGACGCCTCGACGCCGGCGTCAAGTCTTTCGGAAGGCACGTCGGCCCGACCGGGCGCGGACGAGCCGCCTATCCGGAGATGACGGTGACAAGAAAGCCCGATCACCGGGGAGAGCACGAAGGAAACCGTTAAAACCATTGCGTGCGGGAATGCCGGGTGTTCCGGTGGACCTGTGGTGAATACTCGTGTGCCACACTACCAATGCACACGAGGCTGCGGGTGCAGCGGGCACCCGGCATTCCCTACGCCCTCCTTGGGGCGAAAGTTTCCGGCAAGACCTCGGGTGTATCGCGCCGCGGGGCGCGAACGCGTGTTTGAAGGCAAGAATTGGAAGAGAAGAATGGCTGGCGAATTAGGTCAGCCCGTCTGACCATCTTTTGGCATTGCGGCGGCCCGCATTTCTCGTCTAGAACGGCTCCGGAGCGCGCCGCTGGCAACCAACTGTCAATGGTTTTGGC
>ORJL010967950.1_pt1 | contig 11654 bp, 9 predicted proteins | sample 1779941 | NCBI WGS metagenome assembly ORJL01 (sample SAMEA104232317, study PRJEB22302) | groundwater metagenome | biome: forest; feature: aquifer; material: groundwater | place: USA | collected 2011-08-07 | depth 5.8 m | reverse complement strand
GGCCAGGGGCAGGGCCAGGGCCAGCAGGGAGACTTGGCGGGGGCGAAGCATGGGGGCTCCGGGGGATGTCGAGGGGGTGTGGGGAGTGTGCTTCGCGTGGCTGGGGTGGGCAAGGGAGAGGGCGCCGTCTACCCGCCCTCAACGCCCCTGGTCCATCCTCACCGTGACCTTCCTCCCCTTGATCGTCGCGGCCTGCAGCGCCTGCATGACGTGTTCCGCGATGTCGCTCTGCACCTCCACGAGGCTGAACCGCTCGGAGATCTGGATCGAGCCGATCTGACGGCCGTGCACGCCGGCCTCGCCGGTGATGGCGCCCACCAGGTCCTGCGGGCGGACGCCGCCCGAGCGGCCAGCCCCGATGAACAGCCGTGTCACCCCCTCGGGGCGCGCGCGTGCCCGGCCGCCCGGGGCCGGCCGGCTCTCGCCGCGGCTCTTCTCCCGGAACGGCTTCTCGACGGGGATCTCCTCGTCGTCGCCCTCCGAGCCGGTGAGCGTGGCTTCATGCCCCATCTTCACCGCGCCGAGGACGATGTCGAACAGATCGAACTCGTCGGAGAGCGCCTCCACCACCACGCGGAACCGATCGAGCCCTCCCTCCAGGATGGACTCGCGCACCGACGCCCGGGTCAGCTCGAGCCTGCGCGCCTGCAGGTCCGCCACGGTGGGCACCGATGCCACCGTGATCTTCTGCCGGGTGACCTGCTCGATGTTCGTGAGCAGCGGGTGCTCCCGCGGCTCGGCCAGCGTGATGGCCACGCCTTCGCGTCCCGCGCGCCCCACCCGCCCGATGCGGTGCACGTACGCCTTCGGCGAGGAGGGCACGTCGTAGTTGACCACGTGCGTCAGGTGGGAGATGTCCAGCCCGCGGGCCGCCACGTCGGTGGCCACGAGCAGGTCCACCGCGCCGCCCCGCAGCTTCTTCATCACCCGGTCGCGCTCCTCCTGCGCCATCCCGCCGTGCATGGCCTCGGCCCGGTACCCGCGGCCGTTGAGCGCCTCGACCAGCTCGTCCACCTCGTTCCTCGTCCGGCAGAACACCAGAGCGGCCTCGGGGCTCTCCAGGTCCAGCACCCGCCCGAGCGCGGCCAGCTTGTGGGGCCGGCGCACCAGGTACGCGACCTGGCGCACCAGGGGGACGCCGTCCTCCCCTTCCGGCTCCGCGCCGATGCGCACCTCCACGGGGTCGCGCAGGTGCTTGCGCGCGATGGCCTCGATGCGCGGCGCCAGGGTGGCCGAGAACAGGAGCGTCTGCCGCTGGGTGGGTACCGCCGCGATGAGCGCCTCGATGTCCTCGGCGAAGCCCATGTCGAGCATCTCGTCGGCCTCGTCCAGGACCAGCACCTTCAGGCCTTGCAGCCGGAGCGTCCCCCGTCGCAGGTGATCCATCGCGCGGCCCGGCGTGGCCACGATCACGTCCACCCCGCGCTTGAGCACCTTTAGCTGCTGTTGGAACGACTGCCCCCCGTACATGGGGAGCACCTCCACCCCCAGCTCTTTCCCGTACCGGTGCACGGCCTGCGCGACCTGCACCGCCAACTCGCGCGTGGGAACCAGGATGAGCGCCGACGGCACCTGCCCGCCGGTCTCGATGAGCTGGAGCAGGGGAAGGGGGAACGCCGCGGTCTTGCCCGTCCCGGTAGCAGCCAGGCCCAGCAGGTCGCGCCCCTCGAGGAGATGGGGGATGGCCTCGCGCTGGATGGGGGTCGGCTCCTCGTACCCCAGCGACGTCAGGGTCCGGAGCAGCTCGGGGCCGAGGCCGAGCTCGGCGAACGCACGGCTCGCTTCGGGAGATGTCGTGGGGGTCATGGCCGAAGATAGCGGCCTCAGTCGTGCTCCAACCACCCGAACCACACCGGGTGGTTCTTCCTGTACCAGCTCAGCACCTCACGGATGAGGGCCTTCTTGTCGCTGGGCATCACATGGTCGTCCAGCCGGTCGAGATGCACCACCATGCGCTCGGAGGGGAGGTACTCGATGGCTGGGGCGCACAGCGTCTGTAGCTCGTTCCTGATTCGCCCGGAATCGGAGATCCGCACGGGACGCTGGGTGTAGTCCTGCCCGGCGTAGAAGCGATCCAGCAGCGGGGAGAAGGACATGCGCATCTCCTCTCTGGTCTGCGTAGCCCGCAGGGTGAGCGCCACATCCACCATCCGTTGCCGCGTCGAGACGCGCGTGGTCACGCGGTAGCTGTTCTCGCCCACCTCCTCCACGCCTGGCATCCCCGTGTAGGGGTCGGCACACATGCACGAGGCCACGCTCAGCACCTGCCACTCCTTGGTGGGCAAGAAGTCGTCGGCGATGACGGTGCGCCGTCCCATGGGCAGGCACGCTGCACGGGCCTCCAGGAGGTCCCGGCGGTACGACTCCACGGCGGCCACACCTTGCTCGGCTCCGAGCACGGCCCCGAGGCGGGCGGCGAAGTCGGTGGCGTCGGGGTCCAGACGCATGATGTGCGGCTCCCGCTCGTGGGGACCGTCGAAGTGCGACGAGAAGATGCACAGCGACGTCCGGGTGCCCAGCACGGGGTCCAGGCTAGCCGCCTGCACGGCCTCCGCGGACGCGGCATACCCGTCGCAGATCAGCACGTGCACGGCGCCGCCCTCGTCCGTGAACGGCCCCACGCGGAAGCACGGAGCGAACGTCCCCGAGTCGGTGAACGCCTGGCCCCCGGTCGGCGGAATGACCCACTCGTCCTCGACCAGATGGGCTCCAAGCGTCCGCCATGCCTTCCAGAGCCCGGCCAGCCGAAGCTTCCGCGAGGGGCCGTCCAGCGTCCACACGTGAACTCGCTCGGGGCGCAGGTCCGGGTAGGAGCGCAGGAGCGCGTCCATGACCAAGGACCGGGGACTCAGGTAGTCCAGGAGGACCGAGCGCGCCGCCGCCTCCTCCACGACCTGCCCGGGGAGCACCAGCGTGCCCATGTACCCCTCGTACGGCCGGGCCACACGCAGGGGCTGATCGAAGACGTTGAGCACGGTCATGGGTCCCGTGGGACTCCCTTTCGCAAACCTCGAGGTATTCTCCAGCGTGTCCACCGCCGCCCCCCAGACGGTGATGCCCGCGTTCTGGAGCTCGCGCCAGAACGCGGGCCACCCGTAGTTGTCGAGGTTCAGGAGCTGCCTTACGCACCGGTCCACGGACATGGCCACCTGGGGCCGTGCGTAGACGCGGCCGAAGCCCAGCTGCGGGTTCGCGCCCATCTCGGGGGTCTCCCCGGCCTTGGGCATGAGCCCCTCTCCGAGCCCCACCATCACCGCGTGGTTTTCCGGCAGGTTGCGTGTAAGGTACCATAGCGACTCGGACAGGATGTACGCCGATGCCGCGTCGGCGTCCTTCTTCACCCGGTTCACCGTAGCCTTGTCCTGGCCTGCTCCCTCCCCGTACCGGCCGAAGAGGCGGGTGCCCAGGGCGGTCACCGCACCGGCGGTGACGAAGGCGCGCTCCAGGGCGTCCCCCACGAAGGCCCTCTGCCGGCCGGTCCCACCAACCCGGCGCTGCTCGACATCGTCCAGCCAGAGGTGGAAGCGGCCGAGGATGCTACGGGCGTCCAACGCCCACTGGGCGATCTGGTTGCGTCGCTCCATGTCCATGCCGACCCTCGTCCGACTGCTCAGTGCCCGTTCCAGAACGATAAGCCCAGGCTGGCGCGCGCCGACGTGGCCGAGACGTCGATGGTTTGCTTGTCCCCCTGGAACTCGGCTTCAGTGAACGTGCCGTTGGACCACTTCAGGCCGAAGTCCACAGCGACCTTCCGCGAGACGAAGTAGGCGATGCCCCCGCCCAACGACGGGCCGGCCCCGCTGATCGTGAAGAGGTCCCCGCCGATGTCCATTCCCGCGCCGATCCCCGAATACGCGACGAACGCGTACGGGCGGAACTTCCTCTCGGCGCTCCGGAAGTTGAACCGGGCCGCGAGGTCGACGTGGACGAGCGTGTAGGTGTCGAGTCCGTCCAGCGTCTCCATGGTGGCGCCCGCACCCTGGAGAACCAGGGTCAGCAGGTTGTTCAGCCCCCACCCCAGGCTGAGCCCGCCTCCCGTCCCCGTCTCGGCCACGTCGTCGCCCTCGTAGGTGATCGCGGCGCCGTCGAAGTTCAGGCCGACGTGGAACCCCGTGGGGTCGGACCAGGAGCGGGCCTGGGCGGCGGCGTCGGGGGGGGAGAGGAGCACGAGGGGAACCGAGGCGAAGAGGGCGGCCAGAAGCGCATCACGCATGGGATCCTCCGGTTCGGGGCGGGCAGGCCGCGCCGCCCACTGCATGTATCTGAGCAACCACACGGGCGGTCCAGGGAGGATTCGGGAGGGCCGCCCCGGGCTGCGGCGTCGGCCGCCGGCCGGGTTCAGGACCCTCACTGGACTCCCACAACAATGGCGACCTCCAGACAGAGGGGCGAGGGGTGGCGTGCACGGGTTGGGTCCTTTTCACCACGGATCCGCCTCTATATGTTTGAACTTGAAATTGTTTTCCCCTACTCCTCGGGATGCGAGATGAACGCACGGTCGGCCGGCTCCAGGACCTGTTGCTGTTGTCGTCGCCCCCCGGAGGAGGCAGGACGGGGTTTCGGCGGCGCGGCGTCCCACACGTGACCTGACCCGGAGCACAGACCCTGCGGACCTCAAGGCACGGAGGTCCGGCAGGCCGAGAAGGGGCGCCACCGGACCCGATCCGGCAGGCGCCCCTTCCGTTTTTTCTCCGGTTCCATCCACCCAGCACCCCGGAAGGGGAGAAAGCCCCATGAAGATCTACGACGACGTCACGCAGCTCATCGGGAACACGCCGCTGGTCCGGCTACGCCGCCTCACCCATGGCCTCTCGGCCTCCGTCGCCGTAAAGCTCGAGTACTGCAACCCGGCGCTCAGCGTGAAGGACCGCATCGGCGTCTCCATGATCGATGCCGGCGAGCGGGACGGACTCCTTGGGCCCGACTCCGTGATCGTCGAGGCCACGAGTGGCAACACGGGCATCGGCATCGCCTTCGTGGCGGCGGCCCGGGGGTACCGCTGCATCCTGGTCATGCCGGACACGATGAGCCGGGAGCGCCGGGCGCTCCTCCGTGCCTATGGTGCGGAGCTCATCCTGACGCCAGGCACGGGCGGCATGGCGGAGGCGATCCGCAAGGCCGACGAGATCGCTGCGGCGACGCCGAAGAGCTTCGTGCCCCGCCAGTTCGACAACCCCGCCAACCCGGAGGTCCACCGGCGCACGACCGCCGAGGAGATCTGGAACGACACGGACGGCAAGGTGGACATCGTGGTGTTCGGCGTGGGAACGGGCGGAACGATCACTGGTGTGGGCGAGGTCATCAAGCAGCGGAAGCCGTCGCTCGAGGTGATCGCGGTCGAGCCGGCCGCCTCTCCGGTCCTCTCGGGCGGCGCGAAGGGTCCCCACCCGATCCAGGGCCTCGGCGCGGGGTTCGTGCCTTCGATCCTGAACACGGGCATCTACGACGAGGTGATCAAGGTCGAGAACGACGCCGCGTTTGAGACCGCGCGCGCACTCGCCCGCCAGGAGGGGATCCTCGTCGGCATCTCCTCGGGCGCCGCGGTCTGGGCGGCCCTGGAGGTCGCCCGCCGCAAGAAGAGCCGCGGCAAGCTGATCGTGACGATCGCGCCCGACTTCGGCGAACGTTATCTGAGCACCGCGCTCTTCGCGGGCCTGACGGACTGAGTGCGTCGGAGGCTTCCATGTTCTCGACCATGCGCGACGACATCCGCTCGGTCTTCGAGCGGGATCCCGCGGCCCGCACCACGCTCGAGGTGCTGCTCTGCTCTCCGGGCCTCCACGCGGTGTGGGGGCACCGAGTGGCTCATGCGCTCTGGTCCCGAGGGTTCCGGCTCCTGGCTCGCTGGCTCTCCCACGTGAGCCGGGCGCTCACGGGCATCGAGATCCACCCGGGCGCCGCTCTCGGACCCAGGCTTCTCATCGACCACGGGATGGGCGTGGTCATCGGCGAGACCGCGGAAGTGGGCGCCGACGTGACGCTCTATCACGGCGTGACGCTCGGCGGGACGAGCATGGCGAGGGGTAAACGGCACCCGACGCTGGAAGACGGTGTGGTCGTGGGCGCTGGGGCCAAGATCCTGGGCGATATCGTCGTCGGCACGGGGAGCCGCATCGGCGCCAACGCGGTGGTGGTCAAGCCCGTTCCGCCCGGCTCCGTGGTAGTGGGCGTCCCGGGCGAGGTGATCCGGCGGCGCCCGCGGGCGCCCGCCGCGCCGGGCGCGGACCTGGAGCACGGCGACCTCCCCGACGTCCTCGGTCAGGCGCTCGTGTCGGTCATGGACCGGGTGGATGCGCTGGAGAAACGCCTGGACGGACCCCCAGCGCGCCAGCCCCACCCCCATCAGCCCACGGGCGGCGCCTGGGAGTGGGAGGACTTCGTGATCTGAGGCGCCCGTGGGCGTCTCGGATCTCGAGGATCGAGGGGTGAGCGACCTGCTAGAACGCCGCGCTGATCCGCGTCACCAGGTCGAGCGCTTGGGCCGCCTGGACGAGCGCCACCACTGTCCGGCCGTTCCCCGCGGCGGCGCGCGCGGCGGCCAGGTGCTGGCGGACTGCCCTGGCACCGGCGGCCCAACGGCCCACGTCGCGGCCCGCGTCGCTGGCTGCCTTCAGCCGCGCCGTGAGGGCCTCGAGCTTCCCGCCGGCATCCTGATGCACCAGACGTACGAGGCCGACCCCGAACACCCGCAGGCCGATCTGCGCGGAGAAGCCCTCGAGCTTCTGCACGGCCACCTTCAAGGCCGCGGTGTCCTGGGCTTCGTGGGCCGCCTGGACGGCAGCCCTGAGCGCGCGGGCTTCCGCGGTGACTCTGCCCGCCGCCACCTCGCCCTGCTCGTCGCGCACGACCCGGATCGAGCGCATGAGGATCCGCTCCAGCACCGGCACATAGCGCTCGGTGCCAGCGGTCCCCGGCTCGGGCGCCAGGTCCGGCAGGGCAGCGGCCAAGGGGGCGTCGCCGGAGAGGTCCAGGTCCTCCGCCGGGGCCACCGGGCCGCCCTCTGAGCAGGCGGTGAGGGTGAGAGCCAGGACGGGGAGCCAACGGAGGCGGGAGAGCGTGTTCATGGTGGCGACCGAGGACGGAGTGTGTGCCGCACCGGCCGGGGCCGGCATCCGCACACTAATACCCCGGCCGGCACCGGTCCAGCGGCCGGGCCCGCCTCACCCCCCGAACACCAGCAGCATCACGGAGATGGTGACCACGGAGAGGGTCGACGCCACCAACACCGTGCGCGCTGCCACCGACGGCGCCGCGTCGTAGCGGGCGCCGAACAGGTAGACGTTCACCCCCGTGGGCATCGCCGCCATGAGCACCGCCGCCGGCACCCAGATCCCGTCCAGGCCGAGCACGGGGACCGCCATGGTCCACACGATCAGGGGATGGACCACGAGCTTCAGCGCGGTCAGGGCCAGCGCCGCCGGCGCGTCGGCTCCCATGGGGGACACGGCCAGCGACGCACCCATGGCGAACAAAGCGCACGGCACCGCGGCCTCCGCCAGAAGCCCGGTGAGCCGGTCCACCCAGCCGGGCAGCGTCACACCCCCCAGGTTGGCCATGAGGCCCAGGAACAGACCTGCCACGATGGGGTTGCGCACCAGCTCCCGGAGCACGGCGAAGGCCTGCTCCGAGGCAGAGAACCCCTCGCCCCGCCCCAGGTGGATCAGGGTCACGGTCAGGGGCATGAACGTGGCCGAGTGGAGCGCGATGATGAGGAGCAGCGGGAGCGCGGCGTCGGGCCCCAGGGCCGTGAGGATGATCGGGATCCCGAGGAACACCGTGTTGGCGTACGCCGCCGACATACCGAAGACCGCCTGTTGGTCCAGGGGCCGGGTGAACACCCATCGTCCAACGGCCATCCCGAGGGCGTAGGTGACCAGCGACCCCGTGTAGAAGGCCACCAGGAACCCCCACTCGACGTCCTCGGGGAGCTCGATTCCCGCCATGCTCCGGAAGAAGAGCACCGGGACGGCGAAGTTGAAGACGAAGGCTACGATCCCCTTCACGCCGGCGCTGTCCAGGACGGAGGCGCGTGCGGCCAGGAAGCCGACGGCGATGATCCCGAAGACGGGCGCGACGACGTCCAGCAGGCTGGTCAGCGGCATGGACACCCCTCCCGCCGACATCCCCTCTGGTACACATTTGAGAGGTGGACCTGCCCCTGCCGCGACCCCCCGAAGGAGACGGCCTTGAGCAGGAATGCCCATGATGATCCCCGGGTCCTCGCCACCTTGGAGGACCCCCGCCGAGACCGGCCATTTCTGTCCCACGACGGGCGCCGGCACGTCCCGCCCGCCTTGCGTGACACCTGGGACACCCTCCCCCTCGATACCCGGCTCTGCGTGTACGAGTCGGCCGAGCTCTCAGCGATGGACGAGGACTCCGATTCGGTCATGGTGGCCGGAACCGGGTCTTGGGAACGATGACCGAACGGCCCCGCGGCATCAACGGCTTGCCCGCCGAACATCTGGGGCCTTGCGCTGGTATCATCCAATGAAGGCAATGACGGGGCGCCCTTCCGCCCTCGTCGGAACCCTTGCCCGGGGGCAGGACCCCGGAGAGGTGGAGACATGGTGAGGGAGATTCAACGTCGGGTGCTGGAGTTGGCCCTGGTCCTGGCCATCGCTCCCAGTGGCGAGCTCCAGGCCCAGGAGCACCAGCGTTTCCAGGTGCTGATCCCGGACCTTCGTCCGCAAGCCACCGCCAACCGGAGGTTCGGCGAGAACGTCGCCCGCGAGCTACGCCTGCTGGTCGAAGAGATGGCGACCCACCAGGCCGTCTCCGAGGGGGATATGGAAAAGGGGATGCGGGAATTCAAGGTCGACGCCTCCGACCTCGACTGCGACGCCACCCGGCACCTCGCGTCCCAGATGGGGTCCCAGCTGGCCCTGTGCGCAGGGTACGCCGAGCAGGCCAGCGGGTTCACCGTTTCCGCCGAGTTCTTCGACGTGCGCTCAAGCGAGTCGTTCCGCGTGAGCCCCATGACGGTGCCGGTCGGCGGGGAGGCCGACGCCGCGAGGCACATCTTCGAGGAGTTCGACCTCTACACGCAGCAGCTCCGGTCCGCCGCCATGTGCGCCGAATACGTCTCCTACGAGATCTGGGATCAGGCGCTGGAGAGCTGCGAGCGCTCCATCGCGCTCAACCCCGGCGCCGTGGCCTCCCGCTTTGCGCGGGCCCGGGTGCTGTTCGCGACCCAGCGTTTCCCCGAGGCCCTCGACGAGCTCGGCAAGGTCCTGGAGGCCAACCCCGTCCACCAGGACGCGCTCCAACTCGCCGGCTACCTCGCGTCCCGGGAAGGCCAGGATGAAGCGGCCTTCGGGTTCTACTCCCGATACCTGGAGCTCAACCCCGGGGACGCGGCGGTGCGCAAGAAGATCGCCTACGATCTGGCGCAGCAGGGCGACGCCACCGGCGCGATGGTGCTCATCCAGAAGGGGGTGGATCACGATCCCACGAACATCGACCTCTGGGAGCAGCTCGGCGGATACGCCTTTGCAGCCGGCCAGCACCTCAATTCCCGGACGCGGACCGAGGCGGAGGACGCGACCGGCGTACTCCCCGATGCCGTGACGTACTTCCGCACCGCGATCGAAGCCTATTCGCGCGTGTTCGAGGCCAGGGGGCCGGAAACCCCCGCCGCCGAGCTCCGCTCGGTCATCTCGGCGTATCTGCTCCTCAATGAGAAGGAGCGCGCGCTGTCCATGGCGGAGCGCGCGATCGAGACCCACCCGGGAGAAGCCAACCTGTGGTACCTGTACGCCGATGCCCTCCAGCGCTCCGGAAGGGTCGAGGAAGCGTTGGGGGCCCTCGATCACCTGGCCGGAATCGACCCGGCCTTCCCGGGGGCCGGCCTCCGCCGCGGCACGTGGCTGCTGGAGCTCGGCCGACTCGCCGAAGCAGCGGCGGCCCTGAAGAGCACGGTGGCGGGCGATCCCACCCAGGCCGACGCCGCCGGGCGCCTCGTGGTGGCCCATGCGTACGCGAGAGGCGTCCAGCCCAAGCGGTGGGACCTGGCCCTGCAGGCCTTCTCCGCCGCCCAAGGGATCCCCGGGATTTCCACGGAGATCACGCACCAGATCAACTTCTGGATGGGGTACGCCATCTTCCAGGGCACGATCCCGGAGCAGGAGGCCCGCACCCTGGCAACGGCCCAGGCCAGCCTGCCGAAGTTCCAGCGGGCGAAGGGCCTCTTGGGTCAGGTGGGAGACTACCCCCGCCAGGTGAACGTGAACCTGGCCGAGATCCTCCAGGCGGTGAACCAGTACATCGAGATCCAGGAGATCATCATCAGGCGCGGTCGCTGAGCCGAGCGCCTCCCGGCACGCCCCGCGTCAGCGGGGCGTGCCAACCTCCCGCAGCTCCACGTAGAAGTCCTCGTCCACACGCACGGAGGCCGACCGGGGCGCGTCCATGCGCTGCCATGCGGCGTTGGGCTGGATCCAGATCCAGGGCCCTTCGCCCACCGCCACGCGCACCGGCATATCGAAGCCGGGGACGACGTCGGCCCACCGGTACGAGAGCGCATCGCGCTCCCTGCGCATCTCCAGCACGGGGACCCTGGTGGTCCGCAGGTACTGCTGGAAGAACTCGTCGAGGGGGATTCGGGTGGCCCGACTCAGGAACGCCTCGACCTGCGCAGTGGTGACCGCCCGGTGCCGGAACTCCGCGTTCAGGCCGCGGAGCGCCTGCCGCCACCGCTCGTCGTCGTCCACGAGCTGGCGCAGCGGGTGGAGCACGTTGCCGCCCTTGTAGTACTTGTCGCCCGGGCCCTGGTCGTTGACGCCGTACGGGCCGATGATGGGCCGCTCGTTGGTGATCCTCGAGCGCGTTCCGATCACGTACTCGGCCCCCGCCTCCTTCGAGCCGGTGAGGCACTCCGTGTAGAGGTTCTCCGAGTAGTTGGCGAAGCTCTCGTGGATCCACATGTCGCCGCTCTCGGCGGCGGTGACGTTGTTGGCGAACCACTCGTGGGCGGATTCGTGGATGATGATGAAGTCCCACTCACGTCCGTGCCCGGTTCCCGACAGGTCGGTGCCCCGGTACCCGTTCCGGAAGCCGTTTCCGTACGCTACCGCGCTCTGGTGCTCCATGCCCAGGTGGGGCGCCTCCACGAGCTTGAAGCCGTCGGCGTAGAACGGGTACGGGCCGAACCAGTGCTCGAAGCACGACATCATGGACCGCGCCTGAGCCCACTGTCTCCGGGCCTCCGTCTCGTGCTCCGCGAGGGACCAGAAGTCCAGCGTGAGCGGCCCCTCCTCGCCCTCGTGGACCTCCTGCCAGTGCGCGTAGCTCCCCGCGTTGACGGCGATCCCGTAGTTGTTGATGGGTGAGGCGACGAACCACTCGAACGTGGTGGTGCCGTCGGCGTTCACGGTGGTGCTCCGCAGCCGGCCGTTGGACACGTCCACCATGGGCGTGGGCACGGTGATGGCGATGCGCTGGCTGTCCGGCTCCTCGCTCCCGTGGTCCTTGTTGGGCCACCACACGCTGGCCCCCAACCCCTGGTTGGCGGTGGCCACCCACGGGTTGCCCCGCCCGTCCGTCTCCCAGATGAAGCCCCCGTCCCACGGCGGCCGCTCGGCCCCCACCGGCTTGCCCGCCGAGGACACCCTCCCGGGGTGGGGCTCGCCCGCCGGCCGGAGCGGCCGCAGAGG
>ORJL010903734.1_pt1 | contig 11657 bp, 9 predicted proteins | sample 1779941 | NCBI WGS metagenome assembly ORJL01 (sample SAMEA104232317, study PRJEB22302) | groundwater metagenome | biome: forest; feature: aquifer; material: groundwater | place: USA | collected 2011-08-07 | depth 5.8 m | reverse complement strand
CGGATCACCGTCAACTGCCCGGCGTGCAGTCCTTCGTGCCAAGCGAGCGTCGACATCAACCCGGCGAAGTTCTCTGCATATCCGGCGTGTTCCTTCGGCAGGGGAGAACGAAGTTGTTGCTCCGACAGGTTGCCGAACCACGCGACCAACTCACTGCGCAATTGCGACAGCCTCTCTCTCAATTCATCCAACGGTGGATACGCGCTCGCGTCGGTCGTTGCCGACGATCCGGTTCCGAACAGCTTCGTATACGTCGGCGGAAGCACGCTCGCCCGCGGCTTCATGCTCGTCAGGATGGAGTCGTCCTCCCAGGCGATGTGCCCGGCGATCCACGCCGCGTGATTCGCCCCCGCGCATGGTTGATGCACCGCGTTCGCCTGCGTGATGTCCTCCAAGAACGCCAACGTTTGCTTCCGCGCAAACGCCAGTGTCGCCAGCCCGATCTTCCGTTCGATACCCGTTCCTGCGTTCATCGTATCCCTTACATCAACTTCGGTTTCATCCCCAGGCTCTTGCGAATGACCGTCAGTTGCCCGGCGTGCATGCCTTCGTGCCACGACAGCGTCGACATGAGCATCGCGAAGTTCTCCGCGAAGCCCGAGAGTTCCTTCGGCAGGGGAGAGTGAAGCTGCTGTTCAGTCATGTTGCTGAACCACGCGACCATCTCCTCACGCACGTGGGACAGGTTCTCTCTCAACCGGTCCAACGTGGGATACGCGCTCGCATCCGCCGTCGGCGTCGATCCGTTCCCGAAGAGCTTCCCATACGTCTCCGGCAGCACGCTCGCACGCGGCTTCAGCGTGGACAAGAAGAAGTCGTCCGCCCAAGCAATGTGTCCCGCGATCCAGGCCGCGTGATTCGCCCCGGCGAACGGCTGATGGACCGCCTTCGCCTGCGTGATGTCCTCCAAGAACGCCAACGTCTGCTTCCGCGCGAACGCCAACGTCGCCAACCCGATCTTCCGCTCGTTGCCCAGGGATCCCGCCATGATGCTGTTCTCCTTGTTTACTGCTCTTGCTGCGCGCGAACAAAAATGCCACAGCGTGGCACCGGTCGCTAGGTCGCCGCGCCCAGGCTCCGCCCTCTAACCCGCAACATGCGGCGTTTCGTTCGGGCTTCCGGCAAATAGCCCATCTTGCCACGCGCTGAGTTGAACACTCAACTAAGTAATACAACCACAACCGACCGGATTTTCAAGGACACTCCCAGACCCTGCAGAAAACGACACGCGGGGCTCTCTGGAGTGCCCACGGGGCAGGTTGCTGACGTGGCGACGTCCGATAAACGCGATGCGGCAACTGGGTGATTCCGCGGGCCGGTTTGGCTTCACCTGCGACCGATCTACTATGGCTGACCGGGCGGCACGAGCGCTTCGTCGCCCAACGACTTCCGGGCATGGCTTGTAGGGTCCGCTGTGCGGACCTTTCTTCCAAGGGGGGTGTCGACCGTTCTCCTCCCCGGACGGTCACGACGCGGCCGAACCGAACTCGGCGAGAGCGACGGCGACGAGCGGCGATGAACGAGCACACGTTCCAGAAGCTGGAGTTCGAGCAGGTCCGCGAGGTCATCGCGCGATATTGCGGGTCCGCGCTCGGAAAGCACTTGGCGCGGACCATGACACCCTCGGTGAAAGCCGATGTCGTCGCGCTCTGGTTGCGCCAGGTCGCGGAGCTTGCGCGGGTCGCGGAGGAGATCGGGTTCCCACCGATGGGCGGCGTTCACGATGTGCGTGAACATGTGCGCGCGTCGGGTTTCCCCGCGCCGCTCGAGGCCGACGCGCTCGCCAACGTCGCCGAGACGCTGATGGCCACCGAGTCGCTTTGCAGATGGTTTGCCAAAGCGCGGGTGATGGCCGGTTCGCTGGGCGATCTCGCGGATCGCGTCGCCGATCTGAGTTCGATCGCCAAGTCCATCTATGAGGCCATCGAACCGCGCGGCGTGGTGCGCGATTACGCGTCGCCGAAGCTCGCCAACATTCGCCGCACGATCGAGGAATCGAAGAGTCGAATCCGCATCGTGTTCGATCGGATTCTCCGCCAGGCCGGCATCACCAAGATGCTGCAATACGCCGCCTCAACGTTCCACAACGATCGCATGGTGCTGCCGCTCAAGGCCGAGTATCGCGGGCGAATTCAGGGGATCGTGCATCGCAGCTCGGATTCAGGGGCGACGATGTTCATCGAGCCGTCAGAATCGGTGGAGCTGAACAACACGGTGATGGGATTGCGCGATGAGGAGAGTCGGGAGATCACGCAGATCCTCAAGGGGCTGACGCACAAGGTGCAGGTGAACACGGTTCCGATTCTGAACACGCTGCGGGCGATGGCCGTGGTGGATCTGATCGCGGCGAAAGTGAAGTACATGAAGAAGCGGGGGTGTACGTGTCCGGAGATTGATCTGGGACGCCCACCCGACGGGCGTTCCGTCCCCCACCCTCGCAGTAGCGAGGATGGGGCACCCGACCGTACGAGTAGGGTGGGTTCTACTGAACCCACCTTCGGAGGGATGAGCTTGCGGGATGCGCGGCATCCTTTGTTGGTGGAATTGTTCGCCAAGCAGGAGGAGGAAACGGGGGTCAAGCACGAAGTCGTGGCCAATGACGTGCGGTTGGGCGAGGATTTTGACGTGCTGGTGCTGACCGGGCCGAACACGGGCGGAAAGACGGCGATGCTGAAAACCGTCGGGTTGCTGGCGCTGATGACACAGTGTGGCATTCCCATTCCGGCCGGCGAGCGATCGCGGATGCCGGTGTATCGCGGGATCTTCATCGACATCGGCGACGAACAGAGCTTGCAGCAGTCGCTCTCCACGTTCAGCTCGCACCTCTCGAACCAACTGGATATCCTGCGACACAGCGGACCGAACACGCTGGTGCTCATCGACGAACTCGGTGCGGGGACGGACCCCGACGAAGGAGCGGCGATCGGGCGGTCCATCATTCACGAACTGCTCGAACTCAAGGCGAAGGCGGTGGTGACGACGCACCTTTCGGCGCTCAAGGCCGTGGCGTTCTCCGCGCCGCGAGTGGACAACGGATGCGTGGAATTCGACCCGGAAACGCTTCGCCCGACGTTCCGCCTGCGGATCGGTGAGCCGGGCAACAGCAACGCGCTCATCATCGCCAAGCGCCTGGGCATGTCGGCGCGATTGGTGAAACAGGCGAAGGACTACCTGGCCGACACCAACCGGGCGCTCAACCGGGCGATCGCGGGCACGCTGGAAAGCAAACGCGAAGCAGAGGCCGCCCGCCGCGCCGCGCACGACGCGACCCTCGAAGCGCAACGCTCCCGCGATGAACTGGAAAAGGAACGCGAAGAACTCCGCCGAACGCAGGAAGCGGTCGCACGCTGGACGGCGTGGGTGAACGCCCTGAAACCGGGCGATGTGGTCTACCTGAAAACACTGCAACGCGAAGCGAAGGTTGTGCGAATGCAGATGCACAAGCAAATCGCGGTGGTGTCGGCGCGGGGGATGGACTTAGAAGTGTCCCTGCGTGACATACGGGAATTTGATCCGGCGGTGGATTGACGGGATCGGATGGGGACGAACGCCGCAATCAATCAACGGTCCACGGCGCGTGTCGCTCATCGTCGAAAGCGGCGGGGAGCGATGGCCTCCGGTTGGCCCTACTGAACCCATCAGGGTCGTCCAAAAGCCCGTTGGAACACGGCATAATCCTTCAAGTCAACGCGCAAATTCGCATCAAAGTCCTGAGGCGCGGGACAGTAGGACGCACCCTGTCCGCACATCTGGGCCGCGATCCTTGCGCAAATTGGACCCCATTCTGGAACGTTGAGATTGTCGACGAAACAGCAGGCCGGATCGATTCGACAAACGGTCGCACAGCATTCGGGGTCCGAACAACCGGGGCTCCTATGGAACTCGCAGCACGGTTCAATACCGGGGCACGGACCGCGTGGGCAGATGGTGCTGCTGCATCTCGTATCATTGCCCTGGAATTGACCACGGTCATAAGCACATTGAAATTCTGTCACCCCTTCAACACACTCCATCGAAGCAATTGAGGATTGCATGCAGCAAGCCCCCGTCGACTGCTGGCAGTCGATTCCGACGTCGTTACAGCAAGTGGATTCGCCCTGAAAAACTCCACCGAAAACCGACTCGCATTGGCATCGGGAAAGGGGGAGCTGATTGGGGTTCGCCAAATAGTGGTCAGAATCGACACACGCGGAACCCAGAACGCAACAGGCACCGCCGCACAGACTGGGGGAACAGCCCTGACCAGCGTGCCATCGTCCACCGGCGGCGTGGCACAGCGTCCGGTGCATCTCGATGCAGCCCACGTCTAGGCAACACGCGCCCGTGGCGCTCGTGCATGTTTCCCCCGCACCTCCAAAGTTGCCCCCCATCGCCTCACATCCCTTTGCCGATCCCCCGAATCCACATTGGTCGAGAATGATAAGGTCACAATCCTGCCCGGTGACAGTCGAGAAGAAGCACGGGCCAAGACAGAGGTCAGACGAGCATACCGAGTCGAGGCCCATCCACGTGGAACCTGAAGCGTCGCAATCGCTCTCGGCGGCTACGACGCAATCCCCGTTGTCGAGGCAACACGCCCCGGACGGCGGCATTGCATCGGCGGGAAAGCCTGCGGAAAGAGCGAAGGCCAAGCTTGCGACGACATCCCACCGAAGTGAACGGCCGCGGCACGTGGGCCTAACTTCCGCATCCCTATTCATGGTTGCGACCCCCGCCGCACGACCGTCTGGAACGATGCGAAGTCAAACACGTCAACGTGCCCATTCCGATCCGCATCGCCGTCCGAACATGGCTTGTCAACCGGCGACCCGGGTCCGCTCAGGCAGTCGAATAATCCCGGAAAGTCGTCTCGCAAGATTTCGCCATCGCCAGTGAAATCCAAGAATCCACTTGTGCTCCAGGGCGTGGGCAGGACGATGGCCCTTGTCCCGTCATCGAAGAAGTCCCAGATCCGGTCTTGGATGGCCTCAACATCGGTCGTGCCCCACCAAATGTTGCGGGCTTCGATGTCATTTTCTTCCGGCCCAAAGACGTTGTCGTTCCATATGTCATACGCTCCGTTGTCCAGCAAGCTGACTGGAGGTGCGCCCTCCGGCGACAAGGAGAATCGTCGTGAGCCGTTGACGTATACTCCGCCGGCTCCGCCATCCAGGGTTTCGCTGGTGTTCCCGCTCACGACCGTGTTAGAGAGTGTTACATCGTCGGAGAACCACACAATCATCGCGCCGCCTTGTCCCCCGGCCCGGTTACGAAGGAGTGTGTTGCCGGTCAGCATGACGGAACGACTAAAGTAGAGGTAGATCCCTCCGCAGGTGGATTGCGCGGTGTTGCCGCTGATCGTGTTGCCGGTCAGTCTGGCGGAATGGCTGGACTCAATGCGAACCCCGCCACCGTCGAGTTGCGTGCTGTTGCCGCTGATCGTGTTACCGGCCAGCGTGGCGGAGTTGGCGATGAAAAAGTATATCCCGGCGGCACCGGTCCGCGCGCTGTTTCCGCTGAACGTGTTGCCGGTGAGCGTGGCGAACGGGCTCTCATTCACGTAGATTCCGCCGCCGCCGCCGAATCGCGTGCTGTTTCCGCTGATCGTATTGCCGGTGAGAGTGGCAGATCGGCTGGAGTCGATGCGAATCCCCCCGCCGAGGGACCGCGCGCTGTTACCGATGATCGAATTGTCGGCCAGAGCGGCTGAATCGCAGCGCTGGAGGTAAACTCCGCCGCCGGACCCCGCGCTGTTGTCGCTGATCGTGCAGCCTTCGACCTGGAAGGGATTCTCGTTGTCTCCCACGTCTGTTGCTGAGATTCCCGATGCGTTGTTGTTGCGTATTGTCGAACGGGCAAGAAACGGGCTGGAATCGGTCACAACCACCGCGGCACTGCCGAAATCCTCTCCTGCCCCGGCGTACTCGACGATGACATGTTCGAGGATGCTGCCGACGGTGTAGTTGCCGTCGTTGTCGAACGAGGCGTCAACGGCCGCGGCCGTGAAGTTGATCCCCACCCAATCGCCCGGCGTTGCGTCAGACTCGCACGAAGTGAAGACGATCTCGGTACTCTCCTCCCCGCGGGCCACGAGCACACCGGGACCGAACGCCCCGGAGCCCACTGCCATTGCGAGGTTGCCGCGGGGGAAACAGATGCGAACGCCCGGCTCGATGGTCAGCGTTGCGCCGCAGCCAACGATGATCGAGCTGGTCGCACAGTACGGACTCGCATCGGCGGCCCAAGTCGTATCTTCGCAAATCAGCCCACCGACCGGAGTGCAGTCGGTGCCGCTCGTTTCGGACTGGGCAGATGCGGCGCTCCTGAGGAAACTCGATGCGCCAAAAAAGCTAATCGCAACGAAACTGTGCCGAATGGAAAACATGTCGTTCGCTCCCTTCCGGACTGCATACTATGACCAACCCCGAAAATATTGCAACGAGGATGCGGCGCAGAAATCCGTAATGAAAGTCTGCCATCAAGAGATGCGACGCAGCGAGCGAACGTTCGTTATCGGACGAGCAGGCGGGGCGGGCAACCGCGTCTCTCACGGATTCTCCGGCATGCCGCGGCGGGTTTGGATTTCTGCGGCGGCGAGTTCTTTGGCGTTCTCCAGAGCTTGCCCGGCTTCGATCTCGATGTGGGGTTTGACGCCGACGCCTTCCCAGTTGGTTTGGGTGATGGGGTTCACGGCGCGGGCGTAGGGGACCATCATGTTGAAGCGTTCGTTGATGTTCACGGGCATGACCGGGTGGGCGCCGCCGCCGGTGGTTTCGCCGACGAGCGTGGCCCGCTTGAGGTTGCGAAGGTTGTAGGAAAACTCCTCGGCCCCGGAGAAGGTGTGGCTGCTGGTGAGAACGTAGACCGGCAGGTCCGCCGCGAAGCGTTTGCCGGGGACGGTTTCCGTCGTCCAGAATTCCTCGGTCTTGTTGTTGGTGCGATCGAAGAAGCTGTTCAGATGGGTCGGCTTGTCGAAGAGGTAGCTGGACAGGAAGCGGATCATCTCCGGCGAGCCGCCGCCGTTGTATCGCAGGTCGAAGATCAGCGCGTCGCACCCGGCCACGAAGGCCATCGCCCCCGCGGCGACTTGCTTCGCGTCTTCGCTGGGGTTGAATTCGTCGAGGCGGATGTAGCCGATGTTCCCGGGCAGGTGTTCGACCTGTCGGAAGCCGAAGTTTTCGCGGCGGGCGTCGTCGGGCGTACCGCGTCGACGCATCGGTCCGCCTCCGTGGAAGTTCGGCAATCCGCCCACACGTACGGACAAGTGCTTGTCGCTGCAAATCGTCCGAACGTCGTCGGTGATGCGACGAGCGAATTCCGAGGAAACGGTGATTGCGTCATACGCTTTCGCCGAGGACTTCTCGCGCAGCATCGTGGCCATCTTCGATCCGACTTCGGGGAAGACATAGTTGGCCTCGAGCGCCTTGGCGACGGCTTCCACGGTCGAACTCCGAAACTCGGCCGTCAGCGGTTTGACCGGTTCGTCGCCCGACTCGACCGCGATCGGCCCTTGGATCACAACGTGGTGCAAGCCGAACGGCGCGGTTTCCTCGAACACGAATTGGAACTCGAAGGGCGCATCGGGCAGGGCGGCGTGCATGAGCACGGTGATCGCACGCTCTTCCGACGCGACCACCTGTCGCGCCTCGAGCCGGCCCCATTCGGACCTCAGTTCTTCATTCTGTTTGAGACGTTCCTCGATCGTTCGCTTCTGCAAGGCTGACTGGGCGCGATGGGCAGTCTCGAACGCCCGCATCTTCTCCGGCGATCCGGAGTTGAACGCCTCGACGAATGCCTTGGCACATCGACCCGCGTGCGTGTCAGGAAGCATCGCCACTTTCGCGGATCCTCCGGTCGCCGCTGGAGTGGTGAGGGAAAGGCACACGGGAATGAGGAAACTGAACATCACAAGGATCGCATTGGACATGGGATCAAACTCCGTTCGAACCGAGGTTCGTCCAGCGAAGCGCTGGGTCCGTGAAAGGACTAGACGAGCGGCGGTCGCGATTCCGGTCAAGAATTTAGCGGATTACGACGCGCCAGCGCCGCTGGCCGCGGCGGCTTGGCGTGACGCCTCCGCAGCGGCCGCGCCGAGGTGGGCGGCGGTCGGAGAGATCGACGTGGTCGCGAGGCAAGCGACGCCGGTCCCGAAGCCGCTGAGTTCGTTGTACCAGAGTTGCGCCCCGGTCGCGGCGTCGAGGCAGTACGTGTACCCGTCGACCGAGGTGTAGACCCGTTCGTTCTCGACCAACAAGGTGACGAAGCCGTTGCCGTGCGGCGACTTCCATTGCCATACGAGCTCGCCCGTTTCCTTGTCGAGGGCGGCTATCCGACGATTGAAGCCGACGAACAGTAGATCATCGATGGTCATACGCGCCTCCTCGGTGTTGCACGCACGATTCTCTCCGTCGATCGACGCGGGAGCAAGTTCCACCGGGTCGGTTCGAAATGCCGAGCACCGTCGTCGTGAGTGGAGGAGAGGCACGGACGCGTCGGGGAATCAGGCGACGCGAAGAACCAGGAAGGGAGTCATGGTGCGCGACAAAGAAGACCACGCGCTAGCGCTTGTGGCTCGTACGAGTGGATGCACTCCGGAGCAGAATCGCCTTCAGAGCAGAATGGAGATCAGAAGCAGGCTTCCGATGCCGAGGGCGAGGGTCGAGAGGAGGCCTGCGAGCAGGGCGCGGCCGCCGACGGCGATGAGCTGGCGGATGTTTACTTCGAGACCAATGGCGGCCATATCCATAGTGAGAAGTAGATTGGCCAGGAATGTGCAGAGCACACTCAGTTCCAACGTAACCGTTTCCCGGTCGACGCCGCCGAACGGACGGATCGGTCGGAACGCCATCGCGGGTACGAGTCCGCACGTGTTGGCGAGACTCAACAGCACGAACCCCCAGACGAACCACGGGACCAAGCGAGCGTAGCGAACCGTGAGCGAATCGCCGCCGCCCGCCGCGTGCTTCTTGGCATGCACGATGGCGAGCACGAACACCATCGGCGCGAGGCACGCGACGCGAACGAGCTTCACCAGAGTCGCCAGCGTGCCCGCTTCTGAGCTATAGGCGAAACCGGCCGCGACCACTTGGGGAACTGCATGAATGGAGGTGCCCGCCCAGACGCCGAAGCTCTCCGAGGAAAGCGAGAACCAGCCCGCGATCAGCGGGAACACCAGCATAGCCAGCAGTCCGAACAGATTGACCGTGCCAATGGAGAGCACAATGTCGTCGTCCTCCGCGTCGATGAGCGGCGCGGTGGCGACGATGGCACTGTTTCCGCAGATGGCCGTTCCCGCGCCGAGCAGGAGCGACGTCTTCGGACTCAGTTTGCACAGTCGCCCTATGTAATACCCACCGCCGAGGGCGAGCGTGATGCACAACACAATGACCAAGAGTGCGTTCGCGCCGACCTGCGATACGACGGCCAGGTTCAATCCGCCGCCGGTGAGCACAATGGCGATGGGGATGTAGGTCCGGATGGCGCTCTTGCAACCGGCCTTGAACGTATCGGGCAGAGCGAACAGGTTGCGCAAGAAGAGTCCGAGGAGCACCGCCAGGATCGGCGGACTGATCGGGTGGCGCAGGATGCCTGAGACGCCGGCCACGGAGAAGGGTGCGAAGGGAAGCTCGTGGACGAGATAGGCGAAGACGGCCAGCCCGATCGACAAGGCATATCCTGGGGCGAGTTTGACCCACGGTTTGGCGACGGCGGGCGCTTTCGGCGCCACCACCGCCTCGAACATTCCCTCCATCGATCCGAGGGAAAGGAACGCCTCGGGACTCAGATGGACCGCGGAGGCGGCGCGAGCGTGCCCGTCGTGCAAGGTCCAGGATGAAACCGAATCGGCCAACGCAGCGCTCCGGATTAAATCCCGCTGCCGAAGCAGTGTTCGATGATCTCGGGCACGTAGTCGCCGATGGTTCGATCCGTGAGCGAGTACGTTTTCATGCGCAACAGCGGCGGCGAGTAAATGTGCAGCGTGATCAAGTCGGATCCCGGCGCCTGGAGATTCGATATCTGGTGAATGTCCGCGTCCTGCGAGGCGGTCACGAGTCCTTCGTCCAGATCGTGCGAGGACACCGCTTTCACCAACTGCGACGGCGTCATCTCAAACCTGGTTTCCGTCGCGACTCCGCGCAACACTTTCACGCCGCAGGTTGACTCCGCGTGATTGTGAATCGGACTGCGCTGCCCGCTCCGCCAACAGAGGACGAGTACGTGATACCACTCGCCGCTGCACACCAAGTTCCGGCGATAGTTCGCCTCGTTGAACCGAGCATACTCGGCCACGTCTTCCACTTGGATGTTCAGCGACCGTAGCCGCTGTTCGAGCGTTTCAATCGGCGCGCGACCGGTGAGACCGTCGAGGTATTGCAGGAGCTTCGTCAGCTTGTCGGTGCGAAGGGCAGTGACCATAGGGAACTTCTCCGCATGGGACGTTCACGATTCAGCCCGAGCAGTTCCTCTACCACGTTCGTCCGCCACCGGCAAGGGCAGGCGACGCCTGTTACGTCGTCGAAGCCGAGGCGTCAGATAAGGTGCGACACAGCGCTCGGAATCGTCAGAGTGAACGTCGTTCCCATTTCGTCGTTGCTCTCCACGGAGATCGTTCCGTTGTTCTCGTCGATGAGATCGCGGCACAGCGCGAGTCCCAGTCCTCCGCAGCGCGGCCTACCGTTTCGTTCCACGGGTTTCGTGGACTGGAACGGTTCGAAAATGTGGGGCAACACCTCCGGCGGAATCGGCGGGCCGCTGTTTCGGATCTTCAAGACGACGTCGCTCCCGCGAGGTTCGGCGTGTACCACGAGTCGCCCGGAGTGTCCCGCGCTCATCGCCTCCCGCGCGTTGAGAAAAAGATTGAACAGCACCTGTTGCACTTGCAACCCGTCCACCTGCACGGACACGGACTCCGGAATCTGGATGGAGACCGAGATCCCGTCTTTCGTCAGGTCTCGGCACAGACTCTCCAGCGCCTCGTCCACGACGGATCGCAGAGCCGTGGGCTTCCGCTCGGGCGGCTTGGCCGAGGCGAGTCCCAAGAGTCGATTCGACATGGCGACGAGCATGTCACCGTTCCTAACCGTTCGGGCGAGCGCCTTCCTCATCAAGTCGACGTCGTCGTCGGCGATCGCTTTTTTCGCGTAGCCCATGACGGGCGTCAGGAGACCGCTGACTTCGTGGGCGAAGGTCGCGGCGTTCCGGCCCATATTCGACATCTGCTGCGCTTGGCGGATTTGGGTTTCGAGACGTTCAAGCCGTGCCTGGAGGGCGGCGCACTGTTGTTCGACCGAGGGCACGTCGGCGTTTCGTCGCCGCCGTGGAGCAACTTGTGTCTTGACCATGCGGTAGCGATCCCCGCTTTCGTGTCGTACAGTGGAGCACCGACACGTTCATCGCGTCGGGTGACCGTGCCCGAACCAACACCGCGGCCGTGTCTGAAACAGACCCGCGATCGTTCTGAAACAGAGCCGCGACCGTAAGGGAGCGGTTCTTCCGACGCGACGCGTCTCTTCGCGGCACGCCCGCGACCGATGACCGGGTTATCGGCACGGGTTGGAAAACCGCTTGAAGCCTGATGCCATGGATCCCACCGCGCAATTGCACGAGCTCGCTCGGGTTTTCGAGGGTTTGGGGTTGGAAATGCGGCTCGAGCGCCTGGGCGGCGACGGCGGCGGACT
>ORJL010328067.1_pt1 | contig 11658 bp, 11 predicted proteins | sample 1779941 | NCBI WGS metagenome assembly ORJL01 (sample SAMEA104232317, study PRJEB22302) | groundwater metagenome | biome: forest; feature: aquifer; material: groundwater | place: USA | collected 2011-08-07 | depth 5.8 m | reverse complement strand
GTTCAACCGTTGCGGCCGGCCCGCGAGCGTCGCGGCGAGCGCGCGTGCCGCGTGCATGATCGGCATGACGAAAGGTAGCACATGACCCTCGACCTCGGCACAGTCGCCCAGCGCGTAGACACCTGGCGCGCTCGATTCGAGCAAGCGGTCGACGACGATGCCGCGGTTGACCGCGAGCCCGGCCGATCGCGCAAGCTGCGTGCGCGGGCGCAGGCCGACCGCCGAGACGACGACGTCGGCGCCGATGCATGCGCCTCCGGCGAAGCGGATCTCGAGTCCTGCGGTGGCGTACTCGACGGCTTCCACCGTCCGGCCCAGGTGCCAGCGCACGCCCGCGCGCGAAAGCGCCTCGCGCATCGCCAGCCCTGCTTCGGCAGGCAGCAGGCGCCCGAGCGGCTGGGGCGCGATGTCGATCACGTCCACCGCGTGGCCGGAGGCGGCGAAGTCGTTGGCGAACTCGCATCCGATGAGGCCGGCGCCCAGGATCGCGACGCGCCGCACGCCCTCGAGCTTCTCGCGCAGCCGCGCGTAATCGGCGAGGTCGTTGACCGACAGCACCTCGTGCGCGGCGGCGCCGTCGAGGGGCAGGCGGACCGGGTCGGCCCCGAGCGCGAGGACGAGGCGCGAATAATGCAGCTCGGCGCCCTCCAGCAGGAGCCTGCGTCCCGGCACGTCGATCGCATCGACGCGCGTGTGCGTGCGGATCGCCGCGCCGAGCTGCTGCGCCATCGTCTCGGCGCTCGCGTTGACGAGCTGTTGCGGCGTCCTGCCCGCGGCGAGGGCGTTGGACAGGTTGGGCTTCGAGTACGCGCTGCCGTCGTCGGCGGTGACGACGGCGAGGGGGCGCTCCCGGGCGCGCTTCCGCCGCTCCCGGGCCAGGCCGTATCCGGCGGGGCCCGAGCCGACGATGACGATCGGGTCCATCGCCCTCACGCCATCGCGACTTCGCTCATTTCGAAGTCGGCCTTGGCCACCCCGCAGTCGGGGCAGGACCAGTCCGCCGGGATGTCCTCCCAGCGGGTGCCGGCGGCGATGCCCTCCTCGGGCAGGCCCTTGGCCTCGTCGTAGACGAAGCCGCATACGATGCATTGCCAGACTTTCATGTCCATCTCCTTTACGGTTTCATTCATTACGCAGTCACGCGGGAAAGCCGGGCGCGGTACTGGTTGGCGTGCCGCTCCTCGACCTTGGCCAGCGCGGCGAAGCGCTTGGCGGCCTTGGCGAGGGTGGCGCGGAAGCGCTCGGCGTGCTCTTTGGATTCCTCGATCTGCTCGTCCAGCTCGGCCACCGCGGCGGCGTTGCCTTCCTGCTCGGCGAGGTGGCGGAACGCGGGATACATCTCGGTGTACTCGTAGGTCTCGCCTGCGATCGCGAGCTCGAGCGCCTTCGCCGGGGTCAGCTCGGCCTTCGGGAACAGCAGGTCGAGGTGGCCGAAGGCGTGCTCGACTTCCTGGTCGGCAGTCTCCTCGAACACCCGCGCGGTGTCCGCGTCGCCCGCGGCGCGCGCGAGCTTGGCGAAATAGCGGTACTTGATGTGGGCCATCGACTCGCCGGCGAAGGCGGCCTCGATGTTCTTCACGGTCACGGATTCGGGCTTGCTCATTGCGTTCTCCATTCGTTGGTTGCGATTCGTTCGCGTCACGCGACGCATGGAGTGCATTCTGGGTCCGGGACCTAAATTAATCCATTTGATTGTTGCAATGCAATCGATAGCATTTTCCTAACGTCTGACGCATACGCCGTGCGTAGGTCGGGCTGAGCGCGAGCGAAGCCCGACATATCGTCACTTCCCTTCCGTCCGGCCTTCGGGCACGTAGATCATGCTGCCATCCTTGAGCCGGTAGGCCACGCCGGCGCGCACGCCGTCGCCCGAGCCCATCTCGCCGCTCGCCTTGTAGCGCTCCAGCTTCTCGCCCTGCTTCACCACGATCTCCATGCTCGGCTTGCCGGCATCGGTGACCACCATCACGTCGCGCTTGGAGAACGGGTTGAGCAGCGGGTTCTGCGCGACGGTGATCAGCAGCGCGGCGATGATCACGAGGAACAGGTCGATCAGGTTGACGACCGACAGGATCGGGTCGTCGCTCTCGGGCTCGTGCAGCAGCTTGAGGCTCATCGCGCGGCCTCCGCCTGCACGCCGCGCGCCGCGAGCAGCTCTTCGGACAGCCAGCGGCGCCGCACGCTCACCACCCAGTACGCGAGGCTCGCCGCGATGAGCGCCAGGATCACCGCGGCGAATGCGATGGTGAGGCTGTGGGAGACCTGTTGCAGGTTGCCGTCGGAGAGCCCGAGCAGCGCCGGTCCTATGGGGATCATCGTGGCCACCAGTCCGAGCATCGGGGCGACGCGGGACACGATCCGCGGCGCTTCCAGCATCGTGTGGGCGTGCAGGTCGAGGACGTCTTCGCTCGTGCCGGGATTGACGCGGGCGTAGTCGAGCAGCGGCCGGCCGCCGCCCGACCGGCGCCGCCAGGCCTGCACGGCGAAGCCGCCGAGCAGCCAGAACGCGTACAGGAACAGCAGGCAGACCGCGAACAGCACCGGCAGCAGGAACAGTTGGCCGATCTGGAACATGAAACTTTCGAGCAAACTCAACATGGGTCTTCCTTTCTCTAACAAAGTCGTGGGATCGGATAACTGCGCGGATAGCGGCGCGCCTCGGCGAAACCGCCGAACGTCATGGCGGCGAGCAGCAGCGCAATCGCCAGGGCCTGCTGCAGGATCAGGAGCGCTATCGGCGCGGGCGGCATGATCCGGGCGAGCTTCATGCCGCTCACCTGCGATGCCGCAGGCTCGATGCTCGGCGGCAATTGCGGCCGCGCCGCCGCAGGGGGCAGGGAGGCAGCCACTGCGGCGAGCCCGTAGCCCGCCGCGCGCGCGACGAACTCGTTGAACCTGGCGTTGTCGGTGCGCACGTCGTGCTTCGCCGCCAGCTCCTGGTAGCGCTGGGCCAGCTCGCGCACGGTCGCCGGGTCGGCTTGCCAATAGTCCTTGCGCACGGCCTCGAGCATGCGCTCGATCATCTGCGCGAGCGCCGCGGGGTTGGCGCGCTCGAACCAGTCCTTCAGCCCGAGCCGGAACTTGTCGCGCACGTAGACGTCCGCGAATTCCTGCCACTGATCGGCGCGCGCGATGTCGGGCGCGGTGACCTGCCAGCCCCAGAAGTTGTTGATCGAGTCGAGCAGCTCGGTGGTCCCCGAATAGCCCTCGCGCTGCAGCGCCTCGATCCAGCCGGGATGGAACTGCCGCGTCCTCAGCTCGCGCGCGAGGAACTCCGCGGCCGTCTCCGCCTTGGCGTTGTTCGCCTCGCGCAGGTTGGAAATGAAAAGCTCGGGGCTTTTCCCGGTGAGGTGGCGCACCGCGAGCGACACGCCCCCCAGGTACTGGAAGGGGTCGTCGGTGGTGAGCATGCCGTAGAGGTTCGAGGTGCGCGACAGCGCCGCGGCCTGCACGCCCTTCAGGTTCTCGGCGTACAGGTTGAGGTCCTGGAGCTTCGTTCCCCAATCCTTCATGTCCGGTCCGTAGGCGTACTGCATTCGGGCGAGGTACAGCTTGGCGAGCTTGTCCTCCTTCTCCCAGGTGCCCGATTCGAGGATGGCGTCGTTGATCCCGGTGCCGTAGTTGCCCGATTCGTTGGAGAACACGCGCGTCGCGGCGTAGCGTTCGGCGCGCCCGGAGTCCATTCCCGAGGCTTTGAGCCGCGACGCAAGCTGCGCCGTGTTCGCGCGTACGGCGTTGTCGGACTCGTCGGCTTTCCCGGCGAGGACCACGGCGTCGGCGAGCTGGCGGATGACGTTGGGGAAGTGATCGCGATACAGCCCGGTGGCCGACAGCACCACGTCGATGCGCGCTCGCTTCAATTCATCGCGCGGAATCAGCTCCACGCCGGTGACCTGCCCGCCCTCGCTCCACTTGGGCCGGGCGCCCAGCGCGTACAGCGCCTGCGCCTCCAGCACGCCGAGGTGGCGCATGGTTTCGACCGACCAGAGGGTGAAGGCGAGCTTGTCGGGCGCTCGTCCGTGCTTCTTGCGGTAGGCGGCGACGAGCTTGTCGAGCGCCTCGCGGCCGGCGTCGTAGGCGGCCTTGGTCGGCACGCGCGAGGGATCGAAACCGTAGAGATTGCGGCCGGTCGGCAGCGAATCGGGATTGCGGATCGGGTCGCCGCCGTAGCCCGGGCTGACGTGTCTGCCCGCCAGCGCGGCGAGCAGGCTCGCTGTCTCGGGGCGGGCGTCGAGCGCGGCGTAGTATTGACGCGCCTGGCCGAGCATCGCCGCGAGGCGCGGATCGGCGCCCGCGGCCAGGGGTTCGCCCGATTGCACGTGCCGATCGAGGAACCGGAACGCGGCCGATTCGGTGAGTTTCCTGTAGTCGTCGACCAGCGCTTCGCCGGGATCGGGATCCACCAGGGCGATGAAGTCCTTGCCGAGCATCTGCATCACCGTGCCGAGGCGGTATTTCGACTCCTGGGTCGCGCCCAGGGTATGCATGCCCTGCGGCTGGCTGGCGAGCGCAAGCTCGTGCAGCCAGTCGTGCAGCCGTTGCAGGAACACCGGGAAGTCGCGCGTCGCCTCGGCTTCGTTCATGCCGAGGTCCTTCTCGAAATTGAGCTTGCGGGCCTGGGCGAGGATGCGCTCGCCGGTCTTCGCGCGCACCGGGCCTTCGGTGAGGCTCTGCCATTCGTGCACCAGGGCGTGCAGGCCGTTCAACTCGTTGTGCAGCCCCGCCGGTGCGAACGGCGCGGTCTGATGCGAGAGCGTGACCGCGCGGCCGCGTCGCTTGGCCTGCACGGCTTCGCCGACGTCGTCGACGATGTAGGGATAGATCACCGGGAGGTTGCCGATCGGCAGCAGCGCGTCGTCGGTCACGGCGAGGCCGCGCTCCTTGCCGGGCATCCATTCCTGCGTACCGTGGGTGCCGTAATGCACCAGGGCGCGCGCGCCGAAGCTCTCGCGCGCCCAGAGATAGACGGCGAGATAGAAGTGGTTCACCGGCGCCGCGGTGTCGTGGTAGAGCGCTTTCTCCTTGTCGTCGCGCCGCTCGCCCCGGGGCGGTTGAGGCATCGCAACCAGGTTGCCGAGCGCAAGGCGCGGAATGACGAACAGCGGCTCTCCGGCGGTCCGGAGCACCATCGACGATTTCTCGGGCTCGCCCCAGCGTGCGGTGATGCGCTCGCGTACGGCCGCGGGCAGGCGCTCGAACCAGGCGCGATATTTCGATACCGGAAACGCGACCGCCAATCCGTCGTTGAGCAGCGCCTGCAACTCGCCTTCGCGGTAATAGGGCCGCAGCAGCCGCTGCAGCAGCGGCACGAGCACTTCGGCGGCGGCCGGCTCCACCGCGTAGCCCGCCGCCCGCATTGCGGCGAGCGTCCCGGCGAGGCTGCGCGGCACGTTCAGGTAGGAGGCGCCGAGATTGGTTTCGCCGGGCGGGTAGTTCCAGTAGAACAAGGCGATACGCTTTTCGGCGTTCGACGTGCGTTGAAGCTTGACCAGGTTGAGCGCCTTTTCGACCACGGCCTCGACCTGGCCGGGAACGGGCACGATGTGGCCGTCGGGCTTGCGGTTGGCGGCGGCGGTCATGGCGTCCGTCACGCCGGCGTACTCCGGTTGCGCCAGGTAGAACGGCACGTCCATGAGATGCACGCCCGCAGCGTCCTTCTGCCAGTCCTGAACGTCGCCGCGGCGGTAGGGCATCGCCTGGATGACCGGGATGCCGAGCCGGTCGAACTCGGCACGCCGCAAGTCCGAGCGCAGCATGATCTGGCTGTTGATGAGGACGTCCGCGACCGGCTTGCCCTCCAGGGTCAGCAGCTTCTCGAACGCGCGCTCGTCCTCCATGGGTGTGTAGAAGGCGAACGCGACCGCGCCCCTCGCTTCGATCGAGCGGATGGTATGGTCGATGAAGGACGTGAGCTCCGAGGAGATGTAGAGCTGGTGCAGCGCAAGCGCGATGACCGGAGGCCGCGCCTCCCGATCCATCTTCTTCCAGGCGAAATAGTCCGCCGCGCGCCCGAACACCACGCCCTCGTAATCCGGGTGGTAGATGCCGATCTTGGGAAATACGATCGGCGCGGCGACCAGGGTGGTGAAAGGCGCGGCGCCCGCGGCAAACACCCGCGCCTCGAGGTAGCGGAAGAAGTTGCCGAAGTTGCGCTTGCCGCCGTTGGTGTAGTAGAGCCAAAGCTGCTTCGCGTCCGGTTCCGAGAGTCCCCTAGCGTCGTGACGTTCGGCCTGGATCTTCAGCCACGGCGTGCGCGCCTGCGCGAGCGCGCGCCCGAGCTTGCGTTCCACTGCCTCGACCACCGGGTCGTAGGGGATGTCCAGCAGCACCAGGTCCGAGCCTTTGAACATCCCCGGCCCTTCCTCGCCGGAGAGCCGGTCGGCGGGCAGGTAGCGCACGCGCCAGCCGAGCGGCTTGCCGATTTCGTCCAGCACGTGGAACTTGCCCGCTTGCACCGGCGCTGCACTGAGGACGAGCAGCTCGCGCGCCTGCGCGCAAAGCGCGAACAGCGTGGCCAGCGCGCAGAGCGCGAGCGTGAAGACGTTCCTCATGCCGCACCCAGCGAGCGATGGATCGCCTCGGCCAGTTCCTCGCCGTGCTCGCGCACGCCTTCGTCGACGTCCGGATCGAGCGCCAGCCGCTCGAGCAGCAGGACCGCCCGGTGCGCCGCCTGCACCGAGCCGGTTTGCAGGTAGCAGGCGAAGTGCTCCAGGACGCCGGCGATGAGTTGTGTGGGCATGATGAGGCCTCAGAATATGTATTCGACCCGCGCCGCGGCGTTGCGGCCCGGTTGCGAGTAGAAGTCCACGCCCGCCGGATTGCGGGCGTCGGCGAGCCGGATGTCGCTCCACAGCCAGTACTTCTTGTCGAACAGGTTGTTCAGCGCGAGCGACACGCGCAGTTGCCGGGACGGTTTCCACCACGCCGCGAGGTCGAGGACTTCGTATCCCGGCGGGCGGAACCACGGCGAGGGAACACCGCCGTTCGTGTCGTTCACGCGCTTCACCGCCGCTGCCGCGCGCAGCCTCGCCTCGGCGCCCCAGGTGCCTGCTTCTCGCACGAGCGCGAGGAACAGCCGCGTGGGCTCGATGGTATCGAGCGGTTGGTTCGCGCTTTCGTCGCTGCCGCGCGCGTGCGCAAGCGCGGCCTCGGCGCGCCAGCCGGGAGTGAAGTTCCAGGCGAGGCGGGCTTCGACGCCGTAGATGCGCACCCGGCTCAGGTTCACCGACATGAAGGTGGTGCCCAGGCCGGAAATGCAGCTCGGGTCCCCCGGGCAGGCGAGGCGCACGTTCGAGATGAAGTTCTGATAATGATTGTCGAAGGCGGCGAGCTGACCGCGCAAGCGGTCGCGGTTCAGGCGCAGGCCGACTTCCACGCCCGTGCTCGTCTCGGGCTTGAGGTTGGGGTTGGGACTGACGGCGTAGCTTTGCGCGGTGTTGCGGAAGTGCCCATTGACTTCCTCGTAGTTGGGCGCGCGAAACCCGCGCACGATCTGCCCGTAGCCGGAGACCGTGGGAGAGAACTGCCACAGCGCCGCGAGCTTGGGCGAGAGCGCGCTGTCGGTCTGCGACACCGCCTGCCTGCCGATCGCCGTGAGCACGTTCTGCGACAGGGCGTCGACTTCCGGTTTCAGGCTCCTGCGGTCATAGCGCAGGCCGGGGGTGAGCGTGAGCTTGCCGTCCGCCAGGCCGACGATCTCGTCCTGTGCGAAGACGCCGAGCGTGTCGGTATAGCCCGGCGCGAAATCGCGCAACGGGAAATTGTCGCCGGCCAGCGACTTGGTGGTGCTGCCGCTGGTGAGGTTGAAGACGTTGGCGTCGCGCGACTCCTCGGTGCGCAGCCGCGAGAGGTCGGCGCCGAATGCGAGCAGATGCTGCTCGCCGAGCGCCTTCTCCATCTGCACGCCGGCGCCGGTTGCGGTCTGGTCGAACCGGAAATCCTGCTCGATCCTGCAGTTGTTGCCGGTGCCCGAAGTCGCCGAGCAGGTCGCGGAGGTGTTCGTGCGGGTCTGCAGGTTGAAGTTCCGGGTTTCGCTCGCCTGCTGGTAGACGCGGGCGATCATCCGGTCGTACCAGCCCGCCTGGGGCTTGTGCTCCCATTCGAGCATGCCGCGCGTGCGCGTGGTGTGGTCGTCGCCGGACATCGAGGTGACCTTGGGCAGCGAAGACGAAAGCCGCCGGACCTGGATGTCGGCGTCGCGGTCGCGCCCTTCCAGCGCTAGCGTGAGCTTGTGGCCGGCGGCCGGCCGCACGGCGAACTTGGCGATCGAGCCGCGCTCGCGCAGGTTCTGCGGGTTGGGGCGGGTGCGGTCGGCGGCGACCGTGTCCATGGTCCCCTTGTTGCCGAATTCCTTGGCGTCGGTCTGCGTGTAGCCGAGCACCCACTCCAGCGATTCGCCGCGGCCTGCGCCGAGGGCGGTGGCGGTCGTGCCTTCGTTCACTCCGCTGTAGCCGAGGCGCGCGCGCGCGCCGAGCTTCTGGTCACGCTCGGGCAGGTCGCCCGGCTCCAGCGTGAGGAATCCCACCACGCCGCCGATCGCGTCCGAGCCATAGAGGCTCGATGCCGGTCCGCGCAGGATCTCCACGCGGCGCAGGAACTCCAGCGACGGTCCGAGCGGCGCGTTCATGGTGAAGTTGGTCGGGCCGCCGCCGTTGTAGAAGTTCGGCAGCCGGATGCCGTCCACCATCTGCACCACGCGGTTGTCGTCGATGCCGCGGATGTTCGGGCGCGTGGCGCCGAAGCGTCGCGTATCGCGGCCGAGCGCCATGTCGGGTTCGTCCTTGAACAGGTCCGCCGCGTCTGTAGGCAAACGCCTGTCGATGTCCTCGCGGGAAATGCTGGTCACGGTCGCGGCGACCTTGTCGGCTTCGACTTCGGTGCGCGTCGCGGTGACGACCACTTCCTTGAGCGTGGTGTCCCGCGCGGCCGATTGGGCCAGCGCGGGCGGCGTCGATGCGGCAGACGCCAGGACGATGCAGGCCGGCAAGGCGCGCAGCCTGCCGGGGCGGGAAGAGCGTGAATCCATGGGTGTAGCCTCCGTTCGATTGAAGTTTCATCGCGGCTGGCTACCCGAAATCCGGAACTGCTGAGGTGGCTGGCTGGGTGCGGTACGTTGAGTGGGGTTCTAGTGCACGGTCATGAGGGGAAGGAGCAATCCCGAGGCGATCAGCAGGGTGAAGAAGGCGGCCTCCCAGGGCGCGTCCTTCCAGAGCCAGACGAGGATTTTCACCGCGGAACCGTCTCGAGAAGCTTCAGTTCGACTTGGGGCCGGAATCGAGGCCGGGGTCCGACACGAAGCCGATGCGCGTCAGCTTCGCGCGCGCGGCGGCGGCGAGCACTTCGGCGACCGCCTGGTACTGAACGCTGCGGTCGGCGCGCAGGTGCAGCTCGGGCTGCGGGATCTGCGCGGCCGAGCGCGCGAGGCGCGCGTCGAGCTCGGTCCGGGAGACGGCCTCGCCGTTCCAGAGCGCCGCACCCGAGGCGTCGATCGACAGCGAGACGTGGTCCGGCCGTGTGAGGTTGGGTTGGCTGGCCGCTTTGGGAAGGTCGATCTTCACCGCGTGCGTGAGCAAGGGCGCCGTAACCATGAAGATCACCAGCAGCACCAGCATCACGTCGATCAGCGGGACCATGTTGATCTCCGCCATCGGCGCGCCCTCGCCGCCCTTGCCGAAACTGCCGAAGGCCATGGCTCAGGCTCCCCTTGCCACCGCGGCGGATTTCAGCGGCACGACAGGCCCCGCTTGGGCAAGGTCGTTCACGTGCGACCCGGTGGAGAGAAAGGCGAACAGGTCGTGCGCGAACGAATCGAGCTTCGCCAACGTGACGCGGTTGGATCGCACGAAGGCGTTGTAGCCGAGCACCGCCGGAATGGCGACCGCGAGCCCGAGCGCGGTCATGATCAGCGCTTCGCCGACCGGGCCGGCGACCTTGTCGAGCGTGCCCTGCCCGCTCACGCCGATCGCGATCAGCGCGTGGTACACGCCCCACACGGTGCCGAACAGTCCGACGAAGGGCGCGGTGCTGCCGACCGAGGCGAGCACCGTCAGGCCGGACTCGAGCCGCGCGGTCTCCTCGTCGATGACGCGGCGCATGGCGCGGGTCAGGAATTCCGCGCCGCCGCCCGCGAGGTCCAGCTTGTCGGCGCCGTGGAGCTGGTGATGGCGCGCGGCGACGATGCCGTGATAGGCGAGATGCGAGAACGGCTCGTTCGGATGATCCTGCTCGAGCTGCTTCGCGACGGCGCCGAGCGAGGCGGAATTCCAGAATACGTCGAGGAAGCGCGCGCTGCGGCGGCGCACCAGGAGCACCTGAGCGGCCTTGGCGACGATGAGGTACCAGCTCGCGACCGACATGGCGAGCAGCACCAGCATGGCCGCCCGGCCAATGCCGTCGGTCTGGGCGAGAAAGCCGGCGACGCCTGTTGCGTGTTGCATGAAAACTCAGCCTTCGAGAGAAAAGGAGATCGGCACCACGACCCAGGCGGAGACCGCCTGGTCGCCCTGGCGCGCCGGGACGAAGCGCCAGCGCTGCACGGCTTCGAGCGCGGCGCGGTCGAGTCGCTGGGCGCCGCTGCTCGCTTTCAACTCCACCCGCTCGGCCGTACCCGCCGCCGTCACCAGCACCCGCAAGAGGACCCGTCCCTGCTCGCCCAGGCGGCGGGCGAGGGTGGGATAGACGGGCGGCGGATTCTGCAGATACGCGGCGTCGAAGCGCGGCAACACAACGGTGGGTGCGGCTGCGGCGGGCGCGATTGCAGCGGTCTGGGTCTGACGCGGCGCCGCGTTGATCGGCGGCAGTTCGCGCACCGGGGCTGCCGGCGCGACGTAAGGCACCGGGACTTCGGCGGGCGCTGCGACCAGCGGCAAGGGCTCGATCGGCTTGGGTCGTTTGGGTTCGATCCGCTGCCGGACAGGCAGCGGTTTGGGCTGCGGCTGCGCCACCGGCGCCGAAGGAATCAGGCTGACCATGATCGGCACGGCGGCGGTGATCGCGGCGCGTGTCGGGGCGTGACTCAGGACGGCAGCGATGGCGACGGCGTGCAGCGCCACCGACAGGGCCAGCCCCGCGCGGCGCGGCGTCATCTCGATCGAGGAGCGGGCCTGCATCGCGTCTATGCCGTGAGGATGAGCTTGCCGTTCTGGGTCAGGCGCAGCCGGTACTGGCGCCCGCCGTGCATGATCACCAGCTCGCCCGTCCCCCCCAGCAGTTGCTCGCTGGTCACGCAGTGGGGACTGGCTGCGGGACTGGCGGGGGGATCGGGCTGCTTTGGGACCTTCGCGGGGGGTATTCGCCTGTTTTCCATATGAGAACGATAATGGTTCTCATTTGAGTTGTCAAGTCCCCCCAACGCGGTCAGGGGCAATCCTGTGTTAGTGCCCACTCGCCGGGATGTCCAGCGGCGCACCGGGTCCTCGCAGCGCCCCCGTCACGGAGCAGGATTCATCGCCCCAGCAGGCTGCGCAGCATCCAGGCGGTCTTCTCGTGCGCCTGCATGCGCTGCGTGAGCAGGTCGGCGCTCGGTTCGTCGTTGGCCTTGTCGCACTGAGCCGACGCGCAGCCTCGACCTAGTCGGGGATAACCCCTTGCCACGTCGAGACTGCGCCTTGCAGAACCTTCAGGACCTTTCCTCCGAGATCACGCGAGGTCGAAGCGATC
>ORJL010100114.1_pt1 | contig 11668 bp, 13 predicted proteins | sample 1779941 | NCBI WGS metagenome assembly ORJL01 (sample SAMEA104232317, study PRJEB22302) | groundwater metagenome | biome: forest; feature: aquifer; material: groundwater | place: USA | collected 2011-08-07 | depth 5.8 m | reverse complement strand
TGCCTTCGTCAATCGGCGCCTCGGTCACGAGCGGCGATGAACTTACGGCACCCCCCCGCAACCCGTCAAGGGGTATTTGCGGGCGACCGTTCGTGTTTTCAATCACTTCGGGTCAATAGCTTGGCAGGACGGGGCAAGTTCTGACCTTGATCTGAAATTGCCAAACCGTTTCCGGACGGAGTTTCCATCCGATGAGGTGACCCATCGGGCATCTCACCCCTGACCGCGAATCTTTCCTTGTCGCTTGCACCCCGGACGGCTTCTTGCTATAAGGCACGCAGGGTATTTGGTTGGGCTCAGGGAGCGGCAAAGTCTCCACCCTCACTGAGGGCCGCTGGAGTCAGAGGGAGTAAGGCCATGATCATCACACGGCAGGTGGTCGCCGACAAGCTTTCCGCCTATCTGCAAGGGCAGCAGAGACTCGGGGACGTCGTGTCATGGGCCGAAGAGGCCATGCGCGAAGGGGAGTTTGACGAGTCGGACTTCAGGGTCATCCGCGATGTCGTGGCCCGACTCGGGCTGGCGGATGTCGCCGCCTTTGGCCTGACCTGGGAAGATGCAGTGGAGATGCTGTCCCGGCTGGGCTACCGGGCCAGGGTGGAAGTCCAGGCGCTCAGCACATAGCCGCCTCTAGAGACATATGTCTTCCTCCATTTGTCTCTCAAGATGGAGGAAAGCGTCCGGCATGTCAACACATCCCCTCCCGTCGCCCCACCCCCAGAGCTGCCGGTCTCCCCTCCCCGCATCTCCCCGGCTCCAAGTCTGGCCCGCCCCAAGCGGACATCTGTGGGATTGGGCTCGCAAGAAAAGCAACCCCTGGATAAGAGGAACACGATCGCGCCGACCTCTCCAGCTCAAGAGATTCTCCGGGAACGGCCCCCACCCTGCCGCTCCAGTCGGATTGAGCTTGACGCGATGCCTCGGGCACAGCCGCGGCATTGTCTCCATTGGCAGCGTCGCCGCTTTTTACGAAATCAACCGATTCCCTCCCACGGCCGCCTGGCGCAGGAGGCGCGCCGATAGGTCACGCTGCATCCAGGGTGTATACGGGCAGCTCGGCGACACGCTTGGGGGTTGGGTGCGATGCAAGCAGGGCTTCGATGCGTCTGACTGTCTCCGCCGAGAATGTTTCCTCGCCGCACTGGCGACAGACCAGCGCGGGCACGCCCTCAATGGAAAGGAGCTTTCCGCTGACGGTCGTCGCGAAGGTCACCTGGGTAGATTCCTCTGGTCCACCACACACGGGGCACTTGCTATTCATGGGGAGTCCTCCGGGTTCGCCAGTCCGACCACTCTTGGGGGTCGGGCTCGTAGACCGTCACAATCCGCATCCTGGATCAGGCAACTTGAACATGGAGGGGTCGCCCGTTCCGGGTAAACCCCAGGAGAAGCAGGCTGGGGCCGTACTTGTCATTGGGGTACTCCTCGATGATCTCCGCGGCGCCCATGGTCTCTTCGATCTGTCGGTTCGGATGCCGCGCCGGAGCATGCGCGCGGTCGCGTGCCGAGAGATTTCGTAATGCCCCGTGCGGAAGGCGTTACGGATTTCCTCCAGACGGTCTCGTTCGTTCGGCACAAGGCCGATCATAGCAGAGAAAGACGGCACATCAAAGCGAGGTCTCTCCTGGGGGATGGCGCCACCCGAAAGGCCTTCGGGCGCAAAGCCACCAAAGCCGCAACGTCCCCTCGGCTTTCTCTTGCCCCTCTGCCTCCCTGCCTGCTGCCTTCCTGCTCTTGCTCCGCCCTCTGTCTTTTGCCATCTGTCCACATTCCTCGCCTCTCCCCGCGATTCCGCAATTCGAAATTCGCAATCCGAAATTCGAAATCTTCTTCACCTCTCCCCCGATACGTTCGGGCGACCGAAAAGCTAACCGCCAAACCGCTCCGGCTTGCGTCAGCGGCCACTTCCTGCTATAAGCCACTTGTCAGCGAGGTTCCTGTGACATGCGCGAGGCCGCCCGAGACTGGTATTGGCGGGAGAGATCTTCCATCCGAGCGCTTGGATGAACCTCATATTCCGGAGTCAGTGACAGCGGAGGAGATCCCCGATTGACTGAAGCGAGCAAAGCCCTGACCGCGGTCCTCCATAGGGATGAATCATTCTGGAACGAGCTGGTTCGCCGCATCCGTTCGGTAACCGAACCTGAAAAGATTATTCTTTTCGGCTCGCAAGCGCGCGGCGACAACAAGCCATCCAGCGATATAGATCTTTTCATCATTGCCGAAAGCGAGCTGCCGCGATACAAGCGTTCTGTGCCATTCTATCGAGCACTTTCCGGTCTGGGCGTGGCCAAGGATATTGTTGTTTACACTCCCGAGGAGGTGGAAGACTGGAAAACGGCCAGCTGCAGCCTTGCGGCGACGGCATTACGCGAGGGCAAGGTGTTGTATGAGAAGCAATCTTGATGTTGCCCGGCTGTTGCTGCGCAAGGCCGAGTCCGACTTGGCAGACGTGCGGCGCACGCTGGCCAGCCAGGGGCCTTACGACACGGCCCTGTTTCATTGCCAGCAAGCCGTAGAGAAATACCTGAAAGCATTACTGGCGGCCAATAGCGTCATTTATCCGAAGATCCACGATGTCGTAGAGTTGGCCGAATTGGCTGGGGAATTTTGCCCTGCCGTGCGGCAGTTGCCATTCGACGTGGCGGAATTCAACCCATTTGCCATAACCATCCGCTATGACGATGTCGACGAGCCGGTCTCTCTGACCATGGCGACAGAGATGTTTGCCAAGTGCAGTCAGGTTCTGGCCGTGATCGCGCAGACGCTGCCGGAAGAAATCCGCCCATGATGACCCCCTTCCGCCAGATGCCTGCCCGCGACAACTAGCTTGCTAGGTTAGGAAATCACACCCGCACCGGGTTTCCTGTCTCTGCCTCCGGCCCGCGCTTCTCGCTCTCATCCCGCATTCGGGTACGCTCTGGGTGTTCGTCAATCCGCATTGGGTTCCTCGTTCCCCGCACCTCCGGTTCCCCCTCACGCCTCACCCCTCCCGCCTCACGTGTACAGCCATTCCGCATTCGTTCTCCTTCTTCTCCCTGCTCCCTGCTCCCTGCTTGCTACCTGCTGCCTCCTCTATCCCTTTCCCTCGCCTCTCCCCCCAATTGACCAATCGACAAATTGACGAATCGACCCCGCCCCCCTCGGCTCTCCCCCTGATTCCGCAATTCGAAATTCGCAATTCGAAATCTTCTTCACCTCTCCCCCGCTACATTCGAGTGACCGGACAGCTAACGAGCGAATCGGGCTCCTGGCTTGCGCCCGGGCCCGCTATTTGCTATAAGCGAGTGACCGCGCAGTGCTGATGCGGAACGAGGGAGGGGCGGTATGAAAGGGTCCTCAGGGTCTTCCCCGACCCCCGCCCCCCAACCCCTAGCACCCGTTCCAAATGGTTCCCCTCGAATAGCGGAGATATCCCAAGATCGGAGGCCCCTTGTTGAACCCAACCCCCGACCCCCAATCCCCGTTCTCACCGGGGGGCCTTAGACAGCAGGAGCGCCGATTCTCGGATGAGGATCGGCGTCTGTGTTCGATAAGGGAACGATGCACATTTGCTTGGCGAGCGGTGTCCTTAGGTCAACGCCAGGATGGGTCGAGATTAAGGAAGTTGTTTTCGGAACCGACGTCCCTCATTAAAATCCTGAGTTCTCGCATTCGTCCGTTTGGATAGTGATCCCACCCAAGGAGCATTCAGAACGCGGCGATGCCTCTCGGCGAATCGGACACGCGAGCCAAACTCATTGACCCCGCCATTCATGCCCGTGGCTGGACGGAAGACCTCATCCGCCGCGAAGAGACCGCCGCAACAGTTGACATCATTGACGGGTTCCCTCGGAGGCGCGCTAGAGGGCGGGTGGATTACGTTCTGCGCGTCAAGGTGAACCCCGAGACACAGCCTGTCGCCGTTGCCCTCATCGAAGCCAAGGCTGAACACCTGCCCCCTGCCCACGGCTTGGAGCAGGCCAAACTCTACGCCACCTGCAAGCGGCTCAACGTACCCTTCGTCTTTTCCAGCAACGGCCATCTCTTCGTCGAGTACGACCGCATCACCGGCAAGACAAGCCAGCCGCGCCCGCTGGCCCAAATGCCGACGCCCGCCGAGTTGCGTTCCCGGTACGAGCAGCGCATGGGCTTTACCCTGGACGCGCCTTTGGCCAAGCCCCTGCTCGCACGCTATACCGGGGGCGAAGCGACGCGCCGCTACTACCAGGATGCCGCGATCCGCGCCGTCCTGGAGAAGGTGGCTCGGGGGGAGAAACGCGCCCTCCTCTCCCTTGCCACCGGGGCGGGGAAGACGTTCATCGCTGTCCACCTGCTCAAGCGGTTCGCCGATGTGGGCCAGCTCCGCCGGGCGCTCTTCGTCTGCGACCGTGACGAACTGCGGAGTCAGGCGCTCGGGGCGTTGCAGAATGTCTTCGGAGCCGATGCCGCCGAGGTCTACCGCAAGGCAGACGGCACGAACAACGCGCGGAATGCCCGCGTGCACGTGGCCACGTACCAGACCCTCGACGTGGATAGCGAGGAGGGCACCGCGAATTTCCTGACGACGTACTATCCCGAGAACTACTTCAGCCACATCGTCATTGATGAGTGTCACCGCTCGGCCTGGGGGAAGTGGTCGCAGGTTCTGACCCGCAATCCTGACGCGGTACAGATCGGCCTGACCGCCACACCCCGCCAACTCAAGATCACAGAACAGAGCAGGGAGGCCCAGGCGGACGCGCAGATCACCGCCGACAACGTCCGCCACTTCGGCGAGCCGGTCTACGAATACGACATGAGCCAGGGGATCGAGGACGGCTATCTTGCCGCCTGCGAGATCGTGCGGCGGGACATCTTCCTGGACAACAAAGAACGAAGCGAGCGTGAGACAGGCATCGAACGGGATGACCTTGTGGGGAAGAGGGTGACCGACGCCATCACGGGAAAGCCTCTTACCCTGGGTGATATTCAGCCCCGCTATGAGGCCCCAAGCTTTGAGGATCGGCTTCTCATGCCAGAGCGGGTCGCCCAGATGTCGCGGGATCTCTTTGACTACCTGCTTACCTCGGGTGGGCCAGAACAGAAAACAATCATCTTCTGCGCCCGCGATCGCCACGCCGACGATGTGGCTGCCGCGATGAACAACCTCTACGCCGACTGGTGCGCCAAGAACGGAAAACCCCGCCTCGATCCCTACGCGTTCAAATGCACCGCTGCCGTTGGTGGGGCTCAGTACGTCGCCGATCTGCGCGCGGCCTCACGGCATCACATCCTCGCTACCACGGTGGAACTCCTGACCACGGGTGTGGATGTGCCCTGCGTGCGGAACATTGTTTTCTTCAAGTACGTCCGCTCACCCATCGCCTTCTACCAGATGGTCGGACGGGGCACGCGCCTGGATGCACCCACAAACAAGTTGATGTTTCGCGTCTATGACTACACCGATGCGACCCGCCTCTTCGGGGAGACGTTCACCACTGAGCCAATCCGCCCACGAAAGCGAGGAGAGGGACCGGAGCCGCATCCAGAACCACCCGAACGCCCCATCCTCGTCGAGGGCTTCGATGTCCGCGTCACTGACGCGGGGCGCTACATCGTGACGATGGTGGATGGCAAGGCCGCGCCCGTGACCGTCGAAGAGTACAAACAGCAACTGGCCGCGAGGCTCGTGCAAGAGGCTCCGACCCTCGACGCCTTCCGTTCCTGCTGGATCGTCCCACCAGAGCGCCGGGACCTATTGGGACGATTGCCCGATGCCGGTCGGTCGGCGTTTCTCGTCCGCGCCTTGGAGGAAATGACCGAGTACGACCTCTACGATGTGCTCGCAGAACTCGGGTACGGCCTTGCCCCCCGAACCCGTGCGGGGCGCGCAGAAGCCTTCCTGTACAAACACGCCGCTTGGCTCTCGACCCTGCCCCGTGGCACTACGGCAACGCTCAAGGCCCTCGCCCAGCAATTCGCACGCGCCGGGACCGACGGCCTGGAGAATCCCCAAGTCTTCCAGACGCCCGAGGTCGTCCGGGCCGGCGGACTTGCGGCGCTCAAGGTGATTGGCAAGCCTGCTGATGTGCTCCGGGAGACCAAAGAGAGGATGTTTGCGGCATGAAGCAGCAGGACTGTCGGGATCGACTGAGGCATGAGTATGAACGGATCAAAGCGAATCATCAGAAAGCGCTTCGTCGCACTGCCGCCAGGGTCGTTCTCGGCGCGTCTGTTGTGCGCGTCTTTCGCCCAGGGACGAAAGGGGACCTGTTGAAGGCCTTGGAAGCGATCGACATCGAGGGATTGCGGGGGCTTACGTCACACAGACAATTCACGAAATGGTTCGAGACGGAGCTTCACGCGCTCGCTGCCGCGATTCGACGGAAGAACCGGGACAACGCAAGAATCAATCCCGGCTATAAGTGGGGCCACGCGACGAAGATTCTGACGCTGTATGTCCGCGATTTGGTTCTCAGCAGTCGATATTTCGCGGATGGGCAAGTGCGACGCGTGAGCGGTTGGCTCTATTCGCCTATCGATTCGGTGGTGATCAAGCGGCTCCGCTGCCTCGGTCTGCGGCTTCCCTTCGCCTCGATCAAGCAAATCGACACGCGCCACAAGTATTACGATGTTCAGGAAATGCTTCACCGCGCTGCGGCACGCGTCGGCGTACCACGGGTTTGGTTCGACGACAACTGGGGTGATCACCAATGAGTGAAGATTCACAATGGCAGAGCATCAGGCACAGCAAGCGCCCACTCCCCGACGGCAGGCGGTGGGCGCGGATCGCTGACATCTGCGAGGTTGCCACGGGTGGTACGCCTGATACAGGCCACCCCGAGTATTACGGTGGCGAGATTTGTTGGCTCAAGTCAGGTGACATTAAGGGAATGCGAATCTTCGATGTACCAAATCGGTTAAGTGCGTTGGGCCTTACCAACTCGAATGCTAGGATACATCCCGCTGGAAGCGTCATGCTGGCCATGTCGGGACAAGATAAGACCCGGGGCACGTCAGCAATCTTGATGGTGCCAAGCGCATGTAGTCAATCCGTGGCTGCGCTTCTCCCTAGTGCCGAGGCACTCCCGGAGATCATTCATTTTGCTCTGGTTCATCGATACCAAGAAATCCGCCGCATCACGGGGGACAATGAGCGTACAGGCTTGAACCTCAGACTGATCCGCACAATTGAAATCCCTCTTCCACCAATGGTTGAGCAGCAGCGCATCGTGCCAATCCTGACCGAACAGATGAAGGCAGTGGACCAGGCGCGTGCCGCCGCTGAGGTGCGGCTGGAGTCCGCCAGGGCTCTCCCTAGTGCCTACCTCCGCGCCATCTTCGAGAGTCTCGAAGCCAAGCGATGGGAAAGAAGGCTGCTGGCGGAGGTGTGTGGGATCACAGCTCGGCAAGTCGATCCAAAGCTCCCAGAATATGCCGGCCTTCCACACGTAAGCGGAGAGAACATTGAAAGTGGCATGTGCCGCCTAACCCATCTCAAAAGCGCAGCCGAAGATGCCATGATAAGCGGGAAGTATCTCTTCGAACCTGGTGATGTTCTCTACTCGAAGCTGAGGCCCTACCTTCGGAAAGTGCTGGTCGCCGATTTCCGTGGCGTTTGCAGTGCCGACATGTATCCAATCCGCGTGCGACAGGAGGTCCTCGATCCTCGTTTTGCGGCCTGGATGCTTGTTTCGGATGAATTCACGCGATACGCCGATGCAGAGTCGAGAAGAGCGCGTATGCCTAAACTCAATCGAGAGCAGCTTTTCGCGTGGAAGGCACCCCTTCCACCTATCTCCGACCAACGTCGCCTGGTATCGATGGTGGAAGACCAATTAAGGGCTGTGGGGCGAGCTCGTGAGGCGGTGAAGGAGGAATTCGCCACCATCAACGCCCTGCCCGCCGCCTTCCTACGTGGCGCATTCAGTGGAGAAGTCTAATATGGCGAGACCCCCAAAGAACGACAACAGCAAACGCCTCGGAACCCAGCAATCTGTCAACAGCGCCATCAAGAGCATTTGCGACATCATGCGTCGGTCGAACTGCGCCGGGGCATTACAGTACGTGCCCGAACTGACTTGGATTCTCTTCCTGCGTATCCTAGACGAGCGCGAGACCCGCGAGGCGGAAGAGACCGAGGCAGTCGGAGTGGAGTTCACTCCCTCGCTCGAAGCACCGTACCGCTGGCAGGATTGGGCCGCCCCCAAGGGGACCAAGCGGACAGAGTTGCAGAACGGTTCCCTCGGGGCCTTCTTCGGCTTCGTCAACGGCGAACTGATCCCCCACCTGAGGGTCCTCCGCGAGCGCCCCAACGCTACGTCTCGCCAGAAGATGATCAGCGAAATCTTCTCCGGGGTGGGGCGCACCCGGATTGACACGGAACGGAACCTGCTGGATGTGCTGGACAAAGTGCACGAGATCAGCGGCGAGACCGTGGACCAGACTCACGTGTTTCCCCTCTCCCAGGTCTATGAGGGCTTGCTCCTCAAGATGGGTGAGAAGGGCAACGACGGTGGGCAGTTCTTCACCCCGCGCGAAATCATTCGGGCAATGGTGCGGGTCATCGGCCCAAAGGTGGGCGAGACGGTGTATGACCCTGGGTGCGGGACGGGGGGCTTCTTGGCCCAGTCCTTCGAACATATGACCGGGCCGAACAACGCCAAGATTAACTCCCCAGATCAATTGGAGGCGCTGAAGCGGCGCACCTTCTACGGGCGGGAGAAGGACAACGCGATTTACCCCATCTCCCTGGCGAACCTGGTTCTTCACGATATCGATGAGCCCCATATCTGGCACGGCAACACGCTGACCGGCGCGGAGACTTATGGTGGCCTCTTTACTGAAGCCCCTTCCCTCCACGATGTGATCCTGATGAATCCCCCCTTCGGAGGCAAGGAAGGGAAGGACGCCCAGACGCGCTTTCCCTACAAGACTGGCGCCACCCAAGTGTTGTTCCTCCAGCACGTGATTGACAGCCTGAAGCCTGGTGGCCGATGCGGCATCGTCTTGGATGAAGGCGTGCTCTTCCGCACCAACGAGACGGCCTTCGTCCAGACCAAGCGCAAGCTGCTCGACGATTGCGACCTCTGGTGCATCCTGAGCCTGCCACCGGGCACCTTCGTCAACGCGGGCGCAGGTGTAAAGACCAACCTACTTTTCTTCACCAGGGGCGGACCCACGGAGCGCATCTGGTACTACGATCTCTCCGACATCAAGGTCGGTAAGAAGACACCATTAACGCTCGACAAGTTCGAGGAGTTCTTCCGGCTCTTACCCGACCGGGTCGATAGCGAACATAGCTGGACAGTCACGCGCCAGGAGATCGAGGCCAAGAACTTCGACCTCAAGGCAGTGAACCCGCATGCCAAGAACAACGAGGACACGCGGACACCCGAAGAACTGCTCGACCTTATCGAGGCGAAAGGTCGGGAGGTGGCTGAGGCGCTGGCTGTGCTGCGAGCTAAGAGAAATATATGAGGAGCGGTCGGACAGTGTCGCAATGACGGTTCACATTCAAGCCCGCCCAACCCGCCATCAGCGATGAGCCTAAGAAGCGGGCCGTTAGAGACCGAGGGTAGCTTTGATGAGATGGCCCCCGTGGTTATCACTCTTAGGACTATACCAGCGCTCAAGAGCAGCCCTCCTTGTAAATAGAGCTTTTGTCAAGATAATCGATGGCGGGCTAACGAGCCAAGTGGTTGAGCAGCCGCCACCAGGAAGATGTCGTTTTCGTCATTGGCTGGACACCAAATACTGCGGACGCGAACTGCTCGACGGGCACGACATGTGTTTCTTTCACGCTCCCGACCCTGAGAAATACCGCGTCGCCGCTGTTGAGCGGTACTTCGGTGAATCCATGACCCTCATTCGTGCGTTGGAAAAGGAGATTGCCGAAGGCCGGTCCCTCTGGGGTGCGTGGTTACGAGATGCCCCGCTGCACGGAAATTTTCTTAATCAAACAGGGGCCAATTTCTCTAAAGCCGACCTGCGGTTCGCCGATTTGAGCGGAGCGCACCTGAGTTACGGATCGCTTAACTCCGCGCAACTGGCGATGGCTGACCTTGAGAAGGCCTACTTGAGCGATGTAGACCTCAGGAATGCAGTCTTTACGGGCGCCAACCTCCACGAGGTGAAGTTTCGGAATGCGGACTTCACTGGAGTGCGAGGATTAACTCGTGACAGTTTCCGGGGATGGAAATGGGGATTTCTGCCGATCTACCACATCCTAGAAACCTACCCCGATCAATGCGAGCGTGTATACCAAGCCCTCACTACTTACTTTTCAGGTATTGGAGCGCTCGACGACGAAAGTTGGGCATCTTATCGAATGCATGTAATCCATCGCAAGCTACTGTTTAAACGACTAAGCCCAAGCGTACTATTGAGCGAGGAAATGGTGGAGAACTTTGTTCGGCCATCAGCAGCGGATAGGCCTCGCCGCACGACTTTCCGGGTCCTGTGCACGTGGGTTCACAATGTCCAAGAATTGGCTCTTTCATATTTCAGTGCTCTCGCCTGGGGCTATGGAGAGAAACCATTACGCGTCCTCGGCATATCGGCATTCATCATATTCCTTTTCGCCCTTTGGTATGATTTCTGTGGCGCTCTCTCCGAATCTGGGTTCCAAGGTGCCCTTTACTTCAGCATTGTCACATTTACGACTCTCGGCTACGGGGATGTTCTACCAGTGAAACAGTACAGATTGGTAGCAGCATCTGAGGCTGTTTGCGGATTGCTGCTAGCTGGAATGTTCTTGTTCTGCCTGTCGCGCCGAGTAGTCGGCAGGAGATAGCGCCTCTAATCGGGGACGTTCCACTCCGTGTTGCCTTGCGCCTCTATGAGGGGCGGCCTAAGCGCGCTGGTGTGTAACCGAGCCAGAAGGACTCGAGAGATCATCCTTGAACCGAAGGTCACGAAATAGCATTCCGGCCAAGACCACGTGAGGCTTTGGGTCCTGACGGGTCAGGAAAGGGGTTCCGTGGCGTCTAGAATTCCTCGAATGATCCGTCTGCTTCAGTTTCTTGGCTGTCGGTGGACGGGAGGCGGGGGGAGCAGAGCCGAGAGTTGCGAGCCGAGTGGCGGGGCCGCCGAAGAATTGAAGCCATGCTCTCGCAAGAGCACGAGGTTAGGCCCTGAATGGTGTCCGGTACCTTTTCTTACACTGCGACTCATCCGCGGGACGATATAGGGAACAAGGCCCTTCAGCAGGAAGAGCGTAAGAGTTAGGAGCGCGGACATGGCCGGAAATCCAAGGCGGTTTTCTCATAGGTCCTTTCTCGCGTTTCTCTTCGGCCTCGGGGTGCTGCTCGCCTCGTGTGCGACCGCCAGGGCACCATCCTACCAACTCCAACTGCCACCCTACGCAACGATCGAGGCTTTACACCAGACCGATCAGATTCGTGCTGATCATAAGTACATCATTAGAAAGAGCCTACCTGAGGCGACCAGTTTGGTTGTGATGGTTCATGGATGGATGGGCGATCAGATCACAACATGGGGTCATCTACCGGAGATCTTGGGGGGCGGCGCTGGCGACAGCGGCGCACTCGAGTGGACTCGGCGCTTCAACGAATAAGCTTTTATCCGGCGGGCCCCGCGTAGGACAGAGCCGCGACCGCGGGAGCGGGCCCGCCGGGTAAAACGGGTTGAACTGAACCGCTGGCCTACCAGCTATGGGGATTGTATCCGAACCCTGGGGCGGAGG